>Ga0210020_1000466_pt1:15000-39377 | contig 39377 bp, 23 predicted proteins | sample CryGeymeta201514_FD_183980 | JGI IMG/M metagenome (GOLD analysis project Ga0210020, IMG submission 183980) | Groundwater microbial communities from Crystal Geyser aquifers in Utah, USA - Crystal Geyser metaG 2015-14 (SPAdes) (version 2) | ecosystem: Environmental > Aquatic > Deep... | reverse complement strand
TATTTAAAAATGCTCGTACTCTAGTTGTAATTGCAATACTGCTCTTTTTATTTAAATTAAACATAAACGATGGTCCTAATATATCGGCATTAAAAAAGAAATTATTGTTGTTTTTAGGGAATTTTTCAGTATCTAAATCAAAATCAAATCCTCCATCAGAATTTATAATATCACTCACATTAATTCCTAAATAATCACTTCCACCAAAAAAACTGACAGAAATCAAATTAATATCAGCTTTAAATGGTGAATCAACAACATTGGCTGGGTTTGATGAAAGACTTTGTATACCTGAATAATTATCAAGGGTAAATCCAATATAGCTTTGAGCATTTGTGGAAATATTTAATAAAACTAATAGTATTGTTAAAAGAAGTGGTTTTTTCATAATTGGTTAGTTTTTAATAGTAATATTTGTGGAATAAATAACATAGAACTTAAGTTATATCTCAAAAGACATTAAATAATTATTTAGTTAAGGCATTTTATGTTTGTATTGAAACAAATAAGTGTCCATATAGCTATAATATAATTAAAGCGTAACAGACACCTAGTTCTGAATTCTCCCTAAGAATTAATTAATGGCTTGGTAAACTTAAACTATTTGCATTTCATTCAAAATACCTAAGATTAGGTATTTTTCAATAAAACAGATAGTTATGTAATTAAATAAAACTAAAAAAATACCTGAATAGAATAATAAACATATTTTTTTAATACCATCTCAATTACATAAAAGACAATCTATCAAGTTTTTATTAGTATAAAAATTGATTTTGCAATATTATTTTTACTACTTTTCGCTAAATATTTATTACCTCCCTAAAGTTTTAATTTCAAATCATAAATTTTAAATTAACTCTTAAACTGCATTAAATATGAATAAAGAAGATGGCGAAAAGGTTTTCAGCGTATGGACTGAAAGGAATTCGATTTATCAACCCAAAAAAAAGGAACTTCTCTTAGAAATTGTAGATCAAATTGCCTCCCATTTTGCTGCTGGGAGTTATTACTACTTCGTTTTAAATTTTGAGAATATTACCATGGATTATGTTCATGACGGTGTAAGGAATGTTCTAGGTATTGAACCAGAAGACTTTACAATGAAAAAATGCTTTGAAAAAATGCATCCAGAAGATCTTGCCACAATGAATGAAAAGGAAGCGCTTGTATTTGAATTTTTTTTTAATAAAATACCTAAAAAAGATTTTTTCTCTTACAAAACCGCATATATTATGCGGTTTAAACATACTGATGGTAGCTATAGAACCATTTTACACCAATCATCTGTTTTTAGCGCTTCCGATGATGGTAAAATTGAACAATCTTTATGCGTTCATACAGATATTACACATCTAAACATTCCTATAAACCATAATGTTTCCTTTATAAGTACAAAAAAACAATCCTATCATTTCACAAAAAACTCAGGAGGTTATTCAATTATAGATGAGAATAAGTCTGCTTTAGAGAAAATTCCTTTTAAAGATATTTTTTCTAAACGCGAAAAAGAAATTATTGAAATATTGGCTCAAGGAAAAACATTTAATGAAATAGCTAAAATATTATTTATATCTCCTCATACCATTAATACCCACAAGAGAAACATTTTAAGTAAATCGGGATGTAAAAACACCCCAGAGTTGATTGCTAAATATTATATAAATAGTCTTTTTAAAAAGACAGCAATATGATAGTTAGAAAAAATCTCTAAGAAATAATAAATCAAATAATCCATGCTAATGCTTGTTGAATTTTGAAAAGAAGCTGAAATAGAACATCAGGCTATTGTTGATTTATGAACAGATTTAAAATTTAATAAAATAGTATTAATTGGAGAAAATTTTTTTAAAACGACTCATCTAAATTTAATGAATACTAACAAGTATTCATCGTTTCAGGATTTCAAAACACAATTTAATCCTTCAGAAATTAATAATTCCACCGTTTTAATTAAAGGCTCAAGAGGCATGGCTTTGGAACGTGTTTTGGAGTTACTTTAATCAACAGAGCTGAAACGAAATATATCATTATCAAAAAGTATCATTTCCATATTGGCTAATTCATAATCAGTTATTTCTTCAGGTGGAAGCACACCAACAAAATTCGCAGAAACATCTGTAAAATAATAAATATATTCTAGACTATATAAATGATTACCATTAATATCAAAAGTGCCATACTCTAAATTGTCAACAGTTGGCTCTACATTTTTAAATGCCATACCCATACTAAGGTATCCATTAGAGTCTGCTTCAAGTGAGTTTGTGTCTTCATTAAGTTTTAAGGTAGTCATTTCAAAACCACGGTAAAAAATATTGCTGCTTGTAGATGGGTTAAAACTATATTCATATGTATCTCTCCATCGAAGAGGACGAATTCGAGTATAATAAATAAAACTGTTATTAATACTAGATCTAGCAAGAGGATCAAAAGTAGCCCCTGTATAGATATTGGGCAAATCAGCGATTATTGACTTAGAGTATACAGCAACTTTGGTTTCTGAGCCTAACTTTGCTATATAAACATAAAACTCTCCTGTTTGACCATATTGGGTTCCACAGTTATAATACTGATCCGTTTGTTGACCAACATGACCTAATGTATAGCTTCCTTTATACCAAGCAATTGGCTCAATAATTGGGTTGGTAGCAGCAAAAGCAACACAACCTTTTTCATCTTTAACCATAACATAATAAGTACCATTATCAGGAGCTGTGATATGTGAAGTAATTATACCTATATCTGTTTGTCCGGTAGACCAATAAAAATCATAATAATCAGAATCTCCATTTACAATAGCATAAAGTTCGTTTCCTGGATCCACACCAATAATGACACTTAAAGTTGAATTAACACATGGATTTTCAATCAAAGTTTTATCTGGCGGATTTGGAGCATTTGGGTTAACATTAGAAACAGGTGTTTCACTGGCAAAAACAGCACCTGTAAACAAAACTCCTGCTGTTAAAGCAGAAACGGCACTTACTCCCTTAGCAACTGCTACAATTGTTATAGCCGCAGCTGCAACAACTCCTACTACTATTAAATTTGAAATAATAGAATCCCAAAAAACTCCTTTTACTTTTGTAGACTTACCAAATAAGGTGTTAAAATTATAATTTTCTCCATCAATTTCTACAGTTGAAAAATGCACTACATTCTCCTCATTTGTTATCCAATTACGCTCAGCTACAACATAATTAATCAAACCTGGTTCTTTATAATAAAAGTATTGAACTTCAGCATTCTTTACCCCATTTGCTTCTGAATAAATTTGTGTAACTCTTTGAAAATTATCTAATATAAAATAATAAACGTCATCAGAATTGGTTTCTTTAAAAGCTAAACTTTCAACACTAAGAATATCACCATTTAAATCTGTACTGCCAAATATAAAAGTTTTGGCATCATTATCTTTTATATATGTTTCTGCTAATAATTGATTATCAACATTTGGCTCATTTTCATATCTTACTATATAGTCTTCTTTTACAATTTCTGAATCATCTGAATTGGAATCATTTTTTGAGCACGAAAAAATGATTCCAATAATTAAGATTAATGATAATATTTTGTCCGTAGCTTTCATAATGGGTTGTTTTAATTAATTCTTCTTTTGAAATTTTCTATAAATAGGCACTTTAAGCCCTACAAATACATCGGTAGTTTTTGAGGTATCCGACAATAAATTGGTAAGCACCGAACCAGAGCCTACCATAAGTGGCCCGAAACGTAAGCCTGCACCCCAAGACAAATCGCCATACTGCCTAAAACTTACAGGACTATAAATGCTAAACCATTTGGTTTCTAATCGTGGTGCTATGGTAACCGTATTTATAATACTATTTGAAGTTTCTGCATTATTTGCCACTAGCGAAAACGAACTTGACAAACTGGCAAAAAATTTATTTCTAATCTTATAATCTAAAAAAAGATGTAAAGCGGCAGGTAACTTTATTTTAGCACTAGCTTGTGTTGTAACGCCATCATAATTATCTTTTAATATTTGTTCAATATCACCTTCATCAAAAATCGTTGCATCAACGGTATTATTTAAATCATATTGAGTTATTTCTACTTCTTTATAATTTATAGATCCAATATCTGTAATGGACGCCCCTATTTTAAGTTTATACTTTGTGTAATTTATTCTTATTGAATCGTTAACGACATCTTGAGTTTTCTCATTCCATTGATATGCGAAACCTATATCAACTCCAAAACCTGAAGTAAGATTTTTATAATCTATGTCGTTTTCATCAAAATCTTCCTGACTTAACCCATAACTTAAATTACCCGAAGTCGTTAATGTGTTGGCAGCTGCATTATACTGTCCAGACATTGTTGGTGCATTAAAAAATCCAGCACCAGCACCTTGAAAATATTTTAAGGTAACACCACTTTTCAATAAATGCTTATCGTTTTTTATTAAAATTCTACCATAGGTTAGACCTATTTCTCCCCAAGCATGTATTGTTCCATTAAAATTTTCCATGTTAAACTCAAAATCATTGGTTTGGTCAAAACCATCAGCTAAACTTTCATATAATTCGCCGTTAATATTTTTAATATTTAAAAATGCTCGTACTCTAGTTGTAATTGCAATACTGCTCTTTTTATTTAAATTAAACATAAACGATGGTCCTAATATATCGGCATTAAAAAAGAAATTATTGTTGTTTTTAGGGAATTTTTCGGCATCTAAATCAAAATCGAAACCACCGTCAGAATTGATGATGTCACTCACATTAATTCCTAAATAATCACTTCCGCCAAAAGCACTAGCTGAAGCTATATTAATATCAGCTTTAAAAGGAGAATCGACAATATTGGCGGGGTTAAAAGTTACACCATGAATACCTGAATAATTATCATGAGTGTAACCAATATAACTTTGGGCTTTTATTGTGTAATGCCATAAGAATAGCAGTACTATTAAAAAGGGTGATTTTTTCATGCTTGGTTGGTTTTTGTTTAAATTCTTCTTTTTTTAATAAAATTCCCAATAACAATCATCATACAAATAATTACCCTGATTATCATAAACAGGATAGCAGTTATAATGCCATTCAGGAGATGCTGCTGGTGTAACAGCATTAGATTCTGAACTTGCTATACTTGTGCCAATAGCATTTGTTGCTGTTACCGTAAAGGTGTACTCTGTACCATTGGTAAGTCCAGTTACCGTAATTGTTCCGCTTTCAGCCTGTTCTAAAATACCAGCAATGTTATCTGGAGTTGAAGTAGCTGTATACCTTGTTACTGTTGAACCACCGTCATTTGATGGCGCTGTAAATGTTATGGTTGCTTCTGTATCTCCTGCTGTGGCTGTCCCTATTAAAGGTGGATCTGGTGATGTATTTGGATCATCTTTTGAACAAGATAACATTACAGTTATCATTAAAAGTGTAAATAATAGTTTTATTCTTAATTTCATAATTAGTTGGTTTTTTAGTTGTTTAAATTTTTAAAAATCACAGTTATAATATGGACCTCCCCAACTAGTATCATTAAATTTTACTTTATTCACATTAAAATAAATACTTGAAGCATTTTTATTATCAGTATAATAATAGCTTCTACTTGTTTGACCGGATTCAATTGAAAATCGACCTCCACCGTAACCATCTATAATTTCAACACTCATTGTAATGTTGGCATTGTAATTATTCTTGAATTCTATATACCATTTTCCAGGGTAATTGTCTTTTATAACATTATAGTATAAATATTTATAACAAGTTGTTTGCTTCCAGTTAACTTGATAATTGTTGTTTTTTTTCAATTCATTATTACTTGTAAATGAAACCAACAATAATGCTATTGTTAGTAGTTTAAATATTTTAATTGTTTTTTTCATAATGGTTGGTTTTTTAGTTGTTTAAATTTTTATGATGTATTAGAAATTATAGTTTGCAATTTTCAGGTTTTAGAATTTCTTCCTCGGTTTTACCATAAAGATTAAAAGCACGTCCTTTAAAATTCCACGTGCTGGTTTTTGTATTTCCTTGATAGTCTTTAAAACTATAAGTAGCGGAACAGTTTGAAGGATTGATGGTAAAGGTTGAATATTCTGGATTATTCCATTTATCATAAAAATCTGAATAACTCTGAAATGTAATGGCATAGGTATTATCACCTGTTTTTTTCCATGCTGCCTTTTGCTTCTTATATGGGTATAAACTCATTTTAAAGTCTTGATCATTCCCAAAATAAAAATCGGTATAATTCAAGCGACCACCAATATTATCTTTGTTTACCCAATACCCAACCACCATATCTTTTCTATTTGAAATACTGTCTCGATACTTAGCGGTCACAGGTTTTAATTCTCCACATTTTTTATTACCTAATTGGTTATAAGAATCGATAATGCTTCTTACTGCATCTTCAATTTTTTTGGCGTCATACTCGGTTACTGGGGTTTTTTCTCCATCTTCTTCGTAATAATCCATCTTAGATAAACAAACATAGTAGTAGTACTTTCTACATAGCTCGAAAGCCTCATAACTACCATCATTACTAAATCTGGGCACATTATCTCTACGGTTTATCATCTCTAAGACTTTTGGGTCTTCTTGACATTGCCCATACGTTAAATAAGAGCAACTCATAAACAGGAGTAATAAATATTTTGAATATGTGTTTTTCATTATTATTTATTTTTTAAAATATTAGCACTGTTTTTTTGTTTCTAATCTCTAACGCAACGTACGGAAAACCCAAAATTTCTAAGTTCATAGTTCCTATCCATTAAATTTATATTATACCATATTTGAAAACGAGTAGCGCTTGTAGAAGTGGCCGGTGAAGAACTCCAAAATTCAGCATGGGCACCAATATTTGTGAAAAAACCATCCCATGTACGGTAACCTCCAGGAAGGGCTGTAAAATCTCTTATGTTAGATGCCCCTGTATTTGGACTAAGCCAATGTGTTGTTCCTGTTTCTTTTAATTTCCCACCCGCTAAAGTTTCACCTCCTAAGTAGTCCACAAAAGTAATCCACTCGTTTACGTTGGGAATATGCCAACCCACCGGAGCTAGGCCGCGTGGATCAATTACTGCGTACCAGTTATATAGCTTACCATAAACAGGTCCATTAGCTGTGTTATTTTCATAATAACACCAAGCACCCGTCGTAATGTTTTTCCATTCAGTTGGATCTGTCACTTGTGGAATTGGATCACCATTTCGGTAGTGTGATACATCTAAATTCTTAGTTGTCCAACACTGAGCACCTATTGTAGTTGTAGGGTAAATATTGCCATCATAATCGGTTATATTACCACAATTTTCACTCACCGTAGTTAAACTTAACTCATTGCCATAAGCTGTACCTACATTATTTGTAGCATAAGCTCTGATATAAATTGTAATCCCGGGAGGATAATTACCATCAACACCTGTTATATTACATATGAAATTACCTGTTCCTTGCCCACAATTTGTTAATTCTGAAGATATCGTTGGATTGGGTGAAGAACTCCAACATATTCCTCTGCTTGTTACTGTACTTCCTCCATCAAAGGTAATATTACCGCCACTAGTTGCCCCTGGCGATGTGATATTAGTTATCGCAGAAGTAGTAAGTATTGGAATTCCTGGCAATGTAGTAAAAATCAACTCATTTCCATATCCTGTTCCAATTTCATTTATGGCATAAGCTCTTACATAATAAGTTGTACCATAATTTAGAGGAGTAATATTACTTATAAAACTACCATCACCTTGTCCGTCTGCTGTTTTAGAATTTAATGTGGTTGTTGGGTTTGGAGAAGTACTCCAAACAATACCTTTTTCTAAAATAGTTTTTGTAAAATCATTAGTTATATCACCGCCACTTGTAGCACTTAGTTGCCCTATTGATGTAATAGCTTTGGTAGTTAGTGCCGGTACTTCAAAGGCAGGAGTTGTTTGAATTATTTCATCGCCATAAACCGTACCATAACTATTGGTTGCAAATGCCTTAACATAATAAGTTATACCAGCTGTAAGTCCTGTAATAGTAGAGTTATAATTTAAACTCGCATCTAAGTTATTCGTATTAATTATCTTAGTTGGCAATGCTATTGTTGGGTTTGGATTGGTATCCCAAACAAATCCTTTTGTTCCAGTAACCCCTCCATCGTTCAATAACTTACCGCTAACATTCAACGAAGTAAAGTCATTAGAGTTAGTTGCAACAGAATTAGTATTAACAATAGGCACATCTGGCCCCGTAGTAAAGGTCGAGTAATCATATAATATGGGGCCACCATAACCCACTCCTGCTCTAACACTATATTCGGTATTTTGAGTAAGACCAACTATTGAATGTGATAATTTACCGGGACCTTCATAATCTATAAAATTAGCTATTGAAGCTCCCCCTTCAACTTTAGAAACATATATTTGACGAATTGTGATAGTAGGGTCATCATCAGCCGCAGGAACAAAAAGAGCATTAACTTGTGCGCTGTGCGCTGCAACTAAAGTAGCTGGGAGTGATTTTACACCTACATTAAAGTCTCCAGTATAAACGTCTATATCTTTCGTATAACCATTAACAATATCACTAAGAGTGAGTTGAGTAAATAGATATTTATTTGGATTATTAGTTGATATTTCCATTTTTGAATTATCAAATTGATTTAAATTTAAACTTCCAATAGAAGCATCTATTAAATTCCATGAATAGTCTGGTACATCTTGTGCCCAATAGGTTACTGCTTTTAAATCTATGCCAGGCATTGAATTAACTAAGACTACCCAATCAACCCCATAAGGTTTAGCTGGAGAAATATTGGCATACACACCAGAAAACACAGATTGAAAACCATCAGCAGGAAAAGTTCCTGTAATATTTTTATCGCTATTTATATTGGTATTATTTAATGCTTCAACCGTTAAATCATGAGTTCCTGTACGTTTAGGCGTCATATAGTTTAACCAATAAAAACTATTTGAATATTGTAGAATGTCTAGCCAAATTTGGTTAAAATTAGCATCAAGTTCTGCCGCTGTGGTTACAGGAAAATAATTTCCGGTAGACGTTATTTGCATTAAAGGTGCCGGGTTTAATTCATTACCTAAACCTGCTATAAAAACACGTTTTTTTCCTCTTGCATCTATGACTTGTTGCAAGGTGCTAGATCCCTGTGTATCATCACCATCTGTTAAGGCTATTAAATAGCCTTCTTCTATACGATCTAAACTATATAAATTGGTAAAACTATCTAATCCTGTAATTAATGACCCATACAAGTTCGTAGAAGGAAAGCCGGTAGTTATACCATTTATAGCTGCTTCTAAATCGGCTACATTGCTGGTAAAATCTTGAAGTAATACCGCATTATCTGAAAAGGAATAAATAGCTATTTCTTGATCAGCTACTATTTTATTTACTAAAGAAATAGCCGCAGCCTTAATTTGAGTTAGATTGACCGCAACACTCGAACTATTATCAAGCATAATCACCGTTTTTTGAAAATATGGTACTTGATCTAACTTTTTTACATATCTAAACGTTTCTGTTGGAGAAACCGGAGACCCATTTTCAAGTACATCAAAATCTGGATTATCTAGGTAATCAACCCCTTTATTGTTAGCGTCTGTAACTGAAAACATAATATCCACAAAGCTTGGAAAATTAGATTCTATAAAATAGGGTTCAAAACGATAGTAAGCATCTGCAAATTCAAAAGTCACCGTTTTACTAACCGTAGGCGAATCGTAAATCACATCAATAAGACTACCCGAATATGCAGTATATTTTAGAGCATCACCTTCTGCAAAAAAGGAATTAACTTTAGCCTTACTATTGTTTTTTGCTGTAATAGATGGACTAACATTTGGAATATAAGAAAGTATTTTTTGGTTATTATTGCTTTGAGAAGCTATTACTTTATTAAAGTAATTCTTACCATTGTCATTTAATGAAATTAAGTAAACGCCTGATGCATTAGGTGCAAATTTTAATTTATGAACGCCTTTGTTTAATTTTTCTGAAAATCTTGCAGTTTGTTGACCAAGTAAATTGTAGAAATTTACAGTTGTTGTTCCAACTCCTTCAGAATAAAACTCAAGATTTACGGAATCAGTAAATGGATTTGGATACACTTTTTGAAATCCTGGTTTGTTGCTTTTCAATTCAACATCTTGAATTTCTAGAGCTCCTGTGAGGTTAAACACAAAAGAACTTGTTAACTCAACAAAACCTCCTCTAGTTAAGTTCTCAATAACAACTCTGTCTAATGTGGCATTAGTTCCTGTACTTTCAACAACGCCATCAAAGGTTAAAACAATGTCCTGAGAGTAGCTTTGGTGGGAAAAGATTAATAGAATTAAAACAAGTAATACTTTTTTCATAATAGTTGGTTTTTAGTTAACATCATATGTTTCAAAAATGCACAATACATTTTCACCAATAAAATAGACATATAGATTCTATAGTATATTTGGGGTAGCTACTAAATTAATTATCATGAAATAAGGCTAATAGTTTATGTTTTGAAAATCAAAAAAGTGCCCATACTATTTTTATTAAAGCATAGACACTTGTTTAGTTATCCCTATTGAGAATTTAATTAATAGCATGGTAAAACTAAAGTTTAAATATGCACGCCACAATACCCAGAACTTGGTATATTTTTACAACTTATCGAAGTATTTAGTGCTTTGTAGTTAAAATTAAAGATCTCTTTTTAAATCAATGAATTGCAATAATAAATGGCAATATATTTTAAGCACACCGTTTCCTTTAGAAATCTTAAGTTAATACCAAGTTCTTGGTATTTTGTATGAGTATATTTTTGGTATCTTACCAAAGTTTTTTTAATTGATTAATTTCACACTACTTGCGCTATGCATCGAACTATTCTGATACTTTTCTTAATTACTTTTTTCGGCCTATCTGCTCAGGAAATTAAACATCAAGATACTTTGTATGTTAATTATCTTGGACAAGAGCAAGGTCTTTTACAACAGAATATAAAGGCTATGGCATTAGACGATTTGGGATATTTATGGGCTGGCACGGAAGACGGACTCCATAGATTTAATAGCTATGAGTTTAATGCTTATTTGCATGATCCAAAAGATAATACATCTATAAAAGATGATCATATAAGAAATTTATTATTTACTAAAGACACGTTATGGATGGCCACTAATACTGATGGAATTCAAGGATTTTTACCATCGAAAAACACGTTTTTTGGTCTTGATTTGCCGTTAACAAACCCTGACTTGAATACGGCTTATAAGATATTTAAGATGGAACAAAATAATCTTTTATTCTCTGTAAAAAACCACATTATTATATTCAATAGATTAACCAAAGAGAGTAAGATTATACCTTTAAAGGTAAGCCAAAAAGAAAGCTATATAACCGATGTTTTACAAATAAACAAAAGCACCTATTGGTTTGCTACTTCCAATTTAGGAGTTCTAAAATATGATGCCTCAACATTAGCGCTTAGCCCAGTAAGTAAAGTAAAAGGCGAACTTAACATTACCTTTTTTAAAACAAAAAAAAGTCTTTTTATTGGGACTAAAAGTGGATTATTTACTTATGCTTTAGAATCTGAATCTTTAAAAAAATTAAAGTTTAATAAAATCATTAAATACTTTTATGCTAAAAATGATACTGAATTTTATATTGGTACACGAACGGGTGTCTTTTTGTTTAACATAGAGAGAAATGACATTACTCCTTTAATTTTTAAGATTGATGAAAACACCTCTTTTAAAACCATCGATATAAATTCTATTTTTGGAGATGCTAGTGGGAATTTATGGATTGGCACAGAAGCAGATGGCTTAATCCATTATAATACCTATCAAAAAAAATTTAATACCCTAAAAATTGCCCTAAATGAGTATCCTAACAAAAAAAATATAAGTTCTTTTCAGTTTCTTAAAGACACCGATTCTACTTTATGGATTGGAAGTACTTTTGGCATTATTAAATACAACTTTATAAATAAGCGGTTTAAATTATACAACTCCAAAAACCCCATGTTAATTTACACCATAACCAAAGACCAAAACAATACTATTTGGGCAGGAGGATTTACCTCTGGATTATTAAGATACAATCCTAGTTTAGATACTTTTGAGAAATTTATCAGTATTGGCAATACTTTGCCAGACAATGATGTTGTTGAAATTATCCCCATAAACACAAACACAATTTGGGTATGCACTTGGTCTGGAGGCATTCATGAGCTCAACATAGCTAAAAAAGAGTTTAATGAAGTTTTAATTGAAGGACAAAGACTCAACAGAGCCCGATCATCATTAATGGACTCAAATGGTAATATCTGGTTAGGCACAGACCAAGGAATTTATAAAATATCCAAGGACAACAGGACCACCATATATAATTCTACTAGTATTGATGCAAAAAAACTAAGCAGTGATAGAATTTTTAGCATCAAAGAAGATGCGCTTGGCAATATATGGATAGGCACAAGTACTGGGCTTACTAAATTAAATCCGTACACAAATAATACGGTTTTATATTACAAACAAAATGGATTACCAAACGATTTTATATACAGTGTTTTAATTGACAAAAAAAATGACGTTTGGGTAAGTACTAATTATGGTATTTCTGAACTAAATACACAAACCAATTCTTTTAAAAATTACACCCATAGAGATGGTCTGCAAAACAACGAGTTTAATGGAAAAGCAGGTTATATGGATCAAAACGGAATTTTTTACTTTGGAGGCATCAATGGCATAAATATTTTCGACCCTGAAAAAATTTCGGAAAATCCTTTTGTTCCTAAAATCTATATAGAATCTGTAGAATTATTTAATAAACCATTATTAAAAAATGAATTATTTGCTGATGTATTAGAATTTAAGAGCCATGAAAATGTCTTGACCTTCAATTTTTCAGCCATTAATTATTTAAACCCTGAAAAGTGTAATTATACTTATAAAATGGAAGGTTTTGATACTGATTGGCGTCCTATTACAAAAAACAGGAGTACAACCTATACTAATCTAGATCCTGGGAATTATACTTTTAAGGTAAAGGCTAGCAGTGATCAAGGCATATGGAATGAAACTCCTAAAACTTTAGATATAAAAATTATACCTCCTTGGTATAATACCCTCCCTTTTAAAATTTTTGTATTTCTACTTCTTATTCTCTTTTCTATTTCATTTTACAAATACAAAACCAATAAGTTTTTAAAGGACAAGCTAAAACTAGAGAACCTTGTAAGTCTAAGAACCAAAGAATTAAACGATAAAAATTTAGATTTACAAAAGGTATATACAGAAGCTGACAAACAAAGAAACAACATTCAATTTTTAATGAGAGAACTTACCCATCGAGTTAAAAACAATCTTCAAATTATTTCTAGTTTATTAAATATTCAAGCTTCCAATTTAGAAAATAATCCCGATGCAAAAGAAGCTTTAAAGGTGGCAAAAAATAGAATCCTAACAATTTCAAATATTGAAAACAAAATTGCTAATAACCAAGAAAGCATTGACATAGGTCATTTTATTAAAGATTTAAGTGACAATATCATTGGAGCTTTATCTGATGACCAACAACTTAAATTCAAAGTAGAATATAATCTATGCTCAGTAAGTGTTAAAAATTTAAACACAACTATGATTGGTTTAATTTTAAATGAATTAATAACCAACACTACAAAATATGCTTTTATTGAATTTAACCCACAAAACAGATTAAACATTAGCTGTGAAATCATTAATAATTCTCTCCAAATTATAATTTCCGATAATGGTAAGGGTTATGTATTAAAAGATAATTTATCAAAAAAATCTTTAGGAATTGAACTCATTTCTGAAATGGTAGGTCAATTAAACGGTACAATACAAATTTATTCGACAAATGGTGTGAAAAATATTATTGATATTCCTTTATAAAATCTATCTTGAATTTTATAAAAAATCATCTCTTTTATCAATGATTAAAATTCTACTTATTGAAGATGAGTTTATTATTGCTAAAGATATTAAAACTCAACTTAACAAAAATAATTTTGCTGAAATTGATGTGGCCAACAATTTTGATACAGCAATAAGTCTTTATTCACGAAGCTCTTATGATTTGGTTATATCTGATATTAATCTTAACTCCGATAAAGATGGCATCGATATTATTACCGAGTTTAGTAAAATAAATAAAGCACCTGTAGTTTATTTAACAGCATATTCAGACAGTGATATAATTAAGAGAGCGGAAAAAACAATGCCCTTTGCTTACATTTTAAAGCCTTATAATAATAACCAGCTAAAAGCAACTATCAATCTTGCATTACTTAATTTTAAAAAAGATGTAGATTTAATTCCAGAAAATCAAGAAAACACATCTAAACTTACACTTTTAACAAGTCGAGAAAAAGAAATACTTATCATTTTATCAACGGGTAAAATTAGCAAAGAAATTGCCGATTTACTCAATATTTCAATAAACACAGTAGAACAGCACAAAAAAAATATTAAGAAGAAATTAAATTTAAAAACAGTTGGGGAGCTAATAAATTTTACCATGTCCACCAGACTTTTTGAAATATAATATGGATCCCTTTAAAATTTACCAACCAAAAAAAGCCCAAATTAAAATTTTGGACTTTTTTTGTGGGTCATACTGGATTCGAACCAGTGACTTCCACGTTGTCGACGTGACACTCTGAACCAACTGAGTTAATGACCCAAAAAACAAAGATTAAATATAAAGCTTTTTTAAAATAACTTAAATGCCTTCAAAAAAAAATCCTAAAGTAAATACCTTAGGATTTTGTGGGCAATGAGGGATTCGAACCCCCGACCCTCTCGGTGTAAACGAGATGCTCTGAACCAACTGAGCTAATTGCCCTTTCAATTGGTCTGCAAATATAACTTAGATTTTTAATTCGCAAAAACTTTTTAAGTAAAAAATTAAATTATTTCGGCTACTACAAAAGTACTTCCACCTATAAACACAAAATCGTTTGGCTTTGCTTGGGTTATAGCTTGCTTGTATGCTTCACTGACAGATTTATAAGCCTTGCCCTGAAATCCAAATCTATTCATTGTTTTTTGCAATTCATCAGCTTCCAAACCACGAGGAATATCAGGTTTACAGAAATAATAAATGGCTTCTTTAGGCAATAAGTCTTTGATGGTATTTAAATCTTTATCATTAACCACTCCAAAAACCATATGTAACGTTTCATAGGTCTCTTTAGAAATTTGATCCATAACATAGCTTATGCCTTCTTTGTTGTGACCAGTATCGCAAATTATCTTGGGCGAGGTTCCTAATGGTTGCCATCTTCCCATTAATCCAGTATTGTTTATAACACTAAGCAACCCCTTTTCAATATGTCTTGGAGTAATTTTATAGCCTTTTAAGAGAAGTTCTTTAACAACTTGCAAGACCGTTATGATATTTTTGGATTGATAACTCCCTTTTAAATCGCTGTTGTAGGACGCTTGCTTTTCTTGATCTGCAAAGATGATTTTAGAATTATTTTCTTCTGCAATTCCTTTAAAAATAGATGCTGTTTCCAATTGGGTTTCTCCTATAACTACAGGCGTATTTGATTTGATAATGCCTGCTTTTTCAATGGCTATCAATTCTAAAGTATTTCCCAAAATCTGTGTATGATCTAATCCTATGTTAGTAATTACCGAAATTTCGGGAGTAATAATATTGGTTGAATCCAGTCTTCCTCCCATACCAACTTCAATAACTGCGATATCTACACGTTGTTTTGAAAAAAACTCAAAAGCCATTCCAACAGTCATCTCAAAAAAAGACAATGATTGGCTTTCAAAAAAAGCTTTATTTCTTTTAATAAACCCCATAACAAATGATTTACTCACCATGTTGCCATTAATTTTAATACGCTCTCTAAAATCCTTTAAATGTGGTGAAGTGTATAATCCAACTTTATAACCGGCTTCTTGCAAAATGGAAGCCAACATATGGCTGGTAGAACCTTTTCCATTGGTGCCTGCTATATGAATAGATTTAAAATTTTTTTCTGGATTCTTTAAATGATGTGCTAATTTAATGGTGTTTGATAAATCGCTTTTATAAGCAGATTTACCCTGTCTTTGATACATTGGGAGTTGGGAAAACATCCAATTTAAAGTATCCAAATACGTCATTCTATTGCCCTAAAGTGAAGTTAACTTTTACGAAACCGATTTGTTTAGATGGTGCGTTAGAATCTTGCCGCCATTTATGCGATAAGGCTATTTTTTTTGCTGGTTCCAATAAACAGGGTGCTGTATTGGTGGTTCCTTTAAACCCGGGAACTGCTTCAATAACGTTACCGCTATTATTTACAATAATCTTCACAATAACCATTCCTGATTCATTACAATCTTGTTTTAATGTTTGATAGGTTGCTTTTCCTCGTCCATTTAATCCATAACCAACGCCACCACTACCAGTACCAGGATCGCCAAAATAACTTGGCGCATAAGGGTCACCATCGAGCTGACCTTTATCTCCAGCTTTATTGTCATTGCCTTCACTTCCAGTGGTACTACCTTCAGATTTACTTACACCACCTATTAAAGCGTCTAGTTTTTTCTTTTTTGCTTCTTGCTCTGCCTTTTCCTTGGCTATCTTGTCTGCTTCTGCTTTCGCTTTGGCATCGGCAACTGCTTTTTCTTTGGCTACAGCTTCTTTTTGTTTTTTTATTACTATAGATTCCGCATCTTCTTGAGTTAAAACATCTTCTTTTGTTTCAGAAGATTTAGTGGGCTCCGACTTGGAAGCCTCAACCTCTGGAGGATTTTCTTTATTTAAAGGTTCTGACTTTACCGGTTTTAAAGGTTGCACCGTTCCTTTCCCAAAATCTGTATTACCAAAATTAACTGCAACGCCGTATTCTATTGGCGGATCCATATAAGGTGCACCCACAACAAATAGCAACAAAATTAAGATGATGGTAATTAATGTTGTTAGTTTGGCAGAATTCCTTTCATGTTTCGTTTTGAAGTACTTCATCTAATCTTTAATCATTGGGCTTTACAGCCAAAATAACTTTGAATTTATTTCTATTTGCTATATCCATAACCTTAACCACATTTTCAACAGGCACCGATTTTTCTGCTCGTAAAATAACGGTTGGTTTTTCTTCAGAAGAAAGTGCAGCAATAAGTTCTGATTCTAAAACACTTTCTCCAACACGTTTTTGATCAATATAATAGGTTAAGTCTTTCTTAATGCTAACCGCTATAGATTTTTTATTTTCAGTTTTACCACTTGCTTTTGGCAATAAAATATCAATAGCACTTGTGGAAACCAAGGTTGAAGCAATCATAAAAAATATAAGTAACAGAAACACAATATCTGTCATGGAAGACATATTGAATTCTGGCGATACTTTATTTCTTCCTCTTATGTTCATACTAGGTAGGTTCGTTTAAATGGTCCAAAAACTCCAATGAATTAGCCTCCATTTGATACACGACTTTATCTGTTTTTACTACCAAATGATTGTAAGCCATAAACGCTACAATTCCAACAATTAATCCGGCAACTGTTGTGGTCATTGCAGTATAAAGTCCGCTAGCTAAAACATCCATTTGAATAGTTCCGCCGGCATTTGCAAGTTCAAATATGGCTAATATCATTCCAATTACGGTTCCAAGAAATCCAATCATAGGGCCTGCGCCTGAAATGGTAGCTAATATACTCACGTTTTTTTCTAATCCATAAATTTCTAATCTTCCGGCATTTTCCAAAGCCGTATTGATGTCTGCTAAAGGCTTACCTATTCTAGAAATTCCTTTTCCTATTAATCTGGATACAGGAGAATTTACTTGTGCACATAAAATTTGAGCTGAATCAATTTTTCCATGGCTTACATGGTCTTTAATTTGATTCATGAAATTTGAATCTATTTTAGAGGCTGCTTTAATAGCAAACAGTCTTTCAAAATAAATATAAATTGCTAAGACTAGCATTAAAAACAAGACTGCTATTATTAATTGTCCTGCTAGTCCGCCACTGCTAATAAGTTCAATGATGGATAGTGTTTTTTCAACTGGTTCACCTTCTTGAAGTATATCAAGGCCTTCTTGTGCATTTTGTATCAATGTATTTAACATATAGTATTAATTTCTTACCGTTTATATAACGCTTGTTTTTTTATTAAAGTATTCTAAAATAATGTTCTTGTGAACATAAATGCTGCTGCACCTACAAGGAATCCAATTAAAGCTAGCCAAGAGATCTTTTTTATATACCAGAAAAAATCAATTTTTTCCATTCCCATAGCTACGACACCAGCTGCGGAGCCAATAATTAACATACTTCCGCCTGTACCTGCCGAATAGGCTACAAAATGCCATAATTCATTATCCATAGGTTCAGAAAACATTCCTAAACTGGCGGCAACTAATGGAACATTATCAATAACTGCTGAACCTACACCAAGCAATAATATCACTAAATCTGAAACAGTATGTGCTTCATAAGGATAACTCATTTCTGTACCAAGCATTGGCATCGTTTCTTTTAAAGAGGTAGCAAATTCAAACAAAATCCCGAGAGATTCTAAAGCTGCTACAGCCATTAAAATTCCTAAGAAAAACAATATACTTGGCAATTCAATTTTAGAAAGTGAATGGTGAACTGGGCTATGCAAAGCATGAGCTTCGCTTTCCTCTGAATCAAATTCAGTCATACTAAATTTAGAACTACTGTAAACTTCAGCAAAAATTGCCACAATACCTAAAGATAACATCATACCAACATAAGGTGGTAAATGCGTTATCATTTTGAAAATGGGTACAAAAACAATGGCTCCTAAACCCAAATAAAGCATAGTTGCACTAAACCTTGATTTCTTTTTTTCTTCTACTACTTCTTCAATTTCTAAATCTCCTTTAAATATTGGTAAAAATGAAGCTATAAACGATGGCACTGCCATACATAAAAACGATGGCACAAATAAATACCCAATTAAATGCCCGGTACTTACCTTTTTACCAATCCAAAGCATTGTTGTGGTTACATCTCCTATTGGAGACCAAGCACCACCAGCATTAGCAGCAATAATTATTAAACCAGCATAATAAAGACGAACGTCTCTGTCTTTTACTATTTTTTGAAGAATTGAAATGAGCACTATGGTAGCCGTAAGATTATCTATGATGGCGGATAATGTAAACGCCAAGATTGAGAAAATCCATAAAATTTTGACCTTCTTTTTAGTTTTTACAAAATCTTTAATGGTTGAAAATCCATCAAAATAATCAATAATCTCAACAATGGTCATGGCTCCTAACAGGAACACCAGAATTTCGGCTGTTTTTCCTAAATGGTGCAACAAGGTTTCCTCCATGAGATGCGTTTTCTCTTCAGAAGAAAACGCTCCAAAACCTTCAAGCAAAGAATGTTTGGCAGAATCAAACCATTGAGGAAAACTTTCAAGACCCAAAGCAATCAGAGCCCAACATATGGCCATCATAACCAATGCAGGGATGAGTTTATCTATTTTTATACTATGCTCTAACGTAATGGCTAAATATCCCAATACAAATACCAAAATGATTGCTGCTTCCATAAATTGTTATTAAATTAATTGATCTAACGCAATTTCAAATGCTGTTGCGCTAATTCCGGTTTTACTTTGTTTTTTATTATATACTTTTTTTATTGCCTCTTTTATGATGTTTGAAGTATCATTAAAAATAGCTTCATCCGTCATTTGCACCTTTCGCTCCATAAAATAAGCAAAAACTCTAGCCATTCCACAGTTAGAAATAAAGTCTGGGATTAAGCTTACTCTATTGTCTGTATGTTCCATAATAGGACCAAAGAATATTTCTTTATCAGCAAAAGGCACATTAGCACCACAAGAAATAACTTCTAAACCACTATCAATAAGTTGATCAATTTGGTCAATGGTTACCAGTCTTGATGCCGCACAAGGGGCAAATATTTCTGCCTGTAACGACCAAATCCTACTATTAATGACTTCAAATGGTATTAAATTTTCACTAACTAAGGTATTTCCTGTTTTTGCTAAAAACAAATTGGTAATGTCTTCAAAAGTAAAACCATCTTCATTTATAAGACCTCCAACAACATCAATAATTCCAACAATTTTTGCTCCCATTTGAGACAAATAAAAAGCAGCTGCTGCACCAACATTACCAAACCCTTGAATAACAGCACGTTTTCCGTTAATATCGCCTCCATAAACATGATAATATTGTTTTACAGCTTCAGCAACGCCAAAACCAGTAATCATATCTGCAACGGTATATTTTCTTGAAACACTTGGGGAATATATAGGATTTTCAATGACTTTGATAACACCTTGGCGCAATTGGCCTATTCTATTTATTTTATCGGCTTCAGTTGGTTTAAAATGACCATTAAACACACCTTCTTGTGGATGCCAAACACCACTTTCTTCCGTAATGGGTATAACTTCGTGAATTTCATCAACATTCAAATCGCCGCCAGTACCGTAATAGCTTTTAAGTAACGGTGACACCACTTTATACCATCGTTCTAAAACTTCTATTTTTCTGGGATCATTTGGGTCAAAATTAATTCCCGATTTGGCGCCACCTATGGCTGGACCTGACACTGTAAATTTGATCTCCATGGTTTTAGCCAATGATAAAACTTCATTCATATCCAATCCTTTTCTCATTCTGGTTCCACCACCAGCGGCTCCACCTCTTAATGAGTTTATAACCACCCAACCTTCAGCTTCGCTTTCAGAATCTTTCCAATTAAATACAATCTCAGGATTCTTGTTTTCGTACTTTTTTAATAAATCTTTCATCATTTTTATTCAATAATTTTTCAATTAATTTAAACTCTTAAATGTAATGATGAAAAGTCAGCGTTGATTCATTTTATAAATCAATTAAGTTATCGATGTAACAAATATAAAAAACTAAAAATCCTAATAGATTATTTTTTCAATAATTTTAGTGGTGAAAAATTTTTCCTGAGCTATGATCGTGAAGTGCGCCAGTGACCGATTTTAAACAATTATTTTCTGCTCTTAGTTTTAGTACACCAAGAAAGCCAAAAATTAGGGCTTCTTTATATTCAATAATTTCTTTTGAAGGTTTAATAATGGTATTATTAGTTAAGGCATTTATCCTGTTCATTAAAAAGCCATGATAGGCTCCACCGCCAGTGACTAATACCGAAGCGTGTTCTTTTAAATTTATTTCTTTAGAAATTTGGATGGCTACATGTTCTACAAAGGTTCTTAATACATCTTTTATTGCTAAACTATGTGAATCTATTAAAGGAAATATATTTGACTTTACCCATTCCAAGCCTAAAGATTTAGGATACGGTTTTCTGTAAAAATCTAAATCGTTTAATTTATTTAATAAGTCCATATTAATCATTCCTGTGGATGCTGTCATACCATCATTATCATACTCAAACCCCAATTGTTTTACATAATAATTTAAAACAATATTTACCGGGCAAATATCGTAAGCAATACGCTGATTATCAATGCCTAAAGAAATATTAGCAAATCCACCAAGGTTTAAACAATACTCATATTTTGAAAACAACAAAGCATCGCCAATAGGAACTAAAGGAGCTCCTTGTCCACCAAAATCAACATCCTGAACTCTAAAATCACAAACAACCGTTTGCTTTAATAAGGTTGCCAATTTAGGCAGATTTCCAATTTGATAGGTTAACTTATTTTGGGGCTGATGCCATGCCGTGTGGCCGTGCGAGCAAATGGCATCTATGACATGAATATTATGAGTCTTCATGAAACTATTAATGTTTTGTGCTAAATAGCTAGTGTACGCTTCATCTATTTGTCTTAATTCAGATTTAGACATTAAAACTAAATCATTTAACTTCTGAATCCACTCTATTTCATAGGGAACGGTAACGGAAAAAATTATTTTAAAAGTCCATATTTTATCAAAATTGAATGTTGTATAAACCATGTCAATACCGTCCAGCGAAGTGCCAGACATCACACCAATAATGCTATATTCGTTTTTTATCATAATAAGTAAAAATAAGAATCAATATTGAAAATATTCTATTAAAAACCTATATTTGTGTGTATTTTTTATCAAATCAATAGTTTATTTTTTTATTATGGATTTTACTCTTACTGAAGAACATATCATGATACGCGATGCTGCTCGCGATTTTGCTCAAAACGAATTACTTCCTGGTGTCATTGAACGTGATGAAACCCAACATTTTCCGGACGAGTTAGTAAAAAAAATGGGCGCTTTAGGATTTTTAGGTATTATGGTAAATCCAAAATATGGAGGAAGTGGTATGGATACCATCTCTTATGTTCTAATCATGGAAGAATTATCTAAAATAGATGCTTCTGCATCGGTTATCGTATCTGTAAATAATTCGTTAGTTTGTTATGGTTTAGAGGCCTTTGCAACAGAAACTCAGAAAGAAAAGTATTTACCAAAATTAGCTACTGGCGAATTTATAGGAGCTTTTTGTTTAAGTGAGCCCGAAGCCGGAAGTGATGCCACCTCTCAAAAAACTTCAGCCATTGATAAAGGAGATTATTATTTACTAAACGGAACAAAAAACTGGATTACAAACGGTGGACGCGCTGACGTATATCTAGTCATTGCTCAAACAGATAGAGATAAAGGCTCTCATGGTATTAATGCTTTTATTGTTGAAAAAGGTATGGAAGGATTTCATATTGGTCCAAAAGAAAATAAGCTAGGTATCCGAGGAAGTGATACTCATACTTTGCAGTTCAATGATGTTAAAGTACCTAAAGAAAATCGTATTGGCGATGATGGATTTGGTTTTAGATTTGCTATGAAAACTTTATCTGGAGGCAGAATAGGCATTGCATCTCAAGCATTAGGAATTGCTCAAGGAGCCTATGAACTAGCTTTAAAATACTCCAAAGAACGTAAAGCTTTTGGAACAGAAATATCAAATCATCAAGCTATTGCCTTTAAGTTGGCTGACATGTATACAGAAATATCAGCAGCACGCCATTTAGTAATGAAAGCCGCTTGGGATAAAGATCAAGGTAACAATTATGACATTTCGAGTGCTGTAGCAAAATTATATGCTTCAAAAGTGGCTATGGAACATACAGTGGAAGCCGTTCAAATACACGGTGGAAATGGTTTTGTAAAAGATTATCATGTAGAACGCTTGATGCGCGATGCAAAAATTACCCAAATTTATGAAGGCACTTCTGAAATTCAAAAAATTGTAATCTCGAGGAGTATTTTGAGAGATTAAAATTGTTTGCTTAAATCTTCGAGAACCAAACGCAATTCTCCATAAGAATATGTATCATCTAACTGATGTTTTAAATCGGATAGATTCTCGAAAGTCTTGCTTGGAATAAGTTTCTTTAACGCTTCGTAATGGTTTTTAGAAATTAAATCTGTAACCTTTACTTCACCAGAAGAAACAAAACTAGCCAAATGACCGAAAATAGTATTTTCATTTAAGTCGCGTTCATTCGCAATTTCTTCAATAGATTTGCCTGATTTAAACAATTCTAAAGACAATTTTTTAGTGTCAATTTTTTTGCTTTTTGGTTTCTTTTCTTCAAAAGAAATGTTATCATTTAGAGTTTCTATATCATTTTCATCACAATAATGTTTAATAACATTTAAAATAGCACTTCCATACTTTTCAACTCTGGTTTTTCCCATGCCATTTACAAGCAGTAATTCTTTTTTTGTTAATGGCAGGGTTTCGCACATCTCATATAATGCTTTTTGAGTAAATACTTGAAAATGTATTAAACCATGTTTATGAGCAATCTCATTTCTGAGTACTCGTAACAGTTCAAATAATTCTACATTGGTTGTGCCATCAATAACAGATTTTCGAGTTTTTTTAGGCTTTTCTTTTGAAATAAATACAGACTTTGCTCGTAATTCTAAAAGTCTGATTGTTGTAAACCCCTGAGTTAATCCATTAAAAAATAAACGTTTAACTTCTAGCAATTCTTCTATAGCATCTATATTTTTAATAATATCGGCTTCAATAGCTTTATTATCAGTAGTAAAACTAAATTCTTTTAAAGGCGAAACCAATTTTGTTTCTGTTTCTGTTTTAAAATATGCAATCGCTTTTTTAAACCGTTCTTGAATTAACTCACTTAACTCTGGGAATGATTCCTTTTCTGTAAGTTGTTTCAGTTGTGAATTGAAGCTATTACTTACCTTTAAAAAATTGGTGATGGTATTTTTAATAGTTAACAAAGGTGATTCTACCTTTCCTACAATACTATTTCTGTTTTTATAATAAATGTCCAAGATTCTGTTTATGGGATTCAAGAATTCATAAAATTCAAAAACTTCGGCAATCAAATCTAACTGAAACGCTTTTTGAGAGTTTTCTAAAACCGTTTTATCGGGCTCATTGGCT
>Ga0210020_1000466_pt1:0-7500 | contig 39377 bp, 23 predicted proteins | sample CryGeymeta201514_FD_183980 | JGI IMG/M metagenome (GOLD analysis project Ga0210020, IMG submission 183980) | Groundwater microbial communities from Crystal Geyser aquifers in Utah, USA - Crystal Geyser metaG 2015-14 (SPAdes) (version 2) | ecosystem: Environmental > Aquatic > Deep... | reverse complement strand
TACCACAAAATCCCTGTAGGGATAGTTTGGTGCTGAATAATAATTATACCCGGTAAATGATGAATTGAAATGTTCTGCCTTTAAAAATATGCGTGTTTGACGTATTTTAGCATTGATAAAGAAATCTAACCTTGGAAATTCGCCAAATTGCTTTTCGTTTTGAACAATAAATTCTGCCAACAAAGGATCATAATCATTCATATAATACTTGGTGAAATAATTAAAGGTAACCCCTGTTTGCAGATACAATGCCTTTTTAAACATATGGGATGAATAATATAGGGTATTTCGGGTGGTTATCTCTGGAACATTTAAGGTGTTATTTTCATCTTGCACGTTTTGAAATAGTATGGTGTTGTTTAATGCAAATTTGCCCACCGAAATTTCCTTTTGCAATTTAACTCTTAGATAAGTTATGGTTTTATTGTTTTGAAAAGCTTTTACAAAATTTGTGGTTTCGTCTTTTTTAAAGTAGGTATAATCTGTTATGGTTGAGTAGTCCAATGATATGTTGGCCAGTTTATTTGACTTTAATTGAAATTCTAATTGTTGAGTTTCTGTATTATTGAAATTATTTTGCCAGTTATAATTTACATAATCGCTTTGATATAATAAGGCATTGAAATTTGGTGATTTTGAACTGTGATTTATGGAGGCTTGTGCTAACATATCATCATTTAACTTGAATGATGCAATTCCTTTTAAAAAATTACCATCAAAATCTCCAGTGACATTGATTCCTATTTCACCAAGTAAATCAAAGCTTTTATATTGTTTATGGTATTTACCTCCAAGAGTGTAAACATCTCCTTTTAATCTGTTTGTAATGGTATTTTCATTAAGCACGACTAACTTATCGTATCCGTAATTATAGCTATTACTACTGGCATTGAACTGCAAATCGCCTATTAAATTGTTGCTGTAATTTAACTGGAACTGATTATAGAAATTTTCTAGGGTTACTCTATCTCTTAATCTTGAACTTTTAAAAGCTGGGCCAAAAAAATTGGTTGCTGCTGTTGATTGGTCAAATTGATAATATTTATCTTCAAAAGACATAATATGTCTAAGATTAAGCGTATGGTTTGAAGTAGAATCCTTTTTTTGCACAAAATGGAATGTATGATCTAAATGAAAACGTTTGCCTTCTAGAATACTTTCTGCATTTTCAAAATTAACTTCAAGAATGGAACGATCTATAAATTCTGGGTCGCCACTTTCAAAATTCTCAATACTAGAATCTTGCAAACCACCATTTTCCTGATTTAATAAATCTTGCATGACGATATGGGCTCTAAAAAAATATTTTTCGTTTTTAGTTTTATAGTTGGTAGTAAACCTAAAGTTTCCGGTACTTGTTAAAATATGCTGGTATTTACCTAAGGACCGCAATCCTTTATAAGCTATAGAATAATTTAATCTTGGCGAGGTATTAACAGTAAAAAATGCATCAACCAACTGACCTTGCTCAAAAGCCGTTTTAAAAAACAGTTCGGTTAAAGGTGTAGGAACTCTGTAATAATTAACATCTTCAATCTCCATATAATTAAAATGCCTTGCCCGTGCTCCAAAACTTGGCATTAACTTGGTGTTTTTAAAATTGTAACTTAAAGAGTTGTAGGTTTGGCCTAAGTTTGAAAACGGAATAAGTTCAAAATCATCTTTTCTTAAATAGTTGAACTTGTAATCTTTATATATGGTCAAGGTTGTATCTACGAAGGTTGTATCGTTTTCTTGACTGATGATTAAATAGTCGGAAATTTTAGCCAGTTGCTGTTTAGGGCTTTTACGGTTTTTAAAATCCTCAGAATTTCTAGAACTTGAAAACAGAGAATCTTTATCCTTTTTAAAATCTAGACTTTCTTTTGTTAAAACCCTTTTTTCTTGAGCATTGATTCCACAAAACCAAACTAGTAAAATAACTGATAAAATTATTCTCTTCATAATTATTTATTTCCTAGGCAAAAGTAATTATTTGAACGTAAAGCAGCGCTAAATATTTTAAATTAAGAAAGCCAGCAAATATTTGCTGGCTTTCTATAAAAACAATCACCCTTTAAAAGAATGATTTATTAAATTTATTTGAATTAGTCGTTGCAAAAATGTAACTATTATATTTAATACACAAGATATTGAAGATAAAAATTGATGATTTAGGATTTTAGATTTAAATTTTATTGCATTATTATCAATTTTAACGTGCATAATTGATGTATTTTCAAAATAATATTGTAAAAATTATCAATTCTATAATCGTTGTTTTTAATTTCATATTAATTGTGATTAAAAATTTACAATCTCATAAAAAAAGGTCTATAAAATGCTACATTTGACATTATTTACCTCCAATATGCTTGCTTTACATTACTCGCCTTATAAGATTGAATGTGGCACAGACGAAGCTGGCCGTGGCTGTTTAGCAGGTCCGGTAACGGCAGCAGCTGTTATTTTAAGCAATCATTTCAACCATGTGTTGTTAAATGATTCTAAACAACTTTCTGAATTAAAAAGAGATATTCTTAAACCTATTATAGAATCTGAATCCATTTCATTTGGGATTGCTCATATTTTTCAGGAGGAAATTGATACCATCAATATTTTGAATGCTTCCATTTTGGCCATGCATAAATCTATTGAGCTGTTAAATCCAGCACCAGAATTTATTATAGTAGATGGCAATAAATTTAAACCATTTAAAAATATTCCTTATGAAACCATTGTTAAAGGTGACGGGAAATTTACAAGTATTGCAGCGGCTTCAGTACTAGCTAAAACTTACCGAGATGCTTATATGAACATAATCCATGAAGAATTTCCTATGTATAACTGGAAACAAAATAAGGGTTATCCTACAAAAAAACATAGAGAAGCCATTAAAAAATACGGTATTACAAAACACCATAGAAAAACGTTTAGACTATTGCCCGAACAATTAAAATTAAACCTATAAGTTTATATCTTTGTGTAAATTAATTTATTCATGAGATTTTTTAGGCTTTCCCTCTTATTCCTTTTTATATTTAGCTGTTCGCAACAAGAAACAAACCACTCAAGCCCTTTTTATTTTATTCCAGAAAACACTTCGGTTGTGCTTAAGATTTCAAATCTAGAGAATTTTAATAGTAGCCTTACTAACAACGATTTTTTAAAACAGCTTTCAAAAAAAATTACTTTAAAAAACTTAGAAAACAAATTAAAAACCCTTTCTCTTTTTAAACCAACTAATGACCTTATCATATGTTTTACTAAAAATAAGCTTGACAGTCTTGAATATAGTGTCATTACCAGACATTCAAAAGATTTATTTGTAAGAGATTCGCTTAAAAACTATTCAGAAGAACTATTAAGTTACAACAAAAAATCTATTATAAAATCCAACTATAACAATCAAACTTTTTACAGCGCTATTATTGACAGCACTTATTTTTCTTCTTCTTCAAAAGAGTTGGTTGAGAACGCTTACACTGCAAGTAATACAGATCAAGCTTTAGAGAAAATGTATAAAGCAACGGATGATTCTAAAACAGTTTCTATTATACTTAAAAGTGATGAAAATAATTTGATAACATCATTATTTCCAAAAAACGACTTAAACCTTGAAGTTTTTACAAAATATTTAGCAGTAGATTTGGATATTACACAAGACCAGTTATTATTTAACGGAATAACACAAGCTTCTGATTCTACAAAAAGCTTTGTAAACCTCTTTAAAAATACCATTCCACAAGAAAATCAAACCCAAAATGTTACACCAGCAAACAGTGAGGGATTTTTAAGTTTTACCTTCAATAATTTTAGTAATTTTTATACAAATCTTGTAAAATTTACACAGGTTGACACTTTAAAAACTACCTCAACACTGTTTGACAATATCATTGAAGTTGGCGTTATTTACAATATTGAAGACGAAGCTATCATTCTAAATTCTTTAGATACCGCATCTACCGAAGAAGCCCTAATAAGCGAGCAGAATATTCTTGAAACCTACAGACAGATAAGCATTTTTAACTTTGGTCAACCTGAATTATTTAAAAACTCATTTTCACCATTAGTTACTTTTAATAAAGCCACTAAATACTGTGTTTTAGATAATTTTTTTGTGTTTGCAGATAATTTAGAGCTTTTAAAAAACATCATTTCTAACTATCAAAACAAAACTACCTTAGGAAATCAAGCCTATTTTAACAACCTAAAAGAAGAATTGAGTGATGCATCATCTCTCCTAATAGTATTAAATCCGACTTTGCTGAATTCGGTTATTAATAAAAATCTTAATGAAACAACCTCATTATCCATTGATAACTATAAAGCCTCTGCCCTACAATTTATTTACGAAACTAATTATGCACATGTTAATGCTATTATTAAAAAAACAAGAATAAAAGCAGCTCAAAACGCCATAACAGAAGAACTAAACATCAAATTAGACCATGATTTATTAAACAATCCTCATTTTGTAGTCAATCATTTAAATAAACAAAAAGAGATTGTGGTTCAAGATATTAAAAACCATTTGTATTTAATATCAAATTCAGGAAAAGTTCTTTGGAAAAAGCAACTGGATGGCCCTGTTTTAGGAACTATTGAACAAATAGACCTTTATAAAAATGGGAGGCTTCAATTAGTATTTGCTACGCCTCATAAAGTTTATGTTATTGACAGAAATGGAAAAGATGTAGCACCATTCCCTGGGAATTTTAACGATGTCATTACGCAACCACTATCGGTTTTTGATTATGACAGAAACAAAAACTACAGGCTTTTAGTAACACAAGGCAGCACTTTAATAATGTATGACAAAAATTTAAAAGTTGTAAACGGGTTTAGTTTTAAACAAGATAATAACACTATAATAAGTCAACCGAAACACTTTAGAATTGGCAATAAAGATTACATCGTATTTAAAACCAGCCAAAAGATACATGTCCTTGATAGAACCGGACAAAGTAGACTAAATGCAAAAACATCAAGCACTTTTTCAAAAGAAGCCATTTATTTATACAACGATAAATTCACCACAACCAGTTTAGAAGGGCATTTAATCACTATAGATTCAAAAGGGCATAGTGCATCGCAAAATTTAAACCTATCTGAAACACACCACATAGATACCTCAAGCAAAACCTTGGTAACGCTAAGTGAAAACAAACTCACCATAAAAGGCAACGTTTATGAGCTGGATTATGGCATTTACACAAAACCAACCTTGTTTTATTTACAAGATAAAATTTACGTTTCGGTAACCGATTTACAAACACAGAAAATTTATCTTTTTGATAGCAATGCTCAATTATTACCAAACTTTCCAGTGTATGGAAATTCAGCCATAAGTCTTGATAATATTGATTCTGATAGCGATTTGGAGTTTGTAACCAAAGGAGACAATAATTCCATTATTCTGTATCAAATAAATTAAATCAATAAATTTTAATAGATATTGAAATTTTAACAACACAAATTAGCTTGCCCACCAAAAAAAGCAATTAAACTACAAAAGTAACCAAGTCGCAAGTCCTCGAATCTGGAACGCCAAAGCGTTATGCTTTGGCGTTCTTTTTTATTTTAATAGAAGTAAAATTATGTGAAAATTAAATATAATTAATTGTCTATCAAATATTTGTTTATATTTAGAAATCAAAATAAAGATTTGATATGAGGTTTAAATTTGCATTGCTTTTCTTTTTTATTTCGGTTATGTCTTTTGGGCAAAGTCAAAAACAGATAGATTCTTTATTACTAATTCACGACAAAACACAAAACGAAATAGATAAAATTAATATTCTTAACAATGTTGGTAGACTATATGGAAGTGGAAATATAGAAAAAGCTAGTTTTTATAATAATAAAGCAATAAGTATATCAAAGGAATTGGATTATCCAAGAGGAATAGCCTATGGTTATTTATTCTTATCGGCAAGTATTAAAGCAAGTGGAAACTACCAAGAAGCTATTAAAAATTTAAAAAAAGGGGTGAGAGATCTAGATAAATATGACTTCCCTAAAGGATCGATTGAATTAAACACTTGGATAGCAGGAAACTTCACAGAAATGCGCCAATATGATTCGGCTAAAGTTTATCTTAATAACTCTATTTCTAGAGCAAAAAAAATTGATTACTATCAAGGCTTAATTACTACTTACATAGAATATGGAGGGATTTATCAAAGTCAAGATAATTATAAAAAAGCATTAGAATATTTTATAAAAGTAGATTCAATTTGCACAACGAAAACTATTAAAAATGATCCCGATTGTGCTATAGCTGTTTCCAATATTGGTTTAATTAAAGGTCTTTTTAAAGAATTTGATGAAGCTGAAAAGTATTATAAACTTGCTTTAGATTATTTTGAAAGATTAAAAACTCAAAAAAAAGCAGCGATAAACACAATTAATTCTTTAGGAACTATTGAATTAGAGAGAAATAATTTCGATAAAGCTGAAAAATACTACAAAGAAGCTCTTGAATATTATATTGCATCAAAGAGGAAATCGGAAATTGGTTATATGTATTCTCAATTTGCAAATTTGTATGGGAAGCAAAAGCGATATTATGAAGCGGAGAATGTAGCACTAAAAAGTATAGAAATAAGCAAAGATTTAAAAGATTCACTGCGTATCATTTATGGCTTAAATGTATTAGGATCTATTAAAATAGACCAAAAAGAATTTAACAAATCAATTATTTATACGGAAGAATCCCTTGAAATAGCTAAGCGTTTAAAAAAACCTTCAATGGTTTTAAAATCTTTGAATTTATTAAACAAAGTTCATTTTAAATCTAAAAATTATAAAAAAGCTGCAGAAACTGCCATTGTTTATGCAAATTATAAAGACAGTATAGACGTCCTACAAAACAAAAAAGTATTGCTAGATATTGAAACCAAATACCAAACCGAAAAAAAAGAACAAGAAATTGCCCTATTAAAATCAGAAAAAGCGTTGACCGCTCAAAAACAAAAAAATCAACGTAATTTACTTTTAGGTGGTTTAGGCATTACCTCTATTGCTGGATTATTTTTATTTATTTTATATAGAAACCGACAAAAAACCAATAACAAATTAAAAGAATTAAACACTTTAAAATCAAACTTTTTTGCTAATATTTCGCACGAGTTTCGCACGCCTTTAACTTTAATTTCAAGTCCCATTGATGATATATTAACACATAATTCTATTTCAGACAAAAACCGTCAACAATTTACTGTTGCCAAGCAAAATTCAGAAAGGCTCTTATCGCTCGTCAATCAATTATTAGACCTCTCAAAAATTGATGCAGGGCAATTAAAATTGCATCTACAACAAAATAATGTGCTCCAACTTATTTCTGCATTGAGCGAATCTTTCAACCATTCTGCAACTCAAAAAAATATTGATCTAAACCTCAACATAAAACAACGTGAAGAAAACGTTTGGTTCGATAAAGATGCTGTTGAAAAGATAACGGTTAATCTACTCTCAAACGCATTAAAATACACACCAGAAAACGGATTGGTTGTTTGC
>Ga0210020_1000446_pt1 | contig 40410 bp, 38 predicted proteins | sample CryGeymeta201514_FD_183980 | JGI IMG/M metagenome (GOLD analysis project Ga0210020, IMG submission 183980) | Groundwater microbial communities from Crystal Geyser aquifers in Utah, USA - Crystal Geyser metaG 2015-14 (SPAdes) (version 2) | ecosystem: Environmental > Aquatic > Deep subsurface >... | reverse complement strand
CTACAACAAATGTAACCAGAAAACTTGGGTCAAGGAACCAGAGACAGAAGAACAGCTACTAGCTGGCTTTGAAAACTTGAGAATAAAAAATAAACGAGTTACTGAGTGGCTCAAGAAGGCTCTCAAAGAAAGCCATCAGGACGAAGTTCAGTACCACAACAACACCGTAGGCGAGCTGGAAACCCGCTACGAGGCGGTAAACAGGCGAATGGACAAACTCTACGATGACAAGCTGGACGAAAAAATCACCCAAGAGTTTTATAATCGCAAATTCAAACAGTACTCAAAGGAAAAAGATGAACTCACCGAAACCATCAAACGTCACTCTACCGCCAGTACTGGTTATTTAAACCTCGGTATAAACCTTTACGAACTGTCTCAGAGAACCAAAGAAATCTACTTAACCGCCAACAAGAAGGAGATGTTAGATGAACAACGCGCCATTATCAGGCTGGTCTTCACCAAGTTAACCCTCAATGAGGGTGAGCTCAGTTGGGAGTACTCCAAGGCATTCAGGATCTTATCAGAAGCCGTTGACCAAACCAATTGTTCTAAAGTGGAAAATTTAGAGGATTTTGAAAAAGGAACTTTCGAACATGCGGAATTGCCCAATAAATCAACAAAAAAGGACGCTTTGTTGCCTCTGCGTCCCATCTGGCTCCCCCAACAGGTTGTTACTCGAACTAGGAGGTGGGTGGAAAACTATATTTTTTTATAACAAAATTTATGTCACTCCTTAATATTTTTTATCTTAAATACCTTAATGCTTCCATAAGCAAAGAGAACTTCAAGTACTGTTCTCTTGATAAATAATTAATAGGTCCATTTTTTTTAGTGAAATCTTGATCTAACTCCAGTGGCACATAAGCTTTTTGGTTTGCTTCCATAAATTGCCATTCTTCAACAAAATTTTCTTCTTTCACACAAATTAAAATTCTTTTACGCGATACATCTTCGTGAGTTTGACCAAGATATACTTGAGACTCTTTTCCCTGGAGTATGTTTTTTATAGCAACATTAGCAGCTAATTCATTAACTGCAGACATTGTTAAGGTAGTGTCTGCATGTATTAAATCTACTCCGCACAATCTAGATATTTCTATAAGAACCACTTCTGGCGCTCTATCATTTGCCCCTTCTTCTTTATATAATTTTTTTATAAAATCTTGAAAATTAATTTGGCTTTCTGTCCATCTGACTTGTGCTTTTTCATTCATTCTTTTTAGGTATGACTCATCGTCTTCATTTGGCAGTCTATCTATTTCATCAGCAATTGTCTGAGTATCGTGTTTTGCAGCATCAATGAGAGATATTATGGTTTTTTCTAACTGTGGCCACGCAGAAACTGTCTTTTGGCACGAAACAATATAATTATTGAAATGCTTTTCAGGAGAATCATCACTCAACATTGGATATGAATATGGAATAAATGCTTGCCAATTCATTGCGACTAAACTGTCATTGCTCATTAATCTATTAAATTGTAAATCATTTCTTCCAGCTGAAATATATTCAAATTGCTGTACAAGTAAGCGTGAAATATGTCCTAATGCCAAATCTCGAATAGTAGTAAAATGCTGAATTTCTGCGGCTAGGTCTTTATTTCTATCCTTATTTGAGGATTCTACTTGTAGCTGTTCAATTTTTACAAGACTTTCTTTTAACAACAGACCTAACGGCTCAACTTTTTTTAGCCTTACCAATAAGAGATCGGAAATATTATTTACTGCATCCTCAAAACGTGGAACTAATTTAGAAAGCCTGACCATGAGAGGTGCGAGGGCTTCGTGTTCATGCTCAGAAAGATGTTTTCTTAGTGGTTCATTATTATGGGTACTTCTGCCTACAAGCCTCATAACAATTTCTAAATACACTTCATAGATATAATCTTGCACTGCAGATTTTTGAATATCGACTTGTTCAGACAAAGCCTGAATAGTAAGCTTATTTTCAAATAATAACTCAGTAGCAGCTGAAGCTATATAACCTAAAACATCAGCTTCTATAACTTCATCTAAATCAGCGGGCGATCTAGTTGCTGCAATAGCTAACAAAATCGATTCCAATCTTGCCGAGTTTATAGAATTCAATTTAATTCTCTCATGATCATTGCGCCAATTTTCTAAATTCCACGAGATTGTTTGAAGGTCGCCTGCATCATTATTAATATCTAAAAATTTTTCGACTGTATACTCTGGTTTAGAAACAGTTACCGCTGTGTTTGTATCTAATTGAATATTAAGTTGCGAATCACTATTGACTAAGATTTTTTCATGCATCCTTCAATTTAAGCACACTTTATTTTTAAAGTATATAAATTTAAATAAAATATGGAAAAAAGATTGATATATAGTTATAAATAAGCATATAATTTAAAAGCTCCCCTTATTGGACTCATTGTGGAACGGATATGAATCGAGATTGCTGTCTATTACTAAAATAAATATTGAAGTGTTTATTAATCAAACTTAGCTATCAAATTAAAGAAACCTCACTAGTAATTATTTGAATAAGGGTCATGCTCGGTCACCATTGTCATACAAACGCATCCTAAAGCCACACAGGCTGCATTTTGTAATTCTGGCTGTTTTTCATCAATTAACATATTTCCCATTACCGCAATTAGCCCATCATTAAATACGTTACCATAATTGATATCTTCTCTTGAAAAACAGGGTGTTAATCCACCATCAGGATTAAGAACGAAATGATCAGTTCCCATATCGCAACTTATTCCAGTAGCTTTTTCTCCAGCTATCAACTGTAAACAAGCTTGAGAATATAAAGATAAAGGAGATTCGCCAGATTTTTCAACCCAATACTCAAATGCTTCTGCCAAAATTCTCTTCTCTTCTTCATCCATCAGAGTAAGATCAAATCGCTTCACCTTCTTTGCATCGGGATTAATTTCTACAGGATCGAGCCATAAATTGAGATTGTTTTCAAAACAAAAATCAACCATATCTTTAATTGAATAAATATTTTTTCTAGTAACAGTCATCATTATCTCCATAACCATTTCTGGAGATTTAATAGCTAATAAGTTCTCAATGCCTTGCCTAACCATAGCTGTCTTACCTCTTTGAGCATCATTAATCCCGACATCTAATGAATCAAGAGAAATAGAAACACAATCAACCTTGAGATCAACCAATTTCTGACAATTTTCTGAAGTTAATAAAACACCATTAGTTAAAACATCAACTTTCAAACCTTGTTCTTTAGCCGCCTGAACTAATACATAGATATCAGGATCTAATAAGGCTTCTCCACCAGTAAAAATAATTTCATCAAAAAATTCTTTGGCCTCTTCAATCACTTTCAATTTTTCTTCAATAGGAATAGGTTTAGTCTTCATTCTATCTTTAAGCGCGGTATTATAATAACAATACCTGCAACCAAGGTTGCACTGCTCGGTGGCAATCCAATATAATTTTCTAGTTTTTTCAGCTTGTTGTTCAGTAGTCATTTTTTGATTAGTAATTGATATAGAAAGATATATTATAACTCCAAATTGTTAAAATCTCAAAAAACTTATATTATTAATGGTAATGAAGTTTAAAAATCTATTTTCAAGGACTAAAGGAGGAACTTTGACCTTAGTGGGATTTATTCTCTCACCCCTTTCTTGGTGGAATGATTTATTCGTCAATTTTCCTTTATCTTATATCATTGCATTTCCATTCGGCTTAATTAATAAATCACTATTCCAACCTGCTTTTATAGGTGCCTATTGGTTAACCAATATTTTGGGATTATTATTAATGCAAAAAGGAGGTAAAAAGTTTTTTCATCCTAATTCCAATTCTACAGAATTCAACAAAGAACTTAAAAACACTCTTATTTGGGGGAGTGTTTATACCTTATTAATTGGAATTCTGATTTTGTATGGAGTTTTATCATTTCCAAGTGAATTTTTAGAAAGAATCAAATAATCTCGCTATTTTGCTTTTTCTAATTTAACAAAATCAACCTCAAACTCTTCAAATGGATGAAGTGCTCTAATAAGTTGTTCAACCTCTGCACGTTTATTGTCGGGGCAACGCATCTCAATTCTAACGTGTGGTTGTTGAATAAATTCTCCAATTTTACCCACAACTGGATTTGCACCCTCTTCGGCTTTCCAAGTCGCTGTACCCCTAGAGATAAAGGCACATCGTGAATATTTGCCAATAATACCTGCACCAACTTTTGCAGCAGCTTCAATGATATCAAAAATTAATTGTCTGTCATCTGGGGCAAAAACAAAAAGTTTGTACATTAATTAAAATTGTATCATATATAAATTGGCTGACATTGATTGAGAAAACCAAATAAATTATCGTTGCTCCCCCCACAGGTCGTTACTCGAACTAATTTAGCCTGGAGAAGAAATGTTGACATATTTGTTATGGGATTTTTGTTTGGAAAACCTGCCCTATCTATTAGCTAACTTCTATTTTTACTCCAATAATCTTGCCATCGATGAGGTAATAGCTCTTCTAAAGTAATATATTTATTATCTGATAATAAAATTTTAGTTTTAAGATTATTTCTGTTTATCTGAAACATAAATTCTCTACATCTTCCACATGGAGTAATAAGTTTTCCATCAGGTTCAGTAGCTATTATTTCTAGAATTTCGGTTTCACCTTCTTTTATCATTTGAGCCATAGCACATATTTCAGCACAGAAACCAAGATTTGCTGATGTACCTACACTTAATCCTGAATATATCTTTCCTGACTTTGTTTCTAAAGCACAACCAACATGTCCAACAGTAACATCACTTGTTAGTTCTTTTTTATTTGCTAATTTTTTTGCTTCACTAATTAATGATTTATTTTTCATATTCTAAGCCTAACTTAATATAGGTAAAACTAAACTCTCTTTTAAATATTTCTTATAAAGCTCAATGTTTTTATAATGATCAAATGCAATAAGTTCTTCACTCGGTATTTCAGTAAAACTAAACCACTTTTGATCGTCAACTTCCCAATCTGATTCTCCAACTTTTTCTAAAGCTTCACATAAAAATACAAATGAGATATTCTGTCGATCTTCTTTTGGTCTATCTGGATTATCTCTTACTGTTAGTAATCTAATATTTTTAACTTTATATCCAGATTCTTCCAATACTTCCCTAGCTACTGCTTCTTTTAAGTTTTCATCCCTTTCAACAAATCCTCCAAGTAATCCCCACTTGCCACCCTCTAACAGCTTTCCAGTTCTCTTAATTAAGAGTATTTTATCTTCTTTGAGAACTAAAGTATCAACTGTAACATGTCTTAATAAAGCATCGTTGCCATCCTCCCATTTGCATCTGATCATAAAATGTTCTTCCTTTTTTATTTACTGAAATTATAACAGACAACCAGAACTCAGTTCGAGTCCCAGGCCAACCTGTCCTATCGGGATATATATATTGAAAAAAGATTGGTATATGGCTATAAATAAGCCTATAATTTAAAAGCTCCCCCAACAGGTTGTTACTCGAACTAGGAGGTGGGTGGAAAATTTCTTATTATTTCAAGAATTTAGTGTAAATTACAAAATCAACATTTAAATAGTGATTTTCAAGTTGTCCAGTATTTGTAAAACCACTTTGTTCATAAAATTTGTTTGAACTCCAATTTTTTCCAGTATAAAGATATATTTTATGAGAATTCAACTCTTTTGCATAATCTTCAACCTTTTGTATGAGTTGTTTACCTATGCCTTTTTTTCTGCTTAATTCAGCAACAATTATTCTTTCAATGAATGTAACGCCAGCGGTAATATTTCCTACAATAATGCCAGTAATCTCGTTATCTAGTTCTGCTTTAAAAATAAATTTATTTGGATTCCATTCACCCCATGAAACTTCTCTTCCATAATGTTTTAAATCCTCTACACTCCAGGATTGAGCTTCAAAGGCTTCGATTTCTTTCTCAGTTGATTTAGTTATGTTCATGTTCATGAAAAAACCTTTATTTATTTATAACTTCCCTAAGCTCATCTAAATTAAGTTCTGTACGAACATCGATAAAGTTTCCATCTATTTTAGCGTCTCCATTAACCCACACTTGACTTGGAGTAAACTTGTATATTCTTCTTGGAAATTTTTTGAGAAACTCTGCAACATCTCTTGGTTTTCTTTTTTCTCTTTTATAAACTTCTGTTATCGCTATCAACATATCTTTTGGATTTTTTAATTCTTTTGCTTCTCCCTTTAGATATACTCCGAATCCAGTGCCTGCTAAGGCAGTTGAATCATACGATGTTATAAAGACTTTAGAATTATTCCTAACGTTCATAGAATGTTGGTTGTCTTTCCATGATAACCAATAGTAATTTAACTTGGAATCATATGCGCAATACACTGGTGTATTCCATGGCTCACCCTCAGGGGTAATTGATGCAATGTTTATGTATAGAATTTTTTTAAGTACTTCTGCTGCTTCAAGAGTAAGTTTGTTCATTGAAACATTATATCAAATTGAATACTCAGTTCGAGTCCGAGGCAAGCTGTCCTATCGGGGGTATAAGTATTAAAAAAAGATTGATATATGGGCATAAATAAGCCTATAATTTAAAAGCTCCCCCGGTAGGATTCGAACCTACGACCTTGAAGTTACATGTAATCTCTATGTTTCCATAGTGCATGGACTATCTCATCACCATATTTTAAAAAAATTTAGGTGGTGGGCGCTCTAGGGTGTAATCACCTAGTCTCTGAACCTTCCTTTTATTAAAAATAACAAAAGGCTTGGCTGCGGATTACCTTGCTTTGTTTAAAACAAAGGTTAGGTTTCCCGACAATTCACCCACTTTACATCTCTAAGTTTCCTTAGAGAGCTGCAATTTAAAATGTTACAGCTTCCTGCTCTGCCGCTGAGCTACAGGGGATTGTTAGACTTTTAATTAAAAGTCTATATTTTAATTTGCAATGTCAGTGATGACAACGGATATTATACCTCATTACTCCAAGAAATCTTGAAGCTTTTTGCGTCTACTTGGGTGTTTTAATTTTCTTAATGCCTTTGCCTCAATCTGTCTTATACGCTCTCTAGTCACTCCAAATTTCTTGCCAACTTCTTCTAAAGTCATCATTTTGTTGTCATTAAGACCAAAACGCATTCGCAATACTTTTGCTTCTCTATCAGATAATGCACTCAAAACTTCTTCAACATTTTCTCTTAACATTTGTTGGCTAGTAGATTCGTAAGGCGAAAGTTGACTATCGTCAGAAATGAAATCACCAAGCACACTATCATCATCACCATCGCCAACTGGGGACTCTAAAGAAGTTGTATTTTGCGAAATCTTGAAAATTTCTCTAACTTTATCAGGATCCATCTCCATTTCCTTACCAATTTCTTCTGGAGTTGGCTCACGTCCCAAATCCTGCATCAAACGTCTAGCCGTGCGCATTAATTTATTAATCGTCTCAACCATGTGAACAGGAATACGAATGGTACGAGCTTGGTCTGCAATAGAACGAGTAATTGCTTGTCTAATCCACCATGTAGCATATGTAGAAAACTTAAAACCTTTAGTCCAATCAAATTTTTCGACTGCACGAATCAAACCTTTATTACCTTCCTGAATTAAATCAAGGAAAGTCATACCGCGACCAATATATTTTTTTGCAATCGAAACCACCAATCTTAAATTAGCATCGGTAAGATGCTTCTTTGCCATTAAATCGCCAGCTTCGACTTGTTGAGCCAATCTAATTTCGTCCTCACGATTTAAAAGTGAAATACGACCAATTTCTTTGAGATACATTCGCACTGGATCGGCAACACTTTTATTTGTAAGTGTGGTCAAAGATTCAAGCTCTTGCTTCAAAGAATCATCTTGTTCTTTTTTACCTTTGTCTTCAGAAACAGACTCGAAAACGTCGATGTCATTTTTGATAATTTGATCATAAAAATCATCAAGCTCTTCTACATAATTTTCAGGTTCGATGAATGATTCTAAAATGTCTTCTTGAGTAATGTATCCTTGTTGTTTTGCACGTGCAAACAATTTTTCAATATCACGAAGAACTACTTTGGAGATTTTTTTTGGTTTGGTGGCAGCATCAGAAAGTTCGTCGTCAACCACAACTTCTGAATCTTCTGAATCTTCTGAATCTTCAGCTACTACAACTACAGCTTTGATTTCTTTTTTAGCTTTGACTTTAGAAATTTTTGCTGGCTTAACTTTAGTTTTTGGTAATTTCTCAACCTTAACTTTGGAAGATTTTGCCATATTCACCCTAAACTATATGTTTGAAAAATTATAACTTGTCAAGCACTTAATACGCCCTGAGCAGGTATATAATTATACACATAAATTTAATAAAAAGAAGAGGCTAATTTAGTTTAACCAAAATCTAAATTCCACCCCTTAAAATCATAGTATCCACAACCTTTTTAACTGCGCTCATGTAAGTTGCCACTCTTGCCGTCACCTTAGCTTTTGTCTTAAGATCCCACATTCTTAAAAAGGCCTCGTCCATCAGATTTTTTAGTCTTTTCAAAACAAGTTTTTTCTCCCAATAGTAACCTTGCAAATTTTGAGTCCATTCAAAATATGAAACAGTGACACCACCAGCATTAGCCAAGACATCAGGAATTACTATCACTCCATTTTTGTCCAAAACCTCGTCTGCTTCAGGAGTTGTTGGCCCATTTGCCAATTCCAAAACAACTTTGGCTTTTACATTTTTGGCGTTCTCAATATTAATTACATTTTCCAAAGCGGCTGGAGCTAAAATATCCACAGCTAATTCCAATAATTTAACATTTGTAATTCTAGTTCCTTTATTACTGCAATTTTTATCAGTACAATTGCAATTTCCAATGGTCCCACCTTTTTCTTTGCATGCTAAAACTTTATCTGGATCAAGGCCTTTTTCATTGAAAACACCACCACGAGAATCTGACAAAGCTACAATCTTAAAACCAGCTTCATGTGCGTAATGAGCAAACCAATAACCAACATTTCCAAAACCCTGAATTGCAATGCTAGTTTTTCCTGGAACAAACTTAAGTTTCTTGGCCAATTGTTCAAGAATGTGAAAACCACCCAACCCCGTTGCCTCCGTTCTCCCTTTCGAGCCTCCCAACAAAAGAGGTTTTCCAGTAAAAGTTGCAACTGGATTCTCCACCAAAGTCTTATATCTTTTGTTTGATGTCTTCTCATACTCATCCACCATCCAAGCCATGATCTCTCCGGTCGTATTAACATCCGGAGCTGGTACATCTACCCAAGGACCTATATGAGGTGCAATTAATCTAGCGTATGCTCTACTCAACCTCTCTAACTCAGTTTTACTAAGCTTTTTTGGATCAACAACAACGCCACCTTTAGAACCACCATATGGAATTCCCGTAACGCTACATTTCCAAGTCATCCAAGTGGAAAGCGCCATCACTTCTTCTTTGCTTACATCTTTGTGAAAACGAATTCCTCCTTTGTATGGACCTACCGCATTATTATGTTGAGATCTATATGCTTTGAAAATTTTTGTTGAGCCATTATCCATTTTAACTCTGATTGTACCTTCAATAACTCTATCTGGCTTCTTTAACTTGTTAATTACTTTATCAAATAATTTTTTATCTTCGTATTCGGGTCGCAAAACCTTGGCAACTTTCTTAAGCTGTTTAATTGCGTTTAGATGTTGATTATCCATAGCTCTCCTTTAGATATTTAAAGAATTAATAATTTTTTCACTTACTTTTTTTGCTAAATCAGGAAAAAATGGCTCAGGAACAATTCTGTCTTCTGTAGGATTTGGTACTAATTCCGCAATGGCTTTTGCAGCAATAATTTTCATATCAGAGGTAATTGAAGTCAAACGACCATCAATAACCGCTTTAAAAATAGCTGGAAATGCTAAGACATTATTAATTTGATTTTGATAATCACTTCTACCTGTTGCTACAACTCTAGCACCAGCCTCCTTTGCTAAATCAGGCAAAATTTCAGGCTCTGGATTTGCCATAGAAAAAACAATTGCATCTTTAGCCATACTTCGAACCATATCTTGAGTAATTAAACCTTCTCTTGAAACTCCAATTACTACATCGGCTCCTTTGATAGCCTCTTTCAAACCGCCGTCTAAATTATTTTTATTACTAACATGTGAGATAACTTGCTTATAAATATTAAGATCTTTTCTACTCTTTGAAATGATTCCCTTGCTATCTACAATTATTAAATCTCCTACAGACTGTGTATCGTTAATCAAGTTGCATCCTTTAGCCGAGCATTCCAAGCCAAGCAACATTCTTGAGATTGCCAAGCCCGCAGCGCCAGCTCCAACAAGAACAACTTTCAAACTTGAAAATGGTTTATCAACGACTTTTGCTGCATTGATAAGTGCAGCTGTTACAACAATCGCTGTGCCATGTTGATCATCATGAAAAACTGGAATACCAATACCTTGTAATGCGTCCTCAACAATAAAAGCATTCGGAGCGCAAATATCTTCCAAATTAATTCCCGCAAATGAAGGCGCAACTTGTTTGACAAATTTAATAATTTCTTGGGGATCTTGAGTATTTATAACTAAAGGAACTGAATCAACCCCAGCAAACTCTTTTAGTAATAATGCTTTACCTTCCATCACTGGCATCGCAGCTTCAGGACCAATATTTCCTAACCCTAAGACTGCAGAACCATCAGAAATGATCGCAATTGTTCTTCCCCTCATCGTAAGCTCAAATGATTTACTTTTATCTTTAGCAATAACCCTGCAAGGTTCAGCTACGCCTGGAGTATAGAGCAAAGATAAATCATGAGCATTATTAATTGGAACAATAGATTTTGTTTCTAATTTGCCTTTATATTTATAATGTAACGCTAAAGATTCTTGATAAATGTTGTTATTCATTTTATTTTTCTAATTATCTTTCTAACCAACGTTCTGCATCCAAAGATGCAGCGCATCCTTGGCCAGCGGCGGTGATTGCTTGTTTATATCTGACATCAACTCCATCACCGGCAGCGAATACGCCTTCGACTGAAGTCATCGATGGAAACTGAACTAACCCTTTTTCACTTAATGAGGTTTTAGCCAACTCAACACCTTGAGCTGTAGCACTTTGTCTGGTCACAACATAACCATGATCATCAATCAAAAGCTGACCCTTAAAAATATCATTCATCGGTTTATGACCAATAGCTAAGAAAACTCCCTGAGTTGGATACTCAACATCTTCGCCATTCTCAATTAGTTTAATTTTTTCAACAACTTTATTGCCTAAAATTTCTTTCAAACTTGAATTCCAATGTACTTTAATTTTTGGATTATTCATCACTCTTTCAACCATAACCTTACTGGCTTTAAATTTATCTCTTCTGTGAACGATGTGAACTTCTGTTGCAAATTTAGTCAGAGCTGTAGCATCTTCCATCGCACTATCGCCCCCACCAATTACATAAACAATTTTTTCTTTAAAAAAAGCAGCGTCACAAACTGCGCAAGCACTCACGCCCCTTGCAAAAAATTCGTGCTCACCAGGAACGTTAAGAAGAATTGGGGCTGCACCTGTAGTAATAATTAAACTTTCAGCCAAAATTGCTGGCTCGTTTTGTTTAATTGTTTCTTGGGAAGCTGTTATTTCTTCTGGAGTTGCTTTATTTGCAAAATCTTCTGGATCTTGTCCATTTGGAAGATTAGTCCAAATTCTAAATGGTCGTGCTGACAAATCGACTGCAGTGACATATTGATCTTTGATCACCGTCCCGAATTTCTCTGCTTGCTTGCGCATACCCATCATTAGATCTGGACCCATGATTCCATCCGAGAATCCTGCATAATTCTCAACCTGAGTTGTGTTCATTAATTGACCGCCACTTTTCAGGCCACCAAATAAAACAGGCTCTAGTTTTGCTCTTGATGTGTAAATTGCTGCAGAATAGCCCGCGGGACCCGAACCAATTATTACAACTTTAGCTGTTGCTAATTTAGCTGTTTCCATTTTAGTTATCTCCGCCTTTAGAATCAGCTCCATCCAACATTGCACCTTCGATCATACTGATATAGCCATCTTTTCCAGCGAAACCAATTTTTCTATCAACTTCTTCACCCTTACTGAAAGCAATGACAGTTGGAATACTCATGACTCCATAATCTGTTGAAAGCTGATTTTGTTCATCAACATTAACTTTTGCGATCACAGCTTTGCCGGCATATTCTGCGCCCAACTCTTCAATAACTGGAGCTGCTAATTTGCATGGACCGCACCACTCTGCATAAAAATCTACCAAAACTGGCATATCACCGGCATCTGTTAGTGTTTTTGCAAAGTTATCTTTTGTTAAATGAACTACACCTTTTTTGTCGTCTGACATAAGGACTCCTTTTAATTTATTTTGGGTATTACCCATACTTTGTTAATACTAGTTTAATATCTAAATACTTCTTTCAAAATGTCATTAAGCTCTTCAGCTTTTCTTTCTTTTGAACATCTTGTTGCCTCTCCTGACAACAAATCACGAGAAACTCTGCCCAACGAACTTCTGGCAGCAATGACTTGGCGCACTATATCTACGCATCCTCTTTCATCCTCGTACATTCTGATAATTCCATCAAGTTGGCCTCTAATTCTTTTAAGTTGAGCAATGACTTTGTCGGGTTTCATAATTTATTATATGCTGAGCTTAATTAACTTACTCAGCTGTGATCAAGCATACCCCTAGGGGGTATATATGTCAACAGGGAATTCTTTAGTGCAACCAACCAATTTTCTAAAAATATTTAATTTCTAAGTTTAACGATCCTTTTGAGTAAAACATTTTGCCTTTCAACTTCTTCTTCAGTTTTTTCTAGTTTTTCGTCAAGTTCACTAAGTTCTTGGGTTATTCTTGAAACTTCATCTTTGATAATTAGTGTTTTTAATTTTTTCACTAAAGTCAACCATTCTTTATCCATGTCAAGTGAATCTAAATCTTTAAGCAAAATCTGATCTGAATAAATATCAAAAAGTTTTTCTTGAATATCTTCAGGAAGCTTGGCTGCAAAAGACTTAAGATCAAAAATTCCTGAGTATTTCGCAAGCTCCTTCAAAACAAAATTTGCTCCGCTTAGTTGAAAAGAAACATCTGTAAGATTTTCTACTTTCCCAAGAATCTTGGTTTTGTCAGAATGAAATAATAAAAATAAAATATATTTTTCTAGTTTTTCTCGATGATCAACAGTCGGTGGTTTATCGTCCAGATTTTCTTTTTCTTTTTCTGATTTTTTATTTGCGGAGTTTCCAAACGATTCCTTATTTTTATAATTATCAACATCCTCTTTGACACTCTCAGGTTTTACACCCAGTTCGCCGGCTAGCAACTTTACGTAATGCTCAAGTTCGACTGCGTGCTCAATTTGCGCAAAAAGTGGTGAAAGCTCTTTCATTATGGCTCTCTTGCCTTCTGGTTTAGTTTTGTCATGCTGCATTAACGAAGCTTTTATCAAAAATTCATGAGCAGGAATCGAAGCCTTAACAGCATCTCTCCATTTTTTTGGATCAGATTTTATTAGCTCATCAGGATCTTTGCCATTTAGAATTATCACAGCTCGAAGCTCCAAATTTGTTTCCTTTAGAGCGGTGATGGCTTTCTTTGTAGCTTGAACTCCGGCATCATCGGTATCAAGTGATAATAAAACTTTGTCGACGGTTCTTTTCAAAAGCTTAGCGTGATCGGCGGTAAGAGCAGAACCCTTAATTGCAACAATTGAGTTCATATGTGCTTGAGTTGAGGAAATCACATCAAATTCTCCTTCCACGACCACAACCTCTTTTGCTTTTCTAATTTCTTGATAAAGCTCACTAAATCCAAAAAGCATTTTGCTCTTGTGATATAAAATTGTTTCTGGTGAATTTATGTATTTAGCATCTTTTTCATCGCCATCAATTACTCTTCCAGAAAATCCGACTGTTCTGCCTCTATGATCATTCAGCGGAAAAATTATTCTACTTCTAAATCGATCATAATATCTGCCAGTTTTGCCTTTAATTATTAAGCCTGCATCGAGAAGCAAATTAAGATCATATTTTTTCTTTTTATGCAAAAAATTGATTAGACCATCCCATGAAGTGAGTGCATAGCCCATCTGAAAAATCTTAATTGATTCGTTGGTGACACTTCTGTTTTTAAGATATTCTCGCGCCACTGCGCCAACTTTATGATCAGTGAGTAGATAGTGATAATACTGTTTTGCTAAACTCAACACCTCAAGAATTTTTTCTCGATGAAAATCATCTGTTGTCTTGGTGAATTTCTGAAGTGTAATGCCCGCTCGATTGGCTAACTCTTCTAAAGCTTCTGCAAAAGTCATGCCATCATATTTTTCCAAGAAAGTCAGGACATCACCACTCTCACCACAGCCAAAACACTTGAATCTCTGTAAACTTTCGTCAACAAAAAAAGAAGGACTTTTTTCACCATGAAAAGGACATAAGCCGCGCATATAGCTGCCTGCTCTTTGTAGCGAGATTCGCGAACCAATTATCTCAACGATATCGCTTGCTTCTTTGATTTCTTGAATCTGTGACATATATTAAACCAATTACCCCAATTTTAACCAAAACTTCGTCATTTTAGTAGTGCAATTTACCAGGCGGAAACACTACAAAGCGTTAAAAAATGAAAATTTAAAAATAAAGTCAAACTGTTTGACTCAAAATTTCTGAATTATTTTTGTGCCTAAAAAATAATTTTACAAAAAACTTTGCGCTCAAGAAGCCATAACCAAAAACTAAATCACCAATAAGAGTATTTTTATAAAAAGGAATTGCCAAGGTATAGCAGGCTAGCAATCCTGCAATTGAGTGTGGATATGAGTACCACCAAACTCCTAAATTTGAGATTAAAAAAAATGTGAAAGAAGCAAACGGTAAAAGAAAAACTTGAAGTTTTTGGGTTTTAGCAATTTTACCAAAAATCCAGTAACTCAAAAATCCTAAGTAAGTAAACAAAAATCCAGAGTAAAAACCACCCTTAAAATAGTCAAACGAAATGATTGTGAAAAAATACAAGAAAATATTTTGACCAAAGAAACCAAAGCTTCCAAGCGGAGACATATTTGGTGGCAACATTCCAAAACGGGAAATATAAACAAACAGTGCGGTTGCTGGTTTTGCAAAAGAACTAATTTGGCTACTTAATTTCTTCATAACGCCACTCCACTTTGTCACCTTTTTGCAAAATCGTTTGATCAGCGCCCGTCTTTGCTTGCTCTCCATTTAAATAGAATGCCCAAAAATGTTTGTCATCACCTTTAACACCATTAATCGATTCAACGAATACTCCAAAATCATATTCTTTGTAATCTATTTTTGCGACATCTTTGAGAAGTTCGAAAGCATTCTGACCATCGGCTTGGGATTCATAGGTGATTGAGGCAACTGCTGCTGGAGAAGCTTCGGCATCAAACATCATTGCCGGATCGACTGGCTCAGTTGTTTGAGAAGGCTCGGATAGCTCCACCGGGTCTGCTAATCCATCCTGCTCGGCTTCATCTGTTAAGTCATTTTGAACTTTGACTGTTCCTTCTACCTGATCTTTATCCTTATTAAGAGGCATATATCTACTTACAAGACTATTTACTCCGATAAGAACTAGAAAGATAACAACCACTGTAATAAATTTTGAGTATAATTTTTTGAAATTTAGCATAGGCTCCTTTGATTGGGTTCTAATATCTTATCGTAAATTGAAAATAAAAACAGTATTAGGGAAATTACTCATAAAACCATGAAAATTAAATGTACCGCTCACACTCGTCTGCAATCTTCTATAGTTAAAAAAATTAACAACAAAAGATTGGCAGACGAGTGCCTGCCAATCGAGAAACTGAAATCGTAGTTATGAATTTTTGAAAGCAGCTCGCGCTGCTTTGCAGGCGGGACATTCAGCGCCTTCGTACGGGACTTCTGCTTTGCCTTGGCATGAGATGCCGTCGGCACAGAAGAATTTCTTCATCACGGTGGTGGCAAAGAGGGAAATGCATCCCAAGCCAACAAACAACTTAAAAAGGGGGTTTTTCATTGGGTCTCCAGAAATTTTTTGATTTTTCTTTTTTTTGTTCGTTTTCAGCGGACCTTACAAAAAAACTTATAGGCAGCTCCATTTTTTTCTCACCTAGATCTAACTTAGATTTTTTCTAGGTGGCCGTAAACAGACCTTAATCTCCTTGCGGTCACCTAGAAAATAGTTTTTCAATTGGTTTATTAATGTGCGGTATATATTTTATCGATCTTGAACAAAAACGCTGTGTTTTTGCCAAAATCAACTAATGAGCAAAATACTCAATATGGCGATCATTATACATCATATATATGTAATTTCCTTGTCAAATTAAGAAAGAATCATTCTCTCAGCGTTTTTTCAGTTTCTTTAGTTACATTACCAATACTGTTAACAGTATTAATTATCAATAGACTCTTCAGTCTATTACAAGAAAGGCACAATATTATGAAAAAGAAAACAGCACTGCTTGGAGCAGCGGCACTTATTGTAGGAGTAGTAAGTTTGTCCCCAAGTTTGGTTTCAGCCTACCAAGGCGATCCAAATGTTCAAGGTCCAAATTACACCGCTCAAAGGCATGAGGCTATAACTCAAGCTTTCGAGAATGGCGATTATAATACTTGGAAAGAGCAAATGTCAGGGAGAGGTGTGGCCAACAAAATAACTGAGGCTAATTTCTCTCGCTTTGCAGAAGCTCATAAGTTAGCTACAGAAGGCGACCTTGAAGGAGCTAAGAAAATTAGAGAAGAACTTGGCTTAGGACTAAAAGACGGTTCCGGTCAAGCAAATGGTATGGGTCAAAGAAATGGCATGGGTCAAAGAAATAGATAATTTCTAACTCATTGATAAACCCCCGCCTCAAAGGCGGGGGTTTATATTATTTAAAAATATTTTCTTTTAAAACACCATAACTGTTAAAACATTTTTTATTAGAAAGTAAAATGGCCAACAAAACACTTAAAACTCCGCACACATAAATAGCAATCATAATCGCAATTTGGTAACGAATAGCAGTTGATGGCGAAGATCCACCAATAATTTGACCCGACATCATTCCTGGAAGAGAAACTATACCAATTGTGGCTGTTTTAGCCAAAGCAGGAAGTAAAGCTAACTGAAAACTATTTCTTAAGAATGGTGCTAAAGACTCACCGTGAGTACTCCCTAACCCCAAACGATATGAAAAAAATTTATTTTGAGAGCGAATATTTTGATAAAAAGAATTTATTCCTACAATACTTACACTCAAAATATTTCCTAATAACATACCACCCAATGCAATTAAATATCTTGCTTCAAAAAGATATTCAAGTCGAATCACTAGAGCATTAAAATATAATAAAACTGCTAATGTTGGAATAGTAAAAGCAACTAAAATTGGCAAAAATATAACTTTGAGTTTAATTTTAGAACTACTGATAGCAGAAAAAACAGCCGTAAAAATCATTATCATTAACCATAAAAAATTAAGCCAAAAATTATTTAAATTAAAAATATATTCCAAGAAAATTCCAACTAATGCCAGTTGAACCGACATACGTCCCACCGACCAAAGAGTAGGTTTTATCATTCTTAAATCTAGAAAATAACTTATTAATATTGGAATAATTAATAATAAGAATCCAAATAACAAACCAATATTTGAAATTTCTATTGTTTCCATTTTTTTTCCTTAAAATCAAAAATGCGAACATTTTTTTGATATTGCCATTCTTCGTCGTGAGTAATAATTAAAAGCGTAGACTTAGAATTTTTCAACAATTCTCTTATTACTATTGTTTTTGAAGCAGGATCTAAAGACGAGGTAACCTCATCAAAAACCATTACTGGTCTTTTAAGCAACAAAGCAACCACTAAAGCCAATCGTTGTTTCTCACCACCAGAAAGTTGGCCAATATCCTTGGTCAGGATAACTGGCTCTAAATCAAATCTTTCTAAAAGTTCTGTTAATTCCAGTGGAGTAAATTTAATTTTTGAGTTAGCAGCAAAAGAAAAATATTCGGCAATAATTTTTTGGACATGGCCCTCACCCATCATCACATCCTGATCTACATAGGCAATTTGTTTACGAATGTCCCAAATATTTTGAGCTGTAATTTTTTCACCATTAAAGAAAATCTCTCCTGATTCAGGTTGTTTAAAACCTAAAAGTAAATTGAGAAGCGTGCTTTTACCAGTTCCAGATTTTCCAAAAACAATTATTTTTTCGCCAGAGTTAATAATGAAATTAAAATCTTTAAAAATAGTTTTACTTTTAAAACTTAAGTTAATATTTCTAAACTCAATTATTTTTTGTTTCATTTTCTATTTATTAAAATTTTATACCAATGATCTATCATCATTTATGGAAACTCAGCTTCGATCGCAGCTTTAATCTCATCCTCTGACCAAATTGAGTACCATAAATGTAAATATTCTATAGGATTAGTTGAACCGCTAGCTTGTAGTAATTGCTGTAACGAAATATTTCTTCGCACAACTTCATCCATAAAAATTCCTGGATTTTCTAAAATTACTCTTCCCCATTTTTCCGGCAACCAATCCTTGTATGCGTCAAATATTTCTTTAGTCTCCCATAAATGAAAGTTCATTAATCCTGATGGATTTGCGCCATGCCTAACTAATGATTCTAGATCATTTTTTGATATTAAAGCATCAAAGAATAAGCTATCTGCAGTCACAAATGCACCCCAAGCTTCTGGATGCTCTTGTTTTAAAGATGCTAAAATTTCTTCATCTGTCCATTTTCTAGAAAAAATTTCTAAATCAATTCTAAACATATATGAGTTATCATCATTATATGTTCCAATTAAAAAATTTAGATCTTCGCGCGTTATAAAATTAATAAAATTAGAACTATATTCACTACTAAAAAAGACATTTGCAGAATAACTAACATCGTTAGCTTTTGTTGCTCTATATATGTCTTCTAAACTCCACAATTCTCTCCAATCATCATAGTAATCAAGTAAAATTAAAATTCCATATGGTGATTGTACGAATAAATCCAAATCTGAAAACTCAACAAATTCAAAAAATAAATTTGATTTTGTTAATATTTTATCCCTTCCATTATCAGTGTCTTTGAGAATATAAAAGATTTCTTCCAAACTCGTAAATTCAGACCATTCTTCATAATAATATTTATTAACATCATAGTTCACATCAAACAAAATATCCAAACCACCATGAGTTATCAATTCTTTAAAGCTGTAACTGTCATTATAAAAAACATGACCAAATATCTGTTTATATTCTAATACCAAAGAACCATAGTTTTTATCGCTCTTATGAAAATAATCTAAAATAAATTCTGGAGAAAAACTCTGTTTCCAGAATTGATAGTTCTTTAATATTGCTTCAGGATTGTTTTTTAGTATCATTAATTTATCGTCCCATTCTAATTGATTGCTAAAACGAGAGGGATCACTGGTTATAATGTAAATAAATGCATCGGTGCCAGATTCTTTAAAGAAAGAATATTCCCATTCTGGAGTTATGTTACTCTGCCAAAGCTGATTTTCTCTTATAGAACTAAAATAGTTTTTATTCAAAACTTCTTTTGCTTCATCAAAGGTTAAAATATCATCAAAATAATAAGGATAAGAAGTCACTAAATTTTTCCAGTCATTCTCTGAGTCTTGTTTTGCCAATTCGAGTACATTTCGTCTACTCTCTTCAGAAATTAATGATAACCAAACTGGGTCAATCGCGTTTAGTAAATCCATTCTTTCCAAATTATGACCATTATAAATAACTAGCTGGTACATATCTTCATCGGTAAAATTTGGCAAAAATATTTCAGGAAAATAAAATGCAGTAAAATACATACCAAAGTTAGGATCTTCTCTTCCAATAGTTAATAATCTATCAATTGAAATTTGATTTTGCCAGCCTGACTCTCCAAGAAAATTTTGAAAAAAATATGTTTTCCCACTTGAAATCTCATATGGGTTGTCCATGTATGCAAGATAAGCAACTTCCAAATCTGTAAAATCTATATTTTTAAATAGTTGTGGATACCGCGTAATAAGTTTGTAATCATATTTATTACCACTAATTCTTAAAAATGTCATGATACCATCTATTGAATAAATAGATTCCCAATCATCATAATTATCTAGCACATAATTTATTGCCTGTGTTTCAAATAACTGGTCAATGCTTATATTTTTTAATCCACTGATTTCTGGATAATTAGCTAGTATCTGTTCAGCTATATCTTTACTAAAATGTGTTTCAATTATTTGAACAAATTCACTTGGTTTGGCAATTGTATACAGTCTTGAACTATAATAGTTAGAAATAATTCCTAAATCGGACTTTGCAGGCAAATAACCAGAATTTTTAAATGAAACAGCTTCAATAATTTCTGACAATTCTTCCAAAGTTAATTCATTAGCAAAAAAATTTGAATTATCTGAAACATAAATCTTCCAAAGAGTAGTATTATCTTCCTTCATTGCATCTAAAAGCTCTCGCCTCGACCATTTTTGATCCCAACCGCTATCATAATCTCTCAAAAAAATCTGTATACTGATTTCATTTCTATAATCAGCAGAAAATGTATGAATAAGTGTTGTCAAATCTTCTCTATCTAACGCATCAACAAATAGTTTTTGGTTTCTAAACACAATTTTTCCCCAATTTGGATCTGTTATTTTTAATGTTTCGAACATTTCATCGATATTCCATAAATCAAGCCAGCTGACATCAGCATCTATCTGTTCTTCTAAATTACTAAAAAATAAATCAGCATCGCATGAACTCATAAACTCAACTAAAGTTATTTTTGAATCAGAAATCTCACTCAAAAAAACTTTTGGATACTTAACTACGTACTGTCCCCAATAACGCGGCTCTTGCATCCTCAAAAGTTGAAAAACTTCTTTTACTGGCCAGATGCTCTCATTATTTGAAGTTGCATATTTACTTAAAAAAACTTCCCAACCCACCTCGGCAACTGCAATCTTCAGATCATCACTATACATTCTCTCAAATTTGAGTTCTGCCTCCAATGCTTCTGAGTTTTTGCTATCAACAGGGCTAGATGATAGTTCAATTTTATCTTTAATATCCGGATTTCTAACTCTAGTAATCAAGCTTTTTCCTAAACCAAAACTCATACCTAATAATAAAATCAATGAACTTAAAACTTGAATAAGATGTTTTCTTTTTGTTTCATTTAGACGCGCTAAATATGCAACATTTATTTGACCATCTGGTAAAATTGTATTAATTTTTTTCACAGCTCGTAGCATTCCCTGAGAAATATTAATTTTCTTTTTAGACGCCAACGCTAAGATTAAATTAATTTTTTCGACAAGCCCTAAGTCAACACTTTTATAATCATCTCCAAGGTATTTAGATATAGTTTTTTCAATAAAATCTACAGAAGATTGACCTAAAATTTTCTTTATCTCTTGTTCAATGCTATTCATTTGTTCAATAGAAGAATCAATAGCAGCATCTTGATCTGGATCTGCAGTCTCAACATTAATTGTTTCTTGACTATTCATGAGTTGCTCCATGCTCTTTAATATCATCCAGTATAAAGCTCAAAACTTTTTTGAGATTTCTCACATTTATTGGTATGAGTTTTGCTTGTGTAGTTAGTTGCTGCAATTCTTTACTTTGTTTTTCAATTTCATGATGAATGATGAGGTAATCTGCCGTAATTGTCTCTCTAAGCTTGCTAATTTTTTCATCATTTAATAGCAACGATGTTTCTAATAATTGACCATATATTCCATATATTCTATTTTCTTTTTTTCTCATTCGCATAAGTTGCTTTTGCAGTTTTCGCACTGATTGCTCTAAACTTTTCCTCTTAATTTCAGTTGATTTTTCAAAATCAACTGAAACGCTGTCTAGAATTGCAAGAACTTCTTCTAAAATTTGCTGTGTTTGATTTTTATTGTCGCTCAACTTTTGCCATAATTTTTCTGCTTGATTACGATCATTTGAGCCATGTGATCCATCGCCCAGTCCAACCAATTGCAAAAGAGAAAGAACCTCAGGTTTTAGAGCCAACTCCGCCTTAATATTAGATTGCGTGGTTGCCAAAATAAGAATTTCTTTCACAATTTGTGAGAGTACTTGAGATCGATCGCCACTACTTGAATTTTGATTTGGGAATAATTGGTCAAATTCAGTTATAAGACTTAATAATTGTATCAACGCAGAAGACAAATTCCTCATTGCAAGCTCATTATCTGGCAAAACTAATTTGATTTGCTTCAATGTGTCAGAATTTTCATTTTTGGTTTTGTTCTTAATTTGATCTATTCCCAATTTTACAGAATAGCCAATGCTTAATGATGACAACAGCATAACAATAAGTGCCAAATTATCAGCACTTGCTAATTTCTGCAATAAATCAATAATGGCAGCTTTTTTTTCATCTGCTACTTGAGTCTCTGTCTGTTTACTAGTATTAGTATTTTTATCAAAATTTAAGGCCCTTAAATCTTCGCCTGGATTAGGAATAGATGGAGTAAAGTCATATACTGCTCCAAAAACACCAGTCTGAACATGACCTATTCGAGATCTAACCGTACCTTTATCATCATAAACATGATACCCATATAAGCCATCCATAGGCACACCTAATGAAAGAAACCATTCTTGTGCAGCCAAATGAGCAGTTTGACAATAATAGCCACCTGTTTTAAGCGACATTACATCCAACAATACGCCTACTTCAGGGTACTGTTCTACATACTTAGTTTTAGGATGATATTGCAAACTATATAAGTGATTAGTTTGCACAAAGTGATTGTATTCGGCTATCTGCCCTTCAACCATCATAAAATAATCTGAAAATTGTTGTTGTTGAGGATCGTAGTTTTCCCAAAATAAACGCTGCTCATCTCTCATTTGTGAATACAACGCTGCCGCAACTGGATTCTCTTTTTCTAAAACTTCTCGAATAATTTTTCTCTCCTCAGCCTGTGTTTGCCAAAAAACTAAATTTTTATCAAAATTCAAATTCCAACCACGTATTTCATTATTGATATTCGAATTAGTCTTATATACCACAAAATATTCAAGTTGATTTCCTGACAATGAACTAAAATATTCATCATGATTATTATATGATCTAAAATTTTCTCCATCCTCAAAAAACAAATACTGAGAATCATTTCCTTTATTTACGACAATGATTTTATCAACATATCTACCTGTATCCAAAAAACTTGCTAATCCATTTGTACCATTAGCTAAACCATTTTTAACAACAAAATCCGTACCTGCTGCTGACTGAATAAATTGCTCACCATTTGCCAATTCAAACACAATATTATTATCTCCGTCAACAAAATAACTCATAGCATTCACCACAATGTTATCTCCACTCCAAATGTCTAAAGAATCAACAAACCTTACTTCAGTACTGAATTCCTGTTGCCCAGAATCAGAAACAAATGGAGAAACAACAAAAGTGGTTATGAAACCAATTGGGGAATTTGTAGATTTTCCAAATACATCTTCTCCTATCACCAACTCGCCCCAATCAACCTTTTTAACTTTCAAAAGGTCGCTGGTATTGACAGCTTCTGGATTTCTATCCTCCCAAAAATTTTTCGCAATGGTGGCCGAATCTTCATTCGTAACTTCTTGATCACGATTAAACATCTCCTTCCATTGATCTTTTGCTGAATCCAACAACTCTTTAGCCTGATTTTCCCATAATGGGAAAGTTGAACTCGATGCATAGATGCTCAAAAAAAGTACCATAACAACCTGTCTCCAACCGCCAGTGGAAAATTTTTTTAACTCATTTTTCAATTCAGAAGATGATGCTAACAGTTTTTTGAAGTCTTGCCTTGCTAAATCTCCCATCAATAGAGCTCCGCTTGAGACAGTAAGTAATATTGGCATAATTTTTAACAAGAAGCCATGAAGATCTTTTGAAAACAAATTGCTTAGTGATTCTGTTAATAAGTCCTGAGATAAATTAAAATTAAGGTATCCAGAAATAAAAGCAGTAACCGCAAAAATTAAACCTAAAATACCTGTTTTAAACTTGGCATAATCACCCCAATTTTCAGTAGTTAATGATGCAAAAAAAGAGTAAATCTTGGAAACACCAGATAATAGCTGTTTTTGTTCATTAAAAAGTTGTTGAAAAGCTTCATTATCAATACTAGTTAATTCATCAGTTGGTTCTAAATTACCAAGTGCTATTTTTGCTCGTTCTGATTTGGCTTGAAACAATTTCTTGTCAAAGGCTAAAAAACTAAAAGGTGGAATATTGTCTTTTGAAATTTTTTTTAAATTATCTAGATCAAAATATTGATTAAGACGAGGCACAAGCAATCTGTCTAAAATCTGGATTGCAAGCTTTGAAGTGCTCGTCTCACCATTGATAAAAGAAAGTGCTGTAAAAGACATCAAACAGAGTTGCTCAATTTTAGCCAGATTAAAAAAATCTGAACCAAACATTTCTTTGATAAGCAAAACTTCATCACCTGAATGAGTTAAAATTTGAATCATTGATTTAACAATTTCGTCCATAGCCAAATCAAATTTGTTATCATCGTTTTTTGATTCATTTAGAGAAGCAAAACCTAAAACTAATTTTTGTAAAATTGTCTCTGCCACTATTTTATAAAGTGACCATTTTTCTGTAACTTGACCACCATTATGAAAAGCTTCTCGATTATTACCTTGATAAAGACGCAAGGTATCTCTCATATGCATAGTTGCTGATTCTCGAAGTTGCGCCGCGTCCATATTAAGATGTAACTCTTCTCTAGTTTGAGCAGCCTCATTAGATTGCAAACTAGTATTTTGGCTTGGAAGTAAATTATTACCCTTAAACGCCATTTTTGCTTTGGCAAATCGGTCCATTTTTCTTGCTACTGCTAAATTTTCCGCCGGTCTTCTATCGATTGGTAGAAGAATTTCTGCTTGTTTTTTAGTTGCTGGACTTAATGCATCGGGTGAGGCTTCATCTACTCTAGACATCATTAACCAACGACGAGCAAGTTGTTTTTTCCAATGACTCTTCAAATGATCTAATCTAGGAGAAGTTTGTGTTGACGGGTCTATTTCTACTAATTTCCTTAAAAAAACTGGATATGACTTTAGTTTTTTTTCTGCGCCATTACTTTTTCTAATAGAATTAACTAAAAATAATTTAGCTGTATCTGAATCTTGATTGCTGTCACTAAAAACCCCGTGCAAGTATCCAAGAATAAAAATATTGCGAATTATATTAGTCTGTTCTTCTTCTAAAATAGAATCGTCTTGTATTAATTCATCAAATAAATTAAAAAAACCTGGTAAGTTTTGAAAAATTTGTTCAACTGCCCAAGATACTTGAGGTGTAATCACATCTGGGTCATATAAAGAAAAATCAGAATGATGTGCATTTGTGAAACTTCTAAAATCTAGATGTGCGATATTCTTCAAAATCATTTCAAAAACTGGTCTACTTAGTTTTTCACTTGCAATAGGAAAATCAGTATGCTGCAACGCTACTTCTTCAGTCAAATAAATAACTAATTCTTCTGGCAAAACATCATCAATTTGCGATGGTAAAGGATGTTCTTCGCTACTTTTTAATTTTTGACCAATGCGCCGTTTAATAAGACTATGTAATAGCGGATCATCTTCTAATAGCAATCCATTATACAAACCGATTGGTCTAAGTCTCGTCTCCGCCACTTTATTGCCAACTCTCGCACTTATTTTTTCTTTCATTATCACCCACTAGTATAACTAGATTGACCAAATAAAACTACAGTGTGTATCTAGTTATTAGTAGTTTTTCAAAACTTAAAATGCTATCATAAATATAAATATGATTATGAGACCACATGTAGAACAGCAAATAACGAGTATCGGAGAGACAATAAAGATAGAGTCATTGCAAGTCGAAGATACAGAAAGTATTTTACGTCTAATTAAAGTACTTGAAGAAAAGATTTTTGTCAAAAATGTCAAGGACTTTGTGCCAGCACTAAATTTAAATGTAAATGTAAAAAAAGGAATTGGTAAAGCAGAAGTTGCAAGAGATAGAAAAAAAATAGAATTATTTGAAAAAATAATTCACAATGCTATAGATAAAGTTGAGAAGCTAATTGAGACTGCAGATTTGGCAAATCTTTTTAATAAGAAATTGGACGAAAACTTCCCTAAGAAAAAAGATAACACTTCAGAAGTCATTGACAAATTAACACAGCTACTTTCAATCCTGCAATCTTACCTAGATTTATTTGAAGAATTAGAGAATGGTTCAGGCAATGAGATATCACTAAACTTTGAAGAGGCTTCTGAAGAAATAGCTACTATTGAAAAAGAATTAAATGAAATCCTAATAGGACAAGAAGAAGCTGTGCGTCTGGTACTCATTGCTTTATTCACAGGAGGGCATGTACTTTTAGAAAGCAGTTCTGGACTAGGTAAAACAAAACTAGCTAAATCTTTAGGAGATATTTTGGGACTAAGATTTGCTCGTATACAGTGCACTCCAGATTTAATGGCTTCAGATATAGTCGGTTATTATAATAATGGTCTTGATGGTAGTTACATTTTTAAAAAGGGACCAATATTTGCAAACGTTGTGCTCGCTGACGAGATTAATCGCGCAACACCAAAAACTCAATCTGCGCTACTCGAGGCAATGGAAGAAAAACAAGCAACAAATGGTAGGACACGCTCTTTACCAAAAATATCTTTTGTCATCGCTACTCAAAATAGTGCTAGTAGTGTTGGTACATTCCCTTTACCAGAGGCACAATTGGATAGATTTAGCTTCGTAGTTGATATGGACTTGCCAGATCAGGCTGCTCTGGCAAAAATAATTGGAACAACACTCGTCGGAGATAATAATAAAAAACATCGAAATCTAACCGACTTCGAGACTGTAATGGCTATTCAAGAAACTATTGGGAGAGTCGCAGTTCCCTCAAAGGTAATTGAGTATATAAATAAAATTTTATACAATACTCACCCTAAAAAATCAGATATTCCCAATGTGCGAAAATACGTTCAAATAGGTAGCACAATACGTGGAAACCAAGCAATTATTCGTGGAGCAAAAGCACATGCTCTGCTTGATGGTAGAACGACTGTTTCTATTGAAGATGTCAAAGTTTTTATTCGCCCTGCCCTGCTTCATCGCATTTCACTTAGCCTTGATGGAATGGCCAATCCCGATGTCTCTGTAGATACAATTATTGATGAAATCATTGCTAAAACCACCGTTGATTAACACTAGATACTCAAAAAGAAAAAATTGATTTGTCAAAGCTTCTACATGTTGTGGACTGGCAGTATAGGATGCACTTATAATCTTACTCTGTCAAGACAAGTTTTTTCCTAGGTCTTATTTAAAACAATCCTTTGCTTTAAGAAAAGGCAAAATAAATTTTTCTTGAAGAATGCTTAATAGTAAAGTTTTACGATCTGAAGAGATTTTCCCAGGAATCTCAAAACAAAACGCTCGTTCAATTTTTAAAATATTTTTTAGACCTAAAGCTACCATGGCGGTTTCATATGTTCCATCAACTTTATCCATCTGATCATCTTTATTTATAATTGGTGCATTAATATATCCATTTTCAGCTGACAATCCCAAATCAGGATCATTCGGATCATCGATTCCATTTTTGATATGAAACCCCTCTTTTTTTAGAGCGTCTATAAGTTCTTCTTTGAGTCTAAAAACTAAGTCTCTGTCTGGATCATCATTAAAAAAGTAGTGAGTGTCGTAAAAATAAAAACCTTGATATGAATCAGGCTCCTCATCGCTGCCATCTTTATAATTTTCTGGATCTTCATGCAAAGAAAAAATATATTTAGCGTTGGGCAAATCAGCTGTAGCAGTAACCAAAAGCTTTGCTTCAGGCCAGGTTAACACTTTTCTAGAGTTTTCAAAGTTATTAGATCTTTCATCAACTGGAAATTGACGATTTAAATTTATTTTTCTTGCAAGTATAAAATTTTTAGATTCGTTAATTTTTTTTAGCAATGGCTTAATTAAGTTAAAATACCTTCTTGCCCTATTAATCTTTTTTTGTTTAATCTCGCCCTTATCTTTGTTATTCAATAAGTCTCTAATTGTAAAAAGCAATTTTTGCAATTTCAATTCATAGCTGTAATCAATGCTTTTATCATCTCCGTCACGTAAAATATCCATCGCTTGCCTAAATTGAGTTCGTTCCTCTTCAGTCCATGCCTCAGCTATCACATCCAAGCCTAACAATTTTTCATTATTTACAAGCTGACCATTCTTTGGCAAAATCACTAAATTTAGAGCATCCTCTGCCATAAGGGCATCTACTTCTTCATTTTTTATTGGAACTAAGTTGTCTCGTCTTCCCAACATAGCTGCAGTATCATTAGGTTCAATGATTTCAGCTCTAGGCAAACTAGACATATCCCCAGTATTACTAGTATTTATCTCATAAATTTTCGACGTTTGCACTTCATCTGCGTGAATACCACTAATAAAAATAACTTCTACATCATCTGGATTTCTCGTATTAACCAAAGTTACGTCAACTCTGCTAAGCCTTGCTTCTTCAGGCAAACCAACTTCTGCCAAACTAGCGGTGCGATCATTACGCAAAGCTCGTAACTTATTCACCTTTGTTGGATCATTAATACGAACTTTAATTGGAACATCATTACCATCAACATCATCACTATAAAAATAGCTAATGGTTGGACCTACCCCTCTACTTCTATCATGATCAACTTGATTGAATCGCTCTTCGTGCATAATGAGATCATTGTTAATTTTTTTTGAAAATTAGTCAATGATAGATAAAGCTGAGAAAATATCGCCTTGCTAATATTAAAAAAGTTGCAACGGCCTAAAAATATCCATTCACGACTTGTTTTGAGTGATGTCAAACAATATCTGTTAGATATTTCGAATTTTAAAATAGTTTGTCTTTATGTTGCTGGGATTTATTTTTTGTAAACCAAATGGACACTATCTTCAGATTCATTATCTGTTGATGACGTAATTATATCCGACGTATTTGCACCATTGCTACCAATATTTAAATATAATACATCAGTTAAAAACAGAGTAATTTCTTCTGTCCTTCTTTGTCCTGTTCTCGCTGCGTAAATAAATGTATTTTCACTTTCTTCACCAAATACGGATTGCATTAAAGTCCAAAAATAATTTAATCCATTTTCATCAACTCCAACTAATTCAATTCGTCCTCCATCAACTTTTATAATTTTTGAATTTATCATTTCATTCAATATAATCCTCAATCTTGCTTGGTATGAACCATTTGATTGAAATTCTTTACCTCTTATTGTTGTCACTGGACTAACCCCATCAAATACTCTTAAGGCATTGTGCAAAGAAACATCTAATACATCTTTTGTAACATTTAAGTTTTCTGGGTCGTTTGTTGATTCTTTATTTTGCATCATATTAGTAATATATCATAATGAATTTAAAAAATATGTTCGAATATTTCCCAATTGGCGGGCAGTATGGGACGCACTTGGAACTTTGCTATAGAGGGAAAAACTTTATATAGCATTATAGTTCATTCTATTAACAATTTTAATGTTTGAGTATTTTTGCTGGACAAAGCGGGCTAGTAGGAAGATCTAGTGTTAATCTAACACTTGGACAACCACCTCCCTGACAAGCATCTACATTTGCGCAATCTTTACATGAATTTTCAGCATTTTCTTTTTGCAAATATTCTCTTACTTCTAAGAAGGCCTCTCCATTTTGCCAAACTTCAAGCAATTTTTGGCTACCTTTAAGGATGTCGTGAGATTTTGTAAAAAATCCATCCAAGAATACGCATGTTGTTACTTTACCCCCAGCATCAACATACATTGCTCTTGTACCCGCACCACAATCTAATCCAGTTTTCATACTGGCAACAGTGTCGAATTTCAAAAATTCTTCTAAATTAATATAAGGATTATTTTGTGCCATCTTCCTTAATTTCTCAATTATATTAATTGTCATTGCATCTGGTTTTAGAATAGCTACATTATTTATTATTGCTCCTCCAGCTGGTCTTGCCAATCTAATTCTAGTTCTAATTTTAAAACTAGTTGCTAATTGATCAAGATACTCAAGTTGATTAACAGATTCTTCTGTATGAAGAATCGTAGATCTAAACTCAATTTTATTTCTGTTTATTCCATTTCCTAATAAACGCTCTATACCAACAGACAAAATATCAGCTAATAAACCCTCTTTTTTTCTTAGTCTGTCATGATAATCAGGGTTCCCATCAACACTTAGAGAAATTTTTACATTTTTATTTTTCAAAAGTTCTATTTCTCTTGAAGAAAGTGCTCTCTCATTAGATAAAGTGACTCCAGAGGTACTGGTCGATATGCTGATACCAGCATTACCAAGCTCTTCAACGGCATCCCAAAACGGCTTGTAAATAAATGGCTCTCCTCCTCCCAATTTAGTTTCCATTGTTCCAGAACTTATTATCTGGTTTACAATCTCGCGAACTTCATCTCTTCTAAGAGTTGGAATTATCATTTTAGATTCTTTAATCGCTGGAACATTTGCAAGACAGTGATCGCATCCAAGAGGACATATTTTTGTAGGATCAAAATATACCTTGACTGGCGCACTCATAGCATGTTCAACAGGAGGATTTTTAATTACCCTAGTAAGCCCCCCCCCCACGGGTTCTTGGAAAATCATCAAGAGAGTTAGCCGTTATTATCTCGCCATTTGTAGTTACTCCAATGGCATTAATTCCAGCATATCCATGTTCTTGTCTTATAATTGTAAATTCTTTTCCACTTCTCATTTGATGATTATATCAAAATAGAATATAAATTTCAATACTATGGGATGTTTATTAGAACAGTTTGTGGAGGGAGGGGGATTTACCCTCGTCATGCTCAAATTTTTATTTTCTTAGCGAGTTCGCTTGATCGGGTAGAAGGTGAATTGCGTAGCAAGAGAAGCTAGTCTGGGCTACAAATGGAACATTGCTTAGTAGTAAGAAAGTTGTCTACTAGGTCTTTTCTTTGATTATGAGTAAGTTTTTTGATCTATAATTTAAGCAATAACACCAATGCTAGTAGAATTAGGTCAAGGAGAATCGGAGTACTTTTGTATTTTTAATTAGTGCTTTCAGTCGACCAATCGTTAACAGCTTTTAATAAATTCTCTAATTTTTTCGTCTCTAAATAAATTTGTGGCGTACTGAGAGAGGTATTTAATCCTTTAAATATTCCTTGCTCATCGATGTCAAAAGTGATTGCAAAAGCGACTACTTGAAAATTGATTTGGCTATTAATTATAAGTCTAATAGCTAAACGATGGAGCACATTTTTATCGGAAAGACTTTCATATTCTTGAGTAATAAGTAAAACTTCTCCTTTTTCTGGTTGAGGACTAATTAAAATTACTTTTCTAGAAATAACTGAATTCCTATTTTGTTCTGGAAATTGATATTGTTGATTTAGTTTAGACCAAGCAACTTCAGCTATCTGCTGGCAGAGTTGACCTCTAGCGAGTATTTCTTCTTGACGTTTTTCTTTTTCTCCTCCGACTACTAACATTTTATTTCCTTAATTTAATTAATATTGATCTTGGCGGAGCATCGTGAACGATGTTAGAACTATTATCAGAAATACTAAAGCACAAATTATTATTCCTGATCTTGCTTATCTAAATACTCTGCAATGAGTTTTCCGTCTCTTACAGAACGCACATGAGCTAAATGGCAACCTGTACCACAATTAATATAAATAATAAACTCGTTATTATTTTTCCATTCCCAATTGGAAACTTTTAGATCAGCTTCGCTCATTTCATTAAAGTTCCTTTTTGCAGTATCCATAATTACCAGAGACATTTTATTTAATACCACTTCATCCTGAGGCACATGTATATAAAAACCTATTTTTCTTTTATCTGGAGACAATTGTAAGTGTGTGATTTTTTTATCATGGTAAACAATTTCATATTGACTTCCATCTCTTTCGAAAATCGGGAAGTTATAGTCATTTGTGGCAAACAGTTCCAATTGCTCAAATGGAACAGTAGATATTTCAACAGGATGAACAATTTCTTGTTTAGTTTCTGACCCAGGAGTACTGGTTTGAATAAAAGGCGCTACTTCTGGTTGATTTGATCTTATATAATCAAGATAGAATATCTTAGTTCCTTGATATAAAAAGAAAATGAAAATAAGTAAAAGACAGATTAATCTTAATATTTTATTTTTTCGAAGTTTTTCCCCAGAATAATTCATTTTAATTAGGACTCCAATAAAAGTATGTATCATCAATCTGTTTGAGAAATTTTCCTTGAGGTACAAGATGCTCAAGAAACCACTCTTTAGTGACACCAATGCCATGAAAATGAGTAGCAATAGTTGGGTTAGTTATTTCCTCTGAAAGCAATTTCTGTGCTATCTCATAGCATTCTTGCCAATTTTTCAATCTTAACTGACTTTTATCCTCATTTAATGGGTCAGTAATTTTAGGAAAGTTTATATTTGATGATTTAAAAGTATCATACTGATCCTTTTGCAAGATTACCTCGTGTATTGAGTTTTGCCACGCTTTAGCTTTCACTCTATTAAAGACTGCTCCGCCAACCCAAATCTTAGCTTCTCTTGATTGATTTTCAGCCTCTCCTAGGATGAGACGAGCTAAGAGCATTTCATTTGTATCATCGGCGAAATTCGCTGTCCATTCGGGATTTTCAACTGTAGGTATTCGCTTTAGCAGATAGTCACCCAGATCAAAGGTTATAGTATGAAAAATAGGAGTTTTATCTACCCAAAACTCTATATAATGAATGTCAGTAGTTAAATGTGTTGTTAGAGTTTTCGATTCTCTGATTGCTCCAAAAAACACTTGCCATGGTCTGGCAGACCATAACCAATACTTCCACAGCTTTGAGTTGGTATTTTTTTCTATTCGATTATCGATAATGAGTTTTACGTCGTCACCATCCAGAAAATGCCAAGAAACAGATATGTCTGCAGTGAGTGACAGCAAGGGTAAATTTAAGAATGCAAATGTGTACCAAGGTCTTCCATCACCATCCTCAGCCTGATCATTTAACCTAAAAACAACTTTTCTTAAATCCTCAATTGGTCTTACTTCAAACGATTCAACGTGAGCACCTTTTGTTGGAATGAACTTTAAAGTATGAAAGCCCTTATTAAGAGGAAGAATGAAAAAAACCGTTTTTGTTAAACCTTTAAGCTCTGTGCCATTCCAAGAAGGTGGAATATTGTTATATTGTGGCTTATCCTTCTGGGGAATTTCACGCAGTTTAATATCATCTATTTCGACTCTGAGATCCTGACCCCCTCGAAGTCCTAGTAAGTCTCCAGATTGACAACGAGCCACAATTCTTAAGGCATAAAGACCAAACTTGGCGGCAGAAAAAGGAATCTCAAGGGTTTGTGCTATATCTTTAGAAAGTTCTTCTGACATGCGTTCATTTTAACCAAAATGTTTGATCAAAACAACAGTAGTTGACAGGACTCACTAATATGGTATAGCATAATTTTATTAACAAACCATATTAGTATTATGCCTTACCTTCAACCAGCATTAGCCAATCGCATCGACCAGAAACTGAAAAAATTACAATCATTGCGTCCTTTGCCACCATCAGCAGTAAGAAAACTTAAAGAGCAGTTCGAAATTGAGATGACCTATAACTCAAACGCCATTGAGGGTAATAGCTTAACTTTAAAAGAAACCTATTTAGTCATTCATGAAGGCCTAACAATTAAAGGCAAACCGTTAAAAGATCATTTGGAAGCCAAGGATCACCACGAAGCGCTAGAGTTTTTATACGAAATAGTCCAACACGATTCACATCCAACTCTTTCTGAACATTTAATTAGAACACTGCACCAGTTAGTGATGAAAAAAACCGATGAAGAATTTGCTGGCAAATATAGAAATAGTAATGTTTTTATTGGTGGAGCTGATCATATTCCCCCCGATGCCTTACTAGTTCCTGCAGAAATGAAAAAACTCATGAATTGGTTTGTAAGAGAAATAAAACACCTTCATTCCATTGAGCTAGCATCCCTACTTCACCATAAATTGGTCTATATTCATCCTTTTTTTGATGGAAATGGAAGGACTTCACGGCTGTCGATGAACATTGTTTTAATGAAGTCTGGCTATCCTTTAGTTCTTATTTTAAAAAATGATCGTAAAAAGTACTATCAAGCGTTAGAGAAAGCAGATAAAGGCAACTACATAGCATTGGTTAAATTCATTGCCCAAGCAGTAGAAAGATCATTGGATATCTACTTAAAAACGCTCACGCCATCTTCCGAAAAAAGAGAAAAGTTTCTACTTTTATCTGAAATTAGCAGTAAAACCCCTTATTCTACAAAATATCTCAATCTTTTGGCCAGACAAGGTAAGCTAGAAGCACACAAGCAAGGAAGGAACTGGCTCACAACCACGGAAGCTGTTGAAAGGTATATTGAAAGAAGAGAACGAATAAGGAAACTAAATTAGATAATCTTTATAATGTAGTTTTGTGTTTGATTATGTAATTTTCTGTCAGTTTTGGCGGTGTTTGTTGGACAAAGTTCGAAACTATTTCGAGCAAAATCCAAATGATTAAAAATACTAATGCGGACTGGGGGTTTTCGGAAAAAAATCGGCGACTAATTAAACTACCAAATATTTCTTTTTAAGCGAAATAGACATATATCCTACACCAATCATCGCAAGCCCAACGATAACGAGTGCGAGAGGCCAACCCAAACCACTTGAGAAATATTCCGAAGTGATTTTGAGAATATAAGCCATGAGGAACAGAGTTCCCCATGTAAGAAACGATTTGCTCTTGATATGGACACTAAGAAATAGTGCTCCAAAGATGAGGCCAGGATAAATCAATTCCCAAAATACATTTTGGTTTGGCTCCCAACCACCTAGTGATAGAGCTGAACCAAGAAATCCGAGGATACCAAAACCATAGAGAAAATTAGAAAGTGAGGCACGCTCATTTTTTGAGAAGGCATAGCCAATCAACATATAAGTTATACCTACGACAAGAACACGATATTCGTAGAATTTCCAATTGTCAAAATACGCTCCACCACCGATCATAAAACTGGTAAGACTGAAGAAAAGCCATGTCCCGAAAAGAATACTGAACAATGTAAATACATTTTTTCGGAAAACTACATATGACAAAAGATACATACCAAAAAGTATTCCCGAAATTAAACTTTGAGACCCATAACTGCTGGCGTCAAAACCTGCGTTATCAAAAACAACATAAAGACCCATAGGAATAACGAGAGCCGAGATAAGGTAAAAAGCAGAACCAACAGTTTCTGTTCGTTCGTCTCTACTAAATAGAACCCCGACAAAATACGCGGCGACACCTGCACCAAGAGTTGCCAAAACTTTCGTTCCAAAACCAAGGGTTGACCAATTTTGTGCTAGCAAAATTGCAATACCCAAAAATACAATTGCTCCACCGATATAATATAAAATTTCAGCAATGCCGAGTTTTTTTGTGAGGACGACATCTGTTTTAACCCCACTCCCTGAATCATACGCCGAATCTATCTCGTTTTTTGTAACAATTTTTTGTTCGGCGAGTGTCTTAATGTATTGTAGAACTTCTTCTTTTGTTGCCATATTATTTTATTTTATCCAGCCAAGAAAACGGAAATTATAATAATATGAGCTTCCGTTTAGCTGGAGATTTAATTTTTTGCTCACGTTATGACCTTTTAAATATCTAGCGTTATAATCTGTTCCTCCACCCCAGAAAAATGGGAAGAAGCCACTATCGCGACTTCCATAAACGACCTCAAAATCATCGGGGGATTTTAGATTGGAGTCCAAGTTTAAATTTTGCGCTTCGGAAAAAGAAATTTCTTTGCTCTCATTTTTTGTGACATCGTAAAGATACAATTTTGACTCAACTCGTGGCGGAGTATAGTTTGAATTTTCTGGTTGCTTAATTTCATTTTTTATCAACTTATCGTTTTGAATAGAATACTGCTGTCCATTGTTGTAATAATAAGAATCATCTCCACTTACATACAAAAAATTAAAATGTGGTTTTATGAAAAGTCCGGGCAAATAGATACTTCCCGCCACGAACAAAATCATCAAAATTGGGATTGATATACCAATGACCAAAGTTATATTTTTCTTAATCATTTCCATATTTGTATATTAGCATATTTATAAAATGCAAACAATTACAGTCTTTTCCAATGCAAGATGAGCCTGAAATGATGATTTGATTCTAATCGAATAATGAGCCTGAGAATAATATAGGACATGTGTTTGTTGTATGATCTGTGATCTATGACAATCACTATGAATGACAAACAAATCAACACATTTAAACAAATTGAAAACTTTTTAGACGGAACAACTTCCTGTGATTTTGTTTCAAATTCCAAAGAAGAAACATATAAGTGGATCACTGATGTTTTAATAAAATTCAGTTACTACAAACTAGAAAAGAGTAAAAAAAGCTTAGTAAGAAACTACTTAAAAAAAGTTACAGGTTATTCACATTCACAACTAACTCGTTTAATAAAATCTCAAAAACAAGTTGGCAAGGTTGTTAAAAAAAGGTACTTAAGAAATGTGTTTAGTAGAAAGTACTTAGCAAAAGAAATAGTTCTATTGGCTCAAACAGATGAATTACACGACAACCCGAATGGCAAAACAATCAAAAGAATTTTATTTTGGTATATTTCATGAATATATCAACTATCACAGACCTTGTGCTTTCCCTAAAATTATTACTGATAAAAAAGGTAAACAAAGAAAAATCTATCCACAAGAAAACTACATGACACCATTTGAAAAATTTAAGTCTATTCCAAACTGTGAGCAATTTTTAAAACCTCATGTTACACTAGAACAGTTAGAACAAATTGCAAATAGATATTCAGATAACGAAATAGCAAAATTAGTACAAAAAGAAAGGAATTTGCTATTTAATTAAGCAAAAATCATCGATCAAAAACAACAACTTGATCCTATACTTTTTTATCGATTTTCAGGCTCATTATTCAATTGGAAAATACTAAATGGTCAATTTTGGAACTGAGTCTCATGATGATTTGATGGATGCTTTCACTTTGCTGACACTACAGATAATGGAGTATGCCAAAACAGGAGCAACTCCAGATTCTCTGCAGACTGAAAGAATTGATATTAGATTTTCTAGAGATTGGTTTTTTAGAGGTTCAATTTTGGATGAGAAAAAGTTTAATCCAAGAACACTAAAGAATGATCCTTATGGTTGGGATTAAAGGAGTTCGTTGAGCTTAACTTTTAGTACTTTGGCAACTTTTTGCAATACTTCCAGTGAAGGGATGTTTCGACCTTGCTCAATGTAGCCCATATAGGCACGACTAATACCGACCTTGTGGGCTACTTCTTCTTGAGACATTCCAGTCTTTTTGCGATAGCGTTGCACCTTCTTACCCAAAACTTTGGGAAGCTTGGCATTTTTTCTCATGCCTCCCATTGTTCTGGAAAAGGGCCTCTTGCTCCACTAAGTGAGAGTTAGCAATTTAGCCTGGTATTAGCCTTGATTTTATGCTAACTCTAGCTTATCATTTAATCAGGAAGAAAGAACAAAAATATGCCAATCATCGTCTCACACAACGGAAAAAATGCTTCAAAGCTAGATCCCATCAGTTTTGGACTCGAAGATAAACTACAACAATATATTTACGACAACCCAGAAAGTATTCCTCTCTACGATATACGAGATGATATTCAACTTCTCATATTAGCTCGTGAATTTGGTACTAATAGTGGTCCAATTGATGCTGTTGGTATTGATCACGAAGGACAACTCTATTTAGTAGAAACCAAATTGTATAAGAATCCAGATAAACGCACAGTGGTAGCACAAGTTTTAGACTATGGGGCATCACTATGGAGAACTCTCAATGATTTTGATGATTTCCTACTACAGTTAAATGCTCATGTTCAGAAAAAATTTGGTATCTCTGCCACCGAGAAAATCCAAGAATATTTTTCACTCAGTGATGATGAGCTACCAAGTGTTTTGGAGCAAATGAAGATAAATCTAGATGAGGGAAACTTTAAATTTGTAGTACTCATGGACAGCATTGAGGATCGCCTCAAAGATCTGATTGTTTATATGAATCAAAACAGTAAATTTGATATTTATGGTGTAGAACTTGAGTACTATCAACATGAAAGTTTCGAAATCTTGATTCCTAAACTTTATGGAGCTCAAGTTAAAAAAGACGTGAATACTAAGAAAGCTGATAGCACTTTTATTGGTAATGATGAATTTATCTCTGCTTTCTCACAAATTGGTTTGAGTAAACAAATTGGAGAAATCATAGATACGATGAATCAAATGCAAACTAATCCTGCTGAGACAGTTAATTGGGAAGCTCGAAGAACTCCAAAGAATATAAGCTTTACCCTAAAGTTACCTCAGAAAACCAAACAGTCACTAACTATTAGTTGTTCTATAAATGGAGGCAAACCTAGTAAAACACTAGATTTTTGGCTTTACGATAAAGAAATTGAGCAGAAAACTTTGGAAAGTGTTAAAGATATACTTAAAACTAATGTTCAACCTCTGCAATCGACATCACAATATGGCGTGGTTGTGAAATGGTCAGTGAAAGACTTCTCACAAGATTCATTTATTACATTCTGCAAAGATCTTTCTTCAAGAATTTCCTCATAAAACTGCTGCTAGACTTCTAAAACCTTCGCGGTACCTTGTGTACTTGATGAAAGATACAAAAATAAACCAACTTAAATACTGCCTATATGCCCGCAAATCTTCAGAATCTGATGAGCGACAGACCATGTCGATAGATTCTCAACTTAAAGAAATGCTCACATTAGCTGAGCGTGAAAAACTAAATATAGTTGAGACAAAAAGAGAAAGTCATTCAGCCAAAGCATCTGGAGCAAGACCAGTATTCGTAGAGATTCTCAGGGAAATCAGAGAAGAAAAATATAACGCTATCTTGACATGGGCACCAGATAGATTGAGTAGAAATGCTGGAGATCTGGGGTCATTAGTAGATTTAATGGATCAAGGTAAACTTCTCAAAATTCAAACCTACTCACAAAGCTTTACCAATAGTCCAAATGAGAAATTTCTTCTAATGATTCTTTGCTCGCAGGCAAAACTAGAAAATGATAATCGAGGCGTAAATGTTAAACGAGGACTCAAAGCAAAATGTCAGATGGGCATTAGACCAGGAGTTGCACCTCTGGGATATCTTAATATCATAAACAACAATCGCATCAGCGAAGTAATCCCTGATCCCGAACGAGACTGGGTTGTTAAAGCAATGTTTAAAAGAGTAGCAGAAAAAGGTCATAGTGGTAGGACTATTCAGAAATGGCTTAAAGAAATTGGATTCAGAACCAAAAATGACAAGTTATTAGCTTTGAGCAAAATTTATTCAACGCTCAAGAACCCATTATATTACGGAGAATTTCAATATGGAGATGATTGGTATAAAGGAATTCATGAGCCATTAGTAACAAAACAACTTTGGGATAAAGTTCAGCAACAATTACAAACACCACCAAAAAATTGGCATAAGAATAAGTTTCCCTTCAAAACTCTGTGTATCTGCGGATCGTGCGGAGGTGGAGTAACTGCAGAGGAAAGATATAAAAAGCTGAAGTACGGAGGAGGAAGCAATAAACATATTTATTACCACTGTGCCAGATCAGTAGACTATGAGTGCGATGAACCATATATTACTGAGGCAGATTTAATTAAACAATTACTGGCTCATATAAATGCGGGAAACGTAAAAATTAACAAAACTAAAATAGCTAAAAAACTAAAAGCAGACATTGAAAGATTTCATAAACTCAGATCAGAGGTTTTACACCAAGAATATTTATCAGGAAATTTAGGAGAGATTGAAAATTCAGCAGTCAAATCCAACGATGATGAAATGCAAACTAATTATCTAAAGCATGTACTGAAAACTGGGAGCGCGGATGATAGGCAGGAGGCATTGGGGATGATTAGAACTAAATTTACCTGGGTTCACAAACGAAGTGCAACACTTTCATGCGGTAGAATACCGCTTAGAAAGGAAAGCATGAGCTACACACAACTAAAAGAATCAGAACGTGTGGTGATCGAGATATTGTTGGAAGAAGGAAAAAGTATTCGGCATGTTTCAAAACGACTTGGTCGAAATGTTGGGACAATAAGTCGCGAGATTAAACGAAATAAAAATCAAAATAGTGGTCAATATTTGAGTGTAAAAGCTAATAAAAAAGCAGTTAAACGGTTAAGAGATCAAAGATATAAAGCTCCACTTAAAAATCCAAAAGTATTTTTGTATGTGAGACAAAAATTAAGACAACTTTGGACTCCTGAAGAAATAGCTGGAAGACTTCTAATTGACTATCCAAACGAATCAATTCACCACGAAACAATATATCGAT
>Ga0210020_1000440_pt1 | contig 40677 bp, 33 predicted proteins | sample CryGeymeta201514_FD_183980 | JGI IMG/M metagenome (GOLD analysis project Ga0210020, IMG submission 183980) | Groundwater microbial communities from Crystal Geyser aquifers in Utah, USA - Crystal Geyser metaG 2015-14 (SPAdes) (version 2) | ecosystem: Environmental > Aquatic > Deep subsurface >... | reverse complement strand
CAAGACCGCTATCTACTTTCATTGCGGAGGACTTGACCTGTATCCAAGGAGAGAAAATGTTGCCTTTCAGGTCATCAGCCCATGACCACAATATATAGGGGCCTCCCATACAAATGTACGATGCCCCAAAATTAGATCTGCTTTTAGCGGGTTTAGCAAGGAAATGATAGTTGTGAAACCGTTCTTTTTGTCTTCAAGCTTTTTTTCTAAGACACTGCAAAGATTGGTAAATGGTAAACCCGTCATTAAATTTATGCTAACCATAATCAGACTATTACGTGCCCTACTTACGTAAGAGTCTATTGACTCGGCACCTTGCCTATACACATAGAATTTCCGAGCAGGGTAAAAGCCTGTAAGTCCCGAAGCTTCAACTAATTCCTGGGAAATAAATTCCAGGGCTTTTATAGGGTGGTCTGTGTCTCCCTGCTTTACCGCGACTGGGGGGATATCTGACTTGATCATCTTGATAACAGCGTCCATACTGTTATTTGCTTGGTGTTCAGCTAAAGCCGGTAATTTAGAATTTGCTATCTTGGCATCGTCAAGCCCTATGAATTCATTTAACTGCGCAGTTATTTTCATAAAGTTTTCTGGTCCTAAAACTATCTTGGCCTGGTCATCTGCTGAACTCTGCTGAGATGAAAACATTATTTCAAATATTGTTTTGATTGTGCCTGCACTTAGTGTCCTCAGATTACTGAATTGGTTTTTGATAATGCCTTGAACAAAATCTCCGGTTCCAACTGCCAGCACTTTGATGTTTTCAATAGGCATATTGAGATATCAATTTGCATAGAGAATTGAAATAAGTGATGGCGAATTGGCCCATAAGCCGCCATCAACGTAGGACCTTTCCTGTGACTGAGGGGTCACTGGGGAAAAATATGTTGGGGCGGCTGAACTTGCCAAACCAACCTCAACTGCTGACAGTTCGCTATCGCCAGACTCATTTGTAGAAAAAGAAGTGAATACACGATGGCAAAACTGATCTAAACAGGTAGCGGCAACAAGAACATTGGTTTTTGTATCCCTAAGCTGTTTAGTGCCAAAAATCTTTTCCATTTCAGTACGTAAAACGTTCTGATCATATCGGGGACCTTTCCTTACTAATGAAAAAGCCTTTGATTTGAAAATGAATTCAGATTTGTTGCGATAAAGATCGATTATTCTGTTGACATCAATACCCAGAGCTACGGCCAATGCGATTATTGAACCAGTTGATGTCCCTGCAATCAAGTCGAACTGCTGAAATATAGGTAGTGCCCATCCGGAAATGGCTATTTTAACCGATTTCGGCGTTGGGCTCAAATTTTAATCCTCGAAATACCTCAATGTATTCCTGTGGTTAAAATTATCGCCCGCCTTGAACTCGAAGAAACTATCTCATTTCCGGATGGACACTAGGTAGTCCCGTAGCTGCCTCAAGATGCTTTAAGAAAACTGCCTGAAAAACACCTCGAACGCCGCCACCGCTCAAGCTTAGTATTTTGAAAGGAATGCTCATACATAGCCTATACAAGATTTTTTACTTGAAAGAGAAAATTCTTGAAGCCCAACGTCAGGGGTGTGCGTTTGGCGGCCCGCGGCGGGTCGCCAATAAGCACGACCCCCTTGTTGTGTGCCTTTCATGTTTTTGACATCTCGTTGTAGTGATCAGCATAGCCAGTTTTCTCGAATACCAAGCGTAGACCCTCACGGAACACATCGTAGTCAAATTCCTTCAGATCGAGAATATTCTGACCTAAGGAATGAGACTCACGATTCACATAGCGGCAAAATGCTTGGTACTTGGTGTCTTGTAATTCGGGCATTTGGAAGACATTGTTAAGGTCCCTTCTCTTCACAAAGTTGAAGAAGTATTCGACGACGTTCCGCATGCAGTTGGCAAGTAGAGCCGCTGGTTGGTCAGGATCGTTGATGACCGCCCAATAGGCTTGGTAGTCGTTCTGAATCTCCTCGTACTTCATTTCCTGTATATGACTGCCGCTAGCGTTCTTCACCACGCGAAACAGCTTCTGACTATCCTTCCGGCGTTGGTGATTGGTGTCGGTCAGTTCGTAGAAGAAGTACAAGCTGTGAGTCAGCACGAAGACCTGTACAAAGCGGTCGGATTGGAAGAACAAACGTCGAATGAGTTGTCCGACGTTGAATATGTAAACATGGGACATGCTCGAAATTGGGTCGTCGATCACGACAATGCGACTAATGCTGGTGTCCTCTGCGCTGAGTCTGCCAAGGGATAGTTCGCAAAAGTAGAGGAAGCTAATGATCATCCTCTCGCCCTCGCTCAGCGTGTGGAACACGTCGTTCGGATCGTCCCGACGGACTAGTCGGTACAAAGTGTCCGAGTGCTTCTTGATGCTGAAGTCTTCGATGCCCAAATCAAGAAGCCGTCCATTGATGCTCTCTACCGCTTGATCAATGTTGATGGTTTCTTTTTGAGCGCTGGAAAGGGAGTCCTTCTTTTCCGCTATCTTTTTCTCGAGATTGCTTTTCTCTCCACCAAGGCTGGCAATATGGGCTTCCGCCGTTTTCTTGTCCGCCAGATACCGTGAGACGGTCTGGTCGTACTGCCACCGCATCAGTTCCCAGAAGCTACCCTTGATTGCCGCCAAGGACTTCTCCCTGTCAGCAATCTTTGTGTTATGCGCTTTTATCTGTGCGTTGACCTGGCTCACCACCTTGTTGAATGCAATGAACGTTGCCCTGGAGTCTTCAAGTGTGATTTGGGTGCTTGGGGTTTTGAGCTTGCTACCGAGCTTCCGAAGATTGGCATCAAGCAGTCGGAGGCAGTCTGCATGGAGTTTCTCGAACTCAATGCGGTACTCTGCAGCGAGTACGTGGCCTGTGTATTCTGAGCAACTGCCAATGCTATCGACGGCCGTGCGATATGCCCGCTCAAGGCTGCCGAGGGTTGACACGTCTGCTGTGTATGCGCCGTCAAAGTAGTCCCGAATAGTCAGCGCGAGCGATGCGGTGATCGTCCTCTGTTGGCAGAAGGGACATTGACTGCCTTGATCGGGTATCTTGGGCGGCAAGAATGCGAGTCCCTCCTTTACCCAATCGGAGTTCGCAAGCGTCTTAATCAGACCTGCGATGGAACTGTCAGTGTTGCCAACTATCGCCTTGCTGAGTATCGGATTGCATTCAACGGCGCGCTGGGCAAAGGCAAGTTCCGGCAACTCTTCAAGTGGCTTCGCGGACGCATCGCTCAGGGCCTCTGCATCTTTCTTGAGTTGAGGGATTGCCACTTGGGGTTCGGCAGTGGGTTTCGGAAGATTCAGAAGATGAGAAAGAAGTCTATCCTTCTGACCCCTAAGGCCATCTAGGCAGAATTCAAGGACTCGATCGCCACCGCAGTAGTTCGTCTTTATTTCCCAGATTGCATCTGCGGCGTCGTTTCGCTTCTTATCGAGGGCATCTTGGGCCGCCTTTATCTCTTGGAGCTTTGCGGAAAGGGCGTCCTGAAGCCCAACAATCTGCCTCTGGGCTTCGGCAATCTTCTGTTCCGCCGCCTTGTTTTCCTTTGAAAGACTGAATATTCCATTGAGCCTGTCGGACTCGTAGAAGTGATCATGTATGAACGACTGGTTGTAGACGAGGATGGTATCCGTGACTGTGGGGAGCATCTTGCATTGCGTGAATCTCGTGTCGCTTGGTTTGTAGAGGAAGTCAGAAAGGGTAGATTTACCCGTGCCATTGAGGCCGTAGACCAAGTTGACTTTCTTGTCAGTCACGAGCGAGGTGGTGCCTCTAAAGCTTGCGACTGTGGTCATCTGTATTTCTGACAGCATGATATCTCCCTCACTGATCTAGACAGACAACATATATTGGACAGAATAAATCTATTACAAAATATTTGACTACCATAATTATTTAACTATATAAGGTAACTATAGCATTTACGCCACCTACTTCATAAAAATAGTATTTAATATAAACATCTTATGACAACCAGTGAAATATGATATAATAATTCTGTCTAGCATCACACTGCACATTGTAACTTAACTATTTGACTTGGATATATTTTATGATTCAAGAAAGCCAAAAGCAATCTACGGCATCTCAGAGATTCTGGGATGCTTACAAGGCATCCGTCGAGGAAAACAGGGTGCGGCCTGACCTCTCGATCTTTTATGTCAAGTGGGTCCGCGCTTTCGTTGACTTTATCCCCGGAAAACGGCTGCGGGAGCGATCGAGAGAAGACATAGAGGCCTTTCTTGCGCACCTGGGCACGAACCCGGGCATAGAAGACTGGCAGGTGCGGCAAGCGGGGCATGCCCTCAAGACCTCGATCAGAAGCCGCCACTACTCCATTCGGACGGAGACTGCCTATGTTGACTGGGTCAGGCGCTTCATAGCCTTTCAAGATTACGCCGACCCCGGGAGGATCAACTCTGCCTCTGCAGTAAAGGGGTATCTTGACTATCTTGCTACGGTTAGAAAGGTCGCGGCCAGCACCCAGAATCAGGCCCTCAATGCCTTGGTTTTCTTTTATAATCATGTCTTGGATGAGCCGATCGGGGATATGGAGAGTTTTGTCAGGGCCAAGTGCCCGCAGCGCTTGCCCGAGGTGATGACACGCGCCGAAGTTCATGCGCTTCTTGATCAGATGCAGGGGGTTTGCGCGCTCATTGCCGGTTTGATGTACGGAGGAGGTCTCAGGATCATGGAGAGTGTACGGCTCCGTGTCAAGGACGTTGACTTTGGGCGCCGGCAAATCATGATTCGCGACGGCAAGGGACAAAAGGACAGGATCACAATGCTTCCGGAGCGCTTTATTCCCCCGCTTGAAGATCATCTCGCCAGGGTCAGGGCCATTTATGATAGCGATCGTGCTAAAGAGGTTCCGGGGGCCTATATCTGGCCCGCTCTGGCGCGAAAATATCCGAAAGCGGCCTCCGAATGGATTTGGCAGTATGTGTTTCCAGCCAAAAGCCTTTCGGTTGATCCTCGATCCGGTACCGTGCGTCGGCATCACATCAATGAAAGCCTGGTGCAGAAGGCCGTAAAAGAGGCGGCATTTAGGGCCGGTATTAACAGGAAGGTCAGTTGCCATACCTTGCGCCACTCATTCGCCACTCACCTGCTTGAAGCCGGTTATGACATCCGCACGGTGCAGGAACTCCTGGGCCACGCGGATGTCTCCACAACGATGATTTACACCCACGTACTTAACAGGCCGGGTCTCTCAGTAAAGAGCCCGGCGGATTTCTGATGGAGTCAATATCTTTAATATAACCCTCTTTTAGCGTAACCTAATATAAACATCAACACATTTTTCCCAGAGATGTGCGCAAAGACCCATAGCCTCCATGATGATGGAAGAGGCCCTATTTGTTCGAAAGCTGAAGGTTCCGTGAAAAGTCCCCCTCCGCGGTTCACTTTTCTTAGCACTTCTGAGCTTAACCCCCGCCCAATTTTTGGGGGGAATTATAACTTATATGATGTGTTTTCAGTCCATATCTCCGCCTGTGGAGTGGCTTTGCCCCTCGTTTATAGGGGAGGATTTGTTACGAACTTGCGCCAGGAGGGTCTCCACCTCGGCCAAACGCGGCAAGGTTTCATCCGGAGCCAGGCGGGAGCACTTCAGGGCGGCGGCAGCCGAGGCAAATCGCATGGAGGAGGGCATATCCCAGCCCTTGAGTATCCCGTATATGTACGCGCCATGATAGACGTCGCCTGCCCCAGTGGTATCCAGTGCCTTTACCTTAAAGGGCCCCTGACGATAAACGATCCCGTTGCTCAGGCCTATGCATCCCCTTGCTCCCAGGGTGATCACCACATCCCCGGGACCCACAGGGCTCTGAGGGCGTAGAGTTGCTCTTCCAGACCGGTGCCTGGAGAAACAATAGGGGCGGCAAAGGTTTCGGATGCTATCAGGGTATCAACCATGGCGACAAGGCCGGCGATGCCGCTTCTGAAGGAGCCTGCATCCATGACCACGTGCATGCCTGTCTCCTTGGCCTGCCTGGCAGCCTCCACCGCGGCCTCGGTCATGAGCCCGTCAACATGGAGAATCCTGGCCCCTCTGTAAGGTCGTAAATTTACCTCCGAGGCCTTGAGATGGGGAGCCGTTCCTCTGGTCCAAAATATGGTCCTTGCGGCAATTCCCCGGGTTACAGCTATAAAGGCGAACTGCGAGGCAGCGCCCCTCCTCTCCTTCACATCCGCCGAGAAGACCTTTTCTCTTAACAGGGTTTCCTTAATAGTTTTACCGAATGGATCGTCTCCGATGGAACCTATGAAGGCCGTGCGGACACCCAGCCGGGCAAGGGCCATCATGGCAACCGCCGCCGGGCCGCCCACGGTTGAGAAAAGCCCTTCAAGCTCCATCTTGGAGTCTTCCCCAGGATAGGAAGGCACAATTCCCCTGTAGTCAACACATGCCTGTCCCAGACCTATGACCTCAATTCCATTATGGGACGCCGGGGGAGCCAACATGATTGTAGGATTTATTTCTCTGCTGTCAGGCAGAAGTGTTTGGTAAGGAAATCATATTGAGAAACATTTCCGAACCCTGCCTCCTCTAGCTGAACGCGTACGTCTTCGGGGAGGCAGCGTATCTTCAAGGGAGGCCCCTCCTTCATCTCTTCTTTCTTCCAGTCAATGATGAGGAGTTTGCCGTTTTCCCTCAAAAGCCTTCTGCATTCTAAAAGCATTGCCTCCGGATCATCCAGCTCATGGTGCAGGGTGATCATATAGACAAGATCAGCGATAGCGTCATCAAGCGGGACACGGCTTTCTTCCATCTTGACCGGAACGATGTTCTTGTAAATCGGAGAGACATTTTCTTTGATCCAATCAATCATGATATCGGATAGATCGCAGGCAAAGAGGACACCCCCCGTGACATAGGCGGCAAATTGAGTGCTCAAGAATCCAGTGCCAGCCCCTATATCCACAATGGTTCCGGGGTATTCCATCTCAAGTACAGGCCAAATTCTCCGCACAGGGATATCATTCAATCGTTCAGGATTATTTAACTTATCAAGATGTTTGGGATCGAATTTCTTGTCTTCCCGCATGGATCATTTACTCCTCGTCCCTGATAAAGTTGCCGGTTTCAGTCTATATACTTTCCGATGACTCCGTGTTTTGCCTTGATATCCCTGATAAGGCGGTCATGGTGTCGCATCCTGAATATGGAACGAATTACGAGGTAGCCGCCCAGGATCATCAGGACAACATTGACGATAGCAAGAGGAATCAATAAATAGATCACCTTCAGCACGTCGTAGTATCGTGATGTGGCAATCAAGACGCTCATTACCGATATGGGCAAGGCCAGAACCGCTATGCCCGTTCTCATTACAGCAAGGGATGTCCTCTTTTCGGCAAGAACAAGCTGTGCCTCGCCTATGGCCATGGAGTTTAACGTGCCTTCGTCATCTTTTATCGCCACAGGGTTCTTCTCCTAGAATCCCTTTCTCTTTCCCCCAAGGTCAAGAAAAAAGGCAATAAGGGACACTGCCAGGATCATAACACCCACTAGGGATACACCCAGTCCGAAACGTCCGACGTCACCAAGGAATCCTACTCCCGTGGGAATGAGACCACCCCCCACCACAAATGCAGCCGGCACAGTCAGTGACACCGCCACGTTGCGCATATTCGCCGGCCCTATGGATGAGACCGCTGCAAACCCCGCCGGGAAAAAACACACGGCCATCATTGGCTGCACAAAGACTATCACGGGCACAAGGGCCTTGCTTGCGATGCCAAGGAGTATTGTCAGTATCCCTGTTGTCACCAACACCCAGATAAGGGTCAGGCGGGGACCGAAACGGTCTGTGGCCCAGCCCCCGACAAAGGCCATGGCCATGCCGGATACCCGCGAAATGGCCAACAATGTGTTTGCCGTATCCCTTTCCATCCCGTGGTCGGTTACAAGATAAAGAGGCAGCATGGTATATACGCCTAACGTCCCGGATATGCCCATTCCGAAAAGGAGGATCATGATCCAGAAATCCCTCTCTTTAACAAGCGTTCCGCACGCCTCGATATTGGGAACCTGCCCGGGAAATTTTCCTCCTCGGCCGAAACTGTAATATCCTGCTCCTATAAGGACGGACAAAGCTCCGAGGATTGCAACGACGCCCCTCCAAGGGAAAACACGCATAAGGGCTTCAGATAACAGGGGAGCTGCCACAAAGCTCAGATTGGGAGCCATTTCGTGAATGGCCAATGCCTTTCCCCAGTTCTCCTTTGCGGCCAGATCGGTGATGGTGGCGATCCCCGAGGGCAGATAGAAACCGGCGGCCATGCCAAGGGCAAACAGGCCTGCCGCGAGCGAGCCTGCCCCGTGGCTTAAGGAAACTAGCAACAGCACAACCCCGGCCGCCACAGAGGAAGTGACTATGGTGAGCCGGTGGGTGATGCGTGAGGAAAGGAAACCTGAACAGAGCACGGTCACAAAGTAGCCGGCCGAAATCATGAGAAAGAGAAATCCCGCCTCCCCATGGCCGATCCCCAGATCCCTTTCTATCTCAGGCATGAGAGGGGCAAAGGTGATTCTCGCCATGAAATTGAGGAAGAACAGGCCTGCCAGAAATATCACAGGCCCCTTCCACCCAGGGGTGGCCCGCTCTTTGCCCCCTTTTTGATCGCCTTGATACAATGATTTGATTCCTTTCAATAATATTTTCACCCTTCCAAGGATGAAGGCTTATGGTATTGAAATTTTCAATCGGTTCTGATAAATGATAAATAAAAGCGTATCAGCCCATTAATTGGGGGGATGGCTTTATAATAATCTTCTGCGGCATTTTAGACAATGAAAAGCTATATAAAGTCCCTGAGAGCGCCCTTTCTTGCCGGTTCCATTGTTCCCGTGTTGATAGGGGCTGCGACCGCCTTCAGCGCCGGAGCCTTTTCGTTTCCGCTTCTTCTCGTAACCGCGGCGGGGGTGGCGGCCCTGCACCTGGCAGCGAACCTGCTTAACGACTATTACGATGCAGGGGGAAGCGATCCCATCAATTTCAGGATTACTCCTTTTAGCGGTGGAAGCCGGGTAATTCAGGACGGAGCGGTATCGAGATGGGCTGTCCTGTTAATGTCCGCGATATTCTTCCTGCTAGGCACAGCGGCAGGTATATGGCTTGTCTCTCAGGGAAGGCCCCTTGTGATAGTAATAGGCCTCCTGGGCCTTTTTGCCGGCTGGGCCTATTCGGCGCCTCCTCTTAAGCTTATGAGCAGAGGTTGGGGTGAAATTATTATCTTTTTTGCATTCGGCCCTCTCGTAACCTTTGGGACACATTACGTCATTACGGGAAGCCTTAGTCTTACGGCACTTATTCTGGGGATCCCTCAGGGTTTTTTTATCACCTGTGTTATATGGATAAACGAGTTTCCCGATTACGAGGCGGATAAGAATGCGGGAAAGATAAATCTTTTGGTTCGGCTGGGGCCGAGTTCTTCTCGTTATGCTTATTGCGCTATGATGATAGCTGCCTTTGTCTCCGTCATAGTTATCATCGCCGGAGGCGACGTTACCTTTCTTACCATGTTTTCCTTCATTGCCTTTCCACTGGCCTTTAAGGCCATGCGCATCTTATGGAGAGAGTATCTCTCCCATGAAGGAATCGTTCCGGCGCAGGCCCTGACCATTCAAACACTGATAGCCCACGGCATCCTGCTTGGCTTAGGCATTTTCATGGGCAGAGTTCTTGGAGTCTAGGAATATCCTTCAAAGGAGGAATAGTACCCGATGATCCGACGTTACACCCGTCCACAGATGGGAGCCCTTTGGGAACCCGACCATATTTACGCCACATGGCTAAAGGTGGAGATAGCGGCCTGCGAGGCCATGGCCGAAGAGGGACTGATACCTTCTAAAGCAGTTGAAACAATAAGAAAAAAAGCCTCCTTTTCAACCGAGCGGATTCTCAAGATAGAAGAGGAGACAAAACACGATGTTATAGCTTTTCTTACCAACGTGGCGGAATATGTCGGGCCTGACGCCCGCTTCATACACATGGGACTTACATCATCCGATGTCCTGGACACGAGCCTTGCCATAATCCTGAGGGAGGCCATGGACATCATCATGGATGGCGTTAAAACAATATGCGGGACCATAAAGGAAAGGGCCATGGAACACAGAGACACTGTGATGATAGGCAGGTCCCACGGCGTCCACGCAGAGCCTATAACCTTCGGCCTGAAGCTGGCTGTATGGTATTCGGAGATGTTGAGGAATCTAAAGCGCCTTAGCGAGGCTGGAGAAGTAATCGCTTACGGAAAATTATCAGGAGCGGTCGGAACCTTCGCCAATGTCTCCCCAGGCGTTGAAAGGCGCGCCTGTGAGAAACTAGGACTTAAACCCGCTCCCATCTCCACCCAGATCCTCCAGAGGGACCGTCACGCCCAGTATTTCATGACTCTGGCGATACTGGCAGGCACTCTGGAAAAGATAGCCGTTGAGATAAGGCATCTACAGAGAACCGAAGTGCTTGAGGCTGAAGAGCCATTCGGAAAGGGGCAAAAAGGCTCCTCCGCAATGCCGCATAAGAAAAATCCCGTGGGCTGCGAAAACATTGCAGGCCTCGCAAGGGTTGTGAGGGCCAACGCCATGGCCGCTCTTGAAAACATGCCGCTGTGGCACGAAAGGGACATCAGTCATTCATCGGTTGAAAGGATTATAGGCCCCGACAGCACCATCCTTATTGACTATATGGTCAACCGCTTAAACGGCATTATAAAAGGACTTGTGGTGCATCCTGACAACATGGAGGTCAATCTGAACAAGACCGGCGGGCTCATTTTCTCCCAGCAGGTCTTGCTGGCCCTTGCCGAAAAGGGTATGCAAAGGCAGAAGGCCTATGAAATAGTCCAGAAAAACGCCATGGCGGTCTGGAGGGGGGAGGGCAACTTCAAAGCCCTCATCCTTAAGGACAAGGATATAGAAAGAGTCCTCACCCCGGGAGAGATAGAGAATATCTTTGACCTCGGCTATCATATAAAACATGTCTCGGATATCTTTGAGAGGGTCTTTGATCAGCCGGGCTGAAACCAGCGGTCTCTTTCAAGAAGATATCAGAAGCTCATTGGGAATATCCATAAGGCGATGCGGTCTGCCGTTCGCCCCGGTAAACAATTTCCAGTACTTCCTCCCACGGATCGGCCTTCTTAACCTTTACCCCTATGGCGTCTCCGGGTTTAAGGAGCATCCCGTTTTCCCTTTTCATCTCAGAGATCAGAAGAAAGTCTTTTAGTATCACGCGATATTTGTTCTTCAGTTCATCAAGGACTATTGCCTTAAGCGGCATTTCCTTATTCTGCGAGAGGAACTTCGTCACCCAGTATCTGAGCCTGTTTCGCTTTATGCGCTCCATCTCCTTAACCACAGGCTCGATCCCAGTGCGTATTTCATCCAGGTCTTTTTCGCTGTACGTCGGCGCGCATCCCTCACAGAATGGGATTATCTGGCGCTGAACCACCAGATCGAGATATCTCCTTATGGGGGAGGTGGCGTGGATATAGGCATCTACCCCCAGGCCGCTGTGCGCTCCGGCCGAAAGCGATATCTGGATGGGATTGAGCTTTCTTCTTTGCTGAAATGCGTAGAAGATGAAGTCAGCCTCTCCCCTTGACACTATTTCGTTAGGGGGCGGCTGATTTCTGTAAAGCACGGGGATCGCATTATCCCGGCAAAAGCGCGCGGCCATAAAGTTGTAAAGTATCATGAGTTCAGAGACAATAAACCTTGAGGGCGAGTTTTGGGGAATCAGCTCCAGATTCAGATTGCCTTTATGGTCGAACTTCACAACTAATTCAGGAAGCGAAAGTTCAATGGCCCCTGCCGCAAGTCTTTTTTCTCGTAGAATGCTTACGATCCTGTGCATCTCACTCAGGATCGCCTCTTTGGTCAATGAAGCGTTGACTTCCTCGTAGGTCGTCTGGCGGCTCACTCTGATAATACTTGGAAGGAATTGACTGTTTAGAACCTCGCCGTCCCTGGTTAAGACTACCTTCAGAGACAGCGCGGGTCTGTCAAGCCCGGCCTTGAGGCTCAACCCCTCCTGGCTGAGTTCAGGCGGAAGCATCGGTATGATCTGTCTGGGGAGATAAAGTGTAGATGCCCTGTGCCAGGCCTCCTTGTCTAGATCAGTCCCGGGCAGGATCGCTGCGGCCACATCCGCTATGTGCATCCACAACTCCAGGGTCTCGCCGTGCTGGACGAGGCTCAGAGCGTCATCATAGTCTCTGGTGAAAGGCCCGTCTATCGTCATGACCGGAAGATCCCTGAGATCTTCCCTGCTCTTTGTCTCCGGCCTTCTTATTGCTATCACTCCAGCCTCTTCAAGTAGATCTTCGCTGAAGGATACCGGTATGTCTGATTTGATCAATTCAAGATGTTCATCTTCATTCCATGTGCCCAGTTTTACCAGTATCCGCCTTGCCTCCCGGGTATCCGTGACCCCGGCCCTTGCAAGAAGCTCCTTAGCGTGCTCGTAGGATGCGGCGTCCCTTCCATAAAGAGCGATATCTTTCAGGCATCCCAGGACAAAATTCATGTAGGTTGAATCCTCCTGGAGGTTTCCGTGAAGGGCCTTTTTAAGCCACAGGGCGCCACGACTGAGCCTTTCTTCCCTCAGGGCCTCTTCTTCCGCCTGTCTCTTGAGCAGTTCCACCCGCTCATCCGTGTTGGGAATAAAAAAGCTCTCCTTAAGCTTAAAATAGAGCCTATCCTCAAATAAGACGCGAACCAGAGAGGAAACATGCTCGTCTGAAACTGACTCGCCAAAGACCAGCTTTGCCAGATAAACATTGTCCAGAGGCATAGCCTCGTCTTTAATCAACTCCCAAAGCTCGGCAGTGTTTATCTCTTTCTTAAGGATGTTTCTCTTCTGCTCGGCGGCCCTGAGGGCTTCAAGGAGTTCCTCCCTGGGCCTTGAAACGTCAAAGGAGACGGCTGAAACGAGAAGAGCCCTCTTTGATGTGAGGTTAACCTCCCTGTTGTTTGCGGTTATCAAGTGCAGACGTCCGCCCTTGTCTTGAAGACAGAGGGCGGCAACGATCTTGCCTTCTTCGATATATTCGACTATGCGTCCCTGGGTCACGCCACTTGTTGCTCCGGAAATTTACTTGCGGTTAAAACCGCACCTACCTTTAGAAACTTGAGGCGCGGAGAGCCGGGCTTGAATTTATAGTAAGCCGCACTCATTGCAACCCTTGCCTCTATTTGTTAACATCCCACAATACGAACGATATTGCAACATGCTATGGTTATGCGGTATCCGATAAAAGGGAAGGGCGGCCTTCCATGAAAGAGGTGCATTGATGGATATTGAAAAGGAAAGAGAAGCGAGGATCAAATCCATTCTTTCGATTCTCGATGAGCGAAAAATTGATGCCCTCTGGGTCACAGGGGCGGAAAACAGGCGTTATCTTTCGGGATTTCGCGCAGAAGACAGCTCCCTTACCGAGTCTTCCGGCTCTCTTTTCATTGTAGGCGATACCAGGATAGTGGTAACTGATTCGCGATTTACCTCTCAGGCGGAAGCAGAGACAAGGGGATTTGAGATATACACCGCAAAGGACGGCATAGGAGCGGCACTTGACGAACTCACGAAGAAACTTGGAGTGAGCGTCCTGGGATTCGAGGAGGAGTTTGTAACCTGGGGGCTTTATCAGAGGGTTTCCAGGGCGCTTTCCTCAAGAATAACTCTTGTGCCCCTTGGAAAGACCGTTGAATCGCTTAGAGCGGTAAAAAGTAAACAGGAGCTTGATATGCTCAGGGCGTCGGCGGACATGATCTCAAGTGTCCTTAGCCTCGTCATTGAATCTCTTGCCGCTGGAATGACGGAAAGGGAGGCCGCCTTCCTTGTTGAGAGGCTGGCCAGGGAGGCGGGGGCGGATTGTCTTTCTTTTCCCCCCATCGTGGCATCCGGCCCTAACAGCGCCCTGCCTCATGCAATACCCTCGGAAAGACGCTTTATCGAGGGAGAGCCGATAATACTTGATGTAGGTGTAAGGCTGAACGGTTACTGCTCGGACATAACCAGAACCGTCTTTCTCGGGAAACCATCGGCTGAATTCGCCCTGATCTATAATACGGTAAAAAGCGCTCAGGCGGCCGGTATAATTGAGATAAGAGAAGGAGTCTTGAGCACAAAGCCCGACGCGGCGGCAAGGACAATCATCAAAGATGCCGGATTCGAAGATTATTTCGGCCACTCACTCGGTCACGGTATCGGTCTTGCCGCCCATGAAGAGCCCAGGCTTTCGCCGAAAAACCCGCAAACCCTGACTCAAGGCATGGCGGTAACGGTCGAGCCTGGTATCTATATACCGGGTAAAGGCGGAGTGAGGATAGAGGAGATGGTGGTTGTAGAAGAGCATGGATGCAGGATCATAACCTCTGAGCCCCATCTGTATCAGTTTTCTCATTAAAGAAGGAGACCTCTTGTTGCACGAGATGATTGACCGTTTTACAAGTTACCTGCGCATAGAAAAAGGGCTTTCCTTTAATACGCTTCAGGCATACGGTAACGACCTCTTGAAGTTTCAAGGCTATCTCGAACAGCGGGGCATCTCTCCCCTTGATGCCTCCCCTGAGCAGATGTCGGCCTATGTAGTGCACCTGAGCCGTAAGCTCGGCAAGAGAAGCGTCGCGAGGAATATCTCTGCGATACGAACGTTTTTCCGATTTCTTGTGACAGAGGGCGTAATCGAGGCCAACCCGGCGCGTTTCCTTGAGACTCCGAAACTCCCGAGGAAACTCCCGGATATCCTGAGCGTGGATGAGACATCAACCCTCCTTGAGAAGCCTGATTCCTCAACGCCGCTGGGGCTAAGAGACAGGGCCCTTCTTGAGCTGTTGTACGCAACGGGGCTAAGGGTCTCTGAGCTACTTAACCTCAAACCGTTCCATCTTCACCTCGAAGGAGGATTTCTGAGAACCATGGGGAAAGGCTCCAAGGAGCGGGCGGTTCCTATCGGGGAGAAGGCTATAGAAGCGGTTAAGGTCTATCTTGCGCACGGCAGGGCTTCACTGGCAGGAAGGAAAGGCTCGCCATATCTTTTTCTAAACAGCAGGGGAACAGGGCTAAGCCGTCAGGGTTTCTGGAAGATAATAAAGAGATATGGAGTCGCGGCCGGGATCAGAAAGGACATAAGCCCCCACAAGATGAGGCATTCCTTTGCAAGCCATCTTCTTGAAGGCGGAGCTGATCTCAGGTCGGTCCAGATTATGCTGGGTCACGCAGACATATCCACTACCCAGATATACACGCATGTAGCAAGGAAACACCTGAGCGAGGTCCACAAGAAACACCATCCCCGGTCCTGAAATGATCACACAGGCATTATACAGCCATCGAAGGGAGCGCTGATCTTGGGAGAGGTTATTCAACTGTTCGGCGAGACAGATAAATACCTTGATAACGTAATCATATACAGGCCGTTTGAGTTCCGCAGGGCAGACTGGGAGACAGGTCATTTCATCCAGATGCAACGCGTCCACTCGGTTCAATTTGAAGCTGCCGGGCCAAAAAAGAGGCCCCGCGAGGACGCGAAAAAGGCGCACCTGCCCCCCCACTTCGAGCTGACGGGCGGACTCTTTAATACCATCCTGTCTCTATTCAGTCACAGAGAAGATGAGGAAGCCATGAGGGAGATATACTATCTTACCGGTCTTACAGACTGCATAATAAACCAGGTAAATCCTGTCTTGAGGACAGATCTTTTGCGGGATATTTACCGCCGGATATTCAAGATGAAAGAGAGACTCCGGGTTTCATGGTATGGTAGGCCTATTGATAAGGTACTGCTTCCACTGGATGAAAGCCTTTTCAGCTTTGCCCTTTACAGGGAGAACTTAAGCTCCGCTCAAACCATGAAAGAACTATATGCCGCCATAAAAAAGGGCACAGATGAGATGTTTGATATTCTCTCCGCTAATTATGTATTCTACTGCCCGTCAGGCGGGGTCAACAGATAAAAGTTCTAAAAGGCCCTCGGCCTGAAAACGGCGGTTTTTCAATACGCTGCTAATACTCTGGAGGCATGGTCTTAAGCTGCGCCAGGGAGAAGACCGGCCCGTCCTTGCATACGTACTTATCCCCTATGTTGCACCTTCCGCAAATGCCTATCCCGCATTTCATCCTCATTTCAAGAGAGAGAATGATGCGCTCAGGAGGGAATCCCAGTTTCTCCAGCACGGGTTGGGTGAACTTGATCATGATAGGGGGGCCGCATACGATGGCAATTGCATTCTCGGCGCTGGTGATCTTCTTTTCGGTTATAGCAGGCACAAAACCCACGTTGTATTTCCAAGTGGAGTCATTAGTCGAATCCACCGTGATATGCATATTTATGTCTTTTCTCTGCTCCCACTGCGCAAGCTCATCTTTGTAGAGGAGCATGCCGGGGCCTCTTGCGCCGTAAACCACAGTGATCTCTTTGAATTTCGGGCGATTTTCAGGATGAAGCATATAAATTATGCTTGAGCGAAGGGTTGTGAAGGCAAAACCCCCGCCTATTATCACCACGTTTTTGCCTTCCATCTGATCCCAGGGATACCAGTTGCCCAGAGGACCGCGGATCCCCATTATATCGCCCACCTTCATGTTGTGGAGATGGGAGCTGACAAGCCCCACCTTGTTCACGGTGAAGCAGACAAAGCCCTTTTCGGTAGGCGCTGATGCTATTCCTATCGGAATCTCTCCCTTTCCTGCTATGGAAAGCTCGGCAAACTGGCCAGGAGTGTACTTGAATCGCCCTTCATGCTCCGGGTTCAGAAACACAAACTTAAATGTCTTGAGATTCCTGTCCTCGGTTTCAACCGTTATGTTGTCAATGCGCACCGGGTAGGGAAGATATGGATTTTCCAAAGCAATACCCCCTCTAGTAGTTATTCATCAATTCGGCCACTTGGCGGATGTCAATATTGACAGGGCAAAACCGGACGCACCTTCCGCAGCCGGAGCACTGGATTCCATTTCCATATTTGTCAACGTAATATTTGAGTTTGTGCATAAATCTCTGTCTCACCCTCTGGGTCTTTTTATCCCTGGGGTTGTGGCCTGAGCCGTGAAGCGTAAATAGAGGCATCATGCAGGAGTCCCAGTTTCGGATGCGGTCGCCCTTTTTCCCGAAGACCTCATCCTGTATGTCAAAACACCAGCAGGTCGGGCAAAGATAGGTGCAGGTGCCGCAGTTGATGCATGAAAAGGCCACGTCTTCCCAGAACGGCGCATTAAAAAGCTGAGTTACCACCTTGTTCTTTAGTTGATCTGTAGAGATGCCTGCGGTGATCTTTTCGCCTGCCCATCCCTCCAGGTCCTTGGCCTCTCCCAGCTCCTTTTCCCCTGCAGCCTGTCCTCCAGTCAGCCCTGCGAGAAAGTCCTCGCCCTTTGCAGTCAGACCTTCGGCCAGGAACCTGCTTCCCACATCGTGAAGAATGACATCAAGACCATTTTTTCCGAAAGGTCCCCCACCAACCGACGTGCAGAAACATGTTGCGCATGGTTCATTGCAGCCGAGCCCCACAAAGGTTGTTGCCTCATATCTCTGTACCCACCATGGGTCCCTGAACTCTTCATTGTCGAAGTTGCGTTTCACTATCTGAAAGGCGTGCGCGTCGCAAGGCCTAATTCCCACCACTGCCTGGAGGGTGTAGTCCTTAGGGGCCTCTTTGACTATGTTGGCCTCCGGGTCGCCTTCTTCGAGGCTGTATTTGAACATCCCTTCAGATTGAGGATATACAATGGACTTGGGAGACATCCTGGTATTCTGATAAGCCCAGTCAGGAACAGTTTCTTCTGCCAGCAATTGAAAGGCAGTAAAATCGCCTTCTTTCACCGGCACGAAGACCTTGATGGACTTACCCACCGCCAAGAGGCCCTGGCCCCATTCATCCTTGCTAAATAACATCGTTGTCATGGCATCCACCCCATGTTGATCTCTTTTCTGTGATCAATAGCCCTAGCGTATGAACTCGTTGTAGTCGTTGGGTTTATACGTATCCAGGGCCGGTCTCTGATCAATAGCGAGGCCCGCTTCCCATGAAAAGAATTCCAAAGCGTCTTTATTGAGCTTTTTCGTAAACTGCCTTACCGGGATTCCCACAGGGCATACACGCTCGCAGGCCCCGCAGTCCGTGCATCTCCCTGCGCAATGATAGGCCCTCAATATGTGAAATGTCATTGTGTCGGTCGGATCATTGCTCTTGCCGACCCACTGAGGTCTTGATTCATCCACAAAACAGGTGGGGCAGTAGCACAGCGGGCAGGCGTTCCTGCACGCATAGCAGCGGATGCACTTTGCGATGGTCCGCGTAAAGAAACCCCATTTCTTCTCAGGGGTCATCTCCTCTATCATCCTGACATCCTTAAACTGGTCAACGCCTGTCTGCTCCTCCACGGGAGGCCCTAACATCTCGTCATAAATGACGGGATTCCTGTGTGTGCAAACCGCGCAGTTGCGCTGTAACACATCCGTCTTCTTGATGATCTCCCGGAAGCCCCTCCCTTTGACAACGAGAGTGTCTCCCTCTTCAATCACCTCTTCAAGCTCCCTGTTGCCCACGGCCCTCTTGACTGCCCTGTGATCCACCATTCCCTCGCAGGGAATACCTACTATGTAAAGCTGCTCTCTGGTAATCTGATTTTCCAGGATATGGGTTACGATATTGCGGGAATTGCATCCGTTGGCAACTATCCCGATCTTCCCCTTCATCTTTGTGAGGTAGTTGCAGAGGTTGAGGCCGCAATGGCTGTCCCAGACAAGAGTTTCGGCCTTTGCCGAATCCCTTATGACTACAGGGTGGTTCATCATGGGAACCGTGCCCTTCGCATAACCTATAAAGACCTCCACCTTACCCTCTGAAAGCAGTCTTCCGGCTATTTCCTGTATTTTCTTGGTGTACTCGAGCATCACAACACCTCGGCTCTTTTCTTGATGAGATACTTTGCCGGCCCGAGGGCCTTTACCTCTGAGGCAATCGCATTTGCGACCTCAGCGAATTTGACCCCTTCGGCGGAGGATATCCACGAGAAGTGAAGCCTTGCGGGCTCTATTCCGATGTGTTCAAGCAGCCCTTTAAGGAGGGCGAATTTTCTGCGTGCGTAGAAATTACCTTCCAGGTAATGGCAGTCTCCCGGGTGTCAGCCGGAAACCCACACTGCGTCGGCCCCGTGACGGAGCGCCGCAAGGATAAACTTTGGGCTTATCCGCCCTGAACAGGGAACCCTTATAATCCTAAAGTTTGGCGGATACTGGAAGCGGCTGACACCTGCCAGGTCCGCAGCTCCGTAACTGCACCAGTGACAGAGAAATGTGGTTATTTTTGGTTGCCAGTCGTTCATTCTCATCTCCTGTTGAGCGCTTCAAAGAGAAACAGACAAGCCCTCTAATTTATTATTTACAATCAGTCCAGGCATCATCTACATCTCATTTATCATGGCCATAATCTGGTCTGTGCCGAAGCCTTTAAGATTGATAGCCCCTGACCTGCACGAGGCTACACAAAGTCCACAGCCCTTGCAGAGCACCGGATTTATCTCAGCCCGACCGGTAAATGGTCCTTTTTCAATAAAATGGGGAGCGGAATATGGGCAGATGCTCACGCAGATGCCGCAACTGCTGCAATAGAGGGGATTGGTCTGGGCCACGGTGCCGCTTACGCTTATGTTCTTGCGGGCAAGGAGCCTCACGGCCCTTGAGCTTGCCGCCTGGGCGTGGGCAACCGATTCGTCAATGGGCTTGGGATAATGCGCAAGCCCGCACAAAAACACACCGTCCGTTGAAAACTCGGATGGCCCCAGTTTAGCGTGGGCCTCGACGAAGAATCCATCCTCATTCATCGGCACCTTGAAAAACTGGGCGAGCTTTTCATCCTTGTAAGGAACAATTGCCGAGGCCAGGGCCAGCATATCCGCGCGGATTGCAATGTCGCGTCCGAGGATATGGTCTTCAACCACCACTGAAAGTCCTTCCGGGGTGGCCGACACGCAAGGTTTCTTGTCGAGCGCAAAGCGCACAAAGATAACTCCCTTGGCCCTTGCCTTGCGATACAGGTACTCCCTTTCCCCGTAAGTGCGTATGTCTCTGTAAAGGACATATACACTTGCATCAGGGTTTATCTCTTTTATATGAAGGGCGCTTTCAATGGAATGGGTGCAGCACACCCTCGAACAGTAAGGTCTTTCCGGCTCTCTCGAACCCACGCACTGGATGAAGACCGCCGTCTTTACGTCTTTAAGCGCAGGATCATCATCCTTGAACTTCCGGTCCAGCTCAAGGTGGGTCACAACCCGGGGGTCTTTTCCGTAAAGGTATTCAGTAGGTTTATATTCAGAGGCGCCTGTTGCGATAACCGTAACTCCATGTTCAACCGTATCCTTACCCGACTTCGAAGAAAGGCTGGTCTTGAAACTCCCCACAAACCCCTCTACATTCTCTATTTCGGAGCCAAGGCGCAGATCAATTCGGCTGTCGGACTTTACCGATCGGATCAGGGCATCCAGTTCAGCCCCAACCTTTTCTCCCTTCCAGGTCTGGAATAGGTTGAGGGCCTGGCCTCCCAGCTCGCCTGAACGCTCCACTAGACAGACTTGATATCCCTGGCGGCTCAGGGAACGGGCTGCCGTCATTCCCGAAATTCCACCCCCGATAACCATGGCCTTCTGATTAACCGAAAGCTGGGCCTCCTGCAGGGACTCTATCAGAGCGGCTTTAGCCACGGCCATCCTCACGAGGTCTTTTGCCTTTTCAGTGGCCTTTTCAGGCTCGTCCTTGTGTACCCAGGAATCCTGATTACGGATGTTGGTCATCTCAAAGAGGTATCTGTTGAGCCCCGCGTTAACAAGAGTTTCCTGGAAAAGCGGCTCATGGGTCTTGGGAGTGCATGCTGCCACCACTATCCTGTTCAGGTCGTTGGCCTTGATCACCTGTGTCATGGCATCCTGCGTATCCTGTGAACAGGAATAAAGATTGTCGGCCACATACTCAACATAGGGAAGGGTCTTGGCATAGTCCCTTACGCCCTTTACATCCACGATTGAGCCTATATTTATGCCGCAGTGGCAGACAAAAACACCTATCCTGGGCCTCTCTCCCCGGATGTCCCGTTCCTTTATATCCTCTTTAGCCCTGGTAAGGGTATTCCTTGCCTCACTCAGAAGGGCGCCGGCCTCAGCAGCTGCGGAACTTGCCTCTATAACTGACTGCGGTATATCCTTGGGTCCCTGGAAGGCGCCGCAGACGTAAATCCCTTCTTTGTTGGTTGCGACAGGGGTAAATGAGGAGGTATTGCAGAAGCCACCCTCAGTAAGGTTTATACCCAGCTTCTCGGCCAGGCCCTTTATCTCTTCAGAGATTTCAAGCCCAATGGAAAGGACGACCATGTCGAAGGTCTCTTCTACCTGCTCTCCCTTTTCGGTGGCATATCTCAAGACCAGATCATCCCCGCCCGCGTTCGGCTCTATGCTGTGAACCCTGGAGCGGATGAAGCGAACCCCGTGCTTCTCACGGGCAGCGTCGTAATACCTTTCAAAGTCCTTCCCGTGCGTGCGCATGTCCATGAAGAATATGGCGCAGTCCAGATCGCTTCCCGCGTGTTCCTTGGCGATCGAGGCCTCTTTGATCGCGTACATGCAGCACACTGACGAGCAGTAAGGATGATCGCACCTGTTCATGTCCCTGGAGCCCACGCACTGAAGCCACGCTATCTTTTTCGGTTCCTTGTGATCGGACATCCTTACCAGATGCCCCATGGTGGGACCGGAGGCGGAAAGAATGCGCTCGAATTCCATGGAAGTCATGACGTTGGGGTGCTTCGAGTATTGATACGTAACGTATTTGGATGGATCAAAGGGCTTGAAACCCGGCGCAAGGACAACCGCCCCGACGTTCAGTTCGAGTATCTCATCCTGCTGAGTATGATCAATGGCTTTTACCCCACAAGCCTCTTCGCATATCTTGCAGCCCCCGGTCTTGAAGTGCACGCATTTGCTTCTGTCAATTGCCGGAGTGTTGGGAATCGCCTGGGCATAGGGTATATATATAGGCTTTCTACCTTTAAGACCCATGTCGTATTCGGAGGCAATCAATTCCACTTCATGCGCGGCATGTTTCTCCCTGACGACATCCATGTTGATATGCCCTGTCGGGCAAACTGAAGCACACGCTCCGCAGGCAAGGCATACATCCGTCTTCTCACCAAAAGGGGTGCTGACCTCCATCTCCAGCCCACGTCCCGTGAGGCTGATCGCGGATGCGCCCACACGTTCGCATATCCTTGTGCACAGCCCGCAGAGGATACAGTCGTCATCACCCTTCTTGAAACGTGGCTCCTCTACCCCGTATTCGGTACCGAGCCTTTTTAGGACAGGCACATCAGGACAGCGCGCAAGGAGCATCTCAACTATCAGTTTTCTTCCTTGCCTTACCCTAGCAGAGTCGGTCTTGACCTCCATGCCTTCCCAGATCGGGTAGTTACAGGATGTGACAAACCGGCTACGCCGACCGTCGAAAAGCTCCACCGTACAGAGACGGCACATCCCTGCCGGCTCAAGGACCTTGTGATGGCACAGGGTAGGTATCTCAACGCCGTTTCTCTGAGCAACCGGAAGGATGTATTCTCCTCCATCGCCCTGAACTGTCTTGCCGTTCAACTTGAAAGTGATCATGGGTTTAATCCCTCTTGAATCCCTAGGCTACTATCTCACTACAACTGCATCGAACTTGCAGCTTTCATAACATATTCCGCATTTGATGCATTTTGCCTGGTCCAATACATGGGTTTTTTTCTTCTCCCCGGTTATCGCCTCCTGTGGGCACTTTTTGGCGCAAAGCTGACAACCCGTGCACTTGTCTTTGTCTATCTCGTAATGGAAAAGGGCCTTGCACACGCCTGCCGGGCACTTTTTATCCCTTATGTGGGCCTCATATTCATCGCGGAAGTATATGATCGTGGTTAGAACCGGGTTGGGAGCCGAGGTCCCGAGACCGCAGAGGGAGAATTTCTGGATCATGGCCCCGAGTTCTTCAAGCAGTTCAATGTCGCCCTCCTTGCCTTTGCCCTGGCATATATCGGTCAGGATATCAAGCATCTGCTTGATGCCCTCTCTGCAGGGGTTGCACTGACCGCATGACTCATCCTTTAGAAAATCCAGGAAATACCGGGCCACGTCCACCATGCAGGTGTCCTGATCCATGACGATCATACCGCCTGAACCCATGATGGAGCCCACCTTCGTCAGCTCGTCGAAGTCAACTCCCAGATCAAGATACCTTTCCGGAATACATCCTCCAGAGGGTCCCCCGGTCTGCACTGCTTTGAATTTCTTCTTCTTGGGAATACCGCCGCCGATGTCATAAATGATGGTTCTGAGAGAAGTCCCCATGGGAACCTCTACCAGGCCCGTGTTAACAACCTTCCCCACCAGGGAGAATATCTTGGTCCCCTTGCTTCTTTCCGTCCCGATTGAAGCATACCATTCTGCTCCTCTATTTATGATAACGGGCACATTAGCCCATGTTTCCACATTATTGAGGTTGGAAGGGCCATCCCTGAAACCCTTTTCAACGGTATGCACATATTTGGCTCTGGGGCGACCGGGTTTGCCCTCCAGAGAGGCCATAAGGGCGGTTGACTCTCCGCAGACGAATGCACCTCCACCCCGGCTTATGTGAATCCTAAAATCAAGGCCTGAACCCAAAATATTTTGGCCTAACAGGCCCAACTCTTCAGCCTTTTGAATCGCAGTGAAAAGATTTTTCACAGCCAATGGATATTCATGCCTCACATAAACATAGCCCTCTTTTGAGCCGATAGCTAAGGCTCCTATGATCATCCCCTCTATCACGCTGTGGGGATTTCCCTCCAGAAGGCTCCTGTCCATATACGCGCCGGGGTCCCCTTCATCAGCGTTACAGATAACGTATCTCTCTCCTTCATGTCTGCGGCATGTCTCCCACTTGATGCCGGTAGGGAACCCGCCTCCCCCTCTTCCTCTCAGCCCTGATTTCTTGATCTCACTGATGACATCTTTGGGTTTCATCTCGAAGAGGGCCTTCTCCAATGCGGAATAACCGCCAACAGTAATATAGTCTTCTATACTCGTAGGATCTATTAGGCCGTTGTTCCCGAAAATAATTCGTTGCTGGAGTCTGTAGAAGGGAATGTCCTTTTCGAAATAGATCTTCTTCTTGGTGGAAGGGTCTTTGAAGGCAAGGGAATCAACAACTTCATTACCCTTTATAGTCTTCTCCACGATCTCTTGGACATGTTCCTCTTTCACCTGAGGGTAAAAGGCTCCTTGAGGATAAATGACCATTATGGGGCCTTTTTCACAGAATCCATGGCAACCGGTACGTTTGATCTCAACCTTCTCCTGAAGGCCCTGCTTCTTTAGTTCCGCAACTAATGCTTGGTGGACTTTTGCCGTTCCGTAAGCACCGCAACCCGACCCGCCACAAAGTGAGATCAGTTTATCTTTCTTGTGCCTATCGACTACCTGAAGTGATTTTCTCAACTTCTGCAGGGCATCTTTGTTCGCTAACCTGGCCATCGTATTGATTTCCCCCCATCGCCCCGCTTCACTAAGAGGCACTTTTCTTATACCCCTCGATAACATCAAGAACCTTGGAGCGGTCAAGTCCGCCGTGCGTGTCATGGTTCACGGTAATCACGGGACCTGAAGCGCAGCAACCAACGCAGCGCACAGCCGCCAGTGAGAAGATGCCGTCATCGGTCGTTTGGCCTTCTTCAATCATGAGATTCTGCTTCAGGGCGTCCATGATCTTTTCGGCCCCCCTGACGTGACATGCAGTCCCTGTACAGACATTAACGATATATTTTCCCCTTGGTTTAAGGCTGATGGTCTTATAGAAGGTGGCAACGCTATAAACCTGGCTTTCTCTGATACCAAGTTTTTTAGCCAAGAATGGGACCACTTCAGGCGGGACAAAGTTGTAAATATCGCTGATGTCCTGCATTATCATGAGCAGAGCCTCTCGGTTCTCGCTGTACTGTTTGATTACATTCTCTATGATGTTCCAGTCAATCTCTATTGCCTTGCCCATCTCTCGTAAATCCTCTTAAAAGAGTCAGCTTCAGAATCCGTTTATTGGTCTTTTCATTGTAGGAGAACCATGTTTGCGCCCTTGCCGTGTGCTCGCCAACAAGGATATTTTGTCGCGCAAACTATAGAAAGCCCAAAACCAATACCTATGCTGCGGCATTACTGACGACCGGGCAATTCTCAACGCAGACACCGCAGCCTGTGCAGAGATCCATATTGACACTGCGCGCCCTTTTTCTGACTTTGACTTTGAAATTTCCAGGCGAGCCCTCAGCGGACTCAAGATCGGAATAGGTGATAAGTTCTATGTTAAGATGCCGGCCGACCTCGACCAGTTTTGGCGAGATAATTCACATCGCGCAGTCGTTGGTCGGAAAGGTCTTGTCCAACTGCGCCATTACACCTCCAATGGAAGGGCTTTTCTCGAGTAGATACACGTAATATCCGGAATCAGCCAAGTCCAGCGCGGCCTGCATACCGGCAATCCCGCCGCCTACCACAAGAACGGATCCCTGAGCCTTCTCAGCCATTGTCCATCTCCTTTTCCGATGCTCAATGCATAGCGACCATTTTGGGTAACTTCTTACAGGTTTCGAAACATGGAAGTCAAGTGATTTGTGGTTTTATAAAGGCGTTGCGGATAGGGAAATACTGCTGAGTGAAAAGATAAATAATCTCCATCAACACTCGCGCGACACGATAGAATCCTCAATCTGAAAAAGAATTAGAGGGGATGAATCATCGTGTTACAAGATTATACGACAGACCAATTGCCCCCTGTTCTAGGAGGGGGCAATTGATTCGGGCGAGGAATTATGCAGCAAGTCTGATGGCGTTTTCCGCGGCGTGTCGGATTTCATCTGGGGTAAAAGGCTTTGCTAGGAAATCAACCGCTCCCATTCTGGCGGATTCAACCGCAGACTCTATGCTTGCGTAGCCCGTTATGATAACCAACATGGCATTCGGTCTGATGTCCCTTATCGCTTTGAGAAGTTCCAGGCCCTTCACTCCGGGCATCTTGAGATCAAGGAGTACAAGCCTGTAGTCGCTCTGGGTTATTTTCTCAATGGCCTCACCCTTGCCGAAGGCCTGATCAACCATGTAGCCCTTTTTCGCGAGGATCTTCCTGATATTGTTGTTTACTGCTGCCTCATCGTCAATAACAAGGACGCTCCTCGGGGCATGATCACCGGCTCTCTTGAGAAGTAACACTTCTGTCTCTTTCTCTTTCAGTACCGGCATGGATGCTGTCTTCTTGAGTTCCTCATAGGGGATGAATGCAACGCCGTCATGATGCAGGTTCATTATGTACTCAGGCCCTGTTACCGCCGCAACCTCCTCATAGTTGAACGGGAGATCTATCCCTATGAGCATCCTTGTATCCAAACGCTTTTCAGCGCCAGTGCCCTTCTTTGCCTTTGCCTTTTTCTGCGGACATTCTTTGCTTTTCGCACCGGCCTTGCATGTGGCGCCGAGCTTCTTGAATATATCGCACACCATCTGCCCCACCATGCACAGATTTTCCCCGGCAGCCGCTGCAGGCATCTGCACTACCGGCATGTCTGAGGGACCAAGCATGTCCACATATTCCGGCCCTGTTACCTTGGCAACCTCTTCCCGGTCGAATGGCATGTCCGCATCTATCAGTTCTATGGTCTCCCGCTCCCTTTCAGATACTGTGGCCTCGGTCAGCTCTCCGGACAGAGCCTTGTCAACGCTTGATCTCAGTTCGTCAGGGGTAAAAGGTTTGGCAACGTAATCCAGTGCGCCCAACCGAATAGCCTTCATGGCCGTATCCGTAGAGGCATAAGCAGTCATCATTATAACCTTGGTTATAGGCCACTGCTTTTTTACAAGCCTCAGCAATTCGAGCCCGTTCTTGCCAGGCATAACAATGTCTGAAATGAGCAGAGAAAAACTTTCGTGGGCCATCTTGTCCAGCGCATCGTCTGCGCTTACAGCCTTCTGCACCTCAAAATTGTTCTTTGCGAGTATCTTCTCGACGTTCTCACAAATGCTCCTCTCATCGTCTATTACCAGGATCCTGCCTTTTGTCTCCATTGCTTCCTCCTTTTGATCCGGACAACCAGCCCCGAACTCCTGCTTTTTTGTCATCTTTATAAGCATGAAGGATGCCAATAGGTGTTCTTTGGTCAACCCATTGTAGTTTATATATAATTTGTATGGTACTGGAATGATAAGAGCAAGTGCCGTATAATAAAATACTGCATCAAAAGGCGGGAACACCCTTTTCGACATCCACCGTCAGCAGGGAGAACCCCCAGCTTTTTTTTCTTAAACATATAAGATACAAAGGCTTAACTCAGGATCGGTCACGAAGAAGGCAAGATTATAGTCAGGATAGTTCTTAGGAAAGAAGTTCAAAAAAGTATGTATAAAAAGAATATACTCTGTATATTGTTTTTAGAGGATGTTCCGTTCCGCTCCCGGCAGGGGACGTTTTATGCCATATTTCTTAATAAGGTTCTGAAAATTTGTCCTCTGGAGGCCTACATCTTCAGCGGCCCTGGTTATATTCCAGTTGTTACGGATAAGGGCGCTCACAACGAAATCCCTCTCAATTCTCAAGACAGACTTTTCTCTTATCTCCTTTTTGGCTCTCTTGAGTTCCTCGTTAGTGGCCGGTACGCTTTCACTAATAACTCCAGTCTCGTAGGGGAGGTCAAGTTCCCTTTCTGATATCTTCTCTTTTTCGCAAAGGATAACCGCCCTCTCGACCACGTTTCTCAATTGCCGCACGTTACCGGGCCATTCATATCCACTAAGCCTGACGATAGCGGCTTCGGTGAAGCCGCAGATCTCTTTTCCCATCTCCTTGTTGAAGATGGCCAGGAAGTGAAGTGCTATAGGCACGATATCCTCTCTCCTCTCTCTCAACGGAGGCACCACGATCGGATAGACAAAGATTCTATAAAAGAAATCCTTCCTGAAAGAGCCCGCTGCAACCATCTGCTTCAGATCCCGGTTTGTAGCAAGTATGAGCCTGATATCCACCTTATGGATCTTTGTCCCCCCCAAGGGCAGAAATTCCCTCGATTCCAGAAAACGCAGCAGCTTTCCCTGCACCTCCATACTTATATTGCTTATTTCGTCAAGGAAGACGGTACCCCTCTCGGCAAGCCTGAAGATACCTTCCTTATCCTTGTGGGCTCCAGTAAAGGCACCCTTATCATGACCGAAAAGCTCGGATTCCAAAAGGCTGCCCGTAAGGGTCCCACAATCAACGGCAAAGAAGACCCCATCACTTCTCTTACTGTTGGCATGTACAGCCCGCGCAATCAGCTCCTTTCCCGTTCCGCTCTCTCCGTATATCAAAACCGTCGAGTCGGTGGGTGCCACCTTTTCAATCATCCTTATGACAGTCCTAAGCTTCCTGCTGTTCCCAAGAAGTTGGTGTTTTGAAGGTCCTTTGGATGGCACGGCCTCTTTGACCATTCTCTTCCGAAGAATCATCTCTCTTTCCTTGAGAGCGTTCCTCACAACGCCCCTTAATTCCTCCGGGGTAAAGGGCTTTGGGAGATAGTCGGTTGCGCCCGTCTTCATCACCTCAACTGCGGAGGATACAGTGGCATAGCCGGTTATCACTATCACCATAGTTTCAGGGAAGGTGTCTTTTACCCTCCTGAGCACCTCCATGCCCCCCATGCTGCTCATCTTGAGATCCGTAATAATCACATCAAAAGAGCCTTGTCCGAGCATCTTGATTGCCTCGTAACCGCTGACGGCGTATTCAGCTTGCCAGCCCTCTCTTTCAAGAATCTTCGCACAGCTCTCGCATATCTTTATCTCGTCATCAACAACGAGGATGCGCACCGCTTTTTCACTCATCCTGTCCATCCTTCTTTACCGGCAGTCTTATTGTGAAGGCAGTCCCTTCTCCTTCTTTGCTCTCAACTTCTATGGCCCCACCGTGCTGCTGGACAAAGCCGTGGGTGATGGCCAGTCCGAGGCCGGTTCCCGTATCCTTTGTCGTAAAAAAGGGTTCAAAGAGCTTCTTCATGTCCTCCTCGGAAATGCCCTCTCCTGTGTCGCGTACGACAATAGCGACAGTTCCGGAGTCCGCTAGGAATGATGTCTCAAAGCTCACCCTGCCGCCTGAATCAGTTGCCTCTATGGCGTTTAGTCCCAGATTGATTATACATTGCTGAATCTGATTCTTATCCAGATATACGTCAGGCATGGAATCGCTGTAGAATTGTCCGACTTCGACGTCCTTGAATGCAGCCTGCTTCCTTATCAAGGCTACGCTTTCCCTTACAAGCATGTTGACATCGCTCTGTTTCTTGGAAGGCTTGCTCTGTTTAGCGAAATCAAGCAGATTGGTTACGATCCTACGGCATCTCAAGGTCTCGTCGGCTATTGTCTTTAGGTCCTTAAACAGAGGCTCATCAGGCGCAAAGTCCTCCTGAAGCAGCATAGCAGTGGTAAGGATGGTAGTCAGGGGGTTGTTTATCTCGTGGGCCACACCCGCGGCGAGCCGGCCGACTGAGGCGAGCTTCTCCTGCTGCATCATAGCCTTTTGAATTTCGATATCTCTTGTTATGTCTTTGGATATCTCCACCAGCGCATCTATCTTCGAGCCCTCAAAAATAGGATAGCAGGATATTGCGTAGTAATGTTCATTTCTATCCTTGTCGTAGTGCATTTGGGTTGTCTGGGATGGTTTGCCTGAATTAATTGCATCTCTGAGAGGGCATGGGTGATGCTCTCCCTCGCATGGAGTGTTCCTGTGATGGGATATCTCAAAACAGGTCTTACCGATCACCTCTTCCCTTTTAAGCCCAAGTTTTTTTAACAGCGTGTCATTTACGTCAATTATTCTGTATGCTGGACTTATGATCATTACGTCTTCCTGAAGGAGTTGGTTTATGAAGACACTGTAAAGGGTCTTTGCCTTGCTCAGCTCCTCCTCTGCCAGTCTATGCAACCGCGAGGCCCTGCTCACCTCCCAGAAAAGCTCTGCTGTCTTGCTGTCGAAGGCCCGCACGGACCTTTTCTTCTTGCTGAGTATGTCAAAAAAAACGTCTTCCCTCCCAGTAAGTTCAATAATCAGGTCAATGTCATCCCTGTTGAAAAGGTCGTTATAATCAGTGGTAACAAAAATCCCTTGGTCCCTTGCCTTAACAACACAAGGGGCATTCACTCTATCATTAGCCAGCGCAACCACCCTGGGTCTCATGGTCGGGAATTCGCTCTGCTGAATGAACTCAATCAGAAACTCGCAGCGTGGTCCGTCCCCTACTATGCCTATATTCATATCACTCTCCATGCTTATCGAGTGTCCATCCGGAAATGGATATTTTCACCGATTTCGGCGTTGGGCTCAAGTTTTAATCCTCGAAATACGTCAATGTATTCCTTTGGTTAAAATTATCGCTCGCCTTGAACTCGATAAAACTATCTCATTTCCGGATGGACCCTATCGAATAAAAACCCCGTAGAAAATCTTTCGTGTAGAGACACCTATCTCCTCCATTCCTGGATACTAGGGCAAATGACGTCCCGAATCAACCTCTCAAGATCATGGTCTTTCCCTTTCTTGACGCTGCCCTTATGTGCTATATTAACATTTGAAAAAACGAATCGTTCGATCCAATGAAAAGAAGAGAATTCCTAAAGAAATGGATGAGCAGCACCCTTTATGCGGCAGGGGCTGCGGCCCTTGCCTACCCGGCCCTCTCTTTTATGACCTTCAGGAGGGCTAAGACAAGAGAAGTAGTCTTCGGCCAGAACGATCAGGGAGCGGATATAAACCATAAGGAGGGCGTGTATCTCATCGGGACCGGAGATAAAATCAGGGCCCTGTCCGCGAAATGCACCCACCTGGGCTGCCTTGTGAACTACAACCCGCTGACACGCAGGTTTGAGTGCCCGTGTCACGGAAGTGTATATGATATCACAGGCAAAAAGCTTAAAGGCCCCACGACCAGGGGCCTGGATGAGCTTCCCCTTACAAAAAACTCGGATGGAAGCATAACCGTGAAGGTGGAGATATAGCGGCCGGCAACTTGAGCGAAGGATATAAGCCTGCGGGAGGCATGCCGGCTCCGCCACGGGGATTGAACATGAATGAGCGCAGTTCAGTTGTAAACAGGATAGCCAAAGGTGCCGGCATCGCCGTGACATTCTCTACGGCGATGCCGAGACTCGGGCTTGCCTCGCTTTTCATTTGCCTCTTATCCGGGATCATTCTAAGCTTTTACTACAGGCCCTTTGGAAACGTATTCCAGAATGTCGAAGAGATAACAAGCCTTGTCCCTTACGGATGGTTTTTCAGACAGATACACTACATAACAGGGCAGGCCTTTGTGTTTTTGATGCTCTTTCATACGGTGGATCACTTCGTCCGGAGGCGGCACAGGATGTATCCGGCGGGTGAATGGACAGGCCTTGTGACGGCTCTAATCGCATGTTTTTTAACGCTTTTCACAGGCTTTATACTGAAGGGGGATAAGGAAGGGCTTTTCGCTGGAACGATACTCTTGAATATGCTCGATACAATTCCCATGGCGGGAAAATGGCTCTCCCGGATTTTTGTTGGAAGCGGTGATGCCTTTTTCTTTCTTCCTTATCTTCATCATTGTCTCTTTTTGCCGGTCATTACCGCTTATCTTATAAGGGGGCATGTCAGTGCCTGGCTGCCCGGGAAGGGATTTGCGGCCGTTGCCTTTGTAGCCGCAGGGACGTACGCGATCCTGGTTGATCCCTTCATGGATATACCACCTGAGGCCCAGGCCCAAATTGTAACCGGTCCCTGGTTTTTCCTGGGGATACAAACCCTTCTCAAGAGCTGGAATCCCTTTTATGTTGGGATACTTCTGCCTTGCGTGTTCGTAGTGCTTGTCCTCATTATACCTGCAGTTTCCAGATTCTCCGGCAGGGAATCGCGCTTTAAGGCGAAATCCGGAATTGCGGAAAAGGGCTTGTATTGGGCGATCCTAGCCGCATCGGGGGCGTATCTCATCCTTATTGTGAAGGCTTTGGTAAATGGTCCTTAATCGCGGAGGGCGCAGATCATGAACACCTCTTACCCGATAGTTCTCGCACACGGGATATTTCCATTCGACAGGTTCTTTACGCCTCTTCTGTCCAAGGATAACGATCCAGACGATAGACTCCATTACTTTCGAAAGATCAGGTCCACGCTGATTGATGAGGGCTTCACCGTGTTTCACAGCAGGGTTAGCTGGGGAGGCCCGCTTGAGAGGCGAGCTACCGATCTCAGAGATCAGATCCTCGACCTGACCCATGGATTCGGTAAATGGCCCAGGGTTCATATCATCGCCCACAGCATGGGTGGTCTGGATGCGCGATGGATGATATATAAATTCAGGCTGGAGGAAAGGGTAGCCTCCCTTACCACCATCGGCACTCCCCACCTGGGAAGTCCTTACGCGCACTGGAGCCTTGAACGCCTGAACAGGCTCCTTGACCTTGCATTAAATTTTGGCCTCGACTTAAGAGGGGCAAGGGACCTCACCCCTGAAGCATGTGCCGAAAGAAACAGACTGACTGCCGATTTTGAGGCTGCAAACGGGGTCTGTTACAGGACCGTTGCGGGCGTACAGCCGCTTGAGAGAATCTTTAAACCCCTCAGGCTTTCCTGGAGCGTCATTCATGCTCTTGAGGGCGAAAATGACGGACTGGTCTCTCTGCGATCTGCCACCTGGAAGGAAGAATATCTAATCAAGGTCTGGGATGCAGACCATCTCAATCAGATAGGCTGGTGGGACGCGGCGGAAAAGTCTTCAGGCATGAGCCGCGATGCATTTGAAGAGGGCATTCGAAACAATTATTGTGAGATCGCGGAAGGGCTTTCAGATTGATCAGGGGGAGATATTACTGCAGTTTATTGATAAGCATTTCGCAGACAATTTACCGTGAAAATACACCCCCCACCCCGACCCTCCCCCGCGCGGGGGGAGGGAAATCCTCGACCTCGTAAAGTGTAGAGCCGGAGGAGGATTTTCATTAGCGGGGGCGACAAAATATTTCTGTCATGAGCGTTTATATGAAAAGCCCTTTGACTATCGAACAGTTGCATCTTTATTTGCCCCAGCTTGAAGCATGGGTTTAAGCTTGATTCGAAAGGGAGGTCATCCATGAAAGAAAAGATAGAGATCATCCAGAGCGACATAACCAAACAGAATGTGGATGCCATCGTCAATGCAGCCAACACCTCGCTTCTGGGCGGGGGAGGGGTGGACGGAGCGATCCACAGGGCAGCGGGGTCTGAACTCCTCGAAGAGACCCGCAGGCTAGGGGGCTGCCCCACAGGCGAGGCGAGGGTGAGCAAAGGCTACCGCCTTCCTGCCAGGTGGGTCATCCATACGGTCGGTCCTGTATGGCGGGGTGGCCATTCAAGGGAAAGGGAGCTCCTTGCCTCATGCTACAAAAACAGCCTCAAAGCCGCGGTGGATATCGGAGCCAGATCAATAGCCTTCCCGTCCATCAGCACGGGCGCCTACGGTTTTCCCCTGGAGGAGGCAACCCAAATAGCCCTCACCGAAACTATGCGGTTCCTGGCCTCCGATAAGACAATAGAGAAGGTCGTCTTTGTCTGCTTCGGAGACCGCGCGACAGAGGTTTACAAAAAGGCCCTCTTGCGATTGGCCTAGCGGGCTTGAAATAAGGCCTTTCTGCTTGGCCCTACCTGATTCATCGCCTCTCCGGCGCACTTCTATGTGCGCCACCGGTTCACGACGGCCTGACCTCGTCAGAACGTTAGGCGGCGGGGGCTTGTCCGGAAAACTTCACTCCTTCAGAAAGTAACGGTGATATTCCTCATCCGTAATGTATTTTTTCATGAGGCTTGTGACCATATCAAAGAGGGCCTCCATATCCGGGGCCGTCATCCGGCCCCTTATAAGCTCCATGAACTCATCATCGGAAAACTTCTGAAGATAGTAAGTGATGGTCTTTTCGTCCACATCCCTGCTCAGGCCGAAGCCTACAAAGCCGTCGTATTCATCAACAAAACGATGCGTGTGCCCTGCCATCAGAAACCCAGAGACGCCGAGACCAATACCACAGAGATATCGCTCAGTATCGGTCTTCTGTGAAGTATGGTAGTTATGCGGCATATCCTCTGGGGGGAATTGCAGTCGCTGCAAAGCCCGGTTTCCGCGCAAGGGGTCGCCATTCCGAGGCTCTTGGCCCTCATGGGGCCTGCCACTTCCCTGACCCTCCTGAGGGCCGAATCAAGGTCATGCGTCACCTTGTTCATGCCCGCAACAATAACAATCTTCTTCGGGCCGAAGCTCATGGCGTTGGTTCGATTGCCTATGCCGTCAACATTGACGACCTCGCCTGTCATTGAGATGGCGTTTGCGCTGCAGAGAAAGCAGTCGCAGCGTCCCTGCTGGAGCCTGATATTCAGATCCTGCTCGCGTTCAAGCCCCTTCTGCCAGTGATCGTAGATAATCTTTCCCTGGGCCCTCAGCTCTTCCATGATCCCTATGGCCCGGGTGGTATCGGAGCCCCCGAATCCGAAACTCTGAAAGCCTCCTATCATGCCCATGATCAGTGTCTTTGCCTGGCCCACGGAACCGGTATAATGGGGATCAAAACCGTGTTTTTTCAAGTTTTCAACGGTCTTTAATCCAACCTTCTCCCATAGCCACTCATCGAAATTTCCAGCCATATCCCTTATGTCTCCTTTTCAGCTCTCACCTTTATAAGTTCCGCGGCGATGCTAACCGCGATCTCTTCAGGGGTCTCGGCCCCTATCTCAAGCCCTATAGGGCAGTGAACCCTATCCAGGTCATTTTGGGTAAACCCGTCTTCAAGGAGGCTTGCGTAAACAGCCGCCTTCTTCCTCCTGCTCCCTATCATCCCGACATATTTGGCCCTGGTGCGCAGGGCCTGCGCCAGGACATCGCGGTCGTGCGCGTGGCCCCTTGTGACAATAGCGAGAAAGGACTCTTCATCCACATCAATCCGATCAAAAAGCCCCTCGAAAGGCCAGGCATGGACCTCGGATGCATCCGGAAATCTGGCAGGGTCAGCAAACTCCGCTCTATCGTCAATCACCACCACCTGGAAACCGACCCTCGAGGCTATGGGGGCTATCTGCGCCGAGACATGTCCGGCGCCGAAGATAAATAGTCTCAGCTCTCCCACAACCGGCTCAAGAAAAAGCTCTATCAATCGGCCGTTGGAATCATTTTCCCTGATGAGAAAGGGTTTCCTCTTTACCAGAACCTCAGCCGTGCTTTTTCCGATAATCTCTCCTATGCTTGGGAGGCCCTCAATCGAACCGGTGAGTTTCCCGTCCGCGCCGAGGAAAAGCTTGGGCGCGGCCCCTCTCCTCCATTTCTCTTCCTGGACCACAGTAGCCAAAACCCCTGAGCCCTTTGAGGCGAAGGTTTCAAGAATCTTTTCAATAATGGAAATGGCGGCGGCGTTTTCCCTTGAAACAGGCTCAAGGAATATCTCTACCTCCCCACCGCAAAGCATGTCGCTTTTTGCTATCTCCGTTCCCTTAAGGGAAAAATATATCCTCTTTGCAGACCCAGATCTCATGACATCCAGCCCTGCCTTTGCCGTCATGGCCTCAAGGAGCCCTCCGCCTATGGTGCCTGTAATGGAGCCGTCAGCTTTGATGACACAAGACGTCCCCAAGCTCCTCGGCGAAGACCCGGCCTGTCTTATTATGGTGGCGATCACAGCCGTCCCTTGTTCCATAACCGCCTTCCTGAGGGCGGCGTATAACTTCCTCATCAATTCCTCCTGAACAATCTGTATTTCTTCCTATTGAGAGAGCCTGCAATGACCAAATCCACACCCGAGGCGGCAGCAAGCAATAGCTCCGCCAGAGACTCCATCGAATTTATATCTACTACAAGCTCCATCTTGTTTAGAAAGGCGATCAGCCTGGCCTCTTTCGGGGTCCCCTTGAAAATACCTCCAGCGTGGAGGAACAAGGCGCTTACCTTTTCCGGAGAAATGATCTCGCCGGGGGCGGTCTCAGTTATCTCCTGAAATCTCTCCTGTCTGAAGACCAGATCGTGCGAAAGAGGCCTTCCCAACACCTCGCAGCCGGCGACCGCCACAGTCATGGTTGTCAGTGAGGGTACCACGGGCTCGTGACCGGCCGGGGCCTTGAGAGGTCTTCCGGCAGCCCCGTCCGCCTCAACCAGCACATGATCAATGTCGCCTCTTAAAAAGAGCCTGTCCGCCTCTTCGGAATCTATGCCGGAGATCTTTCCGTTATCAAGGAGGTTTTTCCCCACAAATACAGACCCATAATGCTCAAGACACTTGCCGATAGCCCTGGCCGGGTCAATTTCCTCATCCGTCAAGACAACCCCGGGATACACTCCTGCCTCTGCTTCACGCACCTTGGTTGTAGTCGTTGCTGCAACCTTCTTTCCTATCCCGGTAAGCTCTTCTGTCAATCGCCTCATGAGGGTGGTTTTCCCGCCGGCACCTACGATTGCCACAAGGGACTTTTTCCCCAGGCCCAGGCAATCGCATAGAACTCCTGTTTCTTCATTCAGGACGGCGGTCATGAACTGTCACTTTTTCCTGAGCACCCTGTTATCGCCCACGCGTACCGTGATCTGTTTTTTGTCGAAATATTCAATAAGAGGAATGGTATATTTACGGGAGGCCCCTGTGAGGTCCTTGAACTCAGAGGTTGTCATCTCACCTTTATCCTTAAGGAAGGCCACCAGGCGTTTTTCGAGTTCCTCTATCGCATGGGCATGGAAAAAGAGATCTTCCTTTACCTTGACCAGCACCCCCTCCTTGCACATGACATCCAGGACTTCGGTTGCCGTCTTTTCAGGAAGCTTCTCCTTGAGTTCCTTGAAGTAGGGAGGCTGAAGACCGCCTTTTTCATATATCTCCTGGATCTGTCTTTTCGTCTTTTCCTGATCCTCAGCCAGAACCACCTTGTGGCTTTTAAGCCTCACGGTGTCCATCTCTACAGCGATTTCACCGTCCTGAGAGAGCCTGTTCAACATGTAGGCAAAAAGCTTTGGATTGACGGCCCCGACGGTTCGTGTGCGCAGCTCTTCCTTGGAAAGCCCCGGTTTCAGAGGGGAGTCCCTGTGGAATTCAGACAGGGTTTCAATAAGCTCGGAAACAGCCTTTGAAAGGGTATCCGCGTGAATGAGGGCACCTCTTTCCCGGTCGTAAGCGATTATCTTTCTTTCAGTCTTAAGGGCCTGCAAGGTAGCGGAAAGCTTTTTTGTACCCATATTGGCGAGAAACGACAGTTCCGCTTCCTCCACGCCCTTGGTCCTGGACATGGAAACAAAGGTCTCCAGCACGTCCTTTGCGTCTCCCTTGTGCAGGAGCTTCAGATCCGAGATGGATTTCTCGACAAATCTCTTCTTTCTCAGGGGGAGGGGATGGAGGATTTCGCCTCCGCCTATGGCCCTGACGGGAGAGTAGCTTCTGAGCACATAACGGTCGCCCTTGAGGACAGCGGTGGGTTCATCAAGTTGGATCTGGGCAAGACAGCTCTCGCCGGGCTCCAGCTGTTCACGATCCAGAAGAACCACCGTCGCGATGATCTCGCAGGTGCCGCTGTGAAAACGGGCCTTTGCCCTGTTTTTGAGTTTCCTAGGAGCGCTCGGAAGATGCTCGAGCGTAACGTCAACAAGTCTTGTGGCCCTGAGCGAACCCTTGGCTGCAAGCACATCACCCCTTTCTATGCTCGCCCTTTCAACGCCTTGAAGGTTCACGGCTGTTCTGAGCCCGCTCCTGACCTCGCTCACATCCTCATTGTGCACCTGAATTCCCCGCACCCTGGAGCTTACCCCTTCGGGATAAACCGTGACCTCATCGCCTGTGTGAATCACCCCTGAGATCGTCGTCCCGGTGATGACGGTACCAAATCCCTTCATCGTAAAAACGCGATCTATTGGAAGCCTGAAGATATGCCCTGTATCTTTTTCGGGAATACCCTGAACCACCTCGTCAAGAACCTTTATGAAATCTTCTATTCCCTGCCCTGTTACGGCGGAAACCTCCACTATGGGGGCGTCGGCCAGAAATGACTCCTTTAGATATTCGCTAACATCCTCTCTCACAAGGCCAAGCCAGTCCGCGTCAACCATATCCACCTTGGTGAGGACAACTACTCCGTATTTTATCCTCAGAAGGGAGCATATCTCCATGTGCTCTCTGGTCTGGGGCATTACCCCTTCGTCGGCGGCCACAACAAGGGCCACCAGATCAATACCTGTGGCGCCTGCCACCATGTTCTTGACAAATTTCTCATGGCCCGGCACATCCACTATGCCAAGGAGTTTTCCGCCGGGAAGTTTCAGATGGGCGAAGCCAAGCTCTATGGTTATGCCGCGCTCCTTTTCTTCCTTGAGCCTGTCCGTGTCAATGCCGGTAAGGGCCTTTATGAGGGATGTCTTTCCGTGGTCAATGTGGCCAGCGGTACCCAGGATGATCTGCTTCATCTCTATTTCTTCCTTGATAGGAGTTCTTCTTCTATTACTGATAAGTTCATAGATGTTACCGGCCCTTCTGTCAAGCTCATTAACCGCTGTCGATTTCAGATTTTTATTGACCTCTCGAACTCCCTTTGCTACTATTTCTCCTTGTTTCATTCCCCGGTAGCTCAATAGGCAGAGCGGGTGGCTGTTAACCACTAGGTCGGCGGTTCGAGCCCGTCCCGGGGAGCCAAATAAAAACAAGGGCTTAGGCAAGAAAGGCCAAAGCCCTTTTTCATTCAGGTCAATAACCTGTCAATAAACTCCCCCTCCGAAAGGGTGCGGCATGGCCCTTCCTCGGCAAGGGTGATCTCCTCGGGGTCTCGTCGTTTCAGGCGTGTCCACGCCGACTTACCTGTCTGCCGTGCCGGGCACGGCACAGGCAGGCGCCGGTCTCTGCTTCTACCGCCGGGTACTGGTCCCTGTCCGGGCAAATAGAACCGAGTTCCCCTGTCTGCGCCACAATTCTCGTCGCGGCAGGCAGGCGGCCTGGCAGTACGTAGTCTGGGATCATTGGACCGGGAGCTTCAAAGAGCTAACCGGCGGAATCTGGCGTTGATTTTTCCCTCTGCGATTCCAAAAACGCTTGACATCAACTGTCAATAACTGTAAATTATGTGCTTGATATGAGGTATGTTTTGTCGAACTTTGCCTTGAGACCAGAGAGGTGCGCTTGATGGATGAAAAACCAGGTGCCGTACTGACCATCGAAGAGTTGGCCGCCTACCTGAAAATACCGAAGTCGACGCTCTACAAGCTCGTTCGGGAAGGCAAGATCCCCTCCCAGAAGATCGGCCGGCACTGGCGTTTCCGGAAAGGAGCCATTGACCATTGGCTGGAAGAAACGCGAGCTGCCAAGCCCGTTTCAGGAGGAGATCGCTAATGGCGGAGCCACTTGCCCATGATTGATTTCGCGGACCCTGACCAAGATCAGAATGAGGAGCAGCCATGAACCATTTCGGCGAAAAAGTAAGCTTCATTTGGTCGGTTGCCGACCTCCTTCGCGGACCCTATCGGCCAAATCAGTACAAGGACGTCATGCTCACTATGACTGTTCTTCGCCGTCTCGACTGTGTCCTTTCGCCCACCAAGGACAAGGTTCTCGAACAGCAGAAGAAGCTTTCTGGCGGCAAGGTCAAAAACCTCGATCCCATCCTCTGCCGCGTCACGGGCGTGCCGTTCTATAACACCAGCCGGTACACGTTCGAAAAGCTAAAGGGCGACCCGAACAACATCGCCGCAAATCTGACCCATTACATCAAGGGGTTCTCCACTCGGGCACGGGAGATCATCGAGCACTTCGGGTTCGAGGAACATATCGCCAAGCTCGACAAAGCCGACCGGCTTTACCTGGTGGTAGCCAAGTTCTGCGATATCGACTTGCACCCGCATGCCGTCTCGAACATCGAGATGGGTTACATCTTTGAGGACCTGATCCGGAGATTTAATGAGGCATCGAACGAAGAGGCCGGCGACCACTTCACCCCCCGTGAGGTCATTCGCCTGATGGTGAACCTCCTCTTTATGCCGGATGGCGACATCCTCACCACCAAAGGCATCGTCAAGACCCTCTACGACCCGGCCTGCGGGACGGGCGGCATGTTGTCCGTGGCTGAGGACTACGTGCGCGAGCTCAATCCCGATGCGCGCCTGGAGGTCTTCGGGCAGGACTACAACGCCCAGGCTTACGCCATCTGCGGTTCCGACATGATGATCAAGGGGCAGGATATCGAGCACATCGCGTTTGGCGACAGTTTCACCGATGACCGGTTTCCGCGCCATAAGTTCGATTACATGCTGGCCAATCCGCCCTTCGGCGTTGAGTGGAAACCGCAAGCCGGCTTCATCACGCGCGAACACGAAGAACAGGGGTTCGGAGGACGCTTCGGCGCTGGATTGCCCCGCATCAATGACGGCTCCCTTCTCTTTCTGATGCACATGATCAGTAAGATGAAGCCTGCCTGCCGCGACGGCCACGGCGCAGGCAGGGAGCCGAAGATAGGAGGCACCCGCCTTGGAATCGTCTTCAACGGGTCGCCGCTGTTCACCGGTGCGGCCGGGTCTGGAGAAAGTGAAATCCGCCGCTGGATCATCGAGAACGATTGGCTGGAGGCCATCGTCGCTCTGCCGGACCAGCTCTTCTACAACACGGGCATCTA
>Ga0210020_1000421_pt1 | contig 41702 bp, 49 predicted proteins | sample CryGeymeta201514_FD_183980 | JGI IMG/M metagenome (GOLD analysis project Ga0210020, IMG submission 183980) | Groundwater microbial communities from Crystal Geyser aquifers in Utah, USA - Crystal Geyser metaG 2015-14 (SPAdes) (version 2) | ecosystem: Environmental > Aquatic > Deep subsurface >... | reverse complement strand
GGAAGCGAAGCAATCTTGTCGAAGATTGCTTCGTTGCCAGTAGCTCCTCTCAATGACACTCTGGTGTCTACCGTTCACTGACCCATTACGAACGATGTCCGTTTTCCCTTATTGTTTCGATTTACCCACAATCCTCTGCCTGAATGTATATATCTTTTCCCTTGGTATGGTTCCGTATAGATAATGAGCATAAAAGATTATATCGTGTGGGATGTCAAGGAGTCTCCAGATACTAATCTCTTTTTGGGTCTCTGTCCCCTTTACAGTAATTAATTCACCCATAGGCAGGATTGTTCCCCCATCCCTTTGAATATCAATAGCAAGGGAAACAGGTTTCTCACCCTCTCCATATTCCCAGCTCATGATCATTTTAGTAAAGGAAACCGTTTCACTGCCTGTAATCTTCGGAATATCAATCTTAATAATTGGAGCAGGCTGTTTTGCAGGCAGACAAACTGTTTTTTCTCCAATTCTACAATTAGCCACGAAAATTTTATCCTCTGGTACAATGCCAGATGGGTAATGCAAAAAACATACTATTTCATGAGGAATATAAAAAACTTGATCCACATTGATCTCTGCACTGGTCATACTTCCGCTGATTGTTAATGGATTCCCCCCCAGAATAATACTCTTTCCTTCAGAACAGATATCAATGGAAAGGGATATTGGTCTTTCCCCAGAACCATACTCCCATAATAGCATCAATTTGCCAGAAGAAGACGCCCTGCCGATTGCCTTAATAATCTCTATGCTGGTAATAGGCGATCCACCATTACTACTTGTCTTAGCTGGTGTTGGTATGGTCGCAATCCTTGCTGCAAAAAAGCCGGCAGGATTTTTTGCAAGTGTATTTCCAGTAATGGCATCAATGGGTTTAGACATCAGATACCCCCTGAATTCCTGTGATTGAGGAAATCCAATGGTAAAGGTAATCTCATTTGGTCTACTAAGGTTGACCTTTCCTTTAACCGTATAGGTTTTCTTGTCTTCTGTAGTGTAGTTTCCGTTAAAATAGGTAACATTTCTGACGCCTTTTTGCTTTTCAATCGATAGAATGCCCTTGCCTTCATTCCATGCAAGGTTATACCTGCCCTCAAAATCATTAGGGCAAACCTGAGCCATGCTGAGTACTGGACATAAGAACATGAAGAGCATTAAAACACCATTTCGTAGGATATGTTTCATCACAACCTCCTTGTTTCTATTTTGCGGTGTTGTACACTCGTAATGGTTGACCCTTGCACCTGCAGAAGAACATTATATCCTATTTTTTACCAGTTTGTCAATATTTATTTTGTATCTTATGTAATAATTGCTCAGTTTGTTCAGGCTGTAGGTGAAAAAGCTCCTGTTAGCTAATCGCAATTGCTGTGAAAATTTTACTTGACAAGATACACAATATTAAGTATACTTAATAGTTGTATGTTTTTGAGTGAATTAGATAAGGAGGGGTTTGAATGTTTGTTATTTTGGAAGTATTTTTTGCTGGAGCTGGTATTTTTGGTTTGGTCATGGCTATTATTCTTATCGTTATGGAGGCTAAGAGAAGGAAGGAATATAAATTTATACGAGCAGAGGATACAAAGACTATTTCTCAGCTTACCAGAGAGAAAGAGAACCTGAGAGAGGAGATTATTGGAAAATTGGCATCCCTTACCAATAAGGAAGAACAAAGAGGGGATCTGCTCTTAAATATTTTGAAACACCTTAAAGAAGAAGAAAAGGGTTATGAAGGCGACTTGATGAACTGGCTGGAGTTTAAGGCAAAGAAATGGCATGAACAGATAGATGAGAGGGTTTCCGAACGCCTTTCTAAATATCAACAGGACATAGCTGCCTTGAATAAAAAAGTCTCATTTATGGAGAGGAGAATAGAGAATTTGGAGACGAAATTAAAGGAAAAAGAAGAAACTCCACAAGCACCACAGGCTGAAAACATGACGAAATCGTGACAATGAATAGGTAAATAAAATGCTAAATCGCGATCAACAAATATGCCTCTTGAATATAGCCAGAAATACGATAGAATCCTATATTAAGCACAAAAAAATTCCTGAATGGAATGGTAGTGAACCAGAGTTGCTTAATTTTCGAGGGGTTTTTGTGAGTCTTCACAAAGACCATCAATTACGGGGTTGTATCGGGTATATTCAACCCATAGAACCCCTTTATAACGCTGTTATAAAAATGACTATCGCCGCATCTACTCAGGATTACCGATTCCCACCAGTAACCCTACAGGAATTAAAGGACATAACTATTGAGATTACCGTCCTTTCTGAATTAACACCTATTCATGATATTTCTCATATTGAGGTTGGTACACATGGTGTTCAATTAACCATTGGTAATCATTCTGCCGTATTCCTGCCACAGGTGGCTACAGAACAGGGCTGGAACAGGGAAGAGCTTCTTCAATACCTTTGTCGCAAGGCTGGATTAATGGATAATGATTGGAAAATGTCAGATGCAGCTATATCCGTCTTTACTGGACAGGTATTTAGTGAAAATTTTACTTGACAAGATACAGAATATTAAGTATACTTAGGAGGAAAGAATAGCTGTATGTTTTTGTAAGGGAATAGGATTGTTATAAAATAATGTTTGATGTTTTTTCCACCAAGATTCAGGGTATATTTAATAAACTTCGCAAAAAGGGCTTGTTAACCAAAGATGATGTTTCTGCAACCATGCGAGAATTAAGGGTAGTTCTTTTAGAGGCAGATGTTAACTTTAAGGTAGCCAAAGAATTTATTGGCAAGATAAGTGAAAAGGCTGTTGGGGCTGAAATTCTGAAAAGCCTTGATCCAGCCCAACATGTAATAAAGATAGTCAAAGATGAATTAATAGAGATACTTGGTGGGGATATTCCACAGGTTAAGATTGAATCTGTTAAAAGCATCTTGTTGCTTGGATTACAAGGATGTGGGAAGACAACCACGACAGCAAAATTAGCTTATAAAATGGTTCAAAAAAAGCGACGGCCATTGTTGGTTGGAGCTGATCCCTATCGTCCAGCGGCAAAAGAACAACTCCAGATACTTGGGAAAAAAATAAATGTTCCTGTGTTTGTTGAGGGAAAAACAGTTATTGAGACCTTAGAGGGCTCTCTTGCGTATGCCAAAGAACATAAATGTGATTGCATTATTGTTGATTCTGCGGGCAGACTTCAGATAGATGCTTTGATGATGAATGAACTGAAGCTATTAAAGCAACGGTTGAACCCAGAGGAATGTCTGTTAGTCGTTGATGGTATGACCGGTCAGGAGGCAGTGAATATTGCCTCTACCTTTAAAAAAGAGATAGGAATCAGTGGTATTATTCTTACCAAGCTTGATGGGGATGCCAGAGGTGGGGCAGCACTCTCCATAAAGATGGTTACTGGTAAACCTATTAAATTTATGGGTGTTGGGGAGAATATTGAACAATTAGAGCCATTTTATCCTGAAAGAATGGCACAACGAATCCTTGGTATGGGGGATGTACTCTCCCTCATTGAAAAGGCAGAAGAGTCTGTTAATTCAGAGGAGGCTAAATCTCTTCAACAAAGGATGCTTTCTCAAAAATTTAACTTAGAGGATTTTCTTTCTCAACTTAAACAAATAAAAAAATTGGGACCATTAGATCAGCTAATGGGCATGGTTCCAGGGTTTAATAAAATGTCTGGCGGGATGAAGGTAAATGAAAAGCAATTAGGCAGGACAGAGGCAATTATAAATTCTATGACCAGATTGGAACGAAAAAAGCCTGATATATTAAATGGGAGCCGGCGAAAAAGGATTGCTAAGGGCAGTGGAACTACGGTTGAAGAGGTTAATCAATTGCTTAAACAGTTTGAGCAGCTTAAAAATATGTTTGGGAGCTTAACCAAACAGGGAAATAAGTCAAATATGCTTAGGGGGATGTCAGGCGGGGTGCCGGGTTTTCGTAGATAATTCGTAATAAACAAAAGGTGGTGAGTTTAAGTGGCAGTAAGAATAAGATTGTCCAGATTTGGGACAAAGAAAAAGCCTTGTTATCGAATAGTGGTTATGGATTCAAGATCAGCAAGAAATACTAAAGCAATTGAAAGCGTTGGTTATTATCACCCTGTAGCAAAAGAGGCAGGGGTTTCTCTTGATGAGGAAAAAATCCTGAATTGGTTGGAAAAGGGTGCAGAGCCTTCTCAAACAGTTCATAAGTTGCTTAGTGATAAGGGATTGATGAAAAAATTCCACGAGATGAAACAAGTAGCATCGTGTCAAGTCTAAATTGATGTAACAGTAGGGTGCATTTTAGAGAGCATTGCATAAGCTATATACCAAGTAAAAGCAGAAAAAATCAACTTAAAGATTCATTAATTTAATAAAATGGAGAACCACTTGGATATAGTATATTCTATAAATGGCATTCCAATACGATTAACCAGAGAACGCTGGTTTCATATCATAGAAAACCATGATGATTTAGCGGGTTATTATGAAGATGTTTTAAGTACTATTGAGGAACCAGATATTATTATCCCAGGTTATGGTGGGACTTTAATAGCTATTAAAGGTATGGGGACTAAACATTATCTTGGAGTCATCTATAAAGAATATCCTTTTAAGAAAGATGGTTTTGTTCTTTCTGCTTATTTTACAAGTAAAATAGATCGGAGGAAAGCAATATGGCCAGTAAAATCGTAGATTCTGGTGTTTTTTCTGAAGTATTTGAGGCGACTCCTCATCTGTTGAAATTTCCGACGAAGCGATTTTGGACTGACTATGATCAAGAAGCAGATATATTGTATATAAGTTTTGATCGTCCACAAAAGGCTACAGACAGCGAAATGCTGGATAATGGGGTTTTACTCCGTTATTGTGGAGTAAAGCTTGTTGGAATGACTGTCTTAGAAGCATCTCAAAGATAAAAAAAGTGATAAGTATTGGGATCAAACCTTGATTATTGAATACACTTGAATTAAGCCAGAGGAAAAGAAAAGGACAGCGAATGTGCAGATTATGGCAGTCTCAAAATTGAATAAAAGTTGTTATTACGAATCACAGATGAAGAAATTTCTGGCTTTTGGAGTGCATCATCCGTGATGATGCATGCGTTGACATGGTCAATGCACTCCATAATGAGAATTGCTGCTGTTCGATACTTGAGACTTGATAGGACAATATTGGAAGGCTTTAGACTTCCATCTTGTGGCAAAGGAGGTTGGAAGGGTGAAAGAGTTGACAGAATATATTGTAAAAGCTCTTGTGGATAAACCTGAAATGGTCAAGGTGACTGAGGTTGCCAGTGAACGGTCTATTGTTCTGGAGGTGAATGTTGCTGAGGAGGATGTTGGACGCGTTATTGGAAAACAGGGTAGAACAATCAGTGCAATTCGAGTTGTGTTAAATGCAGCTGCAGCCAAACTTAAAAAAAGGGTTGTTCTGGAGTTGATAGATTAGGTGAAGATTAATATTCTTACTCTTTTCCCGGGAATTCTTGAGGGGGCATTTAAGGAAAGTATCTTGCATCGAGCTATTCAAAAAAAGATACTTGATGTTAATATTGTTAATATCAGAGATTTTGCCCTGGATAAACATCATACATGTGATGATGCCCCATATGGGGGTGGTCCGGGGATGGTGTTAAAGACAGAACCAATAATTGCTGCTTATGAGGGATTGGCTGAGACAGGGGTGACTATTCTTTTGACCCCTCAGGGACAGTCATTTAATCACAGAATAGCCAAAGAGTTATCTGAGAAAAAAACCTTGAGTTTTATCTGTGGACACTATGAAGGGATTGATGAAAGGGTAAAAGAATTAATTGTTGACATGGAACTTTCGATAGGGGATTTCGTTACTACCGGGGGAGAGATTCCCTGTCTTGTGGTGATAGATGCTCTGGTAAGGCTTATTCCGGGGGTAGTGGGTAATTATGATTCGGTTAAAGAGGATTCGTTTTATGAGTCTATTCTTGATTATCCCCATTACACCCGTCCTGCAGAATTCAGGGGGGTAAGGGTTCCGGATGTACTTCTTTCTGGAAACCATGCACAAATAAAACAATGGCGTTGGAAGCAGGCATTGAAAAAGACAATGCTTGTTCGTCCGGATATCTTGAAGAAATTGAATATGTCAAAAGAAGCAATGAAATTGCTTGAAGAAGTGTAAATATTCACCACGGAGACACAGAGAGCACGGAGAGACACAGAAGATTTTTGATGTTTTTATGGTACTTTTAAGAAATGGGAAATAAGGGTATTCCTCATCAATTCTTCGTTTTTCTCCATGTCTCTGTGTCTCCGTGGTGAGTAGTTACGAAAAAAATAAAGTAAGTGAGGTAAAAAAGATGAATGAGATAATAAGTAAGCTAACGGAACAGCAATTTAAGAAGGATATCCCACAGATTAGTTCAGGGGGTACGGTCAAGGTACAGTTGAAAATTACAGAGGGAAATAAAGAAAGATTACAGGACTTTGTTGGTGTTGTTATCCGCAAAAGAGGGGCAGGGATTCAAAAAACCTTTACCGTAAGAAGGGTCTCTTTTGGTGTAGGCGTGGAAAAGATTTTTCCTCTTCACTCCCCATCTATTGAAAAAATAGAGCTTATGAGGAAAGGAAAGGTTAATAGAGCCAGATTGTATTATTTGCGACAACTATCCGGTAAGGCTGCCAGAATTAAAGAGGATAGACAGCGGTAGGGATTCAAAAGATATTAATCGGTTGGGGGAGGGGATGGATGATTGATAATTGTTATCCATGGCAACAGAATATTGCGGATGTTGAAAAAATCGCATATATGAGTGGTTATGAGATGATTGGTGGAATAGATGAGGCTGGACGGGGACCATTGGCTGGTCCGGTGGTTGCTTCTGTGGTTATTTTGCCTAAAAATACAGTTATCCCGGGAATAAATGATTCCAAGAAATTAACCCCTTTGCAACGGGAAAAATTATATAAGATTATCTCTACTGTGGCTATTGATTGGGGGGTAGGGATAGTAGAGCCTGTCGTTATTGATCAGATAAATATCCTGCAAGCTACCTATATGGCTATGAAGCAGGCTGTGGCTAAATTAAGGGTAAATCCACAACTTTTGTTGGTAGATGGGAATCTGGCTATTCCGGAGGTATCCATCCCTCAATGTCCTATACCGCGAGGGGATACCTTTGTAACCTCTATTCAGGCAGCCTCGATTATTTCCAAGGTTATTCGGGATAAGATAATGGTAGAATATGATGCTATCTATCCTGAATATGGTTTTGCCAAACATAAAGGCTACGGCACAGAAGGACACCTTCAGTCCATGGAAAGACATGGTGTTTGTAACATCCATCGAACAACTTATGCCCCTGTCAGGGAGTTACTGATTAAACAGGTACGATTAACTCCTAAAGGCAACATGCCTGCACAACGAGTAAAGGTTATATCTAATTAATGACACTTGAGAGAATAAAGCTTGGACAATATGGTGAGGAAAAAGCAGCGAAATATCTTTTGAAACAAGGGGTAAAGATATTAGAGAAAAATTATCGATGCGGGTATGGAGAGATTGATATTATTGCTAAGGATAAGGATACTCTGGTGTTTGTAGAGGTAAAGACAAGAAAAACCTCAACATATTTATCCCCTTTTTTAGCGGTTAACAAACATAAACAACTCCAGATTTCAAAAGTGGCTGTGCATTATCTTCTGGAAAAGAAAATACAGGAGATGCCTTGTAGATTTGATGTGATGATTGTAGTGGATAAGGATATTGATTGGATACGGGGTGCGTTTGAACGCAGGGTGTAGGGGGTCGTTTGGAGTTAAATAATGTTAGCACAAGTAAAAAGTGGAGGAATTCTTGGGATAGATGGCTATATCATTGATGTTGAGGTAGATGTTTTTCCATCTCTTCCACTTTTTAATATTGTTGGTTTGCCGGATTCTGCGGTAAAAGAGAGTAAGGAACGGGTTAGGACTGCAATTATTAATTCTGAATTTGAATTTTCAGAAAAATATCGATTAACTGTAAATCTGGCTCCGGCTGATGTCAAGAAAGAAGGGGCATCCTTGGATTTGCCAATTGCTGTGGGTATTTTGATTGCTACAAGGCAAATTCGAGTAAAATCCTTGCAGGAATATGTTATTGTAGGAGAGCTATCATTAGATGGTAGCATAAGACCGATTAAGGGATGTATCTCCATTGCTCTGGCTGCAAGTGGTGCCGGAATAAAAGGGATGCTTATTCCGAAGGCGAATGCACAAGAGGCAAGTGTTGTTGAAGGGATAGAGGTATATCCTGTCAATACCTTGATGGAAGTAGCAAGATTTTTATCTGGAGAGCTTGAGATTGAACAGTATAAGGTTGATATAAACAAGATCTTTTCTCGAGACACTCAAGATTATCCTGATTTTGGAGAGGTAGGCGGACAAGAGCATGTTAAGAGGGCATTGGAGGTAGCAGCAGCTGGTGGGCATAATGTGTTGATGATCGGCCCTCCTGGCTCAGGCAAAACTATGTTGGCCAGACGAGTGCCATCTGTCCTGCCTGATTTTGTTTTGTGTGAAGCTATTGAGGTAACAAAGATTTATAGTATTATGGGGCTTTTGCCACGGGGGAAGGCTTTATTAACCACCCGACCATTTAGAGCACCGCATCATACTATTTCTGATGCAGGATTGGTGGGTGGTGGACATAACCCTAAACCGGGCGAGGTAAGTCTTTCTCATCATGGTGTTTTGTTCTTGGATGAGTTGCCTGAATTTTCCAGAAAGGTACTCGAATCCATGCGTCAACCACTTGAGGATAAGGTTGTAACTATTTCTCGTGCAAATGGACGACTATCATTTCCGTCTAATTTTATGTTAATATCAGCTATGAATCCATGTCCATGCGGGTATCTGACAGATTCAAGCAGAGAGTGTACCTGTAGCCCTATCCAGATACAAAAGTATCTGTCAAAGATTTCAGGTCCACTATTGGATAGAATAGATATTCATATTGATGTGCCGAGGGTTAGTTATGATGATCTGGCACATCATCATGATAATCGATGCTCTAATGATATGCGTCAAAGGATAAATTGTGCCAGAGGTATTCAATCGCAAAGATTTAATGATAATGGTATCTATACCAATAGTCAGATGAATGCAAGGCATATTAAAAAATATTGTCAGATAAATGAAAAGGGCGGAGAGATGTTAAGGAATGTGATTGATAAATTGGGTTTCTCTGCCAGGGCATATGATCGTATCCTCAAGGTTTCAAGAACCATAGCTGACCTTGAGGGAAGTCCTGCTATTTCCGAGTCTCATATCTCTGAGGCAATTCAATATCGAAGCCTTGATCGGGAATGGTGGAAGATGTAGGAAATAGGTAGTTAGATTGAAGGGGAAAGACGGAAGGGAAGGATAGGTTGTTATGATAGGGGCAGACCTATGTGTCTGCCCGAATGCGGGCAAATACATAGGTTCGCCACTACATGTCTGCCCGACAGACCTAAAGGATATGTTGTTATGGTAGTTCCTTCCTTCAGCCTTCAGCCTAAGCACCAAAATAATTATTACAATAATTAGGAGGCATATCATGAGAATAGCAGATTATATTCCTGGTGGATTATTGGCTACATACTGGGATACCACAGGCTCCAAGGTTCGCCAAATCGACCCTGAGATTAATTATGATCGCAAAACAAGCTCATTAAATCCTAAGATACACCATGATAAATAGGGATAAATAGGGATAAATAGGGACAGCGACCATTTTTTAGAGAGGTTAGCTAAAAATTAGTTCCGTAACAACTTGACGAGTATTAATAAAAAACCCAGAGGGGGACACTGTAAAAACTAAATAAATGGTCGCTGTCCCTATTTATCCCATATAATTCCATAAGATACAAAACAAGTATTGACAAAATGCCTATTTTGTTTTGTAATAGAACTATGCTATGCAAAAAAGGAGGAAGGATGAAGAGATTTGTCTTATGAGCTGTTACGGTTTGGTTATTGATGGGTGTTTTTCAAGTAGCTGTTGCTAAGACGCAGCAACAAGATAGATGGAAGATTGGGGTAGCAATGGGTGGTTCTCTCATATCACCTGATGATGTCAACAACGAGATTAAGGCATTGCCAATCGTAATGATCTCTGGAGAAAAAGAGATTAAAAGTGTCGTTGGTTTTTCAGGAGATATAAGTTATCTTCTAAAAAGGTAACTACTCAGGTAAAGGAATTTACCACGGAGACACAAGGGTATACGGTAACTACTTGTAGCTATATTGGACGGAAAAACTACGAAATACGCGAAAAACCGCGAAAATTAATAATCAGAATGAATTTGTGAATCAGAATTTTTCGCGTTTTTTTGCGATTTAAGGAAAGAAGGATTCTGGACAAGCCAGAATGACAAGGAGAAGAAGGATACTGTCGATTCTTGACAGGCAGGGACAGGCTAAGCCAGAATAGACAAGAAGTCCATGCCCTCTGTGATCTGTCATTCCCGCTTGTCGGGAATCCTTCTTTGTTGAGTACATCAGATGTGATCGGATAAGAAGAAGGATTCTGGACAAGCCAGAATGACAAGGAGAAGAAGGATACTGTCGATTCTTGACAGGCAGGGACAGGCTAAGCCAGAATAGACAAGAAGTCCATGCCCTCTGTGATCTGTCATTCCCGCTTGTCGGGAATCCTTCTTTGTTGAGTACATCAGATGTGATCGGATAAGAAGAAGGATTCTGGACAAGCCAGAATGACAAGGAGAAGAAGGATCCTGTCGATTCGTAGTTATCTCTTGATAGCTGAGTAGTTACTATCAATTGACAATTATTAATTTAATTGTCAATGGTGAATTGATAATTGTCAATATGAAATTTAAGGAGAACAATTAACATTTTACAAATAAAGAAACACAGAAGGTGAGTATACATCTCAAGGATAGGAAGTGGGGAAGTGGTCAGTGGTCACCATTTCCCAATCAAACCTGACAATATTCCTTTCTGCCTTAGAAAACTCTATCCCTACCAGATATATTTCTTTGCCTGAATTCAAGTATTTCTCATAATATTTCTTATTCCTTATCTGTTCTAATGCCGTATTTTGTCCGCTTTCTTCCTCCACCACCTTAAACTCAAATATTATCACTGTGGTATCGGTTTTTATTGCCATATCAATTCTGCCGCGATTGGTAGATTCTTCTACCTCCAGAGAGTATCCAAGTGAGGCAAAGATTGCATAAAATATTGAGGCATAATAACCTTCGTACTTGTCCAATTCATTCTTTATGTACCATTCGTATGGTATGGCGGCAAAAAGCCTGAAGAATGTGTCTCTTAATAATTCAAAATCCAAAGCCTCTATGGCGTTGTAAACCTTTGACTGTGTATTCTCTTTAGTTTGAGCATCTTTATTCAGGTAAAATAGCAAATAATTATTTAAGGAGCTTTTTACCTCTAAGTTTGGATAGGTTAATTCATATTCTATTCTTGCCCCGAGCTGTTTTTTACCTTTTATGGTCAGATATCCTGTCTGAAATAATAACGCTGCTGTCTCTATTAAATCTACATCAAATGAACCTATCAATTCCTCTCCTGCCCTTATCTCCTCAAACTCTGGGATGTAATATCTTCTTTCCTTTAATAGCTTTAATAAAAATGTAGTGCTACCTGTCTCAAACCAGTAATTTCTGAATTCCTTGCTTTTTAGAAATAACAGGATATCAAAAGGATTATAGACCTTCTCCCCAAGCCATGAATACCCATTATACCACAGTTTTACCTTTTCTAAATCTACATCTACTAAATGTTCCCTGAATATTGTATTCAAATCATTCTGGGTATAGCCACAGATGGCACTAAAATCTGCTTCTATCGTTATATCCCATAGGTTATTTAACCCTGAAAATATTGACACCTTAGAAAACTTAGACACCCCTGTCAGCATGACAAACTTAATGTATGCATCAGCCCCTTTTAGTATGGTATAAAAACCCTTGAGGATTTCTCTCATCTCTCTGGCAAGCTCTGGATTTTCTATATTGTCCAGAATAGGTTTATCATACTCATCTATAAGCACAACTACCCTGTTTTTTGTAGCTAATTTCCTTATTAATTCTTCAAATGCCTCATAATAGGTTGTCATTTCAAGGGATAAATTATTGTTTGAGGCAATAAACCTTAATTGATTTAAGATAAACGATAAAAGTTCGTTACTTGAGGTAGCCTTTTGATTACCAAAATCTATCTTTATCAAAGGATATTTCTGGCTGAAATCCCATTTGTCTTCTATCCACAATCCCTTGAAAAGCTCTTCCCTGCCCTCAAATAAGCTCTTTATCGTGTCTATTAATAATGACTTGCCAAATCTCCGTGGACGAGATAGGAAAAAGTAAGTACCGTTATTTATGAGTTTATAGATTATCTCTGTTTTGTCTACATAACAGTAGTTCTCTTTGATTATCTTTTCAAATGTCTGGATGCCTATCGGTAACTTCTTCATGGTTATTCCTCATAAGGTAAGGGTCTGTCAACTCTCAAATGTCGGATAAGGTTTCTATAGTCGGTAGGTCAGGCATTCTTGCCTGACTCATTTGTCCGCTTGAGATAAATGACAGACAAGAATGTCTGTCCTACTGACTTATCTGTCATTTTAAGGTTGACAGACCCTTAGTATATAATATCTTTCCATATTTGTCAACAAAGATTTTGAGCACTGTTTATTACAAAGGCATGGAGAAGAACGACTGATTCCACTATGACTTTTATGAATAATCCTATGATTTTTTTGCGTTTGACAAATCATGACCGGTGCATCCCTGCCTTTTGGGGCTGATGCTGTGCTGATGAAGGAATATACAGTGGTTGATGGTGATATAATCAAAGTATTTAAGGGGGCAAAACCGGGTGATAACATCCGCTATCTGGGTGAGGATGTGAGTCAGGGGCAATTGGTGCTCAAGGGAGGCAAAGTGATTGGTCCGGCAGGAATTGGGATGCTGGCGACTCTTGGCAGACCATTGGTAAGGGTGGCATCACGACCTGTTGTGGCTGTGCTTGTTACTGGTGATGAGTTGGTTGGGGTTAATGAAAAACTCGTGGCTGGCAAGATTCGTGATGTTAATTCCTATACCTTGCTTAGCCAGATAAACTGGAAAGCATAAGGTGATAAATTGTGAGAATTGCCATGGTCCAGATGATATACCTGTGATCAAGTCAGAGGATAAAACTGGCACAAAGACCATAACCACTGACCGCTCACAATCGCTTTGTCTTAGATGCCACCTGAGTCTACCTGCTCGACCAGGCACACTATCAACCTTCCCTCAGCCACAGATTGTTTTGAAAAAACATATGAAAGGCAAGGGTAATCTTGCCTGTTTTAAGTGCCATAATCCACACCATCCTGATTTGAAGCCACCTGAACCAGTGAAAACACCCGCTGATAGCAATGTGAATGGAACATCTACAACTACAAAAGATGAGAAGAAAACCGTTAGTGCTAAGGGTCGCAGCATTTATAATGATAAATGCCTTGTTTGCCATGGGGCAAAAGGCGATGGTAAAACAGAAGTAGCTGAAAACTTGGATCCCAAGCCACCAGATTTTGCCAGATTAAAGATTGGCTTGAGTCAATTGGTTGGTTTTATTGCCAATGGTAAGGGTGAACAGATGCCGGCATATAAGGATGAATTGAGTGGTGAGGAGATAAAGGAAGCGGCTGGGTATGTAGAGGGATTCAAAAAATAAAAATATAGGTTATTTATATGCAGCAATTCTCATTATGGCAAAACTTATGTTCAAAGGGGAATAAGGGAATAGAGGAGATGGTGTCGATTATCAACAGAATTGTCGGTAGGACAGGCATTTCTGCCTGTCCTGTTGCAGATGACAGGCAAGAATGCCTGTCCTACCGATTAATCTCCATATCTCCCCCTTATCCATTTTACCATAATGAGAATTGCTGATTTATATGATCTATATTCCTATAGGAGGATTTATGAAAAAGCTGAGTCGTCGAGAATTTATCCGTGATAGTGGCATAGCATTGGCTGGGGGTGGGCTGGCTTTATTTATTGCCCCATCAATAGTTAGTTCAGCCACAAAGTATGACTGGACAAAGCATGAATATGGTTATACCATTGAGATAGACCGCTGTATTGGCTGTGGAATGTGTGCTAAAGCATGTAAGGCAGAAAATAGTGTACCAGATACATTCTACAGAACATGGGTGGAGCGATATTCCTATCTTAAGAATGGTGAGGTGGTGGTTGATTCTCCAAAGGGAGCAATGGATGGCTTTGGGTCAAATTTCAAAGCAGATGAACTTGATAAGGCATTCTTTGTCCCCAAGATGTGTAATCACTGTAGAAATCCAAGATGTGTTCAGGTCTGTCCGGTTGGGGCTTCATATATCACTAAGGAAGGGGTTGTTCTGGTAGATAAAAAACATTGTGTGGGTTGTGCCTATTGTGTTCAAGCCTGCCCTTATGGTGCCAGATATATCCACCCAAAGCTGAGCACGGCTGACAAATGCACTTGGTGCTATCATCGTATCACCAAAGGGATGCTGCCTGCCTGTGTCCTTGCCTGTCCAAGAAAGGCAAGAAAGTTTGGCGATATCAGGGATACATCTTCTGAGGTGTATAACCTTGTGAAGATCCATCGGGTGCAAGAGCTTAAGCCTGAATTAAAGACCAATCCACGGGTTTCATATATTGGTCTGGATAAGGAGGTAAGATGATGCATGAAATTATAGGTGCGGGATATTGTTATCCCAATGAATTACATCATTACTGGAGTATACTGATAGTCCTCTATCCCTATATTACTGGATTGATAGCCGGGGCATTTATTATCTCCTCTTTCTATCATGTCTTTGGGATGAAGGAATTACAGCCTATTGCCAGATTTTCTCTCATCTCTGCGTTAGGCTTTACCTTTTGTGTTGGCTTACCGCTTCTTTTTCATCTGGGTCATCCTGAACGGGCACTTAACATGCTGTTTACCCCACATCTTACCTCAGCTATGGCTGGGTTTGGGATTATTTACGCCAGCTATGGGGTGTTGTTATGTCTGGAGGTATGGCTTATCTTTCGGCCTGAGATTGTCCGGTATGCCAACCAGACAAAGGGGGTGATAAAGCTTTTTTACAGTACTTGCCTTAGGTCTTACCCATGAGCTCTCTGAAAGGGAGAAAAAAATTGATAAAAAGCTCATCCAATTCTTTGCTGCCATCGGTATCCCGGCAGCTTGCTTACTTCATGGCTACACAGGTTTTATCTTTGGTTCGGTTGTTGCCAATCCCTGGTGGTCAACGCCCTTGATGCCGTTTATCTTTATACTATCAGCCATGGTTTCAGGTATTGCCATAGGGTTTGTGGTGCTGCGGAACCCTAAGGGAATGGTGATGAATCTTCTGGTAATGGTCTCCTCAATATTGCTTATCATTCAGGTTGCTTCCATGAGATGGAATGTGATCATTGGCGGACAGCTTTTCTCTAAGAGTTTCAGAGGATTTACCGAGCATCTGCATACCTGCTTGAATGAGGTGTTGTTGGAATATTATTCACCATTTTGCAAGCTGCTGAGTTATCTGCATATTAACCTGTTTGGGCTGGAGCGGATAATGGTTTCAGGTGGTATTCTGGCACTGTATTTTGTCTTTATTGTGGTTTTTTGTAAATTGTTGCCACCGTTTGAGAAGACAGAGGATGTAATTGATTAGGGGGGTGATATGTGCAAATGTTTGGCAGAGATACTCTGTGAAATGAACAGAACAGTTAATACGACAGGCTGTTACGAAACTAAAAATCAAGGGTGCTGGCATACCACATATGGTATCTGTCAAGGAAATGTGGACAACATATTGTATGCCTCTCATGCCAAATTTCTATTTCGTAACAGCCTGACGAGGAGGTGTAAATATGTCAGAAGTATTAGTGGAAGAGCAGACAGAGCGAAGGGATTTTATCAAGAAGGCGGCTTTAGGAGTGATTGGTGTTACTGCGGCAATATCCGCAGTAACATCCGCAATTCCGAGAAAAGCATTAGAGGCAGCGAAAATAATCCCAACCAAAAAAAATCAGTTTGGAATGGTTATTGACTTGCGGCGATGTACCGGCTGTCGTGCCTGTCAGGTAGCTTGTAAGGCAGAGAATGGTGTCTCGCTTGGTGGTTTTAGAAGCTGGGTAAATTATACCGAGGCAGGTGCTTACCCTAAGGTTAAGAAAGAGTTTACCCCAAGGGGCTGCAATCACTGCACCCAGCCTGAGTGCGTCAAGGCATGTCCGGTTAAGGCTATCTCTAAAGGGGCCAATGGGATTGTGCTTGTTGACCAGACCAAGTGTAAAAACCTTAAGAGGCGCATCAAGAAATGTCCTTATGGAGCCATCCATACTGACCCGATAATCCTTAAGGCAAACAAGTGTACCTTTTGCCTGCATCGGGTAGAAGCAGGGCTGGTGCCTTCATGCGTCAATACCTGTCAGGGTAGAGCCAGAATATTTGGGGATTTAAGCGACCCTATGAGCGAGGTATCAAGGCTGATAGTGTCGCAGGTTACGACCACACTTGCCCCAAAGATCGGTGAACCAAATGTCTATTATGTTGGCATTAGTGCGGCAGGAAATACCGGGACAGATGACGAGTGGATGAAGAAGAATCGTGAGTTCTCTATGTTGCGGAAATAAAGGAGGTGTAAAAAATGAAGCTGAATAGAAGAGATTTCTTAAAAATAGGGGCAGCATCGGGTGCGGCTCTGAGCATGACCCCATCACTGCTTTGTGCTATGGAATTGGAAGAAGGCGGTAAGGATGTGAGTGTGGGAACAAATTGGGGCAAGGGCAAGAATCGTCAGGCTATCCCTACAACCTGTCTTCAGTGTAATATTGAGGATGGACTGTTAGCCTATGTTGAAGATGGACGGCTGGTCAAGATAGAGGGCAACCCCAAACACCCGGGTACCCGTGGCAAGATTTGTGCCAAGGGGCAAGCCGGTATCAATACTGTTTATTCGCCTGACAGGATTCTCTATCCACTAAAAAGGGTAGGTGCCAGGGGTGAAGGTAAGTGGAAAAGGATTACATGGGATGAGGCATTGGATGAGATTGCAGGAAAGATTAAAGAGACTATAGCTCGGGACCCAAACGAGGTTATGTTCCACTATGGTCGAGATAGAACGAGTGGCTATACCAAACGGTTTATGCAGGCAATTGGCTCTGCTACCATGGGTAGTCACACCTCTATTTGTGAATCCTCAAAGAAGATAGGTATGGAGCCCACTTGGGGTCCGGATATTGAGACACCTGATTTTGAGAATACAAAGTATATCCTGAACTTTGGGTCAAATATCTATGAAGCCGCCTACTTTCACAACACTTATATCCAGAGGTTAATTGATGGTAGGGTAAAGAATGGGGCAAAATTAGTCACCTTTGATGTACGGCTCTCAAATACTGCCGGCAAATCAGATGAGTGGCTGCCAATATTTCCAGGGACCGATGGTGTAGTGGCATTAGCCATGGCTAATATTATTATGCAAAAGGGGTTGGCTAATACTACATTTATCAACAAATGGACAAATGTTACCGCTGACCAGCTAAAGGAGTACCTTGCAAAATATACACCTGAAATGGCTGAGAAAGAAAGCGGTGTCCCGGCAAAGGATATTCGCCGAATTGCCATTGAGTTTGCCAAGGCTACACCGATGTGTACTACCTACACCTATCGTGGGCCAGCCATGCACCTTAATGGTTCTTACAATGAAAAATGTACGATGTTGCTTAATATTATTGTTGGTAATATCGACAAGAAGGGTGGCTATTGTCTGCCACGGGGTATGGGTTGGAGTAATCCTGCTCCCAAACCACCCAAGCCGGCAAAGCAAAGTATTTTGAGTAACCCACCTGAATATCCTTTGGCTGGGCACCATGTTTCACATCATATTGCTCATGGGATACTTGAGGGCAGACAAAAACTGAGCGTATACATCTGGTATATGCATAATCCTTGCTATGCCAACCCGGATGCCGGAACATGGGATACTTTGCTCAAGGATACAGAAAAAATGCCGTTTACCGTAGCAATTGATGGGTTCATCAGCGAGTCCTCTGATCTGGCAGATATTATTCTGCCGGATTCAAGCTATATGCAGCGGCATGACTCTGAGTCAATGCCATCGGCACTGCTTCCATGGGTTGGGGCAAGGGTGCCAGTGGTCAAGAACATTGGAGAACAGCGAGAGGTAAAGGATATGCTGCGGGATTTAGCACAGAGGATTGGTCCAGAGGTGGGTAAATACTTTGAACTTACCCCGGAGCAGTTTCTTGAGCATCAGATGAATAGTGTGCCAGGACTGAAGGAAAAGGGCGGGCTTAGCTTTATTCGTGAACATGGGGTATTTCCGGTTTATGGACCAGAGGCAAAACCTGAGTTTGAAACTTATAAAAAAGAGCTAATGAAGGATAGTGAGGGTAATTTCATCTGTCCAGATACGAAATGTGCTACCTCATTAACCGAGCATGAGGAGTATAATGGCATTAGTCTTAACTGTCCTATGCATAAGAAGGTGGTGGGCACTAAGATTGGTGATAAGGCTTATACCGGCTTTAACACCCCATCCAAGAGACTTCATGTCCATGTTGAGGCATGGGAGGAGTATGGCTTTAAACCAATGCCATATTATTTTCCCATTCCAGAGCATGAGGAGATAAAGGCTGGCAAGGGCAATAAGTTAGTTATGACCACCTATAAGATCAATACCCATGTCCAGTCAAGGACATCAGCCTGCAAGTGGTTGTCTGAGATACACCATAATAACCCAATGTTGATTAACCCCAGGACAGCCGCAGAAAGGGCTATCAAAGAAGGCGATCTGGTGCGGGTAACCTCAAAAATCGGTTATCTGGTTACCAAAGCCCATGTAACCGAAGGAATTCACCCCAAGGTAGTGGCTATTTCTACCCATAGTGGACACTGGAAGTATGGACCTGTATCTCGGGCAAAGAAGGATATGCCCACTCCTTATGGTCAGGCAGATGCGGATGTCAGCAAAAATCTGTGGTGGGATGATATTGGTGTCCATCCAAACAGAATCATCCCTATCTCCACAGACCCTATTGGTGGAAGTCAGGCATGGATGGATACTGTAGTGAGCGTGGAAAAAGCGAAGGCTACGGATAAATATGGCGATATCAAGGTTAACCTTGAGGCGGCAAAAAAGGCTTACCACGATACGCTGGGATATGCTACAAAGAAGCAAGGGGGGAGCATAGCGGGGGACATTAATCAGGCTATCAGGCTGTAGTGTCGCGTCAACCACATTGCGATATCGCAAATAGGGGACGATGTCATCTCAAAGGAGTACTTGACCGAGGGATCTTAATGATATGAAGGCAGAGGAAAGATTTCTCCTTGAGAAGGTTCATTGTAGGGGCAGACCTGTGTGTCTGCCCTTCTTGCTACGAAAGGAGATAATATGCAAGGTTTATTTGCAGGTCTGGTGCTGGTTATGATTCTTGCTGGATGTGAGTGCAGAATAGGCAATATTTCGGTGGATGAGGCAACGAAGTTTCTGGATGGTAACAATAGTGTGGTTATCCTTGATGTCCGCACACTGCCAGAGTATTCCTCAGGTCATATCCCCGGTGCCAGATGTATACCAATTGATATGCTTACCGCAAGACTGGGCGAGTTGGATGCAGAAAAATTAACTATTGTTTATTGCAAGCCCGGGTGTAATCGCAGCCAGAGGGCATGTCAGATACTTAAGGCAAATGGATTCAAGCAGGTGAAGAATATGAACGGTGGGATAGATGCCTGGCTTAAAATGGGTGGAAGGGTAGATGGGGCAGCTACAGAAACAACAATGTGCCCTGGTTGGGTGTTGGGGCATGGGTGTGAGGATTAAAGAGGGGGAGAAGTGGACAACTTAATAATCAAAGCAACTCTACGAAATCAATAAGGTTAATCTCAGCATCTTTTATCAGTCGGTGAAGTAATCCCTTATCTAATTCGTGATGGTCAGGGATAGAAAGTATGGTTTCACAATCTGGTTTTTCATAGATAATATGACTTCCTCGCTGACGGGAGAAAATCCAGCCACATTTTTCAAATACTTTCGCAGCCTTTCTGCCGGAAATTAAAGGCAGTTTAGGCCAGTAATCCTCATTATGACATTTTTACCGCATAAACACATAACAACTCACCACGGAGACACAGAGGAAAATCGAAGGACAAATCTCTTATTTGAATGTGGCTGAACGCAGATTTTTGGAAATTTGAAGCATTATTCTGTGAATTTATAAAAATTTGCATTCCGTCAGCTTGTTTTTTTAAATTATTCTCCGTGCCTCCGCGTCTCTGTGGTGAATCTGAAAATCCATAATGAGAATTGCTGAGTTTAGGCATTAAACTGCCACCTGATAAAGTTGTTTTGATTCTTTATCTTTAATAGTGCGTTAACCCAGAACTTCAAGACAACCAATAACGGCTTCTTTGATATTAATGAGAGCTTCTTCTACTGTTTTGCCTTGTGAATGACAGCCCTTGATAGCTGGACAGGAAGCAATATAATAGCCATTTTTACCAGGTTCGATAGATACACTTAGTTCCATTTTTTTCACCTCGTTCTTTATTATAGCTAACAAGGAGGTATTTGTCAAGTGAAAAATACAGACAAGATAGAAGATATTAAAAACATAAGTGCAATTTACAAATTGTTATCCCGGGCATTTATCCGTGAGGTTGATGCCCAGTTTTTAAGGCAACTGCGGACAGCAGATTTTTATGAATCCTTGAAAAGTGCTGGTGTGGATTTTGGCGATGAATTCCTTAAGCAGAATGAGGATAGCTTGCTTGAGGATCTGGCGGTTGAATATGCACGATTGTTTATTGTACCCGGTGGAGGTGTTTCACCCTATGAATCGGTGTACCTTGAACAACGAGTCTATGGAGAGGCTGCCGGGCAGGTAAAGGAGTTTTATCACCAATGCGGACTAACAGTAGTCAGTGAATCCATGATGCCGGATCATATTGGTCTGGAACTGGAGTTGATGGGACATTTGAAATGTAATGAAGCAGAAGCCATAAAAAACGATAACTTGGGCAACTCTAAGTGGGTTGATCTTTTCCAACAGTTTACTACAGATGAACGAAACAAATGGATGACACAATTCTTTACTGATGTGGAAAAGGTGGCAGAACACGCATTTTATAAGGGGATGGCTATGCTTGGAAAGGGAATGACGGAGAGGGATGATAACAATTCAACTATATGATTTTTGACAGGATGAGCATGATATTTATTGTACGGCATTTTTTCTTTCTTTCCAGTCATCATAGATGGTATGACCAGTAAAAGCAATAATGAAAAGCATAACTGCAATAATCAAGATAGTTGCTTCAAATATTGGGAATCACCTCCTCATGAGCATGATATTTATTGTACGGCATTTTTTCTTTCTTTCCAGTCACCGTAAAGGGCAAGACCAGTAAAAATGCTGATGAAAATCATAACAGCAATAATCATAATGGTTGCTTCAAACATTGGAAATCACCTCCTCATGAATAAATGGCTGACAATGAAACATAATATATACCCAAAGGTGGCAACAATGGCTATGGCTATATACCAACGAATACCTGCTTGTCCGAGAATAATAGCAATAAGGACACCTGTAAGTATCAAGTTGCCTAAGTCCATAATCTTATTTGCATAAAGCTCTTTTTCTTGGGTAGATAATTTCATTTTAACCTCAATGGTTATTATACAATACAAAAGAATGATTTGTCAAGAACAATTTTGCGACAAGTGAGGTGGAAAAATTGTAAATTGTGAATTCAGACTTCAAAGGAGGTGTGATATGGTACCAGTCATATCTATTGTTGGACGAAAGAATAGTGGTAAGACCACATTGATTGAAGGTATTATACCAGAGTTGAAGAAAAAGGGCTATCGGGTAGGCACAATTAAACACCATAGCCATGATCTTGAGCTTGAGGATATTGACCGTGAGGGTAAGGATACTTACAAACATCAACTCTGCGGGGAAAATGCTGTGGTATTGTCTGCACCAAACAAACTGATGCTTTTTCGAGTGATAGAAGAATCCCAGCAGATTGACGATATCAGACATACATATCTGCACTCCTTAGACATTATCCTGACTGAGGGCTATAAACTTGAAGACAAGCCCAAGATTGAGGTATTTCGCCACCAAATTGGTGGAGATGAAGGCTTGTTGTGCAATCAAAAGGATAACAACCTCGTAGCTGTTGCAACTGACTATAATTTTGATTTGGGAATACCATGCTTTGGGCTGGATGCCTATAAGGATATAGCCGATTTTATAGAGCAAACCATTATCCAAATAGTACAACTGCCAAAGGTATCGTTAGTGGTTAATGGTAAGAATATCCCCCTTAATGGGTTTGTTTGTTCGTTTATGCAGAGGACAATCATGGGCATGTTACAATCCCTGCGGGGTGTGCCTGAAAATCCAAAAACGGTGGAGATAAGGATAGGGTAAATTATGGTGTTTGTGGACAGTCATCATCGTTGCGTTTCTTATCTCTCGTATAAGTTTATTTTTATTTGACAAACAAGCTTTTTCAGGGTATACTTCTAATGTTGATAAAAATAGTCAACATTAGAAAATTGGAGGTGAACAAAAATGAGAAGTATCAGATATGCTCTGGGAGGAAATCCACATAACTTAGATGATTGCTTAGATTTGTCTCTCAAGGAAGACCCAATAGAGGTTTGCCTGGATTTGATACAGTAGAAGCCATAAGTGAGGAATGGATTCTAAAAAGGCTGGGAATATATAACTGGAAATTTCCAAATGTAACCGTAAGGTATGAAGAGGTTTATGGTGGTTGCTTTTCCCATGAAACTGTAGAGCGGCAGAAATTAAGCATTGAGAATGCAAACTGCAGGATAGAGTGTATCCTTAAAAAGATACAAGTGTTAAGTATAGATATCCTGGGCAAAGAAAAGAGGTTTGATTATTCGGTGATTTACAAATAGCAGAAAAGGTGGTAAAAACATGGAAGGTATTAATCAGTGGCTTGTAGAATTAAATAAAAATAGCCCTGTATGGTTTGGTGTGGTCACAGTTTTGACCATGGCAATTGTTGGTGTCCTGATGGCAGCGATAGCAGAGGTTATCTTAAAAATCTTTGGTGTAAAGGGTGAAGTGGTAGAGCGTTTTCTTTCCCAACCGGGGAATTAGAGAGGTAATAAAAATGGAACTACCACTTTTAGGTCAAATATATCTACCAATCTCAGGCGTTGAGATAATGGGATGGAAACTTATACTCCTTGGCTTTACAGTTGGTGTTATAGGCGGTTTTTTTGGAATCGGAGGTGCTTTTATTGTTACGCCGGCACTTAATGTGTTTGGGTTCCCGATGGTTTATGCTATTGGAACAGACATGGCACAGATGGCAGGGAAATCTATCATCGCCACGGCAAAGCATAGTAAATTCGGGAATGTGGATATGAAACTCGGTCTAATAATGATTATAGGAACCGTTATAGGCATTGAGCTTGGTGCTACTGTTATCATGTGTCTTGAGAATGTTGGCAATGCAGATGTGGATGTGGTGGTGAGATATGTTTATATGGTGCTACTTTTCAGTCTCAGCGGTTACATGCTTTATGAGTATTTTAAGCTGACAAAAGAGGGTGCTGTAGAGAATAAGACCATATTTGATGTCGGCAAATCTGCACTTGCCCTTAAAATGCAGAGCATTAAACTGCCTCCAATGGTCAATCTTACTGTCTCAGGCTTTACCATATCAATCTGGGTAATCCTCTCTGTTGCCACAATCACAGGCTTTGTGGCAGGGTTTCTGGGTGTTGGAGGAGGCTTTTTAAGAGTACCTGCCCTTATATATGTCATAGGCTCTCCAACAAGAGTGGCTATAGGCACAGACCTGTTTGAGATTATGATTTCAGGGGCATACGGGGCATTTACCTATGGCATTAAAGGAAGGGTTGAGATTATTGCAGCAGTGATTATGCTCATTGGAGCATCGGTGGGAACACAATTTGGAACCCTTGCCACCCAATATGTTAAAGGCTTAAAAATTCGCCTTTATTTTGCCATTACCATGGCACTTGCAGGGGTTTCTGTGGTACTAAAAACTATTGCAGGGATATATAAGAATATCTACTCTTCAGACCTTAATGCCTGGGTAAAAGTTCAACCACAGTTTCTTGAATGGGCACAGACAGAGGGTATTAAACTTACAACAAAGGTTCAGGTCAGAGACTGGATATTGATGAATAAAGAAGCAGTTAAAGGCTGGTTTGCCCAACAGTCAGATTTAATACAACAGACAAGGGTAATGGAAACAGCATGGACCAACTATTCAGGTTATCTTATGTTGGGTACAGCCTATGCATTAAGCGGATTGATTATTATCAGAATGTTGCAGGGTATTAATGCTGAGAGAAGGAGGTGTATTATGCCATAATTCACAGAATACAGGAGATGGTGAATTCCGATTGCACAGGTCGAAAAACTTGAACATTGATATTGTAATAGGAGGTAAAGAAGATGAGTTTATTAGAGAACAAGGATAATGTAAAAGAATTGGTAGATGGGCTGAATTTTAAGGAGAAGGTTGATAGATCTATGACGCTCATAAGAGAGGCTTATGAGAAATATGGAGATGGTTTGGTGGTGGCTAACAGCCTTGGAAAGGATTCTGGGGTAGTCTGGGATCTTGCCAAAAAGGCAGACCCTAAAATATGCAGAAGGTTACAGGTCTTTAGGCTGCGCGACTTGCACGAAGATCAGTCATGGCGAAGATGAACGCGCCGGCCGCTGGATTGGCACTAGTAAATGCGGCGGAGAATGCGGAATTCACACAAAACCTTTGAAAGGAACTGAATCTTGTGTTTGCCCTGAGTATGACAGGAAACAGTAGATGAAGTTGGGACATTGATCGTCCCGCTGCAGGTAGTGGCGAGTTTGAAACCTCGCCACTACCTCAATTGTATCAGCTGCTTAATTTCTAATCGCACGAGGTCAAAAAATGCTTGGCAGGATTTGAATAATGTGATATTATGGAATAAAGATGATGAAAATGGGGCGAATAACAGAATCGTGGCGGGTACAGTATTTATTATTCTCATGGGGACATGGGGACAGCACCTTATTTTTAGAAGAAAAAATAGGGTGCTGTCCCCATTTTCCCAGATGGAAGGAAAATTAAGATGAGAAGACAAAATAAACCTATAATTGTGTTAATCTTCTTACTGTTTATAAGTTTTACCTTCATAAATATATTTTCTCGCTGTACCTGTGTGTTAGTTCAACCTGTAAAGGGTTCTCATCCCTGCTGTCAAGCAGAAGGTAAGGATTGTTGTAAAACTCAGGAGTGTACTCATACACCCTATAATTTAGCCATCAATAAACAGGAAATACTTAATAACTCCTGTCACAAAAAGATTTCTCATCCCTGCCTTTTTTCTGTAAGCACATCTTCCATATCCACCTTAGTAAATAGTCCCTTCCGAATGGACAGTACCCACGATTTATCCACGCATGTTAAGCTATACCAGCTTTATTGTGCCTATCTGTGTTGATTTTTTCTTCACAAGCCGTTAATATTCGTTACAAAATAATTGTTATATACCTTACCCCTGCTATGTCTTATGTTGTGTGATTTGCTGCTTAAAGGAGGTGATGACGAATGAAAGGTAAAATCCATTGGTTGGTGGTGTTTCTTTTGGTAGCAGGTTTCTTTATTTCCTGCGCGCCTAAAAAAAAAGAGTGCGAACACACACATGGTATGCAAATGGAGACGGAACAGCCGGCACAACAGGAAGTACAATACACCTGTCCGATGCACGCTGAAGTAGTCTCGGACAAGCCCGAAAAGTGTCCGAAATGCGGCATGAATCTGGAGAAAAAGAAATAAGGAGGTGAAAAATGAGCAAGAAAAGGATGATTGTTTGGATTGGTGCGTTAGGGATTACTACCCTATTAGTTTCTCAAGTTTATGCTGGGGGATTATGTGGGATGTCGGATATGAGCGGTGGTTCCTGCAAAGCACAACATGAGTACAAGCAGGTAACCATAGAAAAGGTAAAATGTGCCTACGATGGTATGGAGATGGATAAGCAAAAAATGAAGGCACACATGAAGTATAAGGGACAAACCCTTTATTTCTGCACCAGGGAGGAGAGGAAGGAGTTTAAGAAGGATCCAGAAGGTTATCTGTCAGGTAAAAAGAAGGGCGAATGCAAAGAGACTACCGGGCAACAAGTTCAATATACCTGTTCTATGCACCCGGAGGTGATTTCGGATAAGCCGGGTAAATGTCCAAAATGCGGCATGAATCTGGAGAAGAAGAAATAGGCAAGGTGTGAAGCACTATAACCCAAGTTGCCACCTATGTTCGTTTGTTCGTTATTCACTCGTAGGGACATCCCCTTGTGGGTATCCGTGTTTTACTTTGCGACAATTCGCCTGAGTTTTGCGGACAGGGACAAGCCCCCTGCTTTCGCAGAGGCAGGCTCTTTCCCTACGATAATAACAAACTATAGACATGGATGTCAATAGGTAGTAACTTGGGTTACTATATAGTAAACAACATGGTAAAGGGTGTCATTGATGAAAAAAACAAAGATGAGAAAGATCTGCTGGCTAATAGTAATTATAATCATTGCCTCATTAAAGGATGTATCCGCTACTGATTTAGCTGGATTGATAGATTTAAGCAAGCAACATCCTGAAATCCTGAAGGTCAGGGAAAGATTAACCGCACAAAAGGCAAAGATTGAAAAAGTGCAAGTCATTCCTGACCCAATGATTGGAGTTGGACTTGGAAAAACCGAAGGGATGACTGAAGGCTCACTTATGTTCCAACAGGCATTCCCCTACCCCGGTAAATTATCCTTGATGGGTGAGAAGGAAAAACGGCAATTAAAGATGCTTGAGACAGAATTATCTGCTATCACCCTTGAAAAGATTGCTCAGACAAAAAAGGACTACTACGAACTGTTTTGGGTGAATAAGTCAATTGAAATAACCAACCGAACCAAGGAACACCTGAAGCATATTGAGGGAATAGCCAATGCTATGTATGCCACTGGGATGATACCGCAAACGGATATCTTGCGAATCCAGACAGAAATATCCATGCAAACGGAAAGACTCATTATGTTGGAAGCAAAAAAGGAACAGGCGTCCTATCATCTCCTGTGGTTTTCCACAGGCATTTCTCCTGAAAAGGATACGATACCCATTGATATGCCTGCTGAATTAACCCTGTTAGAATCAAGAGAATATGCTGAGTTGCAACGAATTGCCCTTGAGAATTCACCGATGCTGAAGATGGTTGAATACCAGACACAGATGGGTGAAAAAGAGGTTGAGCTGGCAAAAAAGGAGTTTAAGCCCGACTTCGTCTCGCAGGCTGAATTGATGATCTCCGGTAACTGGAGTGTCCGACTTGGAATAATGTACCCGTTGTATAAAGACAAAAAACAGAAAAACGCCCTGTTAGAGATAGAGGCAAATCTATCCGCTACCAAAAAAGAATACGAGCAGAAGAAATTGGAGCTATTGCTTATGCTCAAAGAAAGTCATTTGATGGCAAAATCTACCCTGACAAACCTGAACCTGTACAAAACAGCCATTATCCCCCAGTTAAACCTGACCTATACCTCTGCCCTGTCTAACTATAAAACCGGCAAGATTGATTTTTTGATGATGTTTGACACCATAATGAGATTGCAGGAAGGAGAGTTGAGGTATTATGAGTTGCTGACAGAATATGGAAAGGCTATGGCTGAGATTGAAAGATTAACAGGGGGTGGATTATGAAAAGGAAAATATTAGCATTGGGGGTAATCCTGCTTATCATCTCTGGTGTTTTTGTCCTGACGCAAAGGTATCAGCGTAACGCTACTCATCAACAGAAGACTGCGATCAAGCAAATATATTCCTGCCCCATGCACCCTGACTATACCTCTGATAGATCAGGTCAATGCCCGATTTGCGGTATGACATTGGTGCTAAAAAAAGCCAGTGAGATAAAGGGAGAGAAGACGGAAAAGGGTGTGATCTTTATTTCCCCTGAAAAACAACAATTGATTGGGGTCAAGACAGCTAATGTAGGATTTGTTAGCTTGCAAAAACTCATTGCGGCAAAAGGGTTGGTGGATTATGATGAACGGCGGATATTTAGCATTAATACCAAGTTTGAGGGCTGGATAGAAAAGCTGTTCGTCAACTATACCGGTAAATTGGTGAAAAAGGGCGAGCCATTGTTTACTATCTATTCACCTGAACTTGTCTCGGCTCAGGAGGAATATCTGCTTTCGCTGAAAAATAGAGAGATTGGCAAGAACAGCCAATTTGAGGAGATAAAGGTAAGTAGCCAGTCTATGGTTGAGGCGACGGAAAGAAGGCTTAAATTGTGGGATATTACGGATGAACAGATAAAGCAATTAGAGGAAAAAGGCGAGATGACAAAGACATTAATCGTCCATTCACAGAACGAAGGCTTTGTTATAGAAAAGATGGTGGTAGAAGGGATGAAGATTATGCCCGGGGAGAGCTTGTATAAGATTGCTGATTTATCCTCTGTCTGGATAATTGCGGATATCTATGAGCAGGATATCCCATTGGTTAAAATAGGGCAGGTGGCTGAAATATCGTTATTGTCCGGCAAGGTGTTGCGTGGTAGGATAACCTATATCTACCCTTATCTTGAGGGTGAACTGCGAACAGTTAAGGTCAGGATTGAAGTGGCTAACCCGGGGTATGTCTTAAAGCCGAATTCGTATGTGAATGTGGGGATAAAGGTTGAGCTGGGTAGAAGGCTGGCAGTAGTAGATTCAGCCGTGATTGACACCGGGGAGCGACAACTAGTAATATTAGCCAGAGAGGATGGGCATTTTAAGCCGGTTGATGTCAAACTCGGTGTAAAGGTTGAAGGATTTTGCGAGGTTTTGGAAGGGATAAAGGAAGGGGATGAGGTAGTAACCAATGCCAATTTCCTGATTGACTCAGAAAGCAGAATGAAGGAGGCGCTCTCTGGGATGACTGGGGAAAGCTCTAAAGGAGAACATCACCATTGATAGAAAAGATAATCGAGTATTCCGCAAAAAATAAATTTATTGTCCTGACTATGGTTATCTGCGCCACGCTTTTGGGTTGGTGGTGTATGCAGAATGTGCCTTTGGATGCTATCCCTGACCTGACCGATACCCAGGTTATTATCCAGTCCACATGGGATAGAAGCCCGGATATTATTGAAGACCAGATTACCTATCCTGTCATCACCTCCCTGCTTGGTGCACCAAAGGTAAAGGATATTCGTGGATTTTCTGACTTTGGCTATTCCTTTGTTTATGTGATATTTGAAGAGGGAACGGACATCTACTGGGCAAGGTCGCGAGTGTTGGAGTATTTAAGCAAGATACAGTCAAGCCTTCCTCAAGGTGTCCAGACTAAACTTGGACCTGATGCCACAGGGCTTGGTTGGGTCTATCAGTATGCCCTAGTGGATAAATCTGGCAAGCATTCCATAGAAGAGATACGCAGTTATCAGGACTGGTTTTTGCGATATTACCTACAGGCAACAGAGGGTGTTTCTGAGGTTGCCACCATCGGTGGATTTCAGAAACAGTATCAGGTAAATATTGACCCAAATCTCTTGGCAGGGTATGGGATCTCTGTCAATGATGTTACCGCTGCTATTCGCTTAAGCAATCAGGATGCCGGCGGCAGGCTTCTTGAATTCTCCGGCAGGGAGTATATGATAAGGGGACGGGGGTATGCTAAGTCAATCGCGGATATTAAAAATATTGTGGTGAAATCAAAGGGTGGTGTTCCCCTGCGGATTAAGGATATTGCCCGGGTCGAGTTTGGTCCGGAGATAAGAAGGGGTGTTGGTGATTTAGATGGTATTGGTGAGACCGTCTCCGGCATAATCGTGATGCGGCAGGGCGAAAATGCCCTCAAGGTTATCCAGCGGGTAAAGGATAAACTAAAGGAGCTCAAGCCAAGTTTGCCTGATGGCTTAGAGGTTGTTCCGGTTTATGACCGCTCAAAGCTTATTAAGGCATCAATTGATACCTTGAAAACCACCTTAAGGGATGAACTGCTCATCGTCAGCCTGATTATCCTTTTATTCCTATTACATATCCCTTCAGCCATTATCCCCATCCTCACCCTGCCTATAGCCACCATTATCTCTTTTATCCCTATGTATGGCTTAGGGATTACCTCAAATATCATGTCCCTTGGCGGAATTGCTATTGCCATTGGGGCTATGATTGATGCCGCCATTGTTGTCGTGGAGCAATCCCATAAGAAGTTAGAACGGTGGGATAAAGAGGGCAGAAAGGGTGATTACAAGGAGGTGATAATTTCTGCCATAAAAGAGGTAGGTAGGCCAGCATTCTACTCACTTTTAGTCATTGGCATCTCATTCATTCCCATCTTTGCCTTGCAGGCACAAGAAGGAAGATTGTTCCAGCCACTTGCCTTTACCAAAAATTTCGCTATGATCTTCTCGGCTATTCTGGCTATTACCCTTACCCCGGCTATCATCCTCCTATTCTTCAGGTTAGAGAAATTCAAATTCAAACCAAAATTTTTGGCATCTATTTTGAATACTGTTATTATAACTAAGATAACACCTGAGGAGAAACATCCAATCAGCAGGATACTGCATAAGATTTATCATCCAGCTGTGGAATTTGTCTTAAAATACCCAGTTATGGTGATACTAACTGCGATTTTGATTGTAGCCAGCACCATCCCTGTTTTTATGAAGCTTGGTAGTGAATTTATGCCACCGTTGTATGAAGGAACGCTATTTTATATGCCTACGACTATGCCGGGTATATCGGTTACTGAGGCAAGTAAATTATTGCAGGTGCAGGATAAAATCCTAAAAAGCATTCCTGAAATAGAGCGGGTCTATGGCAAGGCAGGCAGGGCAGATACCGCTACTGACCCAGCACCATTCTCAATGATGGAGACTGTGGCTATTCTGAAACCGGATGACCAGTGGCGAGAGAAGAAGATCTGGTATTCAGAAATACCTGAGTTTTTGAAGGTACCCCTGCGGCATATCTGGCGGGATAAGATAACCTACGAGGAATTGGTAGCCGAGATAGACAGCAAGATGCAATTGCCTGGTGTCTCCAATGCCTGGACCATGCCCATTAAAGCCAGAATTGATATGCTGACTACAGGGATTAGAACACCAGTTGGGGTAAAAATCTTTGGAAGTGATCTGAAAAAGATAGAGGAGCTCGGGGAGAAGATTGAACAGGCTGCAATGAGTGTTCCTGACACCCGCTCCGCCTTTGCCGAAAGGACGGCTGGCGGATATTTCCTTGACTTTGAGATAAAAAGGGATGAAATTGCCAGATATGGGTTAACAATTGATGATGTGAATTCGTACATTATGAATGCCATTGGTGGGAAAAATATCACGACCACGATTGAAGGCCGGGCACGGTATCCGGTGAATTTGAGGATAAAACGAGAACTGCGGGATGATATTTTCGACCTGAAAGGGTTACTTGTGCCGATAATGCAGTCCAATGGGCAACAGGCAATGGGCAAACCCCGAACCCAAAATCCCGACCCCAGAGGCTACATCCCGCTTGGTCAACTCTGTGATATTAAGCTAACATCAGGTCCGTCAATGATTCGTGATGAAAATGGGCTATTGTCCGGCTATGTCTATATTGATGTTAAAGATAGCGATATTGGAGGTTATGTCCAAAAACTGAAGGAGGCAATCCATCAGCAGGTAAAGATACCAGCTGGTTACGGTATCTCCTTTTCAGGACAGTATGAGTTTATGTCCAGGGTAAAGGAAAGACTCAAGCTCGTCTTGCCCATTACTATCTTTATCATCTTTCTGCTTCTCTATCTCAACACCGGCTCTATTGCCAAAACAATGATTGTCTTTCTTTCTGTGCCATTTTCTGCGGTAGGTGCTATCTGGTTTTTGTATCTGCTTGGGTATAATATGAGCATAGCCGTCTGGGTAGGGCTAATTGCCCTGCTTGGTATAGATGCAGAAACAGGGGTATTTATGCTCCTCTATCTTGATTTAGCCTATGAGGAAAGGAAGAGGCAGGGATTGATGAATAACCTCCATGACCTGAAGGCAGCTATCATTGAAGGAGCAGTAAAGAGGGTGCGTCCCAAGTTTATGACTGTAGCCTGCGATTTGTCGCTTTTGCCCATTATGTGGTCTGTTGGTGTAGGCTCAGATGTAACGAAACGGATTGCCGCACCGATGATAGGCGGGTTATTTACTTCATTTCTGATGGAGCTACTTGTTTATCCGGCGATATATTTATTGTGGAAATGGCATTTTGAGATGAAGAGAGAAAAATTTGTAAGCATTCAGAAGGAGGCGTAAGTAGTGTGTTATAAAAAGGTATTCCTATGTTTATCAATATTAATTTTGTTAAATCATACCGTAGATGCTGGCGATGAAAAGATTACAGGAGGGCTGACTCTTGAACAGGCTGTCTCACTATCTATTTCTAATAATCCGAGCAGGTAGAGGTAGTAAGCAATGCACAAGGGCTTTCGGCAATGGAAATCGGAAAAATGGGGACAGCACCCTATTTTTCTTCTAAAAATAAGGTGCTGTCCCCATTTTCGATTTATAAGTCGCTCTCTCCCGTAGCCTTCAAAAAAGCCTCCACAATATAAGGATCAAACTGTTTTGCCTTTCCCCGATTAAGTTCCTCCATGGCTGCTTCTTGAGTCATTGCCTGACGATAGGGTCTATTTGAGGTCATGGCTTCATAGGCATCTGCTACCTGAATAATTCTGGCTATTAATGGGCAATCCTTGTTTTCTCTACCCTCTGGATACCCCTTCCCATCAAATCGTTCATGATGTAATTTTATCCCATTATGGACATCAGCCGGGAAACAGATACTCTCTACTATTTTTCCCCCTATACTGGGGTGTTCCTTTATTTCCATAAATTCCTTCTGGGTTAAAAATCCAGGCTTATTCAATACCTGTTTGCTAACTCCAATCTTACCAATATCATGGAGTATGGATGCCATTTTCAAATCTTCAAGTTGAGTTTCAGACAAGTTTAATTGACACCCAATGAGATGGGAAATATCAGCCACCCGTTCGCAATGACCATGCGTATAGGTATCTTTAGCCTCAAGGGTTTGGACCAAAATCTTGATTCCTTCATACAAATGCCTTGTTCGTTCCTCATATAAGCCTGTATTCACCATGCCAAGACTCGCACTAAGAGAAAAATTAGATAGCCACAGCAAGTCATTATCATTATAATCCCCACACCTCTTTCGTCCAATACCAATTATCCCGGGCAAAGAATCTTGATAAATAATAGGAAGAAAGATAACAGCTTGTGTTTTCTCAAAATATCTTCGCAGATTTTCATCACTTACTTCATTTAACAAAAGGATGGCTTTTTCCTCTTTCAGAATGGTAACAATTGGATGACTATAGCTGAACGACATACTATGAACAGTCTTTTCATCTAATCCAACGCTTTGTATAATCTTATAGTGTTTGTCCTCTATGGTCATAATAAAGATGATATTTGTGTCTAGTATTCTCTCTAAGGTACCAAGCATTGAATGCAGCAAAACCTCTCTGGTTAAGGTAGAGGACAGGCTTCTGGTAAAATCCTGCAAGGCTAAGGTATGCATATAAGCTTTTCGAAAGAATATATAGTCAATAATTTTATTAATCCTGCTATGTAATGACTTAAAAACCATGACCATGATTAGACCGAGAATAATCGTTGGCCAGAGAGAGTTATGCCATGAGATTTTAAGAAAATAGTCTATGTATAATACCCCATAGACTAATAGAAACATTAGAAACCCGGCTGTTATGGAATAAGCCTCTCTTTTTTTTATGATAGTGATGGGTATTAATTGGTACTTCAGGATAAGATAGCTCAAAAACAAGACATAGGGAAAAACTATAATATTGCCAGCAGGGTAGACCTTAATCTTATAAACAGGCAACATATTAAAAACAACCAGAATCACGGTGCATATTCCACCCAACATCAGGTATCTCAGCATCTTGTCTCCAATCTTCTCCCTGATCTTTTTCGATCCCGAATAGAGGAGATAAACCGTCTCAGCCAGAAGAAAAAGGAGAAAAAGATGATAGATGCTAACCATAGGGTTGAATATGGGATAATATCCCCAGTTATAAACCTGAAAGCTCTTATGACTTAAGGTTAATGGCAGGATGAAACCGGCACTAACAATATATGCCCAGTAATATAATTTATGTTTCAGTAATGAAGTATATCCTATGAGCAATGCCACAAAATGAAGATAACCGGGCAAAACAAAAGCCAAACCAATAATGGATATCCTCATCCAGAATAAAGCCATGGATTCAGGCATTCCCGGGGTAAAGAGATTAAAATGCCCAAAACTGAAAAGGCTAAGGCCAAGACAAAGAATAACGAAGCTGTATTTACTCTTATCCTTGCCTCGTTGCAGCATAAAAAGCCCAAGGCAGAGATAAAAGAAGAAGGCAAATAGTTGGAGAAGGTTATAAATATATTCCATAGGTATCTCCTTTACACATCAATCACGGCTAACAAAGCCGTAACAACCAGAGGGTCAAACCCCTGTCCACTTGCTTTTTGTATCTCTCCCAATGCCTCCTGCTGGCTTAATGCCATGCGATATGACCGTTCATGAATCATGGCTACAAAAGCATCAGCTACAGAGAGGATACGAGCAGAGACAGGGATGGCTTCCCCTTTTAAGGCAAAGGGATAGCCGCTTCCATCCATCCTTTCATGATGATACAGGATACATTCCTCAATTTCTCTACCCAACTGAATACTGTGGACAATATTCCTACCAATAGAGACATGCTCCTTGATCTTTTCAAACTCCTCTATGGTCAGCCTTCCATCAAGATGCAAAATATCTTCACTCACCCCTATATTTCCAATATCATGCAAGAAACTGGCAATCTTGATAACCTCTATTGTTGCCTCATCCAATTCCATCTCTTTAGCCATCAAGACAGCATAATTGGCAATAAGTTGAGAATGCCCCTGAACGAACTTATTTTGAGCCTCTATAGCCATACAAAGGGCATCTATAGTATTAATCATCAGGTTGATCCGTTCATCAAAGAATTTGATGTTTTCAAAGGCAAGAATTGCCTCAGCAGCCAGTGTCTCTAAAAGAGCCATCTCTTCTTCGCTATAACTGATTGCAGAGGTTTTTTCTTCCAGATTTAGAAGCCCGATGAGCCGATGATGAGAAAAAAGTGGAATAACCAGTGCAGCCTCTATAGCCTTCATATCCTGTATCAAATCATCCCTTACCCATCTAAGGTCAGGGTTTTCATTCAGCTCCCGACGCAATAATGACCTTTTATTCTGAACCAGCCAGCCAATGAGATGATTAGAGGGATTAAGCCGTATCCCATGGGATTGCGAGTTTATTCCAACAGATAGAGACACAGGATAATCCCCTGCCTCATTAATCACCATTACCGAAATCTTTTCTACATCTACTATCCGCAATACTGTTCGTATCATGGAATTGAGGATATATTCCTTATTAAAGGAAGAGCTGACCGTTAAACCAAACTCATGAATAATATCCTCTAACTCGCGTCTCTGAGCAAAAAAAGCTGTATCTACCCAGGATTGAATCCTGTTGCGTACAGGCAAAAATGTAAAGGCAATAAGCAAAGCCGTTACACCAATAGAAAAAAAAGTTTGATAGCCAGATAAAGCTACAGAGAACTTGCTGAAGATAAAAACATTACTCAGCCACAGTCCTGTGGTTAAAAAGGTCAGGATAGAATAAACTAATGCCCGACGGATAATAATGGTAATATCCATCAAGCGATAGCGAACAATGGCATAGGCTGTCATGGCATTAAAAAATAAAAGTCCAATATGGAAAAGTGGATAAACATCAAAACCAGAGATGCGCAAGATATTGGTTAAGGTGCTAAGGGTAGCAACAAATATCCCCAGAAAAAGATACCCTAAACGATTTCTTTCGGTGCCAGAGGTGCTGATCCTATATCTTTTATAGAGGAGATAACAACTATAGAAGGCTAATGAGCAAAGAAAGAGGTTAAAGTAGGGACTAATCTGTTCCCCTACCACTCGGTAATAGCCTGCGACACAAAGAACATTTGACCCAAATTTACCCCCCAGATGAAGCAAGAAAAAGATAACACCAAGGGTATAGCCAGCCATGGAAAGGAGACGATTGATTTTACTCTTATCCTCTGTAATACTCAAGATAAAGGCAAAAAGAGCAGGTCCCCCAAAGACCAGTCCCAGATGCAAAATAGGCAAACAGGCTATAGCCTCATCCCTGTTTTTAACTAAGGCTAAGGCTAACATGCCAAATCCCCAGATGCTCAGTGAGGCAGAAAGAAGGGCAAAATTCTTGTTCACAGCCCTTTTTACATCTCTGGTGAACACAAAAAGCCCTAAGAAAAGCATGAAAAAGCTGGCGATAGACAGGGTAATCTGATACAAATTTATCTCCTATGTTTCCAAGGGATAAGCATGGCTACCCCTTTTTGATAATCTATATATTCACAACCAAATTTTTCAATCAATGCTTGTTCCTCTAATCGGATACGATAAAGCATAAAAGGCACAAACAAGACAACTGCGGATAGAGCAGAAAGATAAGAATTTGGTACAAGCGAAAATCCAATCACCTCGATAATCACACACAAAGCCAATGGATGCCGCACGAAACGATATGGTCCATCATTAACTAATCTGTGATCATCATTTATCTTGATATCATGACTCACATGCTCCTTCAAATGCCTTATAGCCCATGCACGAGCCGGGATTATTCCAACATACATTATCAAACCAATCAGGCTGACTGTTAGATTAACCTCTTGAGGGCAAACATATATTATATATCGGCTATAAAAGTATTCAAATATAGACCCAATAGTCACCAGAAGATAAAGCATGAGCATAAAAGCATAACTGATATGTTCATAAACCTTCCCTGGCTTTTCTTCACCAGCATATGATTTGGTTATGCGTCTTAAGCGATAGATAGTCGAAAGAACAATAAAGACTATATAAGCGGTGGTAAAATTTATATTCATTCTTCATCCTCCACATCTGCATTTTAATTGACTCAAGCATTTCTTAGCCAATGATCGAATAACCATGGCATAGACAATCCCCTCCATCCATTTCCCTATCAATGGTATTTTCATGTCAATCTGATGGTTGATAGCCACCCTTGTTCCCTCACCAACAGCATCAAACCAATACTCCGTCTTCAGTCCTACTAAAGGCCCATTAATCTGTTCATGCTGGATTGACTCATTTTTTTTAATCACTGTCTCTGAGGTATAGCTGACAGGTATTCCCCAAAGACTGATAATGGATCGATGGGTTATCTTATCCCCCTGCTGACCAAGTATCTCCACCTTTTTATAGGCTGAGACATGCTTAAGGGAGGTAGCGATATCCTGAGCCTTTTCAAACACCATATTCAATTTCTCATGGATAATAATCGACTCTTTTCTGTAAATCATACTGTCTCCTATGGTGAAGAAACACAGACATTTTTGTCTGTGTTTCTTCATTTGTCCCTCAGATGATTTTGTTGCAGAAAGAAGTTGGCAGTCAGCAGTTGGCAGAAGGCAAGAGGCAGAATGCCATTCCTGCCCCCGTTTTCATGAGGGTAAACTCCGGCAGGAATCCAGAATCTGTCAACCGCCAACTGTTAACTGTTTCTCCGACATTCCCTTGATCCCCTTCAATGTCTCCTCAGCCATGCGGCTGACTATTCTGGCAATAATAAATCGGGCAATCAGATTGCCAATAAATGGTATCCTTTTATACTCAAAATTATGAACAAGCAGTATCCTTGTCCTGTCATCTATCTCTTCAAACTGCCACTCAATCCTCATTCCCTGAAGCGGACCCTCCAATTGAATTGCTTTAATGGATATATTAGGACTAATCCAGACCTCAGAGGACCAGTTTACTAACTTACCCCAAGCCATTCCCTCCCGTTGCACAATCATTCTCTCTCCATCCTGTTCGATAATCTTCACCTTTTTATATGTTGGAATAAACTCAGGGTATTTCTCCACATCAGAGGCTATATTAAACACTACCGATAAAGGGGCATCGATAATAATCTCATTCTTGACGCTTATCATTCTCATACCTCCTTATTACCAGCACTGAGTTCTTGCCGCCAAACCCAAAGGAATTAGACATAGCTACATTTATTCTTTTCTTTCGTGGCTTATTGGGCACACAATCCAAGTCGCAATCAGGGTCAGGGTATTCATGATTAATAGTAGGCGGCAGGAAATCGTTTTCCATGCCCAACAAGGTAGCCACTATTTCTATACCCCCGGAGGCACCAATGGAATGCCCAATCATAGATTTTGTAGAGCTTATGGCCAAATTATAGGCATGGGGTCCAAAGACCTTTTTAATAACCATGGTCTCTGTTTTATCGTTTAATGGGGTAGAACTTCCATGGACATTAATATATTCTATATCTTCTGGTTTTACCCCTGCATCCTCCAATGCCCTCTCCATGGCTCTTGATGCCTGTTCTCCGCTTGGATCCGGGGCAACCATGTGGTAGGCATCAACTGTAGAGGCATAGCCAATTAATTCAGCATAGATATGAGCACCCCTGTTCAGGGCATGTTCCAGCTCTTCCACAACAACTATTCCTGCCCCCTCACCCATGACAAATCCATCTCGTTTGGCATCAAATGGTCTACTTGCCTTTTGAGGGTTATCGTTTCGGGAAGACAAGGCACCCATGACCTCAAAGGATGTCAGGATAAGGGGACGAAGTGGTGCTTCTGCCCCGCCAACAATCATTATTTTCGACTCTCCATGACGAATGCTATCAAAGGCATAACCAATGGCATCTGTTCCTGCTGCACACCCGGTAGAAATAGTAATACTTGTCCCCTTTATCCCTAATTCCATGGAAACAGCTGAGGAGCAGGCACCAGCAAACATAATCACAGAAAGGAAGGGGCTTACCTTTTGTGGTCCCTCTTTAATAAACTTAAGATGCTGATCTTCCCCAAACCCAAGCCCACCCATACCGGCGCCAATAATCACCCCAATTTTTTCTATATCCTCTTTATTAAGATCAAGGGTAGCGTCTTTTATAGCCATATTGGCTGCGGCTATGGCAAACTGGGTGGTTCTGTCGGTTCTCTTCACTTGCTTTTTATTCATATATATTGATGGTTCAAAGTCTTTCACCTCTCCAGCTATCTTTACCGGCAGGGAAGAGGTGTCAAAGTTAGAAATCATTGACACCCCGGATCTTGCTTCAAGCAGCCCCTCCAAAAATGTATCTTTACCAATACCAATAGGCGAGATAATACCCAACCCGGTAATAACACATCTCTTATCAGAGTCTCTTTTCTCCGTGCCCCCCCTTGATTGAGCAATCATCTGCTCTGTTTGCCTGATAAATTCCTCAGCAGATATATCCTCTTCAGAGATGCTTGAAATAGCCCAGATTATCTTTAAGGGAACAGATTCACCCTCTTTGGGGCAGAATTGATAATCGTTAAGCCTATCTTGTATTTTTTTAGTCAACTTTATGGCTTTATTCCTGTCCGTTTCAGGCAGGATGAAGCAAAACCCGTCTCCGGCAATCCTTCCCAGAATATTAACCCTTTGCATGAAAGCCAGAAGAATATCAGCCACATCTTTAATCAGGATATTGCCGACCTCATAACCATATAACTCATTAATCTCCCTGATATTATCAATATAAATCATCAATAGTGAAAGTTGTCTTTCATATTCTCTTGCCCGATGTATTTCATCACCCAATCGAGATTGAATGTGCTGCCGATTAGACAATCCTGTTAGATCATCAACCTTAAGACGATTTCCCTCCATTATCTTTAGAAGATTATCCTTTTTCTCCAGCCCGGAAAAATACTTAAGAATATCCTTTATTAAGGGATCAACTACGAGATTAACCATCCTGCACAGATGAAGAACCTCTTCTTCAGGAAAGCATTTTACCCTTCTCATTGCGTTAAGAAAGACATCAGTATTAATGGAAAGCTCTTTGGCATATTGTTTACACCATTTCTCCTTTACATCTCCCAGAAGCAGACCGCCAACTATCAAGGCAGTGTGATTTTTTTGATGAATAACTACTGGTACGCTGAAATTGGTTAATCCAGCATGGCAATAAAAAATAGAAAATTTCTCATTTGGGGCATTTTCCCCAAAGCACTTTTGACCATAGAAGTCAAGGCATCTTTGATGCCCAAGCCTTGAATTCAGGATCAAATGACAAACAGGGGAGGTGTTCTGGCGTTCAAGAATACCCTGCCCAGAGGCATCAATAAATTGCATCCCACACCCTAATGTCTTCTCCAAAACATCCTGTACCTCTTCCCATTCATTAAAGAGGTTCAATAGTTCCCATAAGTGAGTTGTTTTATTCTTGTTTGGCATAGAATACCTCCTTGAAATTATTCCATTTCCCCCACAATCGCCACTGCCCTTGTCCATCCCGCACTTGCCCCTTCAATCTTCATTGGAAAGCAGGCAACCTTAAACCCATACGGCACGGGGATAGCATCCAGATTGGCCAGCCTTTCCAGATGGGCATACTCGCTGACCCTTCCAGCCAGATGGGCTGGCCAGAGATGGCTTTTATCCCTTGTCTTCAAATAATCCTGTATCATATTCTTAAACGGTCGATCAAACCCATAAGCATCTATCCCCATGACCCTTACCCCTTGTTCAATAAGCCAGAGTGTTGCTTCCCTGCTCATGCCAGGATGACAATCAAGGTAATCACTCCTGTCCCAATGCTTATCAGCACCAGTCATAATAAGAACAATATCAAAGGGGTGGATACGATAGCCAATTCTTTCCAATTCGTTCTGGACATCTATGGATAAAATCACCTCGCCCGGTTTTTTGTGCCTCATGTCAAGAACAACACCATTGCCAAAACACCACTCCAAAGGCAGATTATCAATGGTTCTGGCTGGCTTACCCTCTGAGATTGGTCCAAAGTGGTAAGGGGCATCCAGATGTGTCCCTGCATGTGTCCCAGCAATAATCTTTTCCCAGGCAAGCCCTATCCCCTCTGGAAAATCAGACGGTATTACCCGAAATATACCCAATAAATAAAGGAAGAAATTTTTCAGGGTAGCCATTATCGAACCCTTGACAATCAAGGCAGCCAATCCAAGAAGCAAGGCACCCTTTTTATGATTCAGGTATTTAATCTTAGGTTCCTCTGGCTCCATGGCTTTATTTTTTAAGGGAAGGCTCAAATCTATTATCTGCATATTCACTAACTGACTCCTTGATTCGGATATTGGATAGGATAATATTAATTTATGCCCCACTTGAGTATAACTACTCACATCTGATATACTCAACAAAGAAGGATTCCCGACAAGCGGGAATGACAGATCACAGAGGGCATGGACTTCTTGTCCATTCTGGCTTAGCCTGTCCCTGCCTGTCAAGAATCGACAGGATCCTTCTTCTCCTTGTCATTCTGGCTTGTCCAGAATCCTTCTTCTTATCCGATCACATCTGTCGTACTCAACAAAGAAGGATTCCCGACAAGCGGGAATGACAGATCACAAAGGGCATGGACTTCTTGTCTATTCTGGCTTAGCCTGTCCCTGCCTGTCAAGAATCGACAGGATCCTTCTTCTCCTTGTCATTCTGGCTTGTC
>Ga0210020_1000414_pt1 | contig 41952 bp, 30 predicted proteins | sample CryGeymeta201514_FD_183980 | JGI IMG/M metagenome (GOLD analysis project Ga0210020, IMG submission 183980) | Groundwater microbial communities from Crystal Geyser aquifers in Utah, USA - Crystal Geyser metaG 2015-14 (SPAdes) (version 2) | ecosystem: Environmental > Aquatic > Deep subsurface >... | reverse complement strand
CCACAAGGCATTCGCGTCGTAATCCCTTCATAAATCAGGTCAATTTGGTCCGCCCCCCAAAAAACGATGGAAGACGTTGATGAGGCTATCGGTCGTAATCCCTTCATAAATCAGGTCAATTTGGTCCACCAGGCAAGTTCACAGTCGGCAAAATCATTTTCTCCGTCGTAATCCCTTCATAAATCAGGTCAATTTGGTCATAAAACTTACACTCAGAAATATAGAGGACACCTACGGGACGGTCGTAATCCCTTCATAAATCAGGTCAATTTGGTCAATTCCGTTGTTGGATGAATACGCTAATGCGATTAAGGGGTGTCGTAATCCCTTCATAAATCAGGTCAATTTGGTCTTTAATGCTGCTCGCAGATAACGCAAACGATGACGGAGCATGGTCGTAATCCCTTCATAAATCAGGTCAATTTGGTCGACAGCAACCACCAACGCAAAGGGGACCGACCATGAGCCAGAGTCGTAATCCCTTCATAAATCAGGTCAATTTGGTCATGAAGATCGCAGAGAACAAGGGATGGCAGACCCACCAGAGTCGTAATCCCTTCATAAATCAGGTCAATTTGGTCAAAGACCACAAGAAAAAAGAGAGGGCCACCAAATGAGCGTCGTGTCGTAATCCCTTCATAAATCAGGTCAATTTGGTCGCTACCACAAGCGCAAAGGCGACGTCGTCCGCGCCCTGGTCGTAATCCCTTCATAAATCAGGTCAATTTGGTCCCGAAACCCTGAAGCAGATCGGCCGCGAGCTTACAGTCGTAATCCCTTCATAAATCAGGTCAATTTGGTCACCACTCAGCGGAAAAACCCTGCGCCGGCTCAAAGAGCACAGTCGTAATCCCTTCATAAATCAGGTCAATTTGGTCCCGAGGCCGCAAACGAGATAGCAAGGCTCAAAAAAGAGGGTCGTAATCCCTTCATAAATCAGGTCAATTTGGTCAATATCTGGAGATTCATATCCGACAGCAGGCCAAAGTCGTAATCCCTTCATAAATCAGGTCAATTTGGTCCCAGCCGCCAAATTTGTTGCACTCAACGACTCAGATACCCAGCGTCGTAATCCCTTCATAAATCAGGTCAATTTGGTCAATGGGAAATATAAGACACAACGGAGGTTGAGACTAATGGGTCGTAATCCCTTCATAAATCAGGTCAATTTGGTCTTTTAGATCCGCCGGTTAAAATCGGCGAGATCGTTGGAGTCGTAATCCCTTCATAAATCAGGTCAATTTGGTCCCCACAACAATAAGAAGGGATACGTTGTGCAGTATGACAAGTCGTAATCCCTTCATAAATCAGGTCAATTTGGTCACTGTACTCACATTAGATAAGAAGTTAAACTTATAGCGTCGTAATCCCTTCATAAATCAGGTCAATTTGGTCCCCCATAGCAAGGGGGAACAGTATATACCGCACTTTGTGCGTCGTAATCCCTTCATAAATCAGGTCAATTTGGTCCTTCGTGAACTAGGGTTATAACCCTAGTTCACGAAGTAAGTCGTAATCCCTTCATAAATCAGGTCAATTTGGTCGCCGGAGAAAGAGGTTGCATGAGTGTGCTGAACCAACAAGAGTCGTAATCCCTTCATAAATCAGGTCAATTTGGTCCACAACAATAAGGAGATACATCATGTATCAAATTATTAAGTCGTAATCCCTTCATAAATCAGGTCAATTTGGTCAAGTTCTACCTGTCTGTAGTCTGGCAGGATAAGAGCTATAGTCGTAATCCCTTCATAAATCAGGTCAATTTGGTCACGGGGGGATCCCGACTATTTCGTCTATGAGCCAGAGGGTCGTAATCCCTTCATAAATCAGGTCAATTTGGTCACGAAATATGCGGCTTTGAAAGCCGCAATGAGCTTGACGAAGTCGTAATCCCTTCATAAATCAGGTCAATTTGGTCAACCACCTCCATTTCTCATTATTTTCCTGCACGTTAGCCCTTCCTTTTCGCAGACCTGTGCCTGCATTGCAAAAAAACTCTCGCAAAAAAAACAGAATCTACCATAACTCTCTGCATTCACACATTTTTTCACTTTCGCCAACCTCCTTTCCGCTGAATCTGAAAAATACTGAAGAATCAGACAATTAGCTCATTCCACGCAAAAAACCTTCAGGTCGGCGCGTTCAAATAATCACCCAGGGGCCATCTTCGACCTGGCCTTGACCGTCCACCCCCAGTGCCAGCCACACATGATCACAATCACTACACAAGGGGAAATACTTCACCCCATCAACCGTCATGTCCATTTCCGCTTCAGCACGACGCCGCAATTCGGCCAGTTTAACCGGTGTGATTTCAATTTCAAAAACCGATTTCTGTACCCGCAGGCCATAGTCTTGCATCACTTTGGCAATGCGCTGCAAACGGCGCGGGTGGGCAATATCGTAAGCGACCAGCAGGTTCATTAAAGCACCTCAAAATCCAGCGGAATCAGCCTTAAGCCCAACCCCGAAACCGCAACCTTGCGCTGACAGCGGGCACACAGGCGATAAATCCGGAAGGAATCGGTATCGGGGTCAATCAGTTCGCGCCCCAGGGCCACAAGCGCTGCCAGGGTTGAACCGTCAACTTCACATTCAAACACCGATTTCTGCGTGTTCAGGCCTAAATCTTTCAAGCAGCGGTGCATGCGCGAGCGCCGCCGGTTATCGGTCATGTCGTAAGCAACAATCGCCAGCATTCCCCTCCCCCTGTTTCAGCGCAACAAAAATGGCTGGTATTCGGCCAGTTCGCCTTCGACCACCCGCCGATATTGGCGCGCCTGAAAAGCTAAGGCTTCGGCATAGGTCATGCGCCGCTCGGCGACCGGATGATGAAATTCGGTTTGCAACTTTTTCTCGAAGGCTTTGACGACCTTGCGAAAGGCGGGCGGATGCAGACGCACGGCGTTTTTCCCCTGACGCGCCTGGGCTTCGTCGGTTGGAGCATCCAGCTGTTGATCGGGCAGATCAAACAGCTCTTCATCATCTTCGGTTTCACTCATGGCCCCCAGTTGATCACGCGCCACGGCATCAAGTTCGTCTTGCTGACGACTGGGCAGGGGCAATTCGGGCGGGGTATGCACATAAAAATCCTCGCGCTGCAAAACCCGCAGATTCAGCAAGGCCAGAGCGACAGTGTCGGCCAGGGGGGCACGGAATTCTTCAACCAGATCCAGGGGCAAAGACTGGCGACCATAATCAAGACGGTGCAAAACGCCGGGATAGGGGTCGAGCCCGGCCAGGCGCACGGCGGCGACCATGCGGTTGATTAAAAAGGTGTACAGCAGTGACAACAGTGAGTTGACCGGATCGGTGGGCGGCCGCCGCACCCGGCGCACAAAGCCCCAGTCTTGATCGAGCCCGCAGCGCAACCCCGCAAAGTAACTGGCACTCCCCTGCCCTTCATAGCCGCGCAACTGTTCGAGACTGCCGGCATTATCAAGCCGGGACAGCACAGCCTGTACGTCTCGACAGGCTCTTTCGGCTTCGCCACTGTTACGCGTGCGCTTAATGCGCTGCAACACCGTCAGCGTATTCATCAGCTTGCCGCGCACCATCCGCCGTGCCACCGCCAGACAAAAGTTCTGATCGTCGGCCAGCAGAAACTGGCGGCGGCGCAGCAACACATTTTTCGGTTCATCCTGCGCCAGCCGCCCTTTGTAACGGCCATCCAGGCGCAGAAACACTGTGTCGATCCCTTCGCGCAGCAGCAGACCCAAAGCTGCTGGGGACAGACTGACATTGCCGCACAGCACCAGCTGTTCCAGCTTGTGCGGAAACAGGGTGTGGCAGATATCCTGGTCTTTGCGCACCAGCAAATGCCGCCCTTCGCGGACGATATGGGTGCCCTGGGTGGTAACATAGATGATCATGTTTTCTGGCCTCCTTTTCGTGATAATTGCTGCGAAAAGAATGCACAAAAACCAGGGCTGCCGCGACACTGGCAAGGTTGCGGCGGGTTATGTAATTGTCAAAGACCAGGTCATGCAGGCAAATTCTTTTGAACCACGAATGGACACGAATGAACACGAATTTAAAATCTTTAAGCTCTTGGTTTAAGTCTCTTTATTCACCTGTCGTCCAAGGGTCGTCATCCCCGAGTGATCCTGTCGGGGATCCAGACTTTTAATCCTGACCCAAAAACCAAAGCTCACGCCAAGGCGCGAAGCTCGCGAAGAAAAGTATAAAAGGACAAGTCAAAGCAGCGCAAATCAGCGTCCCATCAAGAATTTGCAGCCTTGCGCGCCTGACCCCACGATTCGCGGCTAAAGCCGCTCCCACAACAAAGCGGAACAGATACAAAACTATTATAAAACAAGAGAGATTTTAAGCACTTATTCGTGTCCATTCGTGTTCATTCGTGGTTCGCTTTCATTCATTTTCGATATCCCGCGCAACCTCGGACCACACATTTTGACGTATTTCGTTTAACGGCTCGTATTTCTTGGCAAACCCACGCAAAGCCCCCGCCTGGCTCAGCACGGGGCGCAGCATAACCACTCTATGACTGACTTCAATTTTGAGAATATTTGAGCCCAGAGCTTGGCGAGCATTTTTGGCAGTGTAATCTGCCCATTGGTTGTCATTTTTACCGTTGCTGGCATGACGGCCTCCTTTTTTGCATTACTTTCATAAATTTTAATGCAAAAACCGAAGTGTCACAACGAGCCCCCCAGATATTTCAGCACCTCCAGCGTTTTTTGATAATCATGGTCTTTGGCCGGGTTTTTCTTTTCGGTTTTTTCTTTCCACTTTTTCTGTTGCACCAGTTCAGACTTAACCTTTTCAGCCACCAGCTTTGCTTCTTCGCCCTGCCATTTTCCCTGTTTGAGGGCTGTGAGTAATTTAGCACCTTCGGATTTTTTAGGATCGGGATCAGCTTCGGTCACTTCCAGCAAACTCTTCTCAAAAGGCGACAAGCTGGCGCGACGCTCTTCTTCGGCGGCTAGCTGGGCCGCTTCAGCGGCCTGCTGTTGTTCATGCTTCTGCAGCAACATGTTTTTTTGCCTCATGTCTTCAATCTCATCATCGTTTCGCAACAACTGGCCATAGCCCACGGCCGTTTTGGCCCCGAAACCAAACCAGTCAAAAGCATGTTCAAAAGCCGTTTCAAGTAGTTTCCGCCAACTTTCGGTCAGAGCCTCTGGCAAGCCGGTGGTATTACACTGCACATTGAAAAGAAAACGACTGCCGGCCGGTATCACCAGAAACTGATTGGGGATGGGCTGACCACAATCGTTGGGCGCGGACTTGCCCTGGTAATAGTCTCTATGGTGCGGCGTAAGAATATCCATGCCGAGTTGATTTCCCCCTGGTTCAGGAATAACGTCCCAGAAACAAAGAGATCCCCGTAAATGAATGCTCTCGCGCAAAGTGCGCTTCGAGCCGATATCTTCTAGGAATTTGGCCGGATGTGCCAGATAGTCCGCTCTTTCCCTGCCCGACAGAACAGCCGAAATAAAGGGTACCAGCCATGGATTTGCTGCTAAGTTCGGGATCTGCTGCCGGTAACTGGCCTGCAGTTGTTCGGCTTCAGCTTTCAGAGGGGCGATGGCTTTGCCCGTCAGATGGACACTGCTTGTGTCAAAACCGAACAACCACCAAACCGCGAGCAGGTTCCAACCATCCTCGGTAGCCATATCAAGAGCAAGTTCTTCGGCTGCGCTCCGCAGCACTCCCTTAACCCCGCTCCCAGATAGATACGGCAGCCCATAGGGGTTGAGAAAGGCGAAGCCATTTTCCAGCGGATGTTCCATGCCGGTGCCGGTCATGAACGGGGACTCGGATATCGCGCTGATCTGCAAGGGTGGATTCGACAGACTTTGCGCCTGACTCGCTTGACGCAGCCGTAAGGCTTGCAACAATTCGAGCGTGGCTTTGTCAAGCACGAGTGTTTCTTTCAGCCCTTCCTTTTTCCCTGTGTCGTCCGGATTCCAGTCTTGTTTCCAGCTCTTAAAGAAGAGCCCGAAGCGATGCCCCGGCGGCATGGCGTCGTAAGGTGCAATATGGTTGTCGATATATCGGGGTGCGGCGTATCTGGCCACGGGTGCCTCCTATCGTTTTTCGCAAAGATTCAGATCAATCCGATGACGGATCGCCACTGACCGCCGGAGCGAACTGGCGAATCCAGCGCAGCAATTCCAGGGTTTCATCGGTGGCGCGACGGTAATCTCTGGACTCGGCTGAGTGAAGAAACGTCATGGTGCTTGAGAAGTCGGCTCCTTTAATACCCGGAAAGCGATCTTTCAACCAAACAAGAAGATGTTCAAGCAGATCTTTATGGTGATCTTCGCCCTTGGCCTGATAAAAAGCCAATGTGGGCATCAGGCCGTTGCTCATGATCAGAGCCGGAGCTGACTTGGCCAGGCTGGTGTAGCGCTTCGTGCAGCCTTGTACAGACTTCCAGGCATGGGCGGCACGCTTCTGTCCGAGATCAGGCATGGTCATTCCCTCCTGCTATTTTGAGGATCACTTGGCCGCGACCAGTGGTGGCGTCGCCGCCGATCTGAATCTGCCGACCATCGATCCCGTTTCCGGTCGTCAGCAGCTCCATCACCTGCTCGGCGTTCAGACCGTCCTTTTTTCTTTCTTGGGAAGCCATCACCGGCGCCAGCAGCAGGCTTTCCGGCGGCAAATTCTCGGTGTAAAAGAGGCCGCCATCCTTTGCCGTACCGCTGACATCGTCAATGCTCACATGGGGTTCGACGACAGTGGCGTTGCGCACGAAATAGGCGAAATCTTCCTCTGAAAGCAACACCAGGTCATCGCGCAGCTTTTCACGAAAAAACTGGAAGGCGGCCCCTTCGGGCAGGGCGTTGTCGGCCAGCCATTCGGAAACCTTCCGAAGATTCGGATCGACCTGCGCGGTGAACTCAAAGGATTCAAGGGCGACATTCTGGCCGGCCAGCAAATCAGGGTTGACGATTTTGCACTGCCCTTCCGGGACAGAGGTTAATTTCCAATCGGCCTCGATGCCGGCGATGTTCAGCAGACGCGCTGCGCGGGCCAGAGCTGTGGCCGAGGTGGCATAGACGAAGGCACGCTTGGGGCTGCGTACCGGAAAGGCGATCAATTGTGCATCGCCAAAACTGACGGCACCGGCCTGCTCGCTTGATTCGTTGGTTTCAGGGCCGAAAACCGTCTTGATGTCGCCATTGGTCCAGCCAAGGCCATGCCGCAGCGCCCCCTTGAGACCTGAACCGGCGATAATGGGGTACTCGGTGTGACGCTCGCGCTGGATAGGGTTGTCGATGAGCCCGAGGGCGGTACCGGCGCCCATGTGTACGGGGCTGACGCAATAGACGAAAAGTGCTTTTTGTTGTTGAAACATCTCCACCTCCTGTGGTCAGTCGTGGCGCGGCCAGGCCGCGATCAGAATGTTGTTGAATCCTTCGGCTTGGCGGCTTTGGTCGCCATTTTCGACCAAGGGCCAGAGGCCTTGCTCTGTCAATGCCTTCAATGCTGCGATATCACCGCTGAACTCGTCGAAAAAATACACGGAGCCGGTTGGCGCAACCCTTAGCGCCTCCTTGGGACGATAGTGGGCAATGTCCCAGCCACTGACCACCTCACCGCGAGTGACGCAGGCGGCTTTCAGACTGGCGGAAAAACCTTCGCCTCCCCAGGCCCACCGGCCATCGCTTTGAGTCAGGCCGGGGAGTTGCCAGCCCTCGGCGAAAAGACCCGGCGTGGTCAGCAGCAGCCGAAAGCGTTTTTCTTCGGCGATGCGCCGCCAGTCGGGCTCCGGCATGGCGAACGTGCAGGGGATGATTTCCGCGCCGCGCCCATCGCCGCCCAACCGAACCAGGCCAGCAGCCGGCAATAGTCCTGTGGCGCCGTCAACCCCGACCAGAAAGCCGCAATCTTTCGCCATTGCCACCGTCTCGGCAGTGTAAATCTGACCTTCGGCGGCGGCGCGACGTTGGCCATCCAAAGCGATGCCGAGCCGCGGATCTAACTTCCAGAGCTCTTTTTGCTGTTTGCAATGGGCCGCTAGACTCAGGGGTGCACCGTCGAGGTAAGCGCTGATGCCGGCATGATTGAGCCATTGCCCACCCAAAGGTTTGGAAGGCGTATCGGCCGCCAGCAACGGGCAAAAAGGTAAGGGATAGCTTGTTTGCAAAGCTGGATGCAGGGCGATTGGCTGAAGGTACGCAAGTTCTCCGTCGGATTTCGCGACCAGATCGGCCGGCAAGAGAAAGAAAACCTCCAGTGACGCATCGGCTCGGCTGGCGACACAGAAGTTCGTGATTCGGAAATCGCCGGGCTTATTGGGAGTACCGAGGCATTCGCCGATAGCACCTTCTGGTTTTGTATCCTTAAAAGTGGCCGGATCGATCTGATGATCCGCCAACATGCGCGAGCGAATAGCACCGGCGGGCAGAGACGGCCAGGGTGGCATGAGCGCCGCCCCGTGGGCTCCGGCCCCATCGAACAGCCGATTGCCGCGCAGATATAGGACATCAACAGGGTTAATAAAACAGTAGTCAGCCATTGTTATTCTCCTTGCGGGAGTTGCCGATACGTCCTTCGCGGGCCAGAAATTCGGCGACCGACAGAAAATCGGCTAGAAATTCGTCGGGACGCTCACGGCCGCTACAACCCTGCTTTTGCACCTGCAGCACCAGGGAGGCCAGCTCTCTGCCGAGCTCACCGTTGGCCTGGCGCTCCGGCCCCTTGCTCTGCCTTTCGAACTGATAGGTCAAGGTGGTCGCCAGAAGGGCTTCGTAATGCTCCTTACCCTTGAGGATTTTGGCATCAGGAAGCTGATTGGCCCATTGCTGCACCAGGTAGGCGGCGCGGCGCGACATACCGTCACCGGCCAGGATGTCCCGCAGCCGGATGAGCAAACCCATAGGTGATTGAGGAATCGGCTCGGCGTTTTCGGCTGAGACAAACCAGGGGCAGACCAGATGCACTGCGCCTCCCGCCCGCTTCAACAGTCTGACGGAAAAAGCATCGCGTCCGCCGGCATTTTTGGCCTGATTCTCGGCCTCCCGTAAGGTTCGCAATACTGAGCCGAGCGGCGCCGTGTGGTGAGCGATGACGGCACCTGCCGATGCCGTGGCTTTTGAGCCCATCACCCGGTAAAGGCGCTTTTTATAGCGAACATGCCCCATGGCGATATCCAGCCAGCTGCCCTTGTCGGCCTGCCCAAAAATATCTCGCCAGCAGGCGTCGAGGGCGTCACCATGCGGGAAAATACCAGCATAAACCAGGCGTAGCAGGAACATGGCCGGCAAGAGATCATCCACCGAAATCATCGCCAGAACATCGTCGCCGCCGGCATAAATAAGCTTGCCCTTGTAGAGGTCTTCCACCACATGGCGCACCAGATCGAGGGAAAATCCGTTCAGGGCACCGGAGATGGCCATATGGCGCGCGGGCGACGGCGGACGACGGGCATCTAGATAAGCTGACAATTTTTCATTGTCGGCAAACTGACTGACACCACCCTGAATCTGGGAATGCCAGCTGTCACGGAACCTAAGCCGCTTGTGGTCGTCAGTGCCGCTGAGCCAGGCGCCCATTTGGTCGCCATCGAGCAGAATCATGGCGTAATAGGCTTCGGGTTTGTCCCCCAATACCTTGGCGACTGCCTGTTCGATTGACTGACGTCCCTCTTCGCCGTCATTATCCCGGAGTTGATCCAGAAGTGCCGGTAGCCGCCGTGCCAGCAAATTCCCTTCTTCATCTGCTTTAAGCAGTTTTGTCGCAAGCTTGCGTGGCAAGGCTGCTTGCTCGGTGGCCCCTTGCAACATAGCTTTCAGTTGGAGTGGCAATGGTTTTCGTTCGTTGCTTCCTGCTTCGAGCCAGCGTCCAAGGCTGGTTGCCAGGGCCATGGTGTGAGTCGATACGACGAAGCGCTGCACATCAACCTCGGTAAGAATCTTGACCTGATCAGCGAAACGATTGGGCCACAAACGCTTCAGGGCGCAGGGGGCGCAGAGGTGTTCCCCCTTGCGCGCCCAGGCCGGCCGTTTGTCGGCGATTTTGGTCCAGAGGGTGGTAACGTCCTTCCGTTTGCCGGGCGGCAAATCGAGTTGCTTCCGATCGGTGGTCAGCCATTCGTTCTCACCACACAGGGAGCAGCGATACCCTGACTGGGGAAGCTGCCTGAATGGCCGAACGGTTTTAGCCGCCGCGCCAGCTCGGTCAAGCAGGTCGTAAAAGGCCGGATAGAGCACCCCGGCGTTGGGGCGGAAAAACCTGGAGCCATCCACCTGGATGTCGTCACTGTTGAGCAGCTTCCAAACCTCACTGTTGAGAAATCCAGGGGCCTCGCCCGTGGTCGGGAAGAACGGTGACATGGCACGGTGGAGCTCCGTAGTGCTGATTTTTCCGTCTTTCTCTCCGACCAGGGACCAGGGAACGGCGGCCCAGGTGACTTCGGGAAAATCGGCAAGCTGATCTCGAATCTGAGCATAGCAAGGGAGCATTTCATCCAAAGTTATGCTGGCGGAACCAAGAAGTTTTTCGACCGTTTCGTGCGCTTCCTGCTGCACCCAAACGCGCACTCGCTGGGTGATTTCCTCGGAAATGGCAACCACCTGATCCTGCGGGACAACCGCCATGAACTTGTTGGGCAGGGCCGCGCCGAACAGTGGGTTGGCGTCGGTCTTGTGCTTGCGCCAATCGCAATGTTCAAACAGGTCGGCAGGCAGATTCATCTCATCTCGCAGCCAGAGATCGACCAGCGGAATACCTCGCAATTGAGGAAAGATCACGGCATCGGGGCCGAATCTCTCGCATACGACCTTGAGACCTTCCCAGACGATGCGGGACAGCAGATGCGAGCCGGCCCACAGATCGGAGGTGGTGCGCGCCTGGGCGATAAACCCCTGCACCGGGCCGAAGCTCATGGACAACAGGGCGGGTGTGCCCTGGTGATCGGCGGCAAACGCTGAAGCAAAAGCAGAAGACAGATCAAGGTGCGCCCAAATCGTATGATCAGGTACGCGAGTATCGGCCGGGAGCAGTTGCCAGAGGCTGCTCAATTCTTTCGCCGGCAACTCAGGAGCAAACCGCCAGAAGGCCAGGGCGGTACGGCAAGCGTCGATCTGCTCATCTGTCCGTTGCACGTAACCGGCAAAGTGGTCGAAACTGACCGCCTTGATAAGGGCCGGATCGAGGTCGGAGAGCCGCTCGCGAATGGCGATCCGTTCACCCGAAAGGGGATGAATCAGTTCGGGGTTCTCGGCAAAGCGGACCTGCGTCCAGGCCGCATAGGGGCCATCATTGACCACGCGGGGGAATTGCGGCCGGTCGGCGGCGGACGCCCAATGATCGGCCTTCTTGACAAAAGTCTTCAATTCTTCCGGGATGCCCTGAGGGAAAAGCAATTCCCGCAGCTTGCGTACCGTACCGCCTTCGTGTCCAACAGGATCGCGCAACAAAATCAGGGCTTTTTCAGCCGGATCATGGGTCCAGGCAGCAAGCTTGGCTTTCCAGATATGTTCTTCCATCTATCGACCTCCCTGGATGCGGGTCATCTGCTGATCCAGCACCCGATGGACCTGTTGCCAGACCTGCCCCTGATATTCCGGCGTCAGGCGGGCTTGTTCAGTTTTATCCAGCTTGAACAATAATTCTCGCGGCAACCCGCAAGGCAGATGAAACGCAAGTCCCACATAACGCTTATCTGCTTGCTGTACAACTTTGAAACGGAGCTGGTTGGCTAGACGGCTTTGGTTCCCCCAGCTTGCGACACTGTGTTTCGTCACGGGATATGCCAACAAATGGCGAGCCACAATTGGCCCTGCAGAACCGGTGAATTTCAATGAAGTCCGGAAATCAATTTTCGTCTGTGCCAGAACTTTTATCGCATCTGACCAACTGGGGAAAGTTTCCTTGGTTTTCCAAAGCAGCAAGTTTTTTTGATCCGTCCCCAAAGCATGGGGCCACTCCATGGCCAAACACTGGTTCAAGGACTTGGAATACTTTTCAAGAACCCGGTTGGCCTGGCCATTGAGAAGCTGGTCGAAATCAGTAATCTGTTTTTGTCCGAGGGCAAGCGACCCCCAGCCATTGCGCGAACGCCCGCCTAAAGTGCCGAACCAGTGAATAAGCTGTAGTGCCTCGGTAATCGGCCCCTTATCTGGAGCTGAAAGTCCAAGGAGCAATTGATTCTCTTCGTTAGCACCTATAGCAGGGCCATTTTTAACAACTGATTTTCGTTGCTCCCTGGAATAATTCAGGGGCCCATAGGCAAGGTACAAATGTGCCCCCACTGGCATTGGCACCTCTGGATGCTTGATTCTTGGCTCCGGCGGCCATACGTTCATGCTGCCTTTTTCCCACCGTCCCAGCCGCATTCTCACCCGACCCTGCGACGCCCAGCTTTTCTCTCGACCGCTTTCTTGGTAGCCCAGCCAGGCGTGGCCAAACAGCCGACCTTCAGCCTCCCGCAATTTTACGTGGTCGTAGCCATAGTCTGGCGCCGCTGCCACCCGCCACCATTGCCGCAGCAAGGCTTTGAAGGGGGGCGAGCGCCAGGCCCCGTGCTGCTCGGCGTCGCCGAGAAAAGCGGGGGTCAAAAAACGAAGATTACAGTCAATTTTTTCCATGATGCCTCCCCTGAGTTGTTTCTTCGCGATGATATTGACCAATTTTTTTATGACTTGCATCCGCCGCAAGCTTGCGGCTTCAACGCAATATGCGCATTTCCTGACGGCTGAGCTTTAGCCCGTAACGGGTATTTGGGCGTTGACCTTGCCGGGCAATTTGCAGCTGGGCGGCGTCGATGGTGCCGAAGCCGCTGGCGAGTTTGCGGTTGAGTTTGGAGCGGTAGCTGTGAAAATTGTCGGGCGTTAAGCCAAAGATGCCGCTGCTGCTCATTTCTTGCGGGTCACGCCCGGGGTCGAGGTCGCGGTAAATCCGGCTGAGGCGTGTCTGCTGGTCGAGAAGCTGCGCCTGAGTGGGCCAACAGACCTCGCAGCCGGGACAATCCGGGGCGCAGACAGCATCTTTTTTGATTTCGGCGAGCAGGGTGTAAAGGGCCAACTGGGTCGGCGGCAGATCGAGCTCACGCCCTTTCCAGCGGAGTTTGCCTTCGCGCAGCAGAATGATTAAATCGGCGCTTTTTTCGCGCACCAAGGCCCCAAGTAGAGTGGCCGGAGCCTGGGGCGTGGCGAGCAGGTCGGCGCTGAGCTGACTGCGGAACGAAAAAAATGGCAGCGCCACCAGCTGTACCTGGGCATAGCGGGTGGATTTGCGGTAAGGCTGACCTTTGGCATCGTGGAGTTCGATTTCAACAGAATTGGTCGGCGGATAAAAGAAGTTGCGGCTGTTTTCAAACTCGGGGCTGACCAGCACGTGGAAGATGCGATCCTGCGGGCGGCCGTAGGCCTGGGCGGCAAAACCAAGGGCGGCGCCCATGGTTTTGCGCCCGCCGGCGATGGAATAATAGACTGCACCCTGTTCATCACGCGCTATCTGCCAGGCCAGGCGCAAACAGCTGCTGACCAGGGCGGTGTTGTCGGCTTCGCTGACAATATCGTCAATCGGCTGCCCGCTCTCGTGGGTCAGGGCATGGACGGCCTGCGGGCCGAAATCAATCTGTTCCGGGGTGATGTTCAAATCTTGCAGCAAGGCAAACCAGGCGCCCTGCTGATCATCAAACAGTTGACTCAAAATCGCATCACGGCCTTTGCGGGTGGTGATAATGCGAATGCACGCCGGACAGCGTTGCTGCTGGGCCAGGGCATAAACGGTTTCGGTTATGACCTGGGGCGAGAGGCCGCAGACGGCAAGCAAGGTAGTTTTCATGGCGGCTCCACCGCAATTTGGCCCAGGCCAAAGCTGGTCTGTTTGCCCAGATGCAGGCGGGCGGCGAGGCACAGCAGCTGGCGCTGGCGGGCGGGAACCTGGCCAAAGCAGATTTCACCTACCAGTCCACCAAACTGCATGGCCTCTTGTTGCCGGTTGCTGTAGCGCTGCCAATCGTGCCAGCGGGTCTGATCGTTGAGAGTGGGGATCTGTTGCGCCTGCTGAATCAGTTCACGATAGGGCAGCTCGGGCTCACCGTCGCCATAGCTGGCCATAACGGACGACAAGCGGCGCAATGCCGTGCGCATCAGGGTGGAAAAATCGAGTTTCTGAACGAAATGCCCCTGGTGTTTGACGCGCAGGGGCGTTTGTAAATTCAGATGAATATCCGCGGGAGGCGCATCGATGTCAACAGGCAGTTGCAGAGCTTCGAGGCCGGTGCAGCTTTCCAGGCGGGTGCTGCCCTGGCGGTAGAGTATCTGCCCCTTGCAGCTGACGCGGTCGAGGACAAATTTCGCCCGTCCTTTGCCGACGCCGTTTTGTCCCATTTTGTCGAAAGCATAAACAAAATAGGGCAAGGCTTCATTTATCTGACCGAACAACAGCAGGGTAAAGTTAAAGGAATCGCCGGCCGCCATGCGGGTGCGGGTGTCGGCGGCGGGGCGGATAACGTAGGGATGAGGCCGAGCGGCCAGGCGCGCGCCTGATGCTGCCGGCGACTGAGCTTCAAAAACGCGGGCATAGAGGCAGGTTTCACGCAGCAGGCAAACCGGGCAGTCCTGGCGGCGCAGGGCGCAAAGGGTTTGTTTGAGGGCGCTGCCGAAGCCGCCGCGAAAAGTGGAGCCTTTGTATGGGGGGAGAATTGCGTCTTGTTGCAGGGTGCAATGAAACTGGTAGTCGCCGATCTTCATCCTTTCCCTCCTGCGGATGGGTAAATGCACCACGAGGATATGTTGAGCACCCGGCACCGGCAAGGGTAGCAAGCTTGCTCCTCTCGCAAAAAAAATTGCCTGAGTTTTGTAGCACACTCCGCAACCTTTGCCAAACTTCGGTGTAATCATGCGGTTTTTCGTCGATCTAGAACGGTTCAGCACGCCCGCGAAACCCAAAAACTTTGCGGATGAACATCACTCTTCCGCTGGCAACCTCTTGAATTCAGGCTTCACCCCTCCTCTTGGGTTAACCCATATTTAACACTGTCAAAATTAAGTGTCGATAAAACAACTAGTACCCTATAACACATAATCTTTCGCATCTTGCTGGTTATTTTCCGCGTCAGCTGCGTTATGATATTCGCTGTTTAGCTATGGCTAGGCAGCGATCATCATGCCTTACTGACACGAAAAATCCCGGCGCAATCTTACGAAATCCTATGCGTTACAGGGTACTAGCGCAACTCATGCAAACGCGACAATTTTCTATACCAACGACCATGGATTCAAGAAGGTAAAAGAGCCTTTGATTGTGCTCCGTATGTTTTGCGAAGAAGGCTAAACGAATAGAAGTTCGAAACGACCCCTTGGCCATCTCTTGCAACTCACCATCAAGCTGGTCAGCACTGTTGGCGAGCATGGGGTCGAGATTATCGTGTAATAGGAAAAGGTAAAGGACGCCCCTTGCTTTGCCTGACTCTTTGTCTGCGGCCCCGTTTCAGCAACGGGGCCGCAGCCTCTGGTTTTATTTGGTGTAGGGGAAGACAAAGGTGCGTTTTTGGCCGTCGGCGAGTTTTGTGCCGACGGTGAAGGTATAGTCTCCTGCCGCCATCAGCATAACCGGCGCGCTGAACATCCCTTTGGCCAGCGTCATTCTCTGGGCCTCTCCAACCTTGCCATCGGGGCTGGTGACCTTGACCGCCACCTGGCCCTTGCTGATCATGGCACCGCTGGTGGCATCGACAAACATCAGCATCAGTTCTTGCCCATGGCCCTCACCGCCGGCCATTAAATGCCCCGCGGCTTTAACGCCGTCGGTGATTTGATCTGCAAGCATCACCATGTCTTTCATGCCACCGTGATCCATCTTCTTTGCATCATTATCCATCGCCATTTTACTGTGGTCCATCGCCAGGGCGGCGACGGGAACCAGCACTACGACCAGTGCCGTCAAAATCAGTTTCTTCATTTTTTTCTCCTTGCGTTTCGTGTGGTTGTGGGTTTGGGCAACCCGGTGATTACCCATTTAAAAGGGCTAAGGCCTCTTTACGGGTTTGGCTCTTTCGGTTCCTTATCTTCCCAATAATAATCTTCTTTATGACGAACCGGGCGCTCGATGTAGATTTCCACTTCCTGCAGCTCCTCGGTTGAGGTTGGGATCATCTCTTTTTGGAGCTTCATGCCGCGCCACATGAAGTAGATCACCGGAAAGACCAGCAGTTCCATGACGCCCGAGGTGACCACCCCGCCGATCATCGGTGCGGCGATGCGTTTCATCACATCGGCCCCGGCACCGTGGCTCCACATAATTGGCACCAGACCGGCGATAATCACCGCAATGGTCATGACCTTGGGCCGGATGCGTTTGACTGCGCCATGGTGAATCGCCTGCACCAGATCGCCACGGGTCAGCATGCGGCCCTTTTCGTTCCAGAGTTTGTAGGCCAGATCAAGGTAGAGGAGCATGACCACGCCGGTCTCGGCCGAGATCCCCGCCAGGGCGATGACTCCGACCCAGACGGCAATAGAGGTATTGTACCCGAGAAACCATAAATACCAGAAGCACCCGACCAGCGACAGGGGCACGGCGATAAAGATGATGCCGGTTTTCACCAGCGACTTGGTGCTCAGGTAAAGAATGACAAAAATGACCAGAACCGTCAGGGGAATTACCAGGGTCAGGCGTTTGTTCGCCTCCTGCATGTATTCGTACTGGCCGCTCCAGATGAGATTGTAGCCCGCCGGCAGTTTGACCTGCTCGGCCACGGCCTGTTGCGCATTTTTGACGTAGCTGCCAATGTCGCTGCCGGTCATGTCAACGTACACCCAGGCGGTACGGCGGGCGTTCTCGCTCTTGATGCCGGGCGGGCCTTTTTTAATGCTGATTTTCGCAACCTGGCCAATGGGGATCTGCGCCCCGGTTGGGGCCGAGATCAAAATGCGTTTGAGGGCGGCGAGATTATTGCGATAATCGCGCGCATAGCGAATGTTGACCGGGTAACGCTCCAAACCTTCGACGGTTTGGGTCACGTTCATGCCGCCGATGGCCGTCTGAATGACATCCTGAATATCTCCAACCGTCAGTCCATAGCGGGCGGCGGCTTCACGGTCGATCTCGTAGTCGAGATAATTGCCGCCGACCACCCGCTCGGAAAAAGCCGACAAAGTGCCGGGAAGTTCGCGCACCACCGCCTCAATCTCTTCGCCCAGCCGACTCAGGATTTCGAGGTCATCCCCCATGACCTTGATCCCCACCGGGGTTTTGATGCCGGTGGCGAGCATATCGATGCGGGTTTTGATGGGCATGGTCCAGGCATTAGTCACCCCCGGGAACTGAATCGCCTTGTCGAGCTCGGCCTTGAGCTCTTCAACGCTGATCGTCCCCTTTTCGGGCCAGATCAGGCGCAGCGGTTTTTTCAGCCATTCGAGCCCTTCGCCCCAGGCGCTGTAGAAACGTGCGACCTCGACCTTGCGCCATTCGTCTTCGGGCTTGAGCATAATGGTGGTTTCGAGCATCGACAAGGGCGCCGGGTCGGTGGCGGTCTGGGCACGGCCAACCTTACCGAAAACATGGTGCACCTCGGGAAAGCTGGCAATAATGCGGTCGGTCTGTTGCAGCAGCTCGCGTGCCTTGGTGATGGATATACCCGGCAGGGTAGTGGGCATATAAAGCAGATCGCCCTCATACAGGGGCGGCATAAACTCGGAGCCCATCTGCTTGAGGGGCACGAGGATCGAGACCGTCATCAGCACCGCGCCCAGCAGCACCAGCTTGCGCCAGCGCAGGACAAAATCGACCACCGGGTGATAGATCCGAATCAGCAGGCGGTTGACCGGGTTTTTCTCTTCGGGGGGAATCTTGCCGCGAATGAAGTAGCCCATGAGCACCGGCACCAGGGTAATCGCCAAAAAGGCCGCCGCGCCCATGGCATAGGTTTTGGTGTAGGCCAGGGGTTTAAACATGCGCCCCGACTGCCCGGTGAGGGTAAAGACCGGCACGAAGGAAACGGTGATAATCAGCAGCGAATAAAAGAGGGACGGCCCCACCTCCTTGGCGGCCTTGAGGATAATGTCCCAATGGGCTTCTCCCGGTTGCTTGTGTTCGAGGTGTTTATGGGCGTTTTCGATCATGATGATCGCTGCGTCGATCATCGCACCAATCGCAATGGCAATGCCGCCCAAACTCATGATATTGGCGTTGATTCCCTGGGCATACATGATCATAAACGCAATCAGAATCGCCACCGGCAGGGTCAATATGGCCACCAGGGCGCTGCGCAGATGAAAGAGGAAAATCGCGGTAACAATCGCAACAACGATGCTCTCTTCAAGGAGTTTTTCCTTGAGGGTTTCGACCGCGCGCTCGATCAGGCCGCTGCGATCATAAACCGAGCGGATACTCACCCCTTCGGGCAGCCCGGCCTGGAGCTCTTTGAGTTTTTGTTTGACGTTGTTGATGGTCGACAGGGCATTTTCGCCGTAGCGCATGACCACGACCCCGCCGACGGCCTCACCCCGGCCATCGAGCTCGGCCAGACCGCGGCGCAGTTCAGGGCCGATCTCGACCCGGGCAACATCGCGCACCAGAATCGGCGTGCCCCGCTTGTCGACCCCGACCACCACCTGTTCCAGATCGGCGATCGATGTGATATAGCCCAACCCGCGCACCATGTATTCAGTCTCGGCCATCTCGATCAGCTTGCCGCCGACATCGTTGTTGCTGCGCTTGATCGCCGTGCGCAACTTGGTCAGGGAAATGTCGTAGGCAGCGAGGCGGTTGGGATCGACTTTGACCTGATACTGCTTGACGTAACCGCCAATGCTGGCAACTTCAGAGACCCCGTCGACCGAGGTCAGTTCGTAACGCAGGTACCAATCTTGAATCGACCGCAGCTGCTGCAAGTCGTGGTTGTCACTTTCGAGCACATACTCATACACCCAGCCGACCCCGGTGGCATCGGGCCCGAGGCTGGGCGTGACCCCGGTCGGCAACTTCCCGGCGGCGTAATTGAGGTATTCGAGCACCCGTGAGCGCGCCCAGTACATATCGGTGCCATCTTCAAAAATAATGTAGACAAAAGACAGCCCGAAAAAGGAGTAACCGCGCACGGTTTTGGCGTAGGGCACCGCCAGCATCTGGGTGGTCAGGGGATAGGTCACCTGATCTTCCACCACTTGGGGGGCCTGTCCCGGATATTCGGTAAAGACAATCACCTGCACATCGGACAGATCGGGGATCGCATCAAGGGGCGTATTGTAGACCGCGTAAAGCCCGCCAACCACCAGAAAAACGGTTGCAAGCAAAACGATAAACTTATTCCGCAGAGAAAGGGTGATGATCTTTTCAAGCATGATAATGTCCTTCAGGCAGCGGCAAGGGTCGCATCAAAATAAGTCTTCGAGATCTTTGCTGGGGGTGGGTGGATCATCCCCAAAAAGATCTTCCATATCGCCTTGTGCCTCAGCCGGCTCCGCGTCCTTGGGTGCGAGCATTTTGGCAATCGCCTCGCGCAGGCGGCTTTCTGAATCGAACAGAAATTGGGCCGAAGTGACAACCTTTTCTCCTGCCGCAACCCCTTCACGGATCTCAAGCCTGCCGTCATCCCCCTGAACGCCGGTTTTGACCTTGCGCGGTTCAAACTTGCCCTCACCCAGGGACACAAAAACCGTCTGGCTCTCGCCCGCGTTGATAACCGCTTCAGCGGGAACGGAAAGCACCCCGCTGCGTCGGTCGGCCTGAATTTCGACATTGACATACATATCCGGGCGCAGGCTCAGATCGAGGTTGTCAAATTCGATGCGCGCCTTCACCGTGCGGGTTTTGGGGTCAACATAGGGATAAAGATAGGTCAGCTTAGCGAAACGCGGTTTTTCACTCGCATAAGGCAGGGTGACACTTGCCTGCTGACCAACCTTGACGAAGGGCAGCTCGCTCTCGTAGATATCGGCATAAACCCAGACCCGCGAAATGTCGGAAATCTCAAAAAGTGCCATCCCCGGCTTGATAAACATGCCCTCGTTGACCATCTTCATGGAGACAATCCCCTGATAGGGCGATTTAAGGGTCAGGGTTTTCTGCACCTCGCCGGTCTGCTCAATCTGCGCAATTTGCCCCGCAGAGATATCCCACAGCTGCAAGCGCCGCCGCGAGGCCTCAAGCAAACGCTTTGCCCCCTCGGCAATCTCAGCAAAACGGCTGGTGGCGAGGGCATCGAGGTTCTGACGGGCGAGAATCAGCTCTTGCTGGGCGGTGACCAGTTCGGGGCTATAAATTTCGAGGAGCTTCTGACCCTTTTTGACCTGCTGCCCGGTTTGGTTAACATAAAGCGTTTCCACCCAGCCGCCAATCTTGGCGTTGACTGAATACTGTTCGGGCTCGTCAAACCCGATAATACCAACCGTGCGGATCCGCCGGGAAATATCCCCCTTAACCACCGCTGCCGTACGCACCCCCATATTCTGCGCGGTCACTGGATCAATGCTGATGGTTGACCCGCTGTTGCCTTCATCCTCGTACACCGGCACCAGATCCATGCCCATGGGCGACTTGCCCGGTTCATCGCGAATAAAGGTCGGATCCATGGGCGCGACCCAGTATTTAATCTTTTTCTCTGCGGCTTGGGCCGAACCAACCAGCTCAAAGCGAACGAGATCATGTCGGGCAACCGCCGCGACCATCCACAAGAGCACCGCACTGATGCCGACCGCTAGAGGAAGAGTCAATAAGAGGAAAAGAGGTTTACGCATGGGATTAATCCTTTTCATTCTGCGGCGCATGAACGGGGGCAATTTCATCAAGACCAGCCGTGGCGCGCATTCGGGCCAGGCTGCGCTGCGCGTCGGCCTGGGCGCGGGCATAATCGATGCGGTAACGGTAGAGAGTCATCAGTGCATCGTGCAGGGAGAGAAAATCAAGCTTATCGACCTGATAGGCGGTGAGGCTGGCCTTGTAAGTCTGTTCGGCCTGGGGCAGGATGCCGCCGCCATAAAGATCAACCAGCTTAAGGGCCTGCTCGCGCTCGGTCAGGCTGCGGTGCAACTCCAGATCAACCTGACGGCCAAAATCTTTGCGTTGCTGATGGGCCATACGCAGGCCGGCATCGGCCTCGGCAACCGCGGCACGCCTTTTCGCCACCGGAAACGGCAGGTTGATGGTCAACCCGCCGCTGATAAAATCGGTGCCACCGTCGGGCAGGTCGTCGTCACGAAAACGATAACTGGCCCAGACATTGACATCGGGACGATAATCGAGCCGGGCGAGCTGCTCTTTTTTCTCGGACTGCCCGATCAAGGCATCAAAAGCGCGAAACATCGGTCGGTGCGCGCGCGCTGCTTCACGCAGGCCAGCCAGGCTTGGGCCGAAGGAAACCTCGACGGGTTCGGGAAACTCCCCCAGGGGCAACTCGGTAGCGCGGCCAATCAGGCTGTTGACCCGCGCCTTGCTGACCTCGGCTTTCTGCTCAAATTGCAGCAGGGTGTCAAACAAACGCGAGCGCTCGACCTGGGCTTTGAGAACCTCCTGCTGGGTTCCTTTGCCCACCGCATAACGCGTTTCCGCCAGGCGAATGATATCGTCCATCATGCCCAGATGTTCTTCGGTCAGAGCAATCGCCGCACCCTGAAAGCCCAATAAATACCAGTTATCCCGCACCTGCTGGCGCAGCTGCAGATGCAGATCTGCATATTTGGCCTCGGCCCAGCTTTGGCGCTCTTGAGCAAGGGCACGTTTGGTGGAAAGTTTACCCGGAAAAGGAAATTTCTGCGCCAGCTTGAAATCGTTGCCACTCATAGGCGTGGCATCACTGCGCAAATCGTCAACCGGGTAGTTGAGCAGACTGATGGAGAACTGCGGATCGGGCAGGGCATCGGCCTGGTCAATCCCGGCCGCAGCAACGCCGATTTGTTCTCGCGCCGCCAGCAGAGCGGGATTATTTTCGGTTACCTCGGCCAGCAACGCGGCCAGCGGCGCGGAATCGTCCGGCGGCAGCAGCGCGACCGCCCAAGACGGCGAAACCAGCGTAAGGCCAAGAAACAAACCCGCCACCAATCTGAATAGCTTCATCAAAATACACTCCTGTCAATAACATAGGTTCTCGTCCAACAATATCAGGATTCATGCCAAACAAATTTCAACAGGAATTTCAGTGACTTAAACTTAGGCAGGAGGTAAACTAGAGTTACAAGTGTAGAATAGCATCCAGCCTCACTGTGGAATAGTCTACAATTACGGGTCACCTTCTTCCGCTGAAAATTTATGCAATTTCAGACCGCCTCGATCACCTGTCGCAATTTGGCGCGGATGATTCCGGCAATTTCTTTGAGCGCCGGGTTCGCGACCGCCTGCATGGAGGCGAGCGGGTCGACTGCGGCAATTTCAACCCGGTCATCCTCAAACTCCTGAACCACGACATTGCACGGCAACATGCTGCCGATCCAGGGTTCGGCCTGCAATGCCTGGTAAGCGTATTGCGGGTTACAGGCACCAAGGATTAGATAATTGCGGAAATCGACATCGAGTTTCTTCTTCAGGGTCGCCTTAACATCAATCTGGGTCAGCACTCCGAAACCTTCTTTGGCTAAGACCGCGGTAACTTTTTCGACGGTTGTGGAAAAATCATGTTCAACCTGGCGTTGAAGTACGTATTCCATTATCTTCTCCTTTGTTTTGAGTTCTTTCTGGACAATAAAAAATGTTTGGCCCCCACTAATGATTGATCGATTCTTTCATACTCACCCCCAAGTCCTCGCGAACAGTTGAATGGCGGAAATTTGCCGAGTCCCTAAAAAGCAAAGCGCACGCCGACCACGAAGAACAGCTGCTCGGTATCCTCGCCATCCGCCTCGGCGATATTGTCGGTTTCGCCAAGCAGAGACTGATAACGCACGCCAAGATAAGGTGCAAACTCGCGCTTGAGCTCATAACTCAGACGCAGGTCAAGGGTGACATCGGTCACCCCCGCGCCGAGACGACGTTCGGCAATATCCTGAAAGGCAAAGCCCACCTGGCCCCGCGGCTGCAGCACGAGGCGCTGGGTGATGCGCAGGTCGTATTCAGCTTCGGTCTCGAAAGTGACATCACCCTCCGCGGAGATGTAGAGCGCGTTGTCAAATTCAAATTTATAGGGAGACAGGCCCTGTAGGGCGATCACGCCGGACCAGCGGTTCACGTAGTTATCCCGATCCCATTCGTTGGCGTATTGCACGCCGATTTGAGCATACCAGAAGGGCGAGATCAGGCGGGAATAGAGCAGGTCGGTTTCCGTTTCTCCCTCATCCGGGCCGTCAAAGGCCGCCTCGCCTTCGTTCTTCCACCAGAACTTGTTGAAGTCCCCGCCGATCCAGCCCTGGGCGTCCCAGCCGAGGCGATCCACCGTCTCATCGTCGCTTGCGATCCGATATTCGAGCTGATCGAAGAGGGTGAAGATGTAGAGCTGATCATCGTGGATCGGGGCAGGAAAGTCGCCAGGCGGCGGTGATTCGGAGAATTCGAAGACCTCGTTCAAGGTCATCCCTACGGGGATTGCCGGCTCAAACTGCGACGCCGGGGACACAGTTTTTTGATGACCTGCGGTTGATTCGCCGTGCAGCGGCATCTCGGTCATTTCCTGCGCCCATGCCGGGGCGGTAACCATCAGCAGTAGCAGAAGCAAAACCATCTTCCAGAAAAGTGGGTTATGCTTTGACATGGATCGGACCTCCTTCCAGCGTGCGGACCACGGCGACGGTGCGGAACATGCCGGCCTCCATGTGATAGAGCAGGTGGCAATGAAACGCCCATTGCCCAGGGGCATCGACGCTGATGTCCACACTGAGCAGCTCCGACGGCTGGACGGTCACGGTATGTTTGCGCGGATTGTCGCCATAGTCTTCGGCTCCGGCGTAGAGATCCATCCACATGCCGTGCAGGTGGATCGGGTGACTCATCATGGTGTCGTTGATCATGTTGATTCGCAGGCGTTCGCCGTACTGGAAGCGGAGCATGTCGGATTCCGACCATTTCTTGCCGTCGAACCCCCAGATATATTTTTCCATGTTGCCGGTCAGGTGGAGGTCAACCTCCCGGGTCGGTGGCCGGCGATCGTAAGGTCGCTCAAGGGCGCGAAGCTGGCTGTAGGTCAGCACCCGCCAGCCGTCATTGCCAAGCCCCACCCCGGGATAGTCGAGCCGGCGGTATACCGTTTGCACCATGCTGCTGCTGGCCGAACCGTGTCTGTCCGGGCCATGCTGGACGCGCTCGATCAAATTGGTCGTCGGCAAACCCCTGCGCTCGCCGTTGCTGGAGCTGTGCTGCGGCATGGCGTGCTGCATCTCTTCAGAGGCCTCGCTGCTCATACCTTGCATGCCGCCCTGCATCGCGCCATCCATACCATCCATCTCGCTGTGCATGATCATCCCCATATCGGCCATGGTGAGCAGGGGGCGGCGGCGCGGCTCGGGCACAGCTGCCGTCATTCCTTGTCCCGGTGCCAAGGTGCCGCGGGCATAGCCGCTGCGGTCCATCGTCTCCGCAAACAGGGTATAAGCCCGTGCGTCCGGCAGCGTCACGATCACATCATAGGTTTCGGCCACCCCGATCCGCAGCTCATCAGTCTCCACCGGTTTGATGTTTTGCCCGTCCGCCTGCACGACGGTTAGCGGCAGGCCCGGAATGCGGACATCGTAGTAGGTCATCGTCGAGGCATTGACGATCCGCAGGCGCACCCGCTGGCCGGGCTCGGCAATGAAGGTCGGGTTTTCGTCAGCCGTCTTGCCGTTCATCAGGTAGCTGTAGGTCGCGCCGGTAATGTCGGCGATGTCGGTCGAGTCCATGCGCATGCGGTCCCACGCCAGCCGACTTTTGAGCACCTCGCTCAGCGACAGACCGGTTGACTGCATCTGCTCGCCGATGTTGGTCAATGTCGGGCGCTGAAAGTTGTAATAGCCCCCCATGGCCTTCAGTTTCCACAACACACGTTCGGGGTCTTCGAATGTCCAGTCGGACAGGGTGATCGGATACTCTCTGTCGTAGGTCACCGGGTCGACTGCGGCCGGGTCGAGAATCAGGTGGCCGTAGTGGCCAAGCTGTTCCTGCAGGCCGGTGTGGCTGTGATACCAGTAGGTCCCGTTCTGCCGGATCGGGTAACGGTAGGTAAAGGTTTCACCCGCTGGAATGCCGGGGAAACTGATACCGGGAACGCCATCCATATTGAACGGCAGCAGGATGCCGTGCCAGTGAAGCGAGCTCGATTCATTCAGCCGATTGTGGACGCGAATCAACGCCTCCTTGCCTTCCTGCATCCGGATGACCGGCCCGGGGATCGAGCCATTAATCGCGATGGCGCGACCAGGCCTGCCGCCGATCAGCAGCTCTTTGCGCTCCAGGTAGAGGTCGATGCCGCCAGGATCGGTCGCGTTGAGTTCACCGAAATTACCGGCACTGTCGGCAGCCAGCGGGGCTGCCCAGAGTGGATGAAAGGACGGCAAGAATACACCTGTAGAAACCAGACAGGTCGCTTGCAGAAATTTCCGCCGAGACCAGGTCATGCTTGCAAAATTGATCATGTCTTCTTTCATCGTGTCACCTTTCGCATAAAAATTTGCAAAGCCAGCTTGTGCAGCCGCAAGGCATTACTGATCACCGAGACCAAAGCTAAAAGCCATGGCGGCTGTTCGGCGCAAGCGCTCAACACGACCGCAGGCACAAAATAGCCCGCAGCCATTGTTGCACAGTTGGGGTATTCCACATTTTTTGCCCGAAGCCATGGAATTTCAGCCATATCGCCTGCAACGTTACAATTGATCTGCCATAGGCTATTGATCACGACTTAAAGGGTTGGCAAGAAATGCGAGCGGAGAAGTGAATTCGCATGACTCAGCGCAGGCGTGACCTTCTGAAAGCGAATACTGATCTCCGTAAAATTGCGGTTAAGACAGAGAAAAGGGCCATTGCCGCAGAAGAGCCAAACATGAAAAATCGGCTTGGATGGCCCACGGAATTCTGAGCTGTTGCCGGAGCTGTCGTCGGCAGATCGATTTTGGTCAGATGCGCCAGGGCCGCCCGTCTGGCCCGCCATATTTAGAATTACTGTTAAATATGACAGGTTGCGCTAATGGATTTTCCTTCTGTCGTGTTTTGCACTTTCCAGCTTTCCGCTGAATTGACTGCCTCTTGTATCTGCAACCGCCCCAATGCTGACAGCCGGTACCTTCTTTGCGTTACATAACCCATCCCGAACAGAAGTTTTTCGTCGGCAAGGAAAAGCTGCAAGTTAAGGTCATTCCCCCGAAGGCCACCAGGTTGACAATCGAAGAGCTTTTGATTCGGCACAGTGCAAATAACATTAGTGCGTGAGGTTTATGGCATACCGCAACATCAGTTTTCGCACCTGGATTGGATGAAGAGTATGACAAATACACCTGACAGAACTTCCAAAGACCGGGCAGCCTTAAAGGCGATATTCCACCAATTTCACAGAGAATCTGTGGGCGTGACGGTGTTCAGCCCTTGTGATTTTCGGATTTTTCTTTCGGCCAATCCGCAAAGGCTATGAAATAAAGGAAAATGAGGTTGACGAAGGGAATCAGTGTCAGGAGTCCCAGCCAACCCGGATAGCCGGTGCGCCGGCAGATACGCCAGACCGGGATGACGACCACAAAGGCAAACACCAGCATCCACAGCCAGTGCCCTGCCCCCATCGTGTTATCAAACATGTGATTCCCCATCATAGTATTTTCCTCCGTTTCAATTCCGGGTTTCTGTGGTGGCCAGACAACGCCGCCGAGGACGAGCAAAGCGAGCACAATAGCTGTGGTCGCCTGAGGTCGCCCGGCGGAACTTAAATATCGATTTTGCGCAGCCGCAGGGCGTTGCTGATCACCGAAACCGAACTGAAGGCCATAGCGGCACCGGCGATCATCGGGCTGAGCAGGATACCGAAGAAAGGATAGAGCACCCCAGCGGCAATGGGGATGCCGATACCGTTGTAGATGAAGGCGAAAAACAGGTTCTGGCGGATATTGCGCATCACCGCGCGGCTGAGGCGCAGGCCGCCGACAATCCCGCGCAGGTCGCCCTTGACCAGGGTCATCCCGGCGCTCTCGATGGCGACGTCGGTACCGGTTCCCATGGCGACCCCGACATCGGCGGCCGCGAGGGCGGGGGCGTCGTTGATGCCGTCGCCCGCCATGGCAACGCGATGGCCCTTGGCCTTCAATTCGTTGACGATGCGTTGTTTATCCTCGGGAGAGACTTCGGCATGCACTTCGTCAATGCCCAGCTCTTTGGCCACAGCTTTGGCGGTGCGCGAATTATCTCCCGTGCACATGACCACGGTGATGCCCATGTCGTGCAACGCTGCGATGGCCTCTTTCGAGGTCTTTTTGATCGGATCGGCGATGGCGATGAGGCCGAGAAGCTGAGCGTCACGTCCCACCCAGATCACGGTTTTGGCCTCGCCTTGCAGGCGTTCCGCTTCTTTGGTCAGAGTCTCGGGGATGGTGATCTTTGCTGCTTCGAGGAAGCTCCGCTTGCCGACACGAATCATCTTGCCATCGACCCTGGCCTGGACCCCGCCGCCGGTGGTGCTCTCGAAGGCGCTGATTTCCGGGAGTTCGAGCCCCTCGCCCTTCGCCTTATCGACCACCGCCCGCGCCAGCGGGTGCTCGGACTGCGCTTCGACGGCCGCCGCCAGACGCAGCAAGTCGTCGGTCTTAACACCCTCAGGCGTTTGCGCATCGACCACCGAGGGCTTCCCCTCGGTGAGGGTGCCGGTCTTGTCGGTGATCAGATGCGTAATTTTCTCGGCGCGCTCGATGGCTTCGGCGTTTTTGATCAGGATGCCGTTTTGGGCGCCCTTGCCGACCCCGACCATGATCGACATCGGGGTGGCGAGACCCAGGGCACAGGGGCAGGCGATGATCAGCACGGAGACCGCCACGACGATGGCGTAGGCCATGGACGGCGCCGGGCCGAATGCGGCCCAGACGCCGAAAGCGCTCAGGGCGGTCAGCACGACCACAGGCACAAAATAGCCCGCGACCTGGTCGGCCAGTTTCTGGATCGGCGCCCGGCTGCGTTGGGCCTCGGCCACCATCTTGACAATATGCGCCAGCATGGTTTCCCCGCCCACGGCCTCAGCGCGCATAATGAAGCTGCCGGTCTGGTTGACCGTGGCGCCGATCACCTTGTCGTTTTCGCCCTTTTCCACCGGGATCGGCTCGCCGGTGAGCATCGACTCGTCGATGGTGCTTTTGCCGTCGAGAATGACGCCGTCGAGGGGGATTTTTTCGCCGGGGCGCACGCGCAGACGGTCACCTTTCTCAATGGCGTCGATCTCCACTTCCTCCTCTTCGCCATCCTCCTTGAGCCGGTGTGCGGTCTTGGCCGCAAGGTTGAGCAAACTCTGGACGGCTTTGCCGGTCTGCCGCCGGGCGCGGGCTTCAATCCACTGGCCGAACAAAATGAGGGTGGTGATAACCGCGCCGGCTTCGAAATAAAGCGCGACTTCACCGTGTCTGCGGAAAGACTCCGGGAAAAGATCGGGGAACAAGACCGCCATGACACTATAGGCATAAGCCGCACCGACTCCCAGCATGATCAGGGTGAACATATTCAGGCTGCGGTTGATGAGGGAGTGCCAGCCGCGGGTGAAAAAGAGGCTACCCGCCCAGAGGATGACGGGGGTCGCCAGAATCAGCTCCAGCCAGCCCTGCAACCGGGCCGAAAGAAGCCCTTCAAAAGAGAGCACGGGGATCATGCTGTCGAAAGCAAGAAACATAATTGGCGGGGTCAGACCACCGGCAATCAGGGTCTTGTGCTTCAAGCTGCGAATCGCCGCTTCCTCTTCCTCAGCGTTATCGCTGGATGCATTTATCGGCTCCAGATCCATGCCACACTTGGGACAGCTGCCCGGCCCCTGCTGAACAATTTCGGGATGCATCGGGCAGGTATATTGCCGTGACGCCTCAGCCGGGTCGGCGGTCTGCGGCTGCGGATGGAGGTAGGCGTCAGGATTGGTCGTAAACTTCTCTCGGCACTTCTCCGAGCAGAAGCTGTAGGTTTCTCCCTGCCACTTCGTTGTTCCCCCTTTAGCGTCGGAGGTGACCTCCATGCCGCATACGGGATCTCGCATAATTCACACCTTTGCTTCGAAAAAAACGTTTATTCGAACAGGCCCTCCAAATTCTCGGCGCTGCCAGCTGCATTCACCTGCTGCAACTGTTCGACGGTCAACACCTGGCGAGCATCGCTCACTGCCTGTAGGTGGCGAACCTGGATATCGCCTTCAAGTTTCTGCAGCTTACGCACCAGAGGCTCAGCGTCCTTCAGCGTCCAGTTGTCGGCGGAGAGCAATGCGGACATTTCCAGCCGGGCAATTTTCGCCTCGGCGGCAGTGCGGATATTCTCTTTGCGGCAGTCAAGGTGAATCGCTTTGAGCCGGCTTATCTGCTCAGCAGAAAGCCCGAGGTCAGCGGCACGATCGAGATAGAGCATAGAGCGCATGTCCTGCTCCATCTTGTGCATTTGACCACCGTTCATCATGCCGTGCATGCCGTCTCGGCCCATCCTATCGCCCATCCCTTGACCCATCATGCCCATCATCTGGGTTCCGGATTCTGAAGAGGGCGCAACCATGCAAGGCATGGAATTCATTCCCGCCCCCTGCATCATCATTCCTGGGGAGGAGGATGCAGATTGCGCGTCGGCGGGATGATGTGACGTCTGCTCGGAAGCCGCAAGGCTGGTGAGAGCGGTTGCTCCTATGAAAAAACTGACCAAAACGGCAGTACACAACATTCTTGTCATGGTGATCTCCTTTTCGTTGTCGGGGTGTCGAAGTTCGTTTCTGCTTTCGAAATTACGTAAGTCTATCATAGATGTCTCACATATTGAGGATGCAACAAGCGTGCCGCCGAAACCTGCGGATGGTTAGAGGGTTAAAGGAGAGAAAGAGGCGTGGCCTTAAAAACATTATCAGGATTCATGCCAAAAAAATTTCATTCGGAATTTCAGGAGTTTAATCTTAGGAAGGACGTAAAGTAGCGGTGCAAGCGTAGAATATTCTTTATTTAAGGATGACAGGTATTGAGAAACAATTATCCTAAAAAAAGCCGTTACTCACACGAAGCCGCGAAGTTTACGAAGAAAAAGCAATGGTTAAGTGAAAAGTTTAAACAACCTGTCCGGTGAATGTCTGTTTTGCCTTAATACGCTGCTTTTTCGTGTCTTTTCGTAATATTCGCGGCTCCAAGAGCCGTTTTTAGGATTATTACACAAATGTCATTCTTCAGCTCTGTTGCAGGAGCGGCTTCAGCCGCAACCTATCAGGCCTGAAGGCGACTCCAGGCGCGTCATCCCGGCTTTAACTTACGCCGGAACCCGAGGGGGGGAAGGGGAGGAGGATCTGGAGCTTCCGACAGAATCTCTCGGGGATGGCGCCCCATGGGCGGGTTGGTGAAGAGTTCTGCAATAAACCTCAGGGTTTACTACAGGGGCTGAAGATCCCCTTGGGTGAGCAGTACGAAAGCTTCCGTGGGAAGAATCACAGGTAATTATTTAACAAATAGCGGTAGCATCATCAATCGTGAGAGCTGATCTGTTCCTGCGGGATCTTGCAAATCGGAAGAGATAAACAAAATGCGTTCGTCATCAGCATAGAGCCCCTGAATCGGAAATTCAGATTCCAACCACAACGAATTTCTATAGGTTCCACCTTCCTGGTATTTCAAAACGGCGAGCCCCGCGGCCTCTATTGTTGGTTTACTGCCAAAATTTATTGAAAACTGCGGACGATATGACGAAACCGCAACAATCTCTTTGTGCCCATCGCCATCGACATCGGCAACAACCGGGTTGACTTCAAAGTGCACCTGGCCGAACAGTGTTTCTTTGGACTCGGGGTTGCGATCATAGGAAAGCTGCGAAAGACTTCCGCCAAAGCTCTTGCGTGCCTGATAAAAAATTTTGGCTCCATGATAAATTGTCAACGCGCCGGTGTTGATGTTTATCGTTTGGCTTGGGGCAGAATCATTCAGGTGAGCAAAAATGCTTCCCTGAACCGCAAAAGGATAAGGCAGATCGACATTCGGGGCCACAGCTTTCAACTTTGTCCCTGTAGGGCGAAGCTCCAGGACGCGACCATAAAAATTATCCAGATCGAGTTCTTGGCCCAACAATAATTCTTTTTTCGCATCCCCGTCGCGGTCGAAGCTTCCAAGAAAAAACAAGGGATCGGCGTAGCCTCCCGGAGCAAGCCTATCGTCTTTGAAGCGCAGCAAACGGCCTAACGGCGTGGTTTTGACGCTGGTTCCTTGATTGGGGAAGCCTTCAATCGTGCCGCTCAAGGCAAGAAAAAGCTTTCCGGGCTCCGGTTGCCACCAGCTTAAAGCATGGATCTTGCGGTCATGAAAGCGCGTCTCGTCGAGAAGTTCCAGCGTTTGGCCGACACGATAAACCCACAGGTTTAAGCCATCGGTAGCGGCAAGCAGCAAGCTGCCATCAACTTGAGCAAAATCGGCCATCAAAATTGCGCCGTGCATATCGCCTACAATTTTCACCCTGGGGCGGTTTGGTGTATAGCGGATCGAACCGTCAACCAGTTCAACGGGATAATCGGTTTTTTCCCGCGCATTCAGGTGCTTATCTTGCGGTGGCAGAGGGACAGAATAGGAGCGCAGCACCAGCTCATCCGGCCCGGTGACTTTAATGCGCTGTCCATCGAAAAAAAACCGAATATCAGGGGAAGGATCTGAGGAGTTTTCGGTTGAAGACATCTTTGATTGCTGCCAGAACAATGCGGGGACAGCGTTGCGCAGGCGTTCAAATAACTCAGAAGCACCCTCGCCCGCAGCGACGAACTCGGCATTTAAAGCGGCAAAACGCTTGAGGGGCGCGCCCGTGGCAAGGTTTTTCTCCCCCGAAATTTGGCGCGCATGACTGAACTTACTCTCGACCTGCGTCACCTTGAGCACTGCGCGTCGCTTATCAAGGGTTCCAAGATCTTCACCGGTAATTGGATGGATGACCTTGGCTCCCGACTGCAAAACGGTTAAAAGATCGCCGACACGCACCCCACTTCCGGCGCCTAAATCAACAAGATAACCATCATTCACGGGCATAATGATGTAGCCCTTGAGGGGAGTGAATTCTTTGCTGAGTTCAGAGATCAGCGGTTCCAGACGCGTCCCCGCCATCGTTGGCGCCGCAAGCGCCAGCAGAAGACCAATGAGAAAAATCAACTTCGGGTGCAAACGCAACATCGCAGCCATCCCTGATCTCCAGTAAAAGAGAAAAACGCGCCCTGCCGGGCGCACCATGCAAAGCGGGCCAGCCAAATTGACTGGCCCGCGTGCAAGGCTTTGGAGCGGTTCGTGTGCTTAGAAATGATAGCGCACGCGCGAGGTGATCCGGTAAATATTATCGTCGGCATTAGCAGTTTTTACCGTATTCCACCAGTCGCCGGTAATAAGGTAGCCACCATTGAGAGCCAGCTCAAGGTTGTCATAAAGTTGGTAGCTCACATAGGCGTCGAACTCGGTTCCAACTTGATCTTCGCCATTTAAATCTTCGGCGGTCAACAGATAAAGGGCGGCAAGGCCCCATTTGGTCTTGTCATTCTGCTTACGATCGTAGGCCAGTTTGTTGAGGAAAAGACCATTATTGAACAGGTAAGGACGTTCGGTCATATAGTTGTCATCGGTATAGCCACCTTCAAACAGCACAATGCTGTCAAAGGTATCAACATCGGTTGACATAAACGCATTCAAATCGTTATCCGTGTCGTTATCATCGCCCGAAGCATACCAGCTGGTGAAGGTCAGCTTGCTGGCACCCATTTTTATGCCGACATCAGCGTGCAATAGATAGGCACTCAGGTCAAAATCCTGAGTCGTGGTCGCAGTGAAACCAGTAAACTGAGCATTATCAAGTTCACCCGCCTGGTAGATGCCATCCCAATTGACGAAGAAGTTCCCCGAAGTCAGCCCACCGTCGACACCAAAAGTATAAATGTCATATTCAACATCGGTCATCTGCTTGATGCCGTATTGGGCGGCGTCAACCTTGCCCGGGGTTGCAGAGTCAGGATCTTGCGTCTGATAGAGGGCAAACAGACCCAACTTGACATTTTCATTTGGCCGCAAATTTACCCGCGCAGAGAAGCCATCTGCCGAGCTGCGATCATTATCAGCGGAGGTATTGAAATGTTCATAGCCCCGCATCCAGGCCAGCTCATAGAGATCGGTAGTATATTTGACCCCGGTAGCAGTCTCGGACCAAACAAACTTGTTGACCTTGTAGGGCTGTAAACCCAAAGTCAGCAGAGATTTCTGCGCACTGCCTGGCACCTGGAACTGGGTATAAAGCCAACGGGTCTCGATATTCTTACCGTCGCCCGAAAATGCGCCACCCTGGTCTTTGTTGCCGAAGCGAATTGCGCCGACCTCAAGCGCGAAGACGCCCTTGATCTTGCCGTCGTTAGATTTGGCCTCGGTCCAAAAGCGGTACTTGGCATCGCCCCAAGTGGTGTTATTCGAGTCTCCTAAAACGGCGCCCTTGGCGCCGCCCTGTTCAGCAACCCCTTTTTCCAGTACCGCGCCCTTATAAAGATTGGCATGGCTCGAATAAAGATTGAAGCGGTTGTTCAGATCGCCATGAAAGACGAATTCGGCCGCCATTGACGGCGCGGCGGCGGCTATGATCGTCAGCATGGCGACCATAAGTCTCAGTTTTTTAAGCATTTTTTACCTCCATCTTAGGTTGAAGATTTGGCCTCGAACTATTCGACGCCTTCTTGGGTATCAAAAAAAACTGGCCACCACAGGCAGAGTTTAATGCCTGGGGAACAGGAAGATCAGGGATGGTGTCCACGGCGCTGAGAAGACATAAAAACAGACCGTTTTCATAATAGCCAAAAGGTGGCGTGCCTCAAAAGGCACGCCCATAACACATTCCTAACCCGGAGGCACCACCCGTCCGAGTTTCCTTCCGCGCCAGAGGTAAGACTGCACGAGATTGGTACCTGATAAACCTCGGCAAAGCATCGGGCGCGCTTTTCTTTGTCTGTGAGTTGGGCAAAGAGTTATAAACGTTTATCTTCATGGCTGAGATCATACAAAGAAAGCAAACAATGCGCCAAAAAACAAAACCACGTAAATTCAGTAAGTTAATTTCAATCCGATTATGCCCCCGCCTAAAATATGTAGAATATTCAACAACCAACTGCCGGATATCACACATAAAAACCCCATAAGAATTCGGACAATTCCCTAAAGCACCAGCGCGCTCGCATCGAGGGCTGGAAATATTTTTGCCTGGGAATAAATTTCGTGCCTTATTTAAGGGGGTTAGCAGCAGTTGCAATTTTGACTGCACGCAAATAAACAACTTGGCAGTAGTTTTGATAGGAGTTTGGTGTATGAACCGTTGAAATCACAATGGGAGCTAAGCGTGGATGTGTCTGTTCTGCTGATTGATGGTGATTTGAATTACTGCCGCACCTGTGGCTACGCCCTAGCAACGGCCGGGTTCAAAATCCTGACCGCGGGCAGTCCCCGAGAAGGGCTAAATTTGTTTCAGCCGCACTATCCGGCAGTCGTAGTTACCGATCTTATGATGCCGGAACGCAACAGCTTTAAATTATTGGCAGACATTCACGCCAGAGCGCCAAACACTCCGATTATCGTGGTTACCGGTCACGGCAGCATTGAAAATGCGGTTAATGTCATGAAGGCCGGAGCTTTTGATTACCTGCTGAAGCCGATCCCCCATGATCTTCTGATCCAGACACTACGCCGGGCCTTGAACTTTTTTCAGAACAAAAAGGTTTGCTATCCAACGACCAACCCAGCCAAAGCAGAAGAGCGCGTCATTATTGGCCAATCACCCGTTATCCAGATTCTTCTGCAACGGGTCACAAAAATTGCCAACAGCGATGTATCGGTACTGTTACAGGGGGAAAGTGGCACCGGCAAAGAATTAATTGCCAGACAAATCCACCAGCAATCCGCACGCCGCGAAGCACCGTTTGTTGCCGTGAACTGTGCAGCCATTCCTGAAAATCTGTTTGAAAGTGAACTTTTTGGCTATCGCCGCGGGGCCTTCACCGGAGCTTCACGCGACAAAACGGGGAAACTTGAAATTGCCGACGGCGGCACCCTGTTTCTCGACGAAATCGGTGAATTACCCCTGGCCCTGCAGCCCAAACTCTTAAGGGCACTGCAAGAACAGGAGATTGAACCGGTTGGAGGAAGCAGTTTGGGTATTAATGTACGCGTGATTGCAGCAACTAATCGCGATCTCGAAAAAGATGTTGCCGCCGGTTATTTTCGCGATGACCTCTATTTTCGGCTGGCGGTTGTTCCCCTGAATATGCCCCCTTTGCGGTCGCGGCCGGAAGATATTCCCCTATTGATCAAATTTTATCTGCAACAAAAACAGGCGACGAATGTTCAACTGAGCGCGGCGTTGCTGAAAGCGCTGCAAAACTATAATTGGCCGGGTAATGTGCGCGAACTGGCAAATCTACTAGAGCAGATGCTGGTTTTCAGACGTACAAACCTGTTGGATATCGAAGACTTACCCGAACGCATTCGGGCCGGCTTTGCGCACTACTACACCAGCTTCAAGCTGCCAATCGACGGCATCAGTCTTGAAGAACTGGAACACGATCTCATTTTGCAGGCACTCAATCGTTGTCGTTGGAACAAAACGCAAGCCGCTGAGTCCCTTCACATAACCCGACATGCTCTGCAGTACCGACTGATCAAATATTCGCTGAAGAACCAGAGGAACTGACCCCTCTGGCCCTTGGTTTGACAAGATCGATTTTTTGTCAAAGCAGCAAAATAGGCAATCGGTGGAATATCCCCCCCCTTCACGATTTTTCTCCCTTTTTCAAAAGCTTCTGCTATAGTCCGTTCACAGTGAAACAAATTTTTACCGGCCCGCCCTCCGCAGCAATCAGGCGTTGAGGTCGCCGGCGCGCTCCATTTCGGAGCAGTCTCTTAAGGGGAGAATCAAACAGTTCGATCAGCCCGCGTACAAACCCCGGCAGCAACCGGTGCGGTTTTGCGTTGAGCGGATCATGAGGCCTGCGGGCGTCGAAAGGTTGAAACATGAGCAGGAAGATGCTGATTAACGCATCGCATCCCGAGGAAAACCGGGTTGCGATTGTTGTCGATGGAATTTTAAGCGAACTCGATATTGAGCTGGCGGGTCAGCAGCAGACCCGGGGGAATATCTACAAAGCGGTGGTGGTTCGGGTTGAGCCCGGCCTGCAAGCCGCTTTTGTTGATTACGGCGCAGAAAAACACGGGTTTCTCCAACTCGGAGAAATTCATCCGCAACTCTACCCCACCAAAAAAATTGGCAAGGATCGGCCACGCATCAACGACATTCTGCACCGCGGCCAGGAAATTCTGGTGCAGGTGGTCAAAGGCGAACGTGGCACCAAGGGCGCGGCCTTAACCACCCTGCTCTCTCTGCCCGGCCGCTATATGGTGCTGATGCCCGACAGCGACACCAAGGGCGTTTCGCGCAAGATTCAAGATGACAAAGAGCGCAAAACCCTGAAGAAAACCATGGCCCAGCTCGATCTGCCCCAGGAAATGGGCTACATCGTGCGCACGGCCGGGATCGGTAAGGAAGAGAGCGAACTCAAACGCGACTTCAATTATCTGGTCAGTCTCTACAAAGGCATCCTTGCCCGCCGCGACAAGGTCAAGGCCCCGGCGCAACTCTACCAGGAATCTGACATCGTTATCCGCAGTATTCGCGATTACTTTTCCAGTGATATCGACGAAGTTCTGATTGATGATGAGAAGGTTTACCAACAGGCGCGCGATTTTTTTGCCCTGGTCATGCCCGAGCTTTTGGGGTTGGTCAAACTCCACCGCGAAAAACGCCCCATCTTTTCCCGCTATCAAATTGAAGAGCAGATTGAGGCTCTGGCCCATAACAAGGTGCTTTTGCCCGCAGGTGGCTCCATTGTGATTGATCAAACAGAGGCCCTGGTGGCCATTGATGTCAATTCGGGGCGCATGGGCGGTGAAAAAGGCATTGAAGCTACGGCCGCGCGCAGCAACATTGAAGCGGCAGCTGAAATTGGTCGCCAGCTGCGCCTGCGCGATCTGGGCGGGTTGATCGTCATCGATTTCATCGATATGCGCGACCAGAAAAAGATTCGTGAAGTTGAAAACACCCTGCGCGACAGCATCAAAGACGATAAAGCCCGCATCACCCTCGGCAAAATCACGCAGTTTGGTCTGCTGGAGCTTTCGCGCCAGCGCATTCGTCCAACCCTGTCGGTGGGTGCCTACCTCGAATGCCCCCACTGCCATGGCCTCGGCAAGGTCAAGTCACCCGAAGCTCAGGCCGTCGCCCTGTTGCGCCAGCTGCATACCAGTGTCTCCAAGGGCCAGATCGGCAGAATCTCGGTGGAAGTCCCGATTGATGTCGCTAATTATTTACATAATGAGCATCGCCAAAGCCTGAGTGAACTGGAACAACGCTTTGCGTTGAAAATTGAAATTATTGCCAGCGCCGAAGCCCTGCCTGGGGCCATGGAACTGGAACAACACAAGCGTGAAAAAACCCGGTTACCCGAAATGGACGAAGCCCCGGTTTCCCATGCGATTGGCATGGAGGAAGCCCTGGCCGCCATCAGCGAACAGGAAGAAGTCGACGACGAGCCCGAATCTGCTCCCATGAGCGCCGTTGCAGCCGAGTTAACCGGCCCGGAGATACCCGAAGAGGTCGTAGCCGCCGAACTTGGCGGTGCGGAAACGGCGCCCAGTGCCGAAAGTGCCAGCAGTAAGCGGCGGCGGCGCCGGAAGCGGCGGCGCACGGAACGCAGCGACGAAACCCCTGCGACCCCCCCGACCGCAGAAACCACCGAGCCCGACGCGGCACAGGTTGAGCCCCAGCCCGCAGTCGCGACAAACGACCCGGCTGATACTGCAGAAAAAGCAGTTTCAACCAGGCCCAGACGCCGCGGTCGGCGTAAAACAGCGGCCCAGAAAGCTTCCCAAACATCTGCCGGCGACGCTCTACCACAAACGACACCCTCTCCGGAAGAAGCAACATCCGTTGCAGCAGCCTTGGATGCCCCACCGGAAAATCAGGCCGAAGTCGCCACTCAACCTCAAGGCCGCCCGAGGCGCAGTTCCGCGAGAAAAGCCCCGACAGCAAAAACGGAAAGTCAAAGTGACTCCAAGGCCACCGATCAATCGTACATCGCTAATGCAGATGTGACTCCACTGGCGACACCAGAAAAACCCAAACGCACCAGACGCAGCCCGGCGAAAAAGACCGCGGCCCAAACTCCTGAGGTTCCGCCGGTCGCGGAAACTGCGACTCAAAGCGGCACGACCCCTGGGGCAGCAGAAATCCCGGTGGCGAGTGCAGAAAAACCCAAACGCACCAGGCGCAGCCCAGCGAAAAAGACCCCGACAGAAACCAGGCCCGAAGCTTCTACGCAAGCAACGGTTGCACGCCAGGATAAGACCACGCCCGCGGCAAAAGCCCCCACGACCGCGGCCACCAGTGCGGTGAAACCGCAGCGCCGCGCCCCGCGCAAGCCCGCCCCTGAGGCTGTCGAAAAGGCCCCTGATGCGTCGCCGGAAGCTGGCACTTTGTCGCCCAATGAAGCAGCGCCCGTGACCAAGCCTAAACCGGCAGGCCGCCCGCGCAAGACCGCGGCAAAGGTAAAAGCCGAAACGGCTTCGCAAGCGAAAGAGGATGAGGGCGAGCGCCCTTTATAGGGGAAGTTGCACCACGGAGAGGGCGGCCCGCAATTCCTCGGGCAGAGCAGAGCTGACCGCAATGGGTTCACCGCCGAAGGGGCTGAAAAAACTGAGCTGGGCGCTGTGCAGAAAAACCCGCGTCAGGCCTTTCAACGCAGGACCATGATAACGGTTGTCGCCGAAAATTGCGTAACCCTGCTGGGCCAACTGCTGACGAATCTGATGCTGCCGTCCGGTTTGCAATGCGATTTCCAGCAAGCTGGCCTGATCATTGGAACGCAGCAGCCTGACCAAACAATGAGCCTCTTTGATTTTCCCTTTGGCCTCAACCAGGGATGAAAGTTCCTGCGGCCCGGAATAGCGTCCCGCCACCAGGGCTAAATAGTGCTTCTTTAATTGCCCGTCCATCATCAACCGCCCCAGTTCTCCCAGGGCCTGGCGACCCTTGCCAAACAGACAGACTCCCGAAGTTTCCAGGTCAAGACGTTGCACCGGCGCAATGCGAAATTTCTCGCCGCGCGCCGTCGCAGCTTTTTGCAATACATCGGTCAGATTGACATCTTCGTGTCCCTGGGCGGCATGAATCGCCAGCCCTGCGGGTTTATCGGCGATGAGAAACTGTGGATGGTCAAGCAGCACCACCGGCGCTGGTGGCAAGGAGCGCGACAATGCGAGGAGTTCACGCAAACGGCGGCTTTCCGGCAAGACCACCAGATCATTGGCCGCGACCAGATCTCCCGCCGTCAGCAGGACACCGTTACAAGTGACCTTGCCCTTCTTGAGCAGTTGATGCAGATAGGCACGAGGTGCGGCTGGAATCTGGCGCTGTAAAAAATCGTCAATTGCTGTCGCCAGGGCATTTCGACCAACTTTCAGGTGCAAACTCATGCGTTTTTCTCCGGGGGGGATTGTTTCAAAAACACCGCCAGCGCACCCTCGCCACCATACGAACGCGGGGCCCGACCCCATTCCGCGACCTGACCTTCGGCATTTTGCCGCAGATACTTTTCCGCCGCATCCCTGACGAGAGTTTGGCCGGTCGGCGAATGCAGCCCCCGGCCTGTGACGATCAACAGAGTCTGCCAGCCCTGATAACGAGCATCCTGCAAAAAGTGCCCGATCTTTTCCGCCACCAGTGAGGCAGCTACCCCATGAAGATCGAGGCTGGCGTTGGGTATCAGACGACCGCGTTCTAACTGTCGCAGGCGTCTCGGGCGGGCGGGGGCGGGCGGTTCATCGGGAAATTGATCTGCGAAACGCACATCAAGCTGACCAAGCGACCGCTCAAAAAGTTCGGCATCACTCAAGATGGGGGCGGGATCCTCAGGCAGTTTTTCCGCCCGTGGAGTGTCTTCGTTGGGCATGATGTCATGATGACTGGCCAGAGGTTGCACGCCGAGAAAATTCATTTCCTCAAGGAAGTGCCCATGAGTTCCACCGGTCTCAACGGGCTCAATCCTGGCGGCAGGGGGTGCCGGTTCAGGCTGCTCCCTACCGACAGCAAACCCCTTCAGATCCCTGAAGGGGTTGCGATCGAAACCTGGTGTGGATTTGGTCGTGGATTTTTTTTTCTTCGCCATGATTCTTTGTTCAGCGCACCACCATCTTGCGGCGGCCCGTCATTGCCTTGGTTTGTTTTTTGATAATCGCGCCGGGTTTTTCTAAATGAAACTGGTACCACATATCACCAAAGGCTTTCATCTTCATTTTTTTGCCCTCATTGAGAAGGTGCAGATTTTCATCGAGAGCCTCGTCGCCCGGCAATTTTTTCAAACCTTTTTCCAGAATCTGAATCGCCTTATTGTGTTCGCCCGACTTTTCGAGGCAATAGGCATAGAGCGCCCAGAGCAGGGGTTCTTTTTTGACCGCCGCAGTGGCCTTGTCGAAAGTTTCAGCCATTTTGGCAGGCTTGCTTTTCTTCATATAGGTAATCGCCAGCATCGCCATCGCCATCCAATGGCGGACAAAACCCTTTTCCAGATAAGGGAGGGCTCCGGCGAAATCGCGCTTTAAATAGAGGATAGTGCCAATCTGTGAGTTAATCTGTTCCTTGACATAAAGCTGCCAGGGCGAAAAACGATAGGCACTTTTCATCACCTGCACCGCACGGTCGGCACGATTGGCCTGGACATCGCGCTGGGCGGTTTCCATCAGCGCGACAAATTTTTTCATCACCAGGCGCATAATGAGAATATAAACCAGGGCAAAAACAACCAGTGACGCGATCACCCCAACCCACAGCTCCTGACCGGCAAACTGAACCAGGCCAACCGAAACTAAAGTTGAGCATAAGAATGAAATCAGCAGATTATACATAATGAAAATGTCCTTCAGATATGCGATAGAAAGGCCCGCACATCGGGCCTTTCAGGCTGGAGACTTTAACAATCTGATCCGGAAATGTCAAAACAATCCCGCAAACAAAACCTGTCCCCTCAGCGGGGTAATTCCAAATGTTCAACCACACGATCAATCCGCAGTGCTGTCAGGTTATCGGGCAGCTGGCGGTGTTCAATGAACTGACTGTTACCGGCCTGCAATAACGGATGCCGGGTTTGATCCGTGGAAAGACGCAGGGCTTCACCGCAGCCCTGCCTGCAACGCCGGGCCTTTTTGTCGCGATGATAAGGGCAGTTACGGCTGCTGGTTACCAGCAGCCAGGGAAGGTGCAGCGAACCCTGTAAGGGTGAAGGCAAGGGGGCGATGCCTTGCAGCAGATTATCGAGCTCAACCCGCTGAATATTCTGTTCGGCAAGCAGTTCCACCGCCGCCTGTGTATACCAGGATCCTTGCTGAAAATAATGCAGCGCCTCGGCGCTCAGGCTTAAATCTTCGATGCGCGGCCCGCGTTTCTGGCCGGACAGGGCGCGTCCCAGAACCAGCCTGGCCCTCGGCAACTGGCGCCGCGCTACTTCAAGGGTTCCCAGATCGGAAATGAGGACTTCGTCCCTTTCGCCCCAAGCGTAAGCCAGTTGCGCAAAGAGGGTTTCAAGCTCAGCCAGGGTTTCTTCACGCAGAACCGGAGTCATTAGGGTAAAAGGCAGGTTAAACTCGCGCGCCAGTTGACGCGCCTGCAAGAGCTGAGCAGGCGCAGGAAGCGCCCAACTGCAAAATTCGGCACCGGCATAAACCCGCTGATAATTTTCAAGCAGGGGTCGGGCATCAAAATACCCCAGCACCAGGGCTCTTTGCAGCACCCTGTCGGCATCAACAGCGGATGTCATGTCGCGGCGACATGCAGGGTTAATTTCTGTCCGGGCTGCAACAAATGACTCTGCCCCAGCTCATTCCAGGTGCGTATTTGTTGCATTTT
>Ga0210020_1000390_pt1 | contig 43392 bp, 39 predicted proteins | sample CryGeymeta201514_FD_183980 | JGI IMG/M metagenome (GOLD analysis project Ga0210020, IMG submission 183980) | Groundwater microbial communities from Crystal Geyser aquifers in Utah, USA - Crystal Geyser metaG 2015-14 (SPAdes) (version 2) | ecosystem: Environmental > Aquatic > Deep subsurface >... | reverse complement strand
CCTCGCCGGGTAGTCCCCACAGTTCAGTCTTCGTCCCTGAACCGGCCTCCATATTGCTCTTTTGTTCCGGTTTGATCGGACTGGGTCTGCTCCGAAAACTGAGAAGTGGAATCCCTCGACCGTAACCTGGAGGATAAAATCCACCAAGCCGTGTGGGAGGTGGGTTTTGCGCATTCTGTCTACATATCGCCCCTGATCTTTACACGATACGAACTTGAGAACACTCCTCTGCGGTCTTCTCCGATCGTGAAGAACATCAGCGAGGAGGGGGTGAAAGTATGACCGATACGGAGAGCCTCTTCGAATATCGGATGAAGCAGGCCGAGGAAACCCTGCAGGAGGCCGAACGGATGCTGAATGTCGAATTCAGTACGCGTTTCCGGGAACCGTCCCCCGGGCGGCCCGCTATTCGCCTCCCCTTTGTAAGGGGAGGATAGGTGGGGTAGAGCCAGGGAAGTCTACCTCCTCTATGAGCCGTTGGCTCAACGAGCCATAAACCCATTCCCCTCCTTACAAAGGAAGGGAAGATGAAATTCCTCCCGGCGCCTGCCCTCGAATGGGTTTATCGAGGGAGGGATTTCCAATATGATGTCATTTCTAATAATAGGAACGGTCTTGATCATGCCACGGGACAGATACACTTTCCTATTTTAACGGTCAAGGCCCAATCGTCTCCCACACTGTCCACCGCATTCGAGTAACCAAGGATGGAGGTATAGAGGCTCAACCTGCGGGCTGTCTTCTCCTTGTCCAGCAGGACCTGTATCCCGCGCGGTTCGCTGCAATTGTCATTCACGATCAGATCCTTGTATTCCTGAATGAGGCTGTAATCTTCTCTTGCATCGATAATTCTCATGATTTCATCATCCTTTCTCATATCCTGCACCAAGCATTGGCCCGGCTAATTTTTATTCATGACTTTTCTCAAATCACATCCATCTATTATCATCAAGCCACAGGTTTCTTTATTCTGTCAAACCGGACAGGCCCGACCGGACCAGGATCATTGGAAATTTTGCCTTGACCCATCTACTTTTTCAGGTGTATATAACATGACAGCGTGGCTGCATAATAAAAAGGAGACGCTATGAAAAGAATTGATTTGCCCATTTCCAAACTTTCACTTGCCCAGAAGCTGGATTTGATGGAGAAGCTCTGGTCGGAACTAACTCGAGATGACAAGAAAATGAAATCCCCGGCTTGGCATGAAGCCATCCTTAAGGACCGAGAACAGGCTTTCACGGCTGGTAAAGTGACTGCCTCGGATTGGGAACAGAGTAAGAAGAGAATTAAGAAAAAGATCTCATGAAGATAGGAATCCTTAGCCCAGCCGAAAGGGACCTCGAGGAGGGATATCGATTCTATGAGTCGCAGTCTCCCGGCCTCGGATCGTATTTCCTCGATTCCCTTTATTCGGATATTGACTCCTTAGCATACTTCGGAGGGATTCACCAACTGGTCTTTGGATGCCACCGCCTGCTTTCCAAGCGGTTCCCATTTGCCGTATATTACCGGATCATTGATAACGTGATTCTGGTCTTTGCTGTTCTTGATTGCCGTCGAAGCCCAAGTTGGATAAGAAAAAGACTGATGAAGGGCTGACAAGAGGGAGAACACTTGGGGGCATTTTCATATATACATAAACAAGAAGAAAAGGAGGTTGTCCCTAATTTCTGGTACTATGACCCTCGGTCCCTTATGTTTTTAGCACTTCACTTGACCCCTGGAATCCTTGACCCCTTGAACCCTTATGTTTTCACCCACTCTTTTGGAGATGATCCAAAAATAAAGACAAGAGATAAGAATATTTTGGTAGTCGAAGGCATTGATGTATTAAACGCGACCCCATTGCTCGATATCAAGCCATACATACCGCGATTCGACCGTATTGAAACGGCGTCTGAAGGGTGGACAGCGAATAAACAATGGCGGCAAAAGCCGGAGGGTAGAGAGTGAAAGGAAAAAGGGGACAACCGTCCCCTTTTTTACCTCACAAAATTTCCCAACTTGACTTGCGAACGGGCGGATGCTACCAGGTAAGCGTATTACGTTATAAGCGTCGATAGGAGAAACGCATGGAACGGGTTACCATATCCCCTAAGTTTCAGGTCGTGATCCCTGCGCGTGTTCGCAGATTATTAGGGCTCAAGGCCGGGCAGAAGGTGCAAGTCCTCCTGTATGAGGGCCGGATTGAGCTCATCCCTGTGATTACATTGAAGAAGGCGCGAGGGTTCTTGAAGGGCATTGACACAACTATCGAGCGGGAGCCGGACAGGGTATGAACGTTGTCGACTCTTCCGGGTGGCTAATGACCAATATCCCTGAACACTTTGACATCCGAAGACATAAGTCCATCGCCGCTCTGTCCACCCCTTAGAGGTATGATGATAATAGCCTTCTTGAAATATAATATACGTCCAAAAGATTATTGTTGACATGAACTTTTGGGTATGATATTAGAAGCCATAAACCCAATGCATTTCTTTTTAGTTTATCCGGTCGAAAGGAGGCGGTTGAAAATGGCAAAAGGAAAGATGATGAAGGCCTTGGCGATTGTTTTAGTGGGTATTTTTATTCTGGATATGAATACGAGTGCTCAAGAATTACAAAACCCTGAACCAAATGATGAATCGAACCTGCTCAAATTTTCTCATAAATCCGAGAAGGCCATTGTGGGGGAATATCCTGATTTGGGTGTGAGTTTCTCATCGGTGATGGAGAAAAAGGATTATGTCGTCGTGGATATCCGTTTGAGAGGCAAAAAAAAGCTCATAGCCAACATTAACTATGGGAATGGAAAAATTCGGATTCAGTTTGTTTCAATAGAGACCGGCCGATTGGTCAAGTTTACCGAGGAGGATTTAGGAACCTTAAATGTTTTGAGTGCGATTCTGACGAAACATATATCTTATGGGGGGGTGGGAGATGCATTACTGAGCACACTTGGTCTTCTATACAAGTATCCTCCCAATGAATTCTTAGATTTGGATTTACCAAACGAAGAGTCAGAAAAAACTAAACCGGAGGCATGGACGTCCCTATGTGACAGTATCGGTCATAACATAACCGGAACCTATGACATCACAGAAGGGACGCCTGTTACAGAGAGTGAAACGGTCGGTCCATGTGCATCCGGAGAATGCTTCGGCCGATGCGGAGCGGGTTGCGGCTCGCCGCCGGATCCGTTAATACAAAGATTTTCCCAAGATTGTTTTGATCATGACCTGTGTGCCCGTGCCGCAGGGGAATGGTTCGGTCCATGCAGAGATGAATGGATTGCCGCTGCGGATGATTTTTTATCCGCTCCTGATTGTAATAAAATTCAAGGAGACTGGACTGTTGACATGACCGGGACAAGCTGTTTCCAAGGGGATTGCGGAGATATATATTCTGCAAAGGTGTATCATTACATATCCGGTTTGCCTGTATCAGGTACGCTCAGGTTCAAAGGGGGGGCTGATCCGAATCCCATGGACGGAAGAGTTTCAATCTATCAAGGGATCTTATCGGAAGGCAATCAAATTTCAGGTCTATGGCAAATGCCGACCTACATGGGTCCGGAATGCGGCAATCAATCGGCTGGGTTTGCCAAGGGGAATTTTACAGGACAGAACCATTGCGGCCAAATGACCAAGACCCTCAGTGGAGTCTGGCCCTGGTATGACATCAATACATGCGCTATTTCAGGAAACGGTTTTTTCTCCGGGAACGCGACAGCCAACAGAAACTTCTGGAACCTGAACCTGGAAGACCATGCATTTAAGAAGACCAACATCCATGATCATCCGGCCCCAAGCCATCCTTGACCTTTTTTCTTTCTCTGACGGCGCAAATCAGAAAGCCGTCTCTACTTCAGGTAGGCCTTCTGTATATAGATGGACTTCAACGGATTGTCCATGCGGTCCCTGGGAGCGCTGACGATCTTGCCGACCACGTCCATCCCTTCGACGACATGGCCGAAGACCGTATACTGGCGGTCGAGATGGGGGGCCGCGGCCACGCAGATGAAGAACTGCGACCCGGCGCTGTCGGGATCCATGGACCTTGCCATGGAAACCGTTCCGCTCACGTGCTTGCGGCTGCTGAACTCGGCCTGGATGGTATAACCCGGCCCGCCCATGCCGTCGTTGCTCCGGTCGTCGTCCTTGGTGTTGGGATCGCCTCCCTGGATCATGAAACCGGGGATGACCCGGTGGAAATAAGTCTTGTTATAAAAACCCTCCTTGACAAGCTTTTTGAAATTCTCCACGGTCTTCGGGGCTGCATCCGGATCAAAGGCAATGAGGATCTTTCCAAAATCCGTCTCCAAAACGGCTTGGGGCTCGCCCTTCCCGGGTTCAGCCGCATGAAGATGCGTGGTCATAAAGAAAACCGATGCCAATCCACTCATGAACATTGTAACGAAACTTTTCATGCTGATCTTCCTCCCTTGTTCAATGGTATATCAAAACCCGAACCACAGAGCTCTGTGGTTTCATTCTAACTCTTTTTTCCAGAATAGATCAGATGAGCGGATTGATTGCCTTCCAGATTTCATTTCGCCCCTCGGACGTGACGGCGGAGAAAAAGATCAGGGGATCTTCTCCGGACAATCCCATGGATTCCCGGATCTTCAGGACCTGCGTCTTTCTTTGCCCCATGGTGATCTTATCCGATTTCGTGGCCGCGGTCAAGATTCGGATTCCATGAGAGAGAAGATACTCCCGCATGATTCTGTCCAATTCTCCCGGCCGGCGCCTGGCATCCAGGATATGGACCACGCAGGTGAGATGCCGGTTCTCTTCGAGATATTGCTCCACCATGGGGCCGAAGCGCTCCCGAACATCCTTCGGCACTTTTGCAAATCCATACCCCGGAAGATCCACAAAAAAAAAGGACTGGTTGATCAGAAAAAAATTGATCATCTGGGTACGGCCGGGTGTGGAGCTGACCTTGACGAGTTTTTTCCGGTTGAGAAGGGCATTGATCAGAGAGGATTTCCCCACATTGGAGCGCCCGACAAAGGCGATTTCAAGGAGGCGCTTTACCGGATAGTCTTTCCTATGGACAGCGGAAAGAACGAACTCTGCAGAGAGGATTTTCATAAAGAGCGGGTGAAAACATAAGGGTTCAAGGATTCCAGGGGTCAAGTGAAATACTGAAAACATAAAGAGCCGAGGGTCATAGGGTTACGCTTCGCGTGTCCCACTTTTGTCTATTTTTGTCGTTAGATCCCGGCATCTCGTTGAATCTACTTTTCCAGGGCCGGGACCCTCTGCTACGGCCACTACACTACGGCATCTTGGGGTCAAGGGTTCCAGTATTTTTCTCTGGAGATTTTACTTGCATTTAAGTATTTCACTTGATTCCTTGACCCCTTGGACCCTCGACCCCTTTTTACCCACAACTATGCGCTTTCCTTCTGTTCATAGATCAGGATCGGCTGCTCCAGACCCTTGACGACTTCCTCGGAGATGATGCATTCCTTCACGTTCACCTGGGAGGGAAGCTCATACATCACGTCGAGCATCACGTTTTCCAGAACCGCCTTGAGCCCACGTGCGCCGGTCTTGCGCTTTTGGGCGGTCTTCGCCACACCGTCCAATGCCCCCTGGGTGAATTTCAGTTTTACTCCCTCAAGCTCGAAAAACTTCTGGTACTGTTTGATCAGGGCGTTCTTGGGTTCGGTCAGAATCCGGACCAGGGCATCCTCGTCCAGTTCGTCCAGGGCGGCGAGGACCGGGAGCCGGCCGACGAACTCCGGAATCATCCCGTACTTCAACAGATCCTCGGGTTCAACCCTGGAGAGGATCTCCCCGATCGGCTTATTTTGTTTGCTCTGGATCTTGGCGCCGAATCCCATGGCCTTTTCACCCATCCGGTTTTCGACGATCTTGTCCAGCCCGACGAAGGCGCCTCCGCAGATAAACAGGATGTTCGTGGTATCCACCTGCAGGAACTCCTGGTGAGGATGTTTCCTCCCTCCCTGCGGCGGGACATTGGCCACGGTCCCCTCGATGATCTTCAGAAGGGCCTGCTGCACGCCCTCACCCGAGACGTCCCTGGTAATGGACGGGTTTTCCGACTTCCTGGCGATCTTGTCGATCTCGTCGATATAGATGATCCCCTGCTGCGCCCGCTCCACGTCGTAATCCGCATTCTGCAGGAGTTTCAGTATGATGTTTTCCACATCCTCGCCTACATATCCAGCCTCGGTCAGGGTCGTGGCATCTACGATGGCGAATGGGACGTCCAGGATACGGGCCATGGTCTGGGCCAGGAGGGTCTTGCCGGATCCCGTGGGTCCGACCAGAAGGATATTGCTTTTCTGAATCTCCACGTCTCCGAGATTGATATTGGTGGCCAGACGCTTGTAATGGTTGTGCACGGCCACTGAGAGAACCTTCTTGGCATAGGTCTGGCCGATGACATAATCGTCGAGAACCTTCTTGATGACTCGAGGCTGAGGGACCTTATCAAACTTGTCAATCCTCTTGACCTGCATCTCCTCTGCAATAATCTCGTTGCAGAGGTTGATGCACTCGTCGCAGATGTACACGGTATGACCTGCAATCAGTTTTTTCACGTCTTCCTGGCTCTTGCCGCAGAAAGAACACTTCAAAGTCCCTGACGGATCACTTTTTTTCATCTCACTTTCCTTTCCTATTCTTTTTCTTTCTTTTCTCCGGGAGCAGCCCCTTCACGATGGGCAATCACTTCATCGATCAGCCCATACTCCTTGGCCTCGGTACCGGACATGAAAAAGTCCCTGTCCGTATCCTTCTGTATCCTCTTGACCGGCTGTTCCGTGTGCTTGGCCAGGATTTCATTCAGGGTTTCCTTGATCTTCAGGATCTCCTTTGCATGGATCTCCACGTCCGAAGCCACACCCTGGAATCCGCCAAGGGGCTGGTGAATCATGATCCGGGTATTGGGGAGCGCAAAACGCTTCCCCTTGGTTCCGGCGGCCAGGAGGACCGCCCCCATACTGGCCGCCTGCCCGATGCAGATGGTGGAAACCTGAGGCTTGATATACTGCATGGTATCATAGATGGCCAGTCCGGAAGTGACGATGCCGCCCGGAGAATTGATGTACAGGTTGATGTCCTTATCGGGATCCTCGGCTTCGAGAAACAGAAGCTGGGCAATAATCAGGTTCGACATATAGTCATCGATGGCGGTCCCCACAAAGATAATCCTGTCCTTGAGCAGCCGGGAATAGATATCATAGGCCCGTTCGCCCCGTGCCGTCTGTTCCACCACCATGGGAATAAGCGTCATTCGAATACTCCTTACCGACCAGTTGAATCGGTTATCAAAAAAAGAGAGGGTTACTCCTTGCCTCCCCCCTCGGTTTCATGTACGTCTTCCCCTGTAACTTTAGCATTTTCAAGCAAAAAGTCAAGGATCTTTTCGTTTAAGAGCATGAGTCTGAAAGGTTCGAGCGAACCCACCTGTTTCATGTAGAGATCCCTTAATACCTCCTTAGACATGGAAGACTCCCATGCCCTTTTTCCCAGGGCGGATTCAACCTCATCGGGTGTGACCGTGATTCCTTCTTTTTCCGCAAGCTGTTCGATAATAAAACTCCAGGCGACATCTCTCCGGGCCTTTTTATCCAGCACCGTCTCCTCCACCACTCCATGGATCTCTTCGGTTTTCGGCTCCTTGCCTGAACGGTGGAGGTTCGATTTAAAGCTCTCCTTCAGGGCCTTCTTCTGACGTTCGATCATGATCTCGGGAAGTTCTTCGATCGGGTTCCTCCGGAGGACCTCATCCATGATCTCAAGATGCAGGTCCTCCCGGATTCTCTTGGCCTCCTCGGCCTCCAGCCCCTTGCGGACCTCAGCCTTCAGTTCGTTGAGGGTCCCGAACCTCTCGCCCACATCCTTTGCAAATTCATCATCCAGGGCCGGAAGTTTTTTCTGTTTGATGTCCTTGAGGTTCACCTTGAAGACCGCCTTTGCCCCGGAGAGTCCGGCGGCATGGTAATTTTCAGGAAAGGTCACGGGAATCTCCTTGGCCTCACCTTTCTTCATTCCCAGGAACCCATCTTCCAACCCGGCAATCATCTTACCTTCGCCCACTTCGATAAGCTGACCGGTCCCCTTGCCCCGTTCAATGGGTTTGCCGTCCACAAAACCTTCAATGTCCGCTTCGGCAACGTCCCCCCTGACCACCTGGTGGTCTTCATCTTCATAGGCAGAGAGTTCCGCTAACCTCTCCTGCATGTCCCGGATCACCCGGTCCACCATCTCATCCGTGATCTTGGTCTCTTTCTTGGATCTCGGCACCCCCTTGTAATCCTTGACCTCGAACTTCGGTTTGATATAGACCGTGGCATCAAAACGGAAAGGCTCACCTTCGCTGAGGTGGACATTCCGGATGATCGGCATATCCACCGGTTTAAGGGCCGACTTCTCCAGGGCCTTGGCGTAATAGTCAGGGATGATCCGTTGAAGAAGATCCTCGTGCACATCACGAGAGAGACGGCTGCGGATCATGGAGATCGGGGTCTTGCCCGGACGGAAACCCGGGAATTTGACCTTTTTCTGCAGGTTTTGATAGGTCTTTTTGAATTCCAGTTCAATCTCTTCCGTGGGAACCTCCACCTTCAGGACCCTCTTGGTCCGGCTCGGCTCCTCCACGCTCAGTTTTATCTCTTTCTCCTCTTGGTTTTCCATTTTATTCTTCCTTTCAGACATCGAATGATATGGCTCTCTATGAACCCTCCCGGACAGGAGCCCCCCGGGAATAACGCGCCCCGGCATCTCAACCATCAGCGATTATTTACCCGATCTCTAAAGGTCAAGATTTGATATGAGGGACCGATGGTGCGAGAGGGGGGACTCGAACCCCCAATCCGCAAAGCGGGCTAGATCCTAAGTCTAGTGCGTATACCAAATTTCGCCACTCTCGCGGAAAACAGGCTGCGGCTGATTGGATGATCTCCCCCCTAACCGGCAGGGTGCCCCGCTGATTATGAATTTATTATAGGGATTTTGTCTTTTTTGTCAACAACTTGTTTTCCATTGTCATTTCAGATCCTCCAACGCCTCCCACCGCGCATAGACCTGGTCCAGTTCTTTCTCCAGCGCCTCAAGCCTTGACTTGGTTGCAGACACTGAGCCGCCGCTTTCGCGATAAAAGGCCGGGTCAGCCATAGACGCATGGATCTGCTGCCGTTCCGATTCGAGCGCTTCGATGCGATCGGGAAGGCTTTCAAGCTCCTTCTGCTCCTTAAAATTCAGCCTGCGTCGTTTCTCAGCCTGAGGACGCGTGCCTTGCCTTGTCTCTTCCTTCCTGACCGGGACCACGGGAGCGGCCGGTTTCCTCTGCCGGCGCCAGTCGTCATACCCGCCGACGTATTCATTCACCCGGCCTTTGCCTTCGAACACGAGCGTGCTGGTGACGACATGATTGATCAACGCCCGGTCGTGGCTCACCAACAGCACGGCGCCGGGATAGTCCATCAGAAGCTCTTCGAGCAGATCAAGGGTCTCGATGTCCAGGTCATTCGTGGGCTCGTCGAGCACGAGCACGTTCGACGGCCTGGTGAAAAGCCTGGCGAGCAGCAGGCGGTTCCGCTCCCCGCCGGAGAGGACCTTCACGGGACTGCGCGCCCGATCAGGCGAAAAAAGAAAATCCTGCAGATAACCGATGACATGCCGCCGGCTGCCGTTGATGGTCACATAGTCGCTTCCGCCCGAGACGTTATCCTGAACGGACTTTTCATCCTTCAATTGGGCGCGGTGCTGGTCGAGGTAAGCCACCTCCATATTCGTGCCGTGCCGGATCGTCCCTTTCGTGGGGGGTAGATCGCCGAGCAGGATTTTAAGCAGCGTGGTCTTGCCGGCGCCGTTTGGACCGATGATACCCACCTTATCGCCGCGGAGGATGGCCGTTGAAAAGTCTCGAATCACCTCGCTGCCTTCGTAGCTGTGGCTCACGTTCCGCGCCTCGATCACAAGCCTGCCCGTGCGCTCCGCCTCCTGTATTCGCATATGCGCCGTACCGGTCCGTTCTCGCCGCTCGCTCCGGGTCCTTCGGAGTTCCTTGAGCGCGCGCACGCGGCCTTCATTCCGCGTCCTGCGCGCCTTGACGCCCCGGCGGATCCAGGCCTCCTCCTCGGCCAGCTTTTTGTCGAATTTTGCGTTTTCCTCAGCTTCGGTATCAAGCGCAGCCTGCTTGAGTTCAAGATAGGCCTGGTAATTCCCAGGCCAGCTCGTCAGTCTGCCTCGGTCAAGATCAACAATCCGCGTGGCCAGCTTCCGGATCAGCATACGGTCGTGGGTTACGAAAACAAGGGTCCCGCCGAAAGAAAGCAGGAACGCTTCAAGCCAGGCAATGGCACCGATGTCCAGATGGTTTGTGGGTTCGTCTAAAAGCAGGAGGTCCGGCTCGCCTGCCAGCGCCTTTGCGAGCAGGACCATGCGCTTCCGGCCGCCTGAAAGCTCGGAGAACTCGGCGTCAGGAGGAAGCTTCAGGCGAGAGAGAATCGTCTCGATACGCTGCTGTATTTGCCGGCCCCCGGCGGTCTCGAACTTGTGTTGGACACTCTCGATCTCTGCCATCAGCTTCTCGCTGTGATCATGGGCCGGTTTATTGCTCAGATGGCGATACTCGGAAAGCAGTTTCCCCTGCTCGCCCAACGCGCCCGATACCACGTTGAACACACTCCCCAAAAGCGCCTGTGGGACCTCCTGGGCCAGAAGCGCGCTCTGCATGCCCTGCTGAAACACGATCTTTCCATCATCCTGCCTGACTTCGCCGGTGATGAGCCGCAGGATCGTCGACTTGCCTGTCCCGTTCCTTCCGATGAGGCAGACCCGCTCGCCCCGGTCAATGGAGAGATCAATACTTTCAAGCAATGGCGGTCCGCCGAAGCTGACATGGACACCCTGCAAACTGACTAATGCCATAAAATGCCCCGTTCGCCTTCAGCGATGTTTTCACCTTCAAAGAGAAGATCACCGGATATTTCCGGCAGGTCCGGGGGGCGTCTGCGTCTTTCTGAACAGCCTGTCCACAGCGGATGCATCCACGCTCCGCACGTGCAGGTCCCTCTGGGGGAAAGGGATCTCCACTCCGGATGCCCTGAACGTCCGGTCAATCTCCATGTGCAATTCGCTCTTCATCTCAACAAGTTTCCGCACATCCCCAATCCAGACACGAAGTTCAAAGTTCAGAGAGCTTTCACCAAAACTTAAAAACAGCACCTGCGGCTCGGGATTTTTGAGCGCCAAGGGATGTCTATGGGCCGCTTCAAAGAGAAGCCGCATCACCAGTGGGACATCGGAGCCGTATGCTACCCCCACCGGGATGACGAGCCTGACCATCTTGTCAGACAAGGTCCAGTTGGTCACCTGACTCGAAACCAGATCACTGTTAGGAACGATGATTTCCGCACGGTCAAAGGTCTGGACCACGGTTGCCCTCAGACCGATCTGTTTGACCTCCCCCCACTCGCCGCTGATCTGCACGATGTCGCCGACTTTAATCGGACGTTCGAAGAGAAGGATGAGGCCGCTCACAAAGTTGTTGGCGATATTCTGAAGCCCGAAACCGATGCCGATGCCTAAGGCGCCGGTAAGGATGACCAGGTTCTTGAGTTCAAAGCCCACAGCCCCCAGGGCAAGGATAAACCCCACGAGAACCAAGAGGTAGTGAAATAACCGGACAATCGAAATACCGGTTCCGTGCTCCACCTGACTCTTGGGAAAAACATCATGGAGCAGAAGCGATTGCAAGGTCCAGGATACCAGGAATGCGCTGTAAAGCACCGCCGCCGCGGTGATCATGTGTCCGGCCGTAAAGCGATGTTCCCCGACGGCAAACCCCAAAGAGAAGAGCCCTTTCAGCGCATCCATGGGCGTTTCGAATACCCTCCAGATTTCCAAAATAAGGATCAGGGCAATGAATCCGATCAAGAGGTCCGTGAACATCCCCAGACGTTTGACGATCATGTTCCTGTTGATGCGGATCATTGTAAATTTTTTGAGAAAGGTGTTCGACACGATGAACTCAAATGCGCCGCGCGCGATGGTCGCGGCCACCCAGGCAAGAAGGACCAGGAAGGTCGTCTTGATCGTGGAATCAAAAAGATGGGTGGCCAGGGCGCTGTAGCCGCCCACCTCTGCGGCGAGTATCACGGCAAAAACCGTTCCGCCCAGACGGAGCGCCCAAGTGTACAGGGGGGAGTCGCCTCTCTTGACACTGGTATCCGCTCTCCAGAAGCATAGAGGGAATCCGCACAAAGCTGCAAAAGAAACATAGAGACGGAATACAGGCTCGGGCAGACCGAACACGGAAAAGAAATGGGCCGCAAGGAAAAGGCATGCAAGCAGATAGACCAGCCTCCGCTTCCACGGCAGGGTGATGAGGCTTCCGACCAGCCGTGCCGCGGCAAGGCTGGCCGCTATCCAGAGCACAAGCCGCCATACAGACGGGACTGCGCTGCCGTACAGGGGAAAGAGCGAGGAGACTGAAAGAAAAAGGCTTGCGGAAAAGGGGCGCATGAGAAGGAATCGCCACCGGTCCGATGCCTTTAGCAGTCCGCGGCGCCGGTAGATGCCCATCATGAGGACCAGCGCGAAAAAAAGCTGCAAGACCGCCACCCAGCCTTGGCTCATGAAAAATTCTTTATCCGGCCATTCGGCGGACCGAACCCCTCCCATAAATTCGGTCCATAGATTCTTCTTGAAGAGGGTGTAATACTTGGGTGAAAACATGGAATGGGATGACTTCCTGAAGATGTCTCCACGGACAGTCTTCAGCAGCGCATCCAACTCCATGGATACCTGTTGGATCTCTTTCTCCGCCTTTTCGGCCTTGCGTTGGACCTCCAACACGGATTTCAGTCTTGAGTTGGAGAGATCAATCATACTGTCAATGATCCGGCCGGCTTCTGAAAAGGTCGGTTTCAAGGGTCCAAAAGGAACGTTTTTTTTCAGCGAGAGCCGCCACGCATTCCATTTTTCCTTTTCATCAGACCATTCCTTCTGAATCGAGCCCGATAGGTTCAGGGCCGAGGAAAGATCTTCATTGATCCGGCCGAGTTCCTCGGCCTCGCTTCTTGCCATATCCTTGAGATCCTCAATCTGAATGGTCCCGTATGACTTCGACTGCTTCAATGCATCGAACTGAGCGGCAAGCTCATTCACCCTCTCGCCTGCCTCCGAGATCTTCTTCTCGGTTTCGGCCATGTCCGGGGAATCTGTGACTTCTTTTTCCTGAATGGCGGCACGCTCCCGAAGTCTCGTCATCGTGACCACCAGGTCACCGAGACTCCCCAAAGACGGCGTATTCTCGGCCTTGGCCGGCGCACCGGCCTCCGGCGAAAAGGCATCAGCCGAAAAGGCCGAAGGAATCAGCAGGGAGAATATGGATATGGCGGCAAGCAATCCAGCATAAAACCTCCTGATCATCATTTCCATCGCTGAACCATTCATGTCCGTTCCCTGTCTGTGAGTTTAAAAGAAAAAACCGGGATCAATTTTAATGAGTCACTCTATTATGTTTTGTCCCAGCAGTCAAGTTACCCCCTCCAATCTGGGTCTGCGGCAAATTTATGGGTAAACATTTCTCTAAGAGCGTCATTCCCCGACCCCCGATCGCAGTCGAGGGCAGGCTTGATCGGGGAATTGGTACACATCAAGATTATATATGAAGCTAACATAATAAATAATAAATCAAATTATCTAATATCAATAATTAATTAACATATAAACGATATTTAAAATTTTATGCGGATACCCTCAGCATTTCAATGTCTTTTTGTCTTTACTCATAAAAGATAAGCGGTGGAAAAAGGGAACAGCGGATTATTCAACAAATAAGACCGTGACTTTAACCATGAGCTCTAAAACGACGATGACGGCAGTGTATGCGGGAGGAACGTCATCGAACGACTATGTGGTTGCCGGCTATAACGACCTGGGCATGCACTGCGTCTGCCCGAGAGCCGACATTATGATGCTCCTTCCGCCCTGGAACACACTGAGGGTCCAGGTGATTAAGAGGGGCTCACCGCCGGTTCCCATGAACGACAGCACCAAGCTGACCGTGGAATACAAAATACGTGAAAATACTTACGGCGATAACGGCCCCTATGACCTGTCCAAAGACCCTGAGTATTTAAGATGGCTGGACACGGCAAATATCCATTTCCCCGGGAGCGGCATCAGCCGCACCAACCGGGTAGGCCTTGCTGGATACGGACTGAGCGGCGTCATGACACCGGAGATCCTCACTTCTTCACCGGGTAATGCCAAGTACTGGCTCGCGGAAGGGGCGCCTGCGTATCCGCCTCTGGACACCCAGGGCGATTTCATCGGACCCTTCGGCGACAAGAGAAAGGCCTACCTCCACTGGGACGTGACGGTGAAGGACAAAGCCACCTCGGCGGTTCTGGGCACCACCAGCACCACCCTGCCCATTGCCTTCGGCGGCTGCTGCAACTGCCATCAGGACGTGGCCGCAAGCAAAGGTTACATCAAACAGGGGGCCTGCGGCACCTGCCCGGACCCCTACGATGTCTTTGAAGAAATGATGGATGCCCATACTCGTGACACCGGCGTAGATGTCCTCGCCTTGGTGGGAGGGACCTACGATTCCTACGGACACCTGACAGGATTGGCCACACCGGTACGCTGCAGCAAGTGCCACAGTGATTTGGCCGTGGGCGGCAGCGCAGCTCTGGACGCGACCTGGGTCAACTATGCCAAGAGCAAAGGGTATACCTCGATCTCTCCCTTCTCCAAGGTCCTGCACAAGTTCCACGTGGAGAGCGCGGAGGTTCAGACCTTCTATGATTCAAACATTGAGAAGAATTGTTATCAGTGTCATCCCGGCGGCAACGGGACGCTCGACTGCTACAGGGAGGTTCACACCACGATAAAAATCGGATCCGGCAAGAGCGCACATAACATCTGGTGTACGGACTGTCACGGGGATCTGTTCCAGAGAGTTTCCACCGGGCAGATGGATAAACCCTGGCACTACAGCACCCTGCCCACCTGCTCCGACTGCCATAACACCAACACGCAAGAGTTGGTGGGGACCCCGGCGGTCTTCGGCCAGTTCCTCGGAAGTTCGGGTCATAAGAAAGGACAGATCCTGTGCCAGACCTGCCACGGGGAGCCGCACGGGCTTCTCCCCTCCAAGAAGGCTATCGACAACGAGCAGAACGTACGCCTACAGGGGCTCGCCTGGCCTCTTGGGAAATGCGACGTCTGCCACATCGGAAAGAGCAGCCGGATCGGAACACCGAGTCACCAGCCATAAACACGGACTGAGGGCGATTTTGTGCGACGTAACGCCTCGGCCGTTTCACCTTGGGGGGGGAGCGATCCCCCCTCAAGGGATTTCACCCCCTATATGAGGAAGAGTAAATTTATGACTGCAAAATTTACAAGAAGGATCACTTTGATCCTTGTGTGTGCCTTGTTTGCATATCCCTTCGGATCACCCGCTGAGGAAGACACCAAGAAAAATCCTGAGATTGATCTCAAACGCACGGCCGGCTATCTGCAAGAGTGGGCTGAAATGCGGCCCGGTTTTCCGGAATCCCTCTCGTTCGCATACTACTATGCCTTTGCCTCCATGTCCCTGGAAAAGAAGATCGCCCCCGAGGCCCAAAAGAAGATCATCAACTACATCCGGGCCTGTCAGACCCCGGATGGCGGATTCGTGGCCGAGCCCGGATTCACGTCCGAGCCTGATCTCGTCTCCACATATTTTGCCCTGAAAACGCTGGAGGTCTTGAATAGTTTTGAGGCTGTCGATAAGAAAAAGGCCGCTCAGTTCGTGCTTTCTCTCTCCCAGGAAGACGGCGGAATGAGGGCCGGCCCCAAGAGCAAATACAGCTCCGTGATGACCTCCTTCTATGGCATTGCTTCATTGGATCTCCTGGGCGCCCTGCAGGGATTAAACAAGGAGAAGGCTGTTTCGTATCTTATGTCATTCCGCGACAAAGACAAAGGCTTCGGGGTGGAAAAAGGAAAACCGTCAAGGCCGCCATCCACTTTCGCAGCCGTGCACACCCTCAAGATCCTCGGGGCGTTGAATGACGAAGTAAAAGCCGGCGCGGTGAAATACCTGAAGGAGACACGCTACGCCGGACTCCATCTCGAAGAAACGTACACCACGCAACCTACCATTCAGGACATGGCCTATGTACTGGAGGCCTTTGCGGATCTCTCCGCAGGCGGAGAAGTCAACCGGGACAGCATCTATGAGTTTATCGCGTCCCTCTACATTCCTGAGAACGGCGGTTTCGGGCCCCAACCCGGATACGGCGCATCTCCTCCGAGCACTTATTACGGCGTTTTATGTCTAAAACAACTGGGCAAATTAAATTGAAAGGGTCCGTGCCTAATTTCTTTGCACGTCCATCCAGTCCCTGAGCCCGTCTCCGAGAAAATTGAATCCCATGACCACCAGCATAATGGCGATCCCAGGAAAGATCGTGAGGTGCGGCGCCACGAGCATGAAGTGGCTCCCCTCGTTGAGCATGGAGCCCCAGGAGGGGGTGGGCGGCTGGGTACCGAGCCCCAGGAAAGAGAGGCCCGCTTCGGCCAGGATCGCGGATGCACAGCCGAATGTGGCTTCAACAATGATCGGGGCCAGGGTATTGGGGAGGATATGGCGCATCAGGATTCTCAATGGGCCCGCGCCCAGGGCACGTGCCGCCTGTACATATTCCCGCTCCCGGACCGTGAGGATCTGCCCCCGGATCAGCCGGGCATACCCCACCCATCCGGTGAGGCAGAGGGCGAAGATCACGTGATTCAGCGAAGGCCCCAGGACAGCGGTCATGGCGATGGCCAGAAGGATTCCCGGGAAGGCCTGGAGGATATCGATGATCCGCATGATGATTTCATCTATCCAGCCTCCGGCATAACCCGACAGAGAGCCGATCAGCAGTCCCACCGAGAGTGAAATGCCGACAACCACGGTCCCCACCTTCACCGAGACCTGGGCGCCGTACAGGATTCTGCTCAGGATGTCTCGGCCCAGCTTGTCCTGTCCCAGGGGATGGGAGAGCGTGGGCCCGCTCAGGTTTCCAGCCAGGTCAAGCTCTGACGGATCATAGGGTGCGACATAAGGTGAGAGCGCCGCAACCGTGGTCATCACGAGGACGATGATCAAGCCGATCAGGGCCAGCCGGTGTTTACGCATCTGCCCCCCTTCCCCCAACCCGGATCCTGGGGTCCGCCGCCCCATAGAGCAGGTCGGTCAGCAGGTTGACCAGCACATAGCAAAGCGAGATAAAGAGTACCGTCCCCTGCACCACCGGATAGTCCCGCTGGTTGATGGCCTGGATCAGGAGGCGTCCGATGCCCGGCCAGGAAAAGATGGTCTCGGTGATGATGGACCCCGAAAGGAGCGCGCCGAACTGAAGGCCTATAATGGTGATCACCGGGATGAGCGCATTCTTCAGGGCATGTTTGAAGAGGACCACCCTCTCGGCAAGCCCCTTGGCCCGGGCCGTGACGATGTATTGCTCACGGATCACTTCGAGGATGCTGGATCGGGTCATCCGGGTCAGGATTGCGGACATGCCCATGCCCAGGGTCACGGCCGGAAGGATCAGGTGTTGAACGCCTCCGATGCCTGAGACCGGAAGCCAGCCGAGCCGGATGGAAAAAAAGAGGATCAATAGAGGGCCCAGCCAGAAGTTGGGCATGGAGATCCCGATCAGGGCGAAGAGCATGGAGGCATTGTCCATCAGCGAATACTGCTTGGTTGCGGAGAGGATCCCGATGGGGATGGCGATGAGCAGGGCAACCATCATGGCGGCGAGGGTCAGGATGAATGTGGCGGGGAACCGTTTCAGGATAATCTCCGTGACCGCTTCCCGGGAATGGATGGAACGGCCCAGTTCCCCTCGGACGAGGCCTGAGAGGAAGACTCTGTACTGCTCGGCCACGGGCCGGTCCAGCCTGAGTTCATGGCGCAGGGCCTCCTTGTCCGCTGCCTGCGCCTGTTCCCCCATCATGATCTCCACCGGGTCCCCGGGGATCATGTGGACCAGGAAGAAGACCAGGGTGACGACACCGAGGATGATGGGGATCAGCAGGAGTATCCGTTTTGCGATATAATGGGACAAATGTGTGACCCTTTAAGATATTAGGTTCTTCTCCCATTTAGTGGGTAAATAGGGTTCGAGGGTTCAAGGGGTCAAGGATTCAAGTGAAATACTAAAACGCAAGCAAAATCTTCAGAGAAAAACACTTGGCCCCTGGAATCCTTGACCCCTTGGCTCCTTATGTTTCCACCCACTCTTTTGGAAATGATCTATTTCTAATTCTAATTTTTATCCACCCAGACATCCTTCAACGAATAAAGGTCTCCCCTCGGGTCCAGCACGAAACCCTCAACATTTTTCCTCATCACGGCCACGTTGTCGTAATGCCAGAGAGACACATACGGCAGGTCACGGGCCAGGATCTCCTGGACCCTTCTATAATATTCTTTCCTCCGGGTGAGATCAAGGGTTCTTCTTGCATGCTCGAGCAGGGCGTTGACTTCGGGATTTGCGTACCTCCCCCGGTTGGCGCCGGCCGGGGGAAAGTTCTTTGAATGGAAGATGTAATCATAGATGTCCGGGTCCGTGACCCCCACCCAGGAAAGAGAATAGAGCTGGAAGTTCCCGGACTTGATGTCTCCGTAGAAGGTTCCCCACTCGTAGGATCGGATGGTGAGCCCGATCCCCACTTGTTTGAACTGCTGCTGCAGCGCCGCGGCGATCCGTTTTCCCTGCTCGTCCTGGGACGTCTTGTAGCTCAGGGTGAACCGCATGCCGGTGCCGTCGCCGTCCGGATCGGGGAAGCCCGCCTGGTCCAGCAGTGTACGGCTTATTCCCGGGTTGTATTCATATTCTTTTACCCCGCCGGAATACGCCCAGTTGAGCGGGGAGAGGAGTCCGGTTGCAGGGCGGGCCATCCCCTTGAGCAGGTAACGGATAATGGCCTTCCGGTCCACGGCGTATGCGACGGCCTCACGGACCTTCTGTTTTATCAGAATCGGGTCCGTCAGGTTGAATCCGATATAGGAGTAATTCAGGCCGGGTCCGGTCATCAGCTTGAGGCGGGGGTCCTTTTGTATGAGGGGGATATAATCCAGTTCGATCCCGTTGATGACCAGGTTCAACGTCCCCTTTTGCAGTTCAAGGAAGCGGACCGTGTTGTCCGGCACGACCCGGAAGATCACGCGGGAGAGCTTCGGGGCTCCTCCAAAATAGTCCGGGTTGGCCGAGAGGTCATAGGATTCACCTTGATCCCTTTTTGCGAGCCTGAACGGTCCGGTCCCCACCGGCGCCTTTGCGAAGTCCACGCCTTTCGCTGATGCGTTTTGCGCAGGGACGATTCCCATGGCCATGCTGAGAAGAAATGGGGCAAAGGGTTCCTTGAGCACAAACCGAATGGTCTTCTCATCCTGTGTTTCGATCCGCTCAATCTGTTCATAGGTGCTCTTGTGCGGAGAGCCCACGGCCGGGTCAAGGATCGAATCAAAGGTATATTTCACATCCGAGGAGGTGAGCGCCGTCCCGTCGTGGAACCGGATGCCTTCCCGGAGATGAAAGAGATAAGTCCTGGGGTCAGGGGTTTCCCAATTCAAAGCAAGGTCGGGTTGGATCAGGCCTTTTTCATCCTGACGCAGAAGGCCGCTATAGATCAGGCCGTTGATCCGGGAGGAATTCGCATCCGTGGCGAGCCGAGGGTCCAGGGATGTCGGCTCGGATTCGATCCCGATCACCACCGTATCCGGAGGGATGCCGCCCGAATTGCAGGCGGAGATCAAGAGGGTCAGCATCATCGTGAGAAATGCAGTAAATTTCATAGGGTGGGTGTATATTAACGGGATGTAAAGGCCTTGTCAAACAGTGTTTAAATTTCTCCGGCCTTGACTTTCTGATAGAAATCACACTTGGTGCAGTCGCCGAGCTTTTTTGCAGAGGTGCCCTGGACACATCCCTCGCACATGGTTCCGGCCACCTTCCAGCAGATCCGGCCCGCGCTCTGTGTATAGGCCGGACATGCCATGGTCTTCTCCTGACCGCACTTCATGTACTCCCAACATTGGATTTTTCCCATAGCAGCGCTCCTTTCACATTTACTATATATCTATTTTATCTGATTCCGCAGATACAAACAACATTATTTTTCCATACATCTCTTTCTTGCCTTTTGGGTTTCCGGGTGATAAATTTCAGATATTCGGAGGGTGTTCATGTTCGGCCTTTATATCCATATTCCCTTCTGCATCAGGAAATGCCGTTACTGCGATTTCAACTCCAGGGCCGCCGTTTCCGGGGAGACGGATGATTATCTCTCCGCTTTGATAGAGGAAGTGAAGCTTTTCTCCAGATCGAACCGGAGGATCGTTGAGACCCTCTATATCGGAGGCGGCACGCCCACCCTCCTCTCGAACGAGCAGATCTCAAGGTTATTCGGCGCCGTCCGGGAGAGCATGACCCTGTTTGAGGATGCCGAGATCACGGTCGAGGCCAACCCCGGGACCCTGGACCGTGCCAAGGCCGTGCATCTTCTCGGCCTCGGAGTCAACCGGATCTCTCTGGGGGTGCAGTCCCTGAAAGACAGCCTCCTTTCCCGCCTTGGGCGGGTCCATACGGGGACCGAGGCACTGAATACACTGGAGATGCTCCGGTCTTCAGGTTTTAGCAATATCGGCGTGGACCTGATCTTCGGCCTTCCGGGCCAGACACACAATGACTGGGAGGAGGATCTCACAAGGATCGTGTCGTTTCAGCCTCAACACCTCTCCCTTTACGGGCTGAGCATTGAGAAGGGGACCCCGTTCGATATGGAGCGAAAGCAGGGGACCCTGAAACTACCATCCGAGCAGGAGGAGATCGGGATGTATGAGGCGGCGAAGGACCTGACCGCAAAGGCGGGGTATGAGCGCTACGAGATCTCAAACTATGCGCAGCCTGATTATCGCTCCCGCCACAATACCATCTACTGGACCATGGAGGAGTACTATGGGGCAGGGGCCGGGGCCCATTCGTATCTGAAGATGGACGGCCCGCTCAGATTTTCAAATGTGTCGGATCCGGCGGCGTACATTCAGAGGATGAGCCGGACCCGGGACCCGGTCGCAAAAAGGGAGTTCCTTTCAAAAGAGACGCTTTTGTCCGAGGCCATGATGCTCGGGCTCCGCATGGCCGAGGGGGTGGACATCCGGAGATTCCAACAGACTTACGGAGAAGACCCGGTTCACTTGTTTTCAGAGTCTATGCAAAAGGGGATTCAGAGCCATTGGGTCGAGGTCACGGCAGAGCGGATCCGGCTCACGGCATCCGGCGTTCTCTTTTCCAATGAGGTTTTTGTTGATCTGTTCGGGTGAAATGCGCTATGATTTTCAAATTGGATCAGGGAGGAATAAAGATGAACACAAAAATCGCTCTTCTCATCTGTTCAGGATTCTTGTTCGGCGCATCAATGGTCCAGGGCGGCCAGGCGGGCAAAGAGGATTATTCCACCTGGCATAAGGGGCATGAGAAGGTCACACCGGTCTGGACGCTCCCCAAGGCCACGGCCCCTTCAAACATGGTCTGGGATGTTCCATCCATGCCTGGCCGGTTCCGGCCGGATCAATTCTTTTCGCCCGATGTCTGCGGCGGATGCCATCAGGAGATCTACAACCAGTGGAAAGGCTCCATGATGGCCAATGCATGGAAAGATCCGGTCTTTATTGCGGTCTACAAGTCCTACATTGAGAAATCCAGTACCGGCTATGAAAAAGAGGAGACGGCCATGTGTTCCCGCTGCCATACGCCGGTGGGCTACCTCGCTAATGAGCAGGCCCGGTACCTGACAGGTGACCTTTCCGCAACCGGCAGGGCAGGGGTATTCTGCGATGTCTGCCATTCCGTGTCCAAGAGCGCCGGCGTGGGAAACGGGGCTTTCATCCTGCAGCCCGGCGAGGCATATGAAAATGAAGCCGGAACCAAATACGGCCCGTTCAATGACGCCGAATCCCCTTTCCATGGGACACAATACTCCGAGCTTCACACCCGGTCCGAGTTCTGCGGCATGTGCCATGATGTGGCCCATGCCCACAATATCATGCCGGTCGAAAATACCTACACCGAATGGAGGACCGGGCCTTACAATACCGGCGATCCCAAGACCTCCACGCATTGCCAGGACTGCCACATGCGGCAGACTCCTGATGTCGCGGCCACGGGCATCACGGCGCTTCCGGACAGCCCGGGTTTTGCCGCGCCTGAAGGCATGGGGGCAAAACGCCGCCCGCACATCTGGCAGCACTGGTTCGTGGGCGGGAACGCCGCTACTACAGAGATTCTCGGAAATCATCAATGGGCCAGGATGGCCGAAGACCGGTTGTCCAAGGCCGTGACGGTTGCCATCCAGCCGATCAAAGGGCCTGTCAAGCAGGGAGAGCTTCTCCGCTTTGAAGTGCGTGTGGAGAATGTGGGGGCGGGCCATTATCTCCCCACGGGCCTGACCCATGTGCGCCAGATGTGGCTCCATGTGACCGTCAAAGACAAAGCGGGAAATCTCCTCTATGAGTCCGGCGCACTGGACAAGGACGGGGAGATTGATCCCGATGCGGTGATCTACAGGACCGTCCTGGGCGAGGGGGGCAAGGAAAAAAAGCCGACCTACTTCCTACCGGCCGCTGTGCAGGTCCTGTCCGACAAGCGGATCCGGCCCAGGGGATACTCGGTGGAGTCCTATGCCTTTGTGCCGCCCAAGGATTTCAAAGGCGAGATCGAGATCCAGGCCACGGTCCGCTACAGGAGCGCGCCGCAATTCCTGATCCGCGAAGTGCTCGGCAAAGATGCGCCGGTCCTTCCGATCTTTGACATGGCGGCCGCCAGAGAGAATGCAAGCATTTTATAGGGAGAATGATCATGAAACTTTTTGAACCCGTGACCATCGGGGGTATGCATCTTCCAAACCGCGCCGTGCGGTCGGCCACGTATGAGAACCGATGTAAGCCGGACGGCAAGGTCACCGATGAGCTCATCCGCTTTTATACGGCCTTGGCCGGCGGAGGGATCGGGCTGGTCATCACCGGCAACGCCATGATCCACCCCTGGGGGCTGACCGCGCCCAATGCCCTGGGGATCTACAGTGACGATCATCTCCCGGGTCTGACCCGGCTCGCTCAGCTTTTCCGTGACCACGGGGCGCATGCCGTGGTTCAGCTTTCCCATGGCGGGAGGCAGACCATGCCGAACCTGATCGGAGGCCGGGACGTCCTCGCTCCCTCGGCGGTCTATTCCAGATCCATGAAACTGACTCCGAAAGAGATGAGCGTGAAGGAGATCAAAGAGGTCATGGAGGCCTTTGTGTCCGCGGCCGAGAGGGCAAAGAAGGCCGGCTTCCACGGCGTGCAGCTTCACGCGGCGCATGGTTATCTGCTCAGCAATTTCCTCTCTCCATTTTCCAACGTCCGGACCGATGATTATGGCGGTTCCACCCAAGGGCGTGTTAGAATCTTGGTAGAGATCTTCGACCGCATCCGGGCCCGATGCGGCAAGGATTTCCCGGTGCTCCTCAAGCTGAACTCCGAAGAGGGGCTGCGGGGCGGGCTTGACGTGGAAGAGGCGGGCCGAATCGTTCATATTCTCGATCAAAAGGGGTTTGCGGCCATTGAAGTGAGCGGCGGGGTCTATGAGACGGGATTGTCCAGCCGAACCAAGATCAAATTCAGGAAAGATGAGGCGTATTTCCTCACCAACGCAGTGCGCCTGCGAAGAGAGACCAAGATCCCCCTGATCCTGGTCGGGGGCATCCGGTCCCTCGAACGATTGAATGAGATCCTGAATGTCGGGCACGTGGACATGGTCTCCATGTGCAGGCCGTTTATCCGGGAACCCCTCCTGGTCAAGCGGTGGAAGGAGGGAGACAGGCTTCCGGCCCGGTGCATCTCCTGCAATGAATGCATGACCAGAATCTTTGAAGGGCCCGTGCACTGCTACCAGGAAGAGAAGATGAAAGGGAAATAATGACTCTCGAAAGTGAAAAGATTGAGGAGTTAAACCGGTTTGTGGTCAAGATCGCCTACTTCAGCATGGAGGTAGGGCTCGAACAGGAGGTCCCGACCTACAGCGGGGGCCTCGGGATCCTTGCCGGGGACACCCTGAAGTCCTGCGCGGACCTCCAGCTTCCCGTGGTCGGCGTGACCCTGCTGGAGGAGAACGGATATTTCATCCAGAAGCTCGACGATCGGGGCAACCAGACCGAAGAGCCCGTGGATTGGGACCCGTCTTCCTGCATGAAGCTCCTCCCCTACCTGGTCAAGATCAAGATCTGCGGCAGAGACGTCTCCATCCGGGCTTGGCGTTACCTGATCCAGGGAGCTTCCGGCTCAAGTGTTCCGGTCTATTTTCTGGATACCAACATTGAAGACAATGATCCGGCGGACCGGGGGATCACCTCCTGCCTCTACGGCGGGGATGAAGAGTATCGGTTAAAACAGGAGGCCGTGCTGGGGATCGGCGGTGTCCGCATGCTTCGGGCCATGGGATACAACCATCTGACCACCTACCATATGAACGAAGGTCACGCGAGCCTCCTCACCCTGGAACTCCTCCGCATGTATGAAAAGGCCCCGGAATCGGTCTGGTTTGAGGAGGCTCGGTGGGATCCCGACAAGGTCAAGGACCTTTGTGTCTTCACCACCCATACCCCGGTTTCTGCCGGGCACGACCGGTTTTCCTTTGACCTGGTCAAGAAGGTTTTGGGCCGGAGAAAGGAGAACATTAGGGCAGGGGAGGACCCCTATCTCATTCATGACATCCCCTTTGAGGTCGTGGACCGGCTGAGCGGCGAGCAGGATTTTCACATGACCCTTCTGGCCCTGAACCTGAGCCGTTATGCCAACGGTGTGGCCAAGAAGCACGGCCAGGTCTCCAAGGCCATGTTCCCGGAATACGAGATCGACTCCATCACCAACGGGGTTCATGTCGGGACCTGGATGTCAAAGGAATTTCAGTCCCTGATGAACCGGTATGTCCCGGGCTGGGAGGGGGATTCTTTTCTCCTCCGGCAGGCCATGGGCATTCCGCCGGATCAGGTCTGGACGGCGCACCAGGCATGCAAGAAAGAACTGCTAAGCTATGTCCGGGAAAAGGCCGGTCTGGAAATGGATCCGGAGGCGCTGACCATCGGTTTTGCGAGGAGGGCCGCGGCCTACAAGAGGGCGGATCTCCTGTTCAGGGACATAGAGCGGCTGAAAAGAATCGCCCGTGACTCGGGAAGGATTCAGATCATCTACGCCGGCAAGGCGCATCCCAAGGATCAGCCGGGCAAGGACCTGATCAGACGGATCGTGACCCTGAGCAAGGACCTTGGCAGAACCATTCCGATCGTCTATCTGGAGAACTACGACTTTTCCCTGGGGAAACTCCTAACCTCGGGTGTGGATATCTGGCTGAACAATCCGCTGAGGCCTCAGGAGGCCTCGGGCACAAGCGGCATGAAGGCAACCCTGAACGGCGTGATCAACTTCAGTGTGCTCGACGGCTGGTGGATCGAAGGGCACCGTGAAGGGATCACGGGATGGTCCATCGGGCCGAGGCCGACGGATGTATCGCCGAACATGAACACGGACGAGGCCGACGTGCATGATCTTTACGAAAAGCTGGAGAAGATCATTATCCCCCTCTATTATAAAGACCGGGAAAGGTGGATCGAAATCATGCTGAACGGTCTCAGCCTCAACGGATCGTTTTTCAACACCAACCGGATGATGCTCCAGTATGTGTCGAGCGCATACTTAAGGAAACTGGAGTAGATGGGAAAAAACACGAATCAATTCGGCGGCTAAGTGGTCCTGTTCGTAAATATGGTAACGTACCGACTTGTACTCGGCTTACCGGTAGAGCGCCGTAGGGCGGACTCATCAAGGCGCGCGACTGAGGCGTACCCCCTGCGGTACGTCGCAAGGAGCGGAACGCCGAGGAGTCCGTCCTACGGCACCTGTCTGCCATGGCACAGGCAGGCTCGAATACGACCGTATTTACGAATAGGACCACTAAGGAAGCATCCCCCTTTGCGAAAGGGGGGAGACTGTTTGGAAAGGATTCCCCAATGAGTTTTCGAGGCAGCTTCCTGAGCACAGGCATCGGGAGCCTTCCCATGGCCGATCCGGAAAAGGCCATGGACGAGGTTTTGAAATACCTGCAAGAGATCCCCTTCTGGCCCCAGCTTCCCCAGAGAGGGTTCCGGGAGCAGATGGTCCCCCAGTACACCCAGGGATTCCCCGGGATCGTGGAGGATGCGGCAAAAGAGCGGGTCTTTGTGGAGACCGCTCGATCCATGGATGAGATGGAAAGGTTTTACGAAAAGGAGATGGCAGGAGACATCGAGCATTTCGCCATTACGCCCGACTACGCGGCCGGGCTGGATGCCATGATCCGCGGCCTGCGCCGTCACCGGCCGGAGAACCTCTGCTTCACCAAAGGGCACGTGACCGGTCCCATCACCTTCGGCTTCACAGTCAAGGATGAAAAGGGGGCCGCCATTTTTTATGACCCCAACCTCGCGGATGTGGTCTGCCGTCTCGCGGCCATGAAGGCCCTGTATCAGATCCGGTTGCTTCGGGAGTTTAAGGTGCCTACGATCATTTTCATGGATGAGCCCTATATGGCCGCTTTCGGCACCACGGGTATGAACATCAGCCGGGAAGATGGGATCCGCTCCCTCAACATGGTGGTGGATAAGATCCATGAGGCGGGCGGGATCGCCGGGGTCCACTGCTGCGGCAATACCGACTGGTCCCTGCTCTTTGAGACGAATGTGAAAATCGTCAATTTCGATGCCTTTCACTTCATGGAACGGATGGCCCTCTATCCCGAACAGATTCAATCCTTCCTCGCTCGAGGCGGGGTCCTGGCCTGGGGGATTGTTCCCACATCCGCCTCGGTCCGCAAGGAGAGCACGGAGAGCCTGGCCAAACGTCTTGAACAGGGGGTGGAAAGCCTCGCCCGGCTCGGCGTGGACAGGGAGAGGCTCCTGACGCAAGGCCTGATCACGCCCGCCTGCGGCATGGGAAGCCTGCCCGAAGAAGATGCCCTGCGGGCGCTTTCCCTGGTCCGTGAAGTCTCTTTGTTCCTGCGGCAGAAGCATCTTGTATCATGAAGGATCAAAAGACTCGAATCCTGATCACCGGGGCGAGCGGCTTTCTGGGCAGTCATCTCATACGCGGTCTTGACAGGGACTATACCGTATCAGGGAGCTATCTGCGCCATCCGGAAACTCTTCCTCACTGTGATACGCTGCGTCTTGATGTGACGGACCCGGACTCAGTCAGGGACGCCCTCAGCGGCAGGGAACTCCATGTGATTGTGCACACCGCTGCGGTCTCCAATCCGGACCAGTGTGAAAAGGACCGGGATGCCGCATATCAAATCAATGTGCAGGGGACCGGGAACCTCGCGGCTTATGCCCTTGAACACGGGATCCTTTTCATCTACATCTCCACGGACCTCGTATTTGACGGGGAACGAGGCTCCTACACCGAGACCGATACGCCTCGTCCCTGCAACTATTACGCGGAAACCAAGTTGAAGGGTGAAAATCTGGTTCGAAGCCTCTGCGACAGGTGGATCATCCTGCGTACCGCACTGATGTACGGATGGGGAACCGGCGCCAGTGATTCTTTCGTGGACTGGCTCTCCGGGAACCTTGAGGCGGGCAGGGTCTGCGGGCTTTTCCGGGACCAGTTCCGAAGCTTCCTCTATGCAGGGGATGCGGGCCCCGCGGTCCGGGCCCTCCTGAAGAAAGGGGTGAAGAACCGGATCATGCATCTTGGGGGGCCTGATCGTCTCAGCCGGTATGAGTTCGGCCTGAAGTTTGCAGAGGCCTTCGGCTATTCACGGGACCTGATCAGGCCGATCCTGATGGCCGACCTCCCCGGGAACGTCCCCCGGGGCCGGGACTGCTCCCTGCGTGCCGAAGAATTCAACAAACTCGGTTTCCAACCCAGGACCGTCGGGGAGGGATTGGCCGAGATGCATTCCGGAAGGGTGCTTCCCTGATGAATAAAAAAACTATAAGGAAGAAATTATGAGAAAGTCATTTCGTATCTGGGTTGCCGCAGCGGCTGCAGGGCTTCTCCTTCAGGGATGCTTCATCCTGGCCGGTTATGCACTGATCCGGACAGCGAGTGATATCATCAGCATACTCAACAGGGTCAATGACACCATGGAAAGGATCCGCGTGATTCTTGACGAGGGCAAAGAGATCAAGCGGGCACAGGAAGAAGGACGGCTGATTGCAACACTCTGCGAGAGGATCCCGAGCCTCATCCGGGACCAGGTTGAGAAGCCGGTCCGGCGGGAGATAGAGAAATTCTCTGGAGACTTGAGGGCAGCGGCTCTTGACCTTGCCGGGGAGTCCCTTGCAGAGGATCTGATCGGCGCCAACAAGGCCTATGACAATATGGTGAATGTCTATAATGAGTTTGCGGCCTATATGAATGATCTCACGGCAGTGAAGTGATTCTTTCTGTTCCGCCTGCCCCGTTAGAAACTGAGTTTTTAATGGGGTCGTCCGTCCTCTTCTTCTGTCCGTCCTCTATCTCTTGCCGTCTTCCGTTTTCTGACCTCTGTCTTTACGCTCTCCTCTGATCTTACTGCCCACTGGTCTTAATCTGTCCTCCTATTTTTTCCTTGCCTCCATCCCCATTTCTTCGTATAATCCCCGCATTCCGGCAGACTGGGCCGAATTCTGCATGATGATCCCGGCTGGAGAATTTGCTGTCAGGTCATAGCTGAGATCTGACCGCTGATCGCTGTTGGCTGAATTAATAGAGGGGGACTGCTTCTATGGAACCGTCGGATATCTAATGGGTGAGGCCATTGGGTAAGAGACGGTTTTTTGTTTTTGAGTAAAGTTCCTGATTCATGATTCAAGGTTCGACACGGGTGAGGCACAATCGACAAAACTCAAATGAATGTCACAGCAATAACCGATTACCATGCCAAATACTATGCCCATCAGTTGATCAAGCGCTGTCCTTCCAACAGTGTGGAGAAGCTGGCCTCAACACTTATGGATGCCCAGGTTGATCTAAACCCACATCAGATCGAAGCGGCCCTCTTTGCATTTAGATCACCTTTGTCGAGAGGTGCGATCCTTGCGGATGAAGTTGGATTGGGGAAAACTATTGAAGCAGGCATTGTTCTTTCCCAGAAGTGGGCGGAGCGGAAGCGCAAAATTCTGATTATTGTCCCATCGAGTCTTCGAAAGCAGTGGCACCAGGAGCTTCAGGACAAGTTCTTCCTGCCTTCTCACATTCTCGAAGCCCGCACATTTAACATGGCCCAGAAGAAAGGCGCCCGCAACCCATTCGACCGAAAAGACATCGTTATTTGCTCATACCATTTTGCCCGAAGCAAAGCGGAATTCCTCACCAGGGTTAAATGGGATCTCGTGGTTATTGACGAAGCCCATCGGCTCAGAAATGTTTATAAGCCATCCAACAAGATTGCACGTCAACTCAAAGAAGTGCTTCAAGGAGTTCCAAAGATCCTCCTTACGGCAACTCCCTTGCAGAACTCATTACTGGAATTATATGGTCTGGTCAGCTTTGTTGACGATTATGCTTTCGGAGATCTTAAGAGTTTTCGTTCTCAATATGCACGTTTGGCGGATTCCGATACCTATGGAGAGCTCAAGGCCCGTTTGACCCCGGTCTGTAAACGCACGCTTCGACGGCAAGTTCTCGAATATATTCGTTTCACCAACCGAATTCCCATTACGCAGGAGTTTGTTCCTACCAAGGATGAAGAGGTCCTTTACGAAATGGTTTCCGAATATCTCCGCCGCGAGAACCTCCAGGCGCTTCCTGCGAGTCAGCGAAGCCTCATGACTCTTGTCCTCCGCAAGCTTTTGGCCTCTTCAACCTTTGCCATTGCCGGGGCACTCGATTCCTTGATTCGGAAACTCAGGGCCAGACTTCAAAAAAACGAAAAGGCCATGAAAGAGGCGGAAGACAAACTCTCCGAGGACTTCGAGTCATTCGAGGATCTTCAAGACGAATGGAGTGAATCTGAGCCCGAGCAGGATCCATTATCTCAAGAAGATATCCAAGCCATTGAGCATGAGATTCAGGATCTGGAAGCTTTTCGGGACCTTGCCGTTTCTATAACAGAGAATGCCAAAGGCCGGAGCCTGCTCAAAGCTCTGGAAATCGGGCTCGATAAAGCGGCCGGCCTGGGTGCGGCCAAAAAAGCCATCATCTTTACAGAATCCCGGAGAACCCAGGACTATCTCTTACGTATCCTTGGAAAGACTGAATATGCAGACAGGATCGTGTTGTTTAATGGTTCGAATAATGATCCCAAATCAAAGGAAATTTATACAGATTGGAAACAAGCCCATGCGGACACGGATCAGATTACAGGATCTCGGACGGCAGATATTCGCTCTGCCCTTGTGGACTACTTCAGGAATGACGCCAAGATCATGATTGCCACCGAGGCGGCTGCAGAGGGGATCAACCTTCAGTTTTGTTCGTTGGTGGTTAATTACGATCTCCCCTGGAATCCTCAGCGGATTGAGCAGCGGATCGGCCGGTGTCACCGTTACGGACAGAAACATGACGTGGTCGTGGTGAACTTTCTCAACAAAAAGAATGCCGCAGACCAGCGTGTTTATCAACTACTTTCTGAAAAGTTTCGGCTTTTCAGCGGAGTATTCGGAGCAAGCGACGAAGTCCTTGGGAGCATCGAATCCGGCATTGATTTCGAAAAACGCATTGTGACCATCTATCAGAAGTGCCGCACCCCTGATGAAATACAGGCCTCCTTCGACGAGTTGCAGGCCGAAATGTCTCAAGAGATAGACGAGAGTATGCAGATGACCCGCCAGAACCTTCTTGAACACTTCGACGAGGAGGTCCACGAGAAGCTTCGCGTCAACCTCAAAGAGAGCGCCGAATACTTAAACAAGCATGAAAAGTTACTTTGGGAACTGACGCGCTACCTCCTTAACGGCAATGCCGATTTTAAGCCGGACCGATATGAGTTTATGCTCAGAAAAATCCCCTTCGAAAATCTCCAGGTACCCCTCGGCCCTTATGAGATGGGGCGACACGTGGAGGAGGCACATATCTACCGCCCGAGCAACCCCCTGGCTCAGCGTGTAATCAAGACCGCTATCGGTAAAGCACTGAAACCGTGCCGGATCCATTTTCATTATACCGATCATCCCGTGAAAATCTCCATTCTCGAACCCATGGTTGGCAAGAGTGGCCTGCTCGCATTGGACCGCTTTACCGTCGAGGCGCTTGAGGTCGAAGACTACCTGATTTTTACAGCTGAAACCGATGACGGTCACCCTCTGGATGAAGAGCGCTGCAAACGACTCTTCTCTTTACCCGCACACATACAAGATGCTAATATCGGCGATGGAGACGAATGGGAAAAACTCCAAACATCTCGACAAAATCAGGAAGAACGGATTCTACAGGAAATAACCGAGAAGAATAGTAACCACTTTGATTCAGAGATGGAGAAGCTCGATCGTTGGGCCGAAGATCTGAAACAGAGCCTCGAGATCCGGTTGAAGCAGCTTGATGTGGATATCAAGACCCGAAAGACCGAAGCGAAGAAGCTCCTGCGCCTTGAGGAGAAAATTCAAGCCCAACGGGAAATCAAGAAACTGGAACGGATGCGAAACGAGATGCGAATGAATCTTTACAAATCCCAGGACGACGTTGATGCAAGAAAGGAAGCCTTGCTAAATGAAATTGAGGCTCGTCTCCGCCAGCGTGTCCAGCGGGAAACGCTTTTTTCGATTCAATGGAAGATCACTTAGGGGATCTGTGTTCACGGAAGATAAATGGGCGCTGATGCACGGCAACTAATTTGGGGACGTGGGATTAGCTTACTTGCACGGGCCTTAGCTTACTTTCTTAGCTTAATATTATTTCAATACCTTGATTTCACGTTATTTTTGCTTAAACGGCTTGAGTATCGTATGGTCATATTAGTTTACTGGAGTTCTGTTTTGGGTACGCAAATCAAACAAGCAGATAGGGTGACTTCTTGACCACGATCAGGTTGGAAGTGATATGAAGATCCAAACATTGCATATACAGAACTTCCGCGGTCACAAGAAGCTAAATTTTGAATTGCATGATTACCATTCTCTTGTTGGCGAAAACGGAACCGGGAAAACGGCCATTCTTGAAGCAATTAACCTGGCATGTTCACCCTACTATCTGCAATCGCGGATTAACGAACAGGATTTTCATTACGAAGATGAAGGAAATATATCAATTACAGTCACCTTCGATAAGTATTTCGTTATTAAGGTACCCGATGGTTTTGTCTCTCAAAGCCTCCCCTGCCGATCTGTTCAGGTAACAATTAAACGTCGGATACAGGCGTCTCCAGGGAGAGCCCTGTCTGAGCCGTTTGTTGCCGAGGCATCGTGCATCCCAGTTGAATTCGTGAATCCAAATGATTTGGTTGCTGAACTACTTCCTGAGGGGCTGTCTCTAACTGACCTTCCGAAAAGTGTAAAAATTGTGGAGGAAGGCGAGCAATCAGGCATTCTAATCACTCGCAAGAATGACAATGAGAAAAAAGTTCGAAGCAACCTTCTTACCCTTAACAACAACGAATTGGTAGGGTTCCCAAATGTTTTCTATTTCGACGGGCAACGTCAAAAGGAGTCCAAGGTTGGTTTTAACTCGCTTTTTTCAAAACTTACAAAAGAATTGAACTGGCGTTTCAGAAAATCACTGGATGCATCTACTGTCACTCCTATTTGGGAAGACTATTATTCCACTGTGGTTAAAGGCGTTGATAAGAGGCTCAACAAGGAATTAGTCGGACCTGTATTCAAACGGATGTTCAAAGTGATAGGATCCAAGGTCGATAATCTTGAAATCTCCATTCTCAATCTCGAAGAACCGTTTACCAAAAGCTTTATGTCGACACGAAATGGCCTGAACCAAATTGACCTTGGCGGACTTGGCTCAGGTGTATCCATGCTATTCACATATTTCTTACTGGAACATCTTAGCCAATTGGCTAAAGGAACTGTCATCTTCTTGATCGATGAGCCGGAGCTCCATTTGCATCCACAGCTGCAACAATATCTCGCACGGCACTTAAAACAGACAGAGTCACAAACGATCATCTCCACTCATTCACCCTTATTCATCGATCTTGGAAAATGGAGAAGCATCAGCCGATTCGACTATGCATTCTCCGTTACGCCAAGACGGGAGAAGTTGGATGTCAAGCTGGGACCTCAGACAATACGCGAACATCTGGACGATATTCCTAAATGGAAACAGCATGAAACTGTTTTCATGGACAGTGATCCGGAAATGTTGTTTGCTCGGCGTGTATTGCTTGTAGAAGGTCCAGCAGAAAAATATGGTCTGCCTCGGTTAGCGAGAGTGCTGAATCAATCTTTTGTCGACACCACAATTATAAGCAGCAACGGAAAAAACAAAATAATCCATTATGCCACGATATGCCATGCTTTTGAGATCCCAACTTTTGTATTTTACGACCTTGACGGAAAGAGCTGCAATGACGAAGAAAACAAAAAAGTAAGTGAAGCAATAGGCGGCCTGAAAAATTATGTACTTCCTACAAGTTTTGAATCTCTTTTGGGTATAGGAAAGAACGCCGAACATAAAGCGAGCAAAGTCTTGGAAAAGATAGATAGCATCGATTGCGCCGAAAAGGTCCCGGAGGAAATCAAAGATGCTATCAACCAAATTGCAAATTGGTCAAAAGAAGAAAAGGTAATTTGATGGCGAAACAGAATACAAAACTCGAACTTACCTGGATCGGCAAGGACAATCGGCCGCAACTCGAGCCCCGTATTTTAGTTGAGGATCCTGAAAAATCCTATGGCGACCCGCACACTGAGAACATGCTCATACATGGTGACAACCTGCTTGCCCTTAAGGCACTGGAACAGAAATTTGCGGGTAGGATTAAGTGTGTTTATATTGACCCACCCTATAATACCGGCAACGCATTTCAGCATTATGATGATGGATTGGAGCATTCATTATGGCTGAGCTTAATGAAACCGAGAATTGAGATATTGCACACTCTGTTGTCCCATGATGGAACACTCTGGATATCTATTGACGATGATGAAAGCCATTATTTGAAAGTCTTATGTGATGAAATTTTCGGGCGGAAGAACTTTGTGAACAATGTGATATGGGAGAAAAAATATTCACCACAGAACGATGCAAAGTGGCTTTCAGACAGCCATGATCATATTCTTGTCTATGCTAAAAACAAAGATATTTGGAGACCTAACCTTTTGCCGAGAACGGCTGAAATGGATTCGAGGTATAAGAATCCTGACAACGATCCAAGAGGCCCATGGAAACCAAGCGGGCTGGATGTTAAAACATATAGCGCTGTTTATGATTATCCTATTACAACCCCTTCTGGGCGTGTAGTTAATCCCCCTGGAAGTTCTTGTTGGCGGTTATCAAAAGAGCGATTTAAGGAATATGTAGATGACAACAGAATATGGTTTGGTGCAAACGGCAATAGCGTGCCTGCAATTAAAAGGTTCCTTTCTGAAGTTAAACAAGGGTCTGTTGCAAAAACAATATGGTTTAGAGGGGAAGTAGGAGATAATCAGGAAGCAAAAAAGGAGACACTATCATTCAACGCTGATGATGTCTTTGCCACTCCGAAACCCGAACGTCTTTTGCAGCGCATTCTCGCCTTGGCCACCAATGAAGGCGACTGGCTTCTCGACTCCTTTCTTGGCTCAGGCACGACTGCGGCAGTAGCACAAAAAATGAATCGCACATGGATAGGCATTGAGCTTGGCGACCATTGCGATACGCATTGTCTGCCGCGCCTGCAGAAGGTCTGTGATGGCACGGATCAAGGCGGCATCTCAGAGGCTGCTGCTTGGAAGGGCGGCGGTGGCTTCAAATATTACGAATTGGCGCCAAGCCTTTTGAACCAGGATGAACATGGTAACTGGGTCATCAGCAAGGAATATAATGCCGATATGCTGGCTGCAGCTATGGCCAAGCAAGAAGGTTTTACTTATTCTCCAAGTCAGGGAGTCTACTGGAAGCAAGGATATTCCACGGAAAAGGATTTTATCTTCACGACCACGAATTTTCTCACCGTAAAACAGCTCGACCGCATTCATGAGGAGATGGGCGAGGATGAACACCTACTTGTCTGCTGCCGAAAGTTTTCTGCTCCCTGCCGCAACCGGTATCCCAATATTCAAGTGAAGAAGATTCCCCAGATGCTCATGGGCCGCTGCGAGTTTGGACGGGAGGACTACAGTCTGAATATCGTGAACCTGACCGATCTGCAGACGGCGCCGGAGTTCATTCCGCCCGGCCCTGAAGAGAAGCCGGTGAAACCAAAGGTAAAGGTAAATCCCGGTCAGGGGGCTCTGTTCTGAGAGGAGAAACAGATGAATCAGAATGCTTCCTATATCCGTAGCCGCCTCAGTTTGAGGAGGCCCCAGTCGGAAAGTCTTGACATCCTCTCGAAGCTTGTTGATCTGCTTGAGCTCAAGAAGTCGCCTGATCTATCTTCCGAACTCGAAAAAGTAAAGTCTCTCTATCCTATCTGTCAGGATTTCGAGCGGGAATTCCCGTCCGTTTGTTTTGCCCTGGCTACGGGTGTAGGTAAGACCCGGCTGATGGGTGCATTCATTGCGTACCTGTTTCTCGAAAAAGGGATACGGAACTTCTTTGTGATGGCCCCGAACCTGACGGTATATCAGAAGCTGATTACGGATCTTTCCGAGTCCTCCCACCCCAAATATGTGTTCAAAGGTATCGGAGATTTTGCAGCACATGCCCCTCGTATCGTAACCGGGGACACCTATGAGCGGTCGCAGGAAGGCTATCTGTTTTCGGATGTCACCATCAATGTTTTCAACATCTCAAAACTCAACTCCGAAACTCGCGGCGGAAAGGAACCCAGGATTAAGCGGCTTCACGAATGTCTTGGGGATTCCTATTTTAATCACCTGGCAAGTCTTGATGATCTTGTACTTCTCATGGACGAATCGCACCATTACCGGGCCGACCGGGGCATGGCCGTGATTAACGAGCTGAATCCGATACTCGGATTGGAACTGACAGCCACACCTCAGGTGGAGCGGGGCGGCCGGACAATCAAGTTCAAAAACGTTGTCTATGAATATTCTCTGGCCCAGGCCATTGAGGATGGTTTTGTGAAGGAACCGGCTGTGGCCACGAGAAAGAATTTCGATCCCTCTAATTATGGGGATGAAGATCTGGATCGGGTCAAGCTGGAAGACGGCCTCAGGATTCATGAGGACACTAAGGTGGCGCTCGATATTTATGCTCGCGACAGTGGTGAATCTCTGGTTAAGCCTTTTGTCCTGGTCGTGGCAAAGGATACGGACCATGCAGCCCGGCTCAGAGAGCTTATTCAGTCAACGGCTTTTTTTGAGGGTCGGTATGCAGACAAGGTTATGGAAATACACTCGGCTCAAACCGGTTCGGAAAAAGAGGAGAACATCGCACAGCTACTGACGCTGGAAAAGCCGGACAATAGGATTGAAATTGTGATCCATGTGAACATGCTGAAGGAAGGGTGGGATGTTACGAATCTTTATACCATCATTCCTTTACGTGCGGCAGCTTCCATGACGCTTCGTGAACAGACCATCGGGCGCGGCTTACGCCTTCCCTATGGGAAGATTACCGGGGCACCCAAGGTGGACAAGCTTACGATTATAGCCCATGACCGTTTTCAGGAGATTGTAGATCTGGCCAATCAGCCCGATTCCATTATTAAGCAGAAGCATATCATCACGATCGATGAGATGGATCTTGAAGGAGCAAAGGAGGTCGTTACAGCCCATTCCATTGCCGAACAGGAACTGCATGAAGAGGCAGAGAAGATTGCCAATATCGAGGAACCGGAAGAGAAGAAACAGGCCCAACTTGGACATGAGGCCAAGAAGAACATCCTGAGCATACTGCCCGCTCTTTCTCGGTCCGTGAGACACGCGGGGGATCTCTCCCGGCCTGAAATCCGAGATATGGCAATAAAGAAAATAGAGGAGAAACTCCAATCCGAACCGCAGAAAGATCTTTTCGCCGGCGACATCATAGCAGAAGCCAAGAATCGCTATAATGCAGTGGTTGCGGATTTTGTGGCAAGAATCATAGAAATTCCACGTATCGTCATTCAGCAGACCGGAGAAGTCCGTTCCGGCTTCAGAGATTTTGATCTGGATGTCGGCAACCTGAATTATCAACCGGTGTCCGAAGAGATCATACGTCGGGCCTTGCAGAGCAATGAAATAGATAGCGTGACCGGGGATGGTCGAATTCGGCCGGATAGGATTGACAATATCATTGTGAATGAGCTGATCAATTACTCGGAAATCGATTACGATGAGCAAGTTTTCCTTTTGATGAAGCTGGCTGGAGAGGCAGTGGCCCATTTCAGAACCTATTTAAAGGAGGATGATTTGATCAATGTGGTTCAGTATCACAAGAAGGCGATTGCCGAATATATTTATGCACAGATGATGCAGGATGATCATTTTTATGTGGAGGAACCGGAGTTTGAAAAACCGGAGGTTTATCCTTTCACAAAAATAGAAGAGCCCAGTTGCGCCAAGAGCCGTCACGACGGCGTTCATGATTTCAGAGAGACCGTTACACCCACCTCGGCCATTCCGTCCAAAGTGTTCAGCGGGTTTCAAAAGGCTTGCCACATACTCTACAAGTTTGACTCCAAGACAGAAAAAGATTTCGCCGTGATTCTTGAAGATGACTCGGCTGTTCTCAAATGGCTTCGGCCTGCCATGAGGCAGTTCAATATTTGGTACAACCACAATTCACAGCAATACGTGCCGGATTTCGTGGTCGAGACGGCGGATGCAGTTTACATGGTAGAAACAAAAATGGAAACGGATATGTCTTCCCCGGATGTTGCCAAGAAGACGCAAGCTGCCCTGGAATACTGCCGCCATGCGACTGACTATACGACCAAGAACGGCGGTAAGCCGTGGAAATACGTCTTGATTCCTCATAACGCCGTAATGCTGAATATGAGTTTTGAAGGGTTGGCCATGAGGTATGAAGTTGATACAATACCGCAGAAACCGTAGGGACAGTAAAATATGCTGTACATAAGATTCTTGAACTTGTTCGGGAAGTAGCCTCTCCAGTATTGAGGTCAAAATAATTGAATGATATTCATAAAAAATATTTCGATTTTAATCTCGCACTAGAGCGTGTTTTCTGGAATTCGGGGGACACAATACTCAATTCACTCAATAAGGAAAGAAAGCAATGCAAATCTGGATCGACGCCGATGCGTGCCCTAAAGACATCAAGGAAATTCTATTTCGTGCCGCTGAGAGGGTCGGCGTTTCCCTTATTCTTGTTGCCAATAAACCTCTTAGAACCCCGCCATCAAATTATATTAAGGCCCTCCAGGTGCCTGCCGGCTTTGATGTCGCAGATAACAATATCGTCCAGCAAATACAACAGGGCGACCTGGTCATAACTGCGGATATTCCCCTTGCCGCTCTGGTCATTGAAAAAGGGGGCCACGCGCTGAATCCCAGAGGAGAGTTTTATACGGAAGATAATATTCAGAAGCGCCTGGCCATGCGTAATTTTATGAGTGAGATGCGAGGCGGCGGCGTGATTACCGGCGGCCCATCTACGTTGAACCTGAGTGATCGACAGGCCTTTGCAAATGAGTTGGATCGCTTTTTAACCAGGTACAGACCATGAAAATGGGAGAGCGGCCATCAGCACACATTGGGGACAAACGTTTCTCCTCCCCTTTGTAAGGGGAGGTCAGGTTGGGTAGAAAGAATGCAGATCTACCTCCCCTTTCCCCTCCGTACAAAGGAGGGGAACCAGAAGGAATAAAAAGGGACCCTATTTGCATGAGTAACATCAGGAAGGGGACAGAGGTATGACCCATAAACCGGCCCCCGGCAGGTTCAGGCTCACCCTGGAATATGACGGCACACGGTACAGCGGCTGGCAGAAACAGCACGAGGTTAAGACCCTGCAGGGGTCCCTGTTGCAGGCCGCGGAAACTCTCTTCGGCAGCGATGAGCTGGACATCCAGGGGAGCGGCCGGACCGATGCCGGGGTGCACGCCCTCAATTACACAGCCCATCTGGAGGTGAGGACTGATCTTTCCCCTGAGGCCATCCTCCGCGGCATGAATGACGCCCTGCCCAGGGATATGGCGCTTCTCCGGGTGGAAAAGGCCCATCCGCGTTTCCACGCCCGGCACAACTGCATTGCCAGAAGCTACATCTACCGGCTCTCCAAAAGGAAATCGGCCTTTGACAGGAAATATGTCTGGTGGGTGCGCGACCCGCTCGATTTGGAGGCCATGCGCCGCGCCGCAGGACTCCTGGTCGGCATGCATGATTTCGTTTCTTTTGCCGAGAAACAGGAGCTGAAAAAATCGACTATGGCGCTGGTGCACCTTACGGAACTGACCGAGAATGACGGCTTGATCCTTTTCAGGATCATCGGGTCTCATTTCTTATGGAAGATGGTGCGCCGGATTGTCGGTCTTCTGGTGGAGGTGGGACGGCACGGCCTGGCGGTGGAGGACGTCGGAAGCCTCTTGACGGAGAAATCGGACCGGCCGGTCCGCTACATTGCCCCGGCGGCGGGGTTGTTCTTTGAACGGGCCTTCTATCACGAACAGGAACTGCAGGAATTTCTGCATCTGAGAGATGAGGCGTAATTAAATAAGGGCACCCCCCGGCTCTGCCGGGGGACTCCCAGCTTTTAACCATACCCCCCACCCTTACCCTCTCCCACAAGGGGAGAGGGAACTGATAGTGGGCCTCCCCTCCCTTGATGGCCTATGGCTCGGAGCCAACGGCTCATAGAGGAGGGGATCGAGGAGAGGGTGATGACTTTCTCTTCATGCTGCTGCTGTTCGGGAAATGGGGCAGTGTTTCCGGCTCCTGAAAAACAGATACTTGTCATTTCATTTTGCATGATCGCGGAAACGGTGCTATGATGCAATCCAATGCGCCTGTACCATCATGGGTAAATCTTATCGGGAGGAGGGACTAATTTATGAGCAGGAAATTTGTTGTTCTCGTGGTCATTTTATTCGTTATTGTGAGCGCGCTCTTTCTCTATATCTCACAGGTCGCCTTTAAAGATCCGAAGAGCTGCACTTCGTGTCATTATATTGCTCCTTATTACAAAAAATGGGAAACATCAACGCACAACATGGTGCCTTGCCTCAAGTGCCACGAGTACAGCTCCCAGCAGGCGCTCGTCGGGCAATTCATGTTTCTTGCCGGCGTATATAATCCTCGGCCCCTTACGAACGTTCCTGACAAGAACTGTCTCCAGTCCGGATGCCACGAGAAGCGGCTGGTTGAATCAAAAGTGGCGTTCACGAAGCGGGGCATTACCTTTGATCATAAGACGCACTTCAACGAAATGAAACGCGGGATCAAACTGCACTGCAGGAGCTGCCATTCGGATATTGTCCAGGGGGAGCATATGAAGGTTTCGACGAATGTCTGCTTTCTCTGCCACTTTAAAGGCGTGTCCCACGACCAGGCTTTTACGGGATGTCCCTCATGCCATTCGGCGCCCGCAAAGCCCATCATGTACAAAGGGAAATCCTTTTCCCACGAGGCGGCGTTACAGGCAGGTTACAAATGCAATATATGCCACGTTGAGATCACGCGAGGGGATGGCGTCACGCCTGTAGATAAATGCTACTTCTGCCATGTGGACAAGACGGAAAGATATTCCGATACCCAGTTCATTCACGAAAAGCATGTGACACAGAAGCAGGTTGACTGTCTCTGGTGTCATCCGAAGATCGAACATGGCGAGATAAAGATGGCGGAAGAAATACCGTTGATGTGATTGAAAAAAAATAGTTGTTATGAAACGGAAATCACTGCCGCAGGTTCCATGCCCGATATGCAGGAAGATGACGGACTGGTATGATAATCCGTACCGGCCTTTCTGTTCCGAGCGGTGCAAGCTCCTGGATCTTGGCGCGTGGGCCAGTGAAGGATACCGGGTCCCCGGGGAGCCTGTGTCTTATGAGCCTTCGGGCGGCAAGGATGAGGAGGAGAAGCCGGGACCGGAAGAGGGGGAAGACGATGAAGGCGCTTCGCTTTGAGGGGAACCTCAGATATGTGCCGGACTGTCCCGATCCGGCGCCGGCACGGGGCGAGGCCCTGGTCCGGGTGAAGATGGCCGGGATCTGCAGCACGGATCTTGAGATCCTCAAGGGTTACATGGGGTTCAAAGGGATACTTGGGCATGAATTCACGGGTGTGGTGGAGGCGTGCGATGACCCCGAACTCATGGGTAAGAGGGTCGTTGGGGAGATCAACTGCCCGTGCGGGGCCTGCGACATGTGCATAAGAGGTCTCGGCAACCACTGCGCTTCCCGCACCGTTCTCGGGATCCAGGGGAGGGACGGGGCCTTTGCCGAGTACCTGACCCTCCCGCAGGAGAATCTTCACCCCCTTCCGGACAGCCTCAGCGATGAACAGGGGGTTTTTGTGGAACCTGTTGCCGCGGCCTTTGAGATTCTGGAACAGGCGGAGATCGCCCCGGAGGAACGCATTCTGGTGGTTGGGGACGGGAGGCTGGGGTCGCTCGTGGCGCAGGTCCTGCGCGGTTCCGGTGCGGCGCTGACCGTGATCGGGCGCCATGAAGAGAACCTGGCCATCCTGCACAGGCTCGGGATCCATGCCGTCCTGGAGAAGGATCTTGCCGGTCTTCAGGGAGCGGATATCGTGGTGGACTGTTCCGGATCGCCCGCAGGCTTTGATCTCAGCAGGCGGCTTGTCAGGCCGGGAGGGAGGATCGTCCTGAAGAGCACGCTTACCTCTCCGGTGCAGGTCAATCTTTCATCCATAGTTGTGGACGAGATCACCCTGATCGGCTCCCGGTGCGGCCCTTTCGAACCCGCCATGTGGGCTCTGGCAGGAAGAAAGGTTGATGTTGATTCCATGATCTCGGCCGTCTACCCGTTGGATCAGGGCATTGAGGCCTTGAAAAGGGCCTCTCTCCCCGGCGTTTTGAAGGTTCTGCTGAAGATGGATTGAACCGCCAAGCGGTTTTCCCGGCCGTAAAGAAAAAATCCCCGGCCATTTCATGCACCGAAGAAGGGGACAGGTTATTTTCCATCCCCTTCGAATCCAGGTTAACACTTGACATCTAACGTTAAACGTTATACCTTTCCATTTATGATCAAGTCTTTCAGTGACAGAGAGACGGGAAAGGTCTATAGCCGTGAGGGTTCAAGAAGATTGCCGGGAGATATCCAGCAGGTGGCCCTGAGAAAATTGCGCATGATACACAATGCAAAAAACATCAATGACTTACGTGTCCCTCCTGCGAACAGGCTGGAAAAGCTTGGCGGAGATAGAGAGGGGCAATACAGCATCAGGATCAATGATCAATGGCGTATCTGTTTTTTCTGGAAGGCAGGGGACGCTCATGAGGTTGAAATCATAGATTACCATTAGGGGTGAAAATCATGAAAAAGAAGAAACTGCAACCCGTACATCCAGGCGAGGTACTCCTGGAGGAATTCCTCAATCCCATGGGACTGAGCCAGAGCAAGCTCGCGCTGAACATCGGTGTGCATCCTCGCAGGATAAATGAAATTGTACTGCAGAAGAGACGGATTACGGCAGACACGGCCCTGAGACTGGCCAAGTTTTTCGGGACCTCTGCCGAGTTCTGGCTCGGCCTGCAATCGCAGTATGATTTGGATATAGCGATTGATGAACTGTCTGACCGAATTGACCGGGAGGTCAAAGAGTATTCAGAAGTGGTTTAGCGGTTCAGATAGATTTGACAGCGGAGCAGGATTCTGTTATCTTCTCCAGACTGTCAGGGTCGTTGCATACACATCCTGCATATTTAGGAGCCCCTGCAAAGAAACTGAAGGGCGCTCTAACAAAAAAAGGGGATTCAGAAATGGCTGAAAAGAAACAGAAGGGCGGGAAAGTGGTTTCCATCAAGGAAAAGATTCAGGAAAAGATTCAGGTTCTGAAAAAAGAAGTGATGGAAAAGAAAAAGGCCTCGGAAAAGCCCATCGGGGACAAGGACCTCCGCGACGTGCACAAGACACTCAAGAGGCTTCAGAGAAAACTCAGCCGGATGACGGCGCTGGAGAAGCGGGCTGAAGCCAGGGCATCGAGCGCCCCAGAGGAGAAAACCTCCGATGCCGCCGGGGCCGAGCCCGCAGAGGCCGGAACTGAGAAGGCGGCCGGGTAAAGAAAAAGGGATACTCTCCAAAAGAGTGGGTGAAAACATAAGGGTTCAAGGGGTCAAGGATTCCAGGGGTCAAGTGAAGTGCTCAAACACTACAAGGAGTTAAAGGAAGGGCCCCAGTCTTATCAATGA
>Ga0210020_1000383_pt1 | contig 44083 bp, 38 predicted proteins | sample CryGeymeta201514_FD_183980 | JGI IMG/M metagenome (GOLD analysis project Ga0210020, IMG submission 183980) | Groundwater microbial communities from Crystal Geyser aquifers in Utah, USA - Crystal Geyser metaG 2015-14 (SPAdes) (version 2) | ecosystem: Environmental > Aquatic > Deep subsurface >... | reverse complement strand
GTGTAGATTTGCTCGGTGAACCACTGCGAGTTTTTGCCACCCAAGAGCGTCGGTGTCAGGTAGTTGCCCAGCGTCAGCATGAACACCACAATGCAGCCCGCCACGATGCCCGGCGCGGCGTGCGGGATGACGATTTGCCGCAGGATCGACCAGCCGTTGCCACCCAGGTCGTAAGCGGCTTCGATCAGCGCGTCGTCCAGGCTTTCCAAGGCGCTGATCAGCGGAATCACCATGAACAACATCGAGGTGTAGACCAGCCCGACCAGAATGGTGGCATCGTGGTACAGCAGCTCCACCGGCGCGGGGGTCACGCCCAGCCAGACCAAAAACGCGGGCAGCACGCCGGACTCGCGCAGCAAAATCATCCAGCCCAGGGTGCGCACGGTTTCACTCACCCAGAACGGAATCAGGCACATGATGAATAGCATCGACTTGTTGCGGCCCCGGGCAAGCTTGGCAATCGTCCAGGCGATCGGGAACGCCATCAACAGCGTGATGGCGGTGGCCAAAATCGACATCAACGCGGTGCGCATGAAAGTGTGCCAGTACAGCGGCTCGTCGATGAAGGTGGCGAACTGCGCCAGGCTGGGCTCATACACACGCGGGGCCACGCGCGCGCGCAGCGACAAAATGCCCAGCTCAACATGCGGCAGCACGATCAGGCCCAGCAGCCACAACAAGGCTGGGGCCAGCAGCAGCATGAGCATCAGGCGCGCCTGGATTTTCATGGTCAGACCAAAGACGCGGTGGTATCAGAGCCCAAAGCCATACCTGCGCAGCTTTGTAGGGCGGACTTCAGTCCGCCATGGTCGACTGAAGTCGAACCTACAACAGCCCATCCACGGCGATAAAACAAGTTGAGGTAGGTCATAGCATCAACTCGCAAAACACACCGCACGCTGCGGGTCGAAGCCAAACGCCACGGTTTCGCCCACGCGCAGGTCGGCAAATTCACCAGTTTGCGGCAGGGCAATGCGAAATTCGGTGTGCGACTGCGCCTCGTGCAACAGCACAGCGGAGTTGGCGCCGTCAAACAGCAAGCTGGTGACCTGCGCGTCAAACGTGGGAAAGCCCGTGTCACGCAACACGGTGGCATCGCGTGCCAGGCGTGCCACTTCAGGGCGCACAAAAGCCTCCACCGCGTCACCGCGCGTCACGCTGCCCATCGCGCGCGCTGGCATCACCAGCCCCTGCGCGCTGGTGATGGTGACGACGCAGCCGCTCACCTCGGTAGCTCGGCCGGCGATGCGGTTGTTGGCCCCGACAAAACCGGCCACAAACGGCGTTTGCGGCTCGTAATACAGGGCTTGCGGCGTGCCCACTTGCTCAAACTTGCCCGCGTTCATCACCGCCACCTGGTCGGACAACACCAGTGCCTCCGACTGGTCGTGGGTGATGTAAACAAAGGTGGTGCCAAAGGCGGCTTGCAACTGTTTGAGCTCGATCTTCATGTGCTCGCGCAGCTTTAAATCGAGCGCGCCCAGCGGCTCGTCCAGCAGCAGCAGCGTGGGCTCCAGCACCAAGCTGCGGGCAATCGCCACGCGCTGTTTTTGCCCGCCAGAGAGCTGGTCTACGCGCTTGTCCTGCGCGCCAGGCAGGCTCACGCGCGCCAGCATGTCGCCCACGCGGCGCTTGATCTCGTTTTTGGCCACACCCCGGCGCGCCAGGCCGTAGCCCACGTTGTCGCCCACGCTCATCATGGGGAACAGCGCCAGGTGCTGAAACACCATGTTGACCGGGCGCTGGTTTGGTGGCACGCCGCGCATGGCTTTGCCACCGATGTGAATGTCGCCCGCGTCGGGTTCGACAAAGCCGGCAATCATGCGCAGCAGCGTCGTCTTGCCACAGCCCGACGGCCCCAGAATGGAAAAGAAACTGCCGCGTGCCACAGAGAACGACAAGTCGTCCACCGCGCGGAAAGCACCGTAGTGCTTGGCCACGCAGGCGGCTCGCAGGTCTGGCTGCGCCGCGCCAGAGTCAGGCGCAGCGGGTAGGGAAGGATTCAAGGCCGTGAACGTTGTTCTTGTAGGGCTGACTTCAGTCAGCCATGGTCGACTGAAGTTGACCCTACAACATCACCGCAACTTAACGTGAAACAACGCCCACAGCCGACAAGAATGACGTGTCGTAGAGCCGACTTCAGTCGGCCTTGGCGGGTTGAAACCCGCCCTACGCAGGGCACGCGTGTTTCATGCTTTGGGTTGTCTTTGTGGAACATGGACGTTAGTTCGCCGCCTTGATGCGGTCGAGCACGCGGCCTTCGATGTCTTCAATGCCAGCGGGCACGGCCGGATACCACTTGACGTTTTTCAGCGCGGCTTCGGGAAAGCTGGCGGCAAACTGGGCTTTGAGCTTGGCATCCATCAACTGGTCAGCGCCCTTGGAGGCGGTGAAGTTACCGGCCGAGCCTGCCACCCGCGCGGCAATTTCAGGGCGCATGTTGAAGTTGATCCAGGCATAAGCGGCTGCGTCGTTCTTGCCTTTGGCCGGAATGGCAAAGGTGTCGATCCAGCCCAGTGCGCCGGACTTGGGCGCGATGAACTGGATGTCAGCCTTCTCGCCATTGAGCTTCCAGCCGCCCGTGTCCCACATCATGGCGCCGACGATCTCGCCCGCGCGCATGCCGTTGAGCAACTGGTCTTTGTTGTCCCAGAAGAACTTCAGGTTGCCCTTGCAGGCGGTGACGGTTTTGCCGACTTCATCCATCAACGCGGTGTAAGCCTTGGGGTTGTTGTACAGCGCAAACGGGTCTTTGCCAGAGGCAAAGGCAAAGGCCAGCAAGGTCGGGCGTTTCAGGCGCACGGCGGTTTTACCCTTGACATCGGCGCGGCACAGATCAGGGTAGTCGGCCATCTTGGTCAATTTGGTGTTGACCACCAGACCGTCAGTGCCCCAGATGTGCGGCAGGCCATAGACCTGACCCGCCAGCGTGGTGTTCTTCTTGGTGGCTTCAAGCATGCTGGGGATGAACAGCTCACTTTTCAGCCTCTTCATGTCCATGGCTTTGTAGATGCCAAACTCAGCTTGGGGGCCGGTGATGCGGTCTTGCGAGGGTTGGGTCAGATCAAAGCCGGCGCCGCCGGTGGCGCGCAGCTTGGAAATCATTTCTTCGTTGTTGGACAGGGTAATTTCCACCTTGTAGCCCGACTCTTTTTCAAACTGCGCGACCACGTCTTTGGGCGCGTAGTCGGCCCAAGTGAGCAGGCGCAGGGTTTTGTTTTGTGCCCAGGCCGAACTCGCACAGCCCAGTGCGACGATACCGGCAGCGATCAGTGTGTAGCGAAATTTCATGAATAAGTCCCCTTGGGTGAATGACCGAAGTCACCATACTATGTCAGAAAAAAGTCATTTTGATGTCCCAACTACCCCACAATGCACAGGTTTTTTTCAAGAATGTGAGTTGTCTGTAACATGGATGTTGTTATCGTGTCAGAGGGTTGAACCATGCCAGTCATCGTTGTTGCCAATCCCAAAGGGGGCGTGGGCAAGTCCACTTTGTCCACCCACATTGCCGGCTATTTCGCCAACCAGAACCAGCGTGTGATGCTGGGCGATGCCGACCGGCAGCAGTCCAGCCAACTCTGGTTGTCGCTGCGGCCAAGCACGGCGCGCGCCATCGCCAGTTGGGAAGTCGGCGACGACCAGATTGCCAAACCACCCAAGGGCATCACGCACGCGGTGATCGATACACCTGCGGGCCTGCACGGCAAGCGCCTCAAGGAAGTACTCAAACTCGCGCACAAGGTGGTGGTGCCGCTGCAACCCAGCGTCTTTGACATCTTTGCCACGCATGACTTTTTGGACGAGCTGGCCGAGCGCGTCAAGACCAGCCAAACGCAGGTAGGCATCGTCGCCATGCGGGTTGATGAACGCACCCGCGCGGCCGAGCAGTTGCGCACCTTTGTCGCCGCCACCGGTCTGCCGGTACTGGGCACACTGCGCGACACGCAAAACTACGTGCAACTGGCCGCCCACGGCCTGACGGTGTTTGACCTGGCCCCGGAGCGCGTGGCGCGTGACCTGGAGCAATGGCAGCCGATTTGCCGCTGGCTGGATGCGTAAACCCTAGCTCAGATGCTTGCCCACCAGCCCAGTCAGCGCAAACATGCCCACACTGGGCTGACCCAGCACCGCCAGCAATTTGTCGTCGGCGTTGATCGTGCGTTTGTCCTTGGGGTCTTGCAGGTTGTGGGCTTTGATGTACTCCCACAACTTCTTGATGGCCTGTGGCCGCGAGACGGGTTCTGCACCAATCACCGCCGCCAAGGCAGCGCTGGGGGTGGTGCCCGCCGTGCCCGCTGCGGGTGCTTTGCGCGGCGCTTTGGACGCAGCTGCCTTGGCCACCCGCTTGACTGGCGCTTTGGCAACTTTTAAGGCTTTTGAGGCTGTAGCCCCCGTGGATGTTGCGCTAGCAGCTCCTGATTTTGTAGCAAATGCGGCTTTGGCCAAGGGCGTAGCAGCGGTCTTGCGTGGCGGAAATTTGCTCGGTGCAAACTCAAAGTTGACCTTGCCCGCCTCGGCATCCCAGGCCAGCATGGCTTTGAAGGCGCGCCGGGTGCGCATCGACACAAACTTGTCCAGCAAGTCGGTCTTGCCGGTGGCCAGCAGCTTGACCATTTGCGCGCGCTCAATCGGTTGCTGCAGGATGATCTGGCCGGTTTTGAAGTCGCAGCTCGGCGTGGGCTGGGCCAGCGTGGGCACGGATTTGTCACACACGTAGTTCTTGCCGTGCTCAAACACCCTGCCGCCTGCGGCAACTGCGGTGCCAGCGCCGCACTTGGGGCAAGCGCCCAAGGATTCCTGAGCCGAGAAGTCGATCAGTTCACCGGTTTCCTCGCCCTTCTTGTCGTCGCCAAAGTCAAATTCGAGCTTGTAGTTGTTGGCTTCCGCGTCAAACTTGATGACCATTTCGGCGCTGAACGGCCAGCCGGCTTTGGAGCGGAAACCGTCGAGTGGGCCAATTTTTTTGTCGCGCAAAAACTGCTCCACTTCGGCCAGCTCAAAGGTGCGGCCAGCAGGTGTTTTGCCAAATGAGAAGCCGCAGCCATCGCTTTTTCCATCCAGGCCAACGCAGGCATAGCGGCGGTAGTTTTCCTTCACCACACCACCGCAATTCGGGCACGGTGCGGCCAGGGTGGCATAGTCACCGGGCACGGTGTCGTGGCTGTATTCCTTGGCTTTTTTCACCATGCGCTCGGTCATGGTGGCAATCTCGGCCATGAAGGCTGCACGTTTGAGCTTGCCGTGCTCCATCTGGTTGAGCTTGTATTCCCACTCGCCGGTGAGCTCCGCTTTGGTGAGCTCCTGTACATCCAGGCCACGCAACAGCGTCATCAGCTGGAATGCCTTGGCGGTGGGGATCAGCTCGCGGCCCTCGCGGTGCATGTATTTCTCGGCGATCAAACCTTCAATGATGGATGCGCGGGTGGCGGGCGTGCCCAGGCCTTTTTCTTGCATGGCTTCGCGCAATTCGTCGTCTTCCACGGTTTTGCCCGCGCCTTCCATGGCCCCGAGCAGGGTGGCTTCTGAATAGCGGGCGGGCGGGCGGGTTTTGAGGCCCTTGGGGTCTACCGACTCGGTCTTGACCTTTTCGCCCGGCTGCACCGGCACCAGGTTTTGCCCTTTGTCGCCGTCTTTGCCGCCCTCGACTTCTTGGGCGGCTTCTTTGCCGTAAATGGCCAGCCAGCCCGGTTTGACCAGCACCTTGCCTTCGGTCTTGAAACTGGCCCCCGCGCTGCCCACTTCGTGTGGTTCGCTGCCCCCCGAGGGAGCCGTGCCTTGCTTGGGGCGGCCCGGCGCTGCTGCGGTGGTGGCTACATGCGTGATACGGGTCGTCACCTGGTATTCGGCGCTGGGGAAAAACACCGCCATGAAGCGGCGCACCACCAGGTCATAAATTTTTTGCTCTGCTTCTGAGAGCCCGCTGGGCGCTTGCAGTGTGGGGATGATGGCAAAGTGGTCACTGATTTTGCTGTTGTCAAAAATGCGCTTGGAGGGGCGAATGTAGTTGCCGTTAAGCGCCGTCAGGGCGTGCGGAGCCAGATGCCTCATGCCAGAGTCGGCCAGCATCTCGAAGGTTTGCTTGACCACCGGCACATAGTCTTCGGGCAGCGCACGCGCGTCAGTACGCGGGTAGGTCAGGGCCTTGTGACGCTCGTACAGGCTTTGCGCAATCGACAACGTGGCCTTGGCGGAAAAGCCGAACTTGCCGTTGGCCTCGCGCTGCAAGCTGGTCAGGTCAAACAACAGCGGGCTGGCTTGAGTGGTGGGTTTGCTTTCTTCGGTGACGGTCGCCAACTGGCCGCGCACGGCATCTGCAATGGCGCGTGCCTCGGACTCGCTCCACACCCGGTCGGCCTTTTTCTCGGCATCGTCTGCGTCTTTTTTGTGCGCCGGGTTGAACCACTTGGCCGGGTAGTCTCCTGCTTGCGCGGCAAAAGTCGCATGAATTTCCCAGTAGTCGCGGCTGACAAACTTGCGGATCATCTCCTCGCGCTCCACCACCACGCTCAAGGTGGGGGTTTGCACCCGGCCCACCGTGGTCAAAAAGAAACCACCGTCACGCGAGTTGAAGGCCGTCATGGCACGCGTGCCGTTGATGCCCACCAGCCAGTCGGCCTCAGAGCGGCAACGCGCAGCATCGGCCAGCGGCAGCATTTGTTCATTGGAGCGCAGCGCGCCAAAGCCATCACGAATGGCCTGCGGGGTCATGCTTTGCAACCACAGGCGCTGCACCGGTTTGCCCAGCGGTTTGGCACCACCGGCGTACTGCTCGATCAGGCGAAAAATCAACTCGCCCTCACGCCCGGCATCGCAGGCGTTGATGAGCTGGCCCACGTCTTTGCGCTTGGCCAGTTTCACCACCGCGTTCAGGCGTGTCTTGGTTTTGTCCACGGGCTTGAGGTCAAAGTGCGGCGGGATCACCGGCAGGTGGGCAAAGCTCCACTTGCCACGCTTGACATCAAAGGCTTCGGGGGCCTGGATTTCCAGCAGGTGACCCACCGCGCTGGTAACCACATGGGTGTCGTTCTCAAAATGCTCGTCGTGTTTGTCGAACTTGCCCGACAGGGGTGTCAGGGCGCGCACGATGTCTTGGGCCACGGAGGGCTTTTCGGCAATGACCAAGGTTTTACCTATAACTGTGTGATTCATCTGACTACAATCCCGGTTCTCGCGCCCGCACACGGGCGCATACATGTGGGTACGCACACGCGCACCCCTACGAGTTCACGATACCAAATTTTTACCGTGCTCATGAATAAGCCCGCCAAATCTGCCCAAACCAAACCCACGCGACGCATTCAGGTGCGCCAATCAGGCATCCACGGCAAGGGGGTCTATGCGCTGCAAGACATTGCTGAGGGCGAGACCATCATTGAGTATGTGGGTGAGGTCATCAGCTGGCAAGAAGCCCAGGCACGGCATCCGCACGACCTGTCCAACCCCAACCACACGTTTTACTTTCACATCGATGAAAGCCGGGTGATTGACGCGCTGCACGGCGGCAATTCGTCGCGCTGGATCAACCATTCGTGCGACGGCAATTGCGCGGCCGAAGAAGACAAGGGCCGGGTGTTCATCAAGGCACGGCGCAACATTTTGGCGGGTGAAGAGCTGCACTACGACTACGGCCTGATGCTCGATGAGCGCTACACCCCCAAGCTCAAGGCCGAGTACCCCTGCTGGTGTGGCTCCCCAAAATGCCGCGGCACGCTGCTGGCTCCTAAACGCAAAAGCCGCTGAATCCCATGCTGAGCCCCGTGCGCTGGCCCTGTGAAGCGATTTGGCAAGCGCTGGAGCCGCTGCTGCCTGGCTTCACCGTCGAGGTGCTGCCAGAAGTCGACTCCACCAACTCCGAGCTGATGCGCCGTGCCCGCGCCGGACAAACCGATCCGGTGCTGCTGGTGACAGAACGCCAAACGGCCGGACGCGGACGCCTGGGCCGCCAATGGGTCAGTGGCAGCGCAGCACACGCAGTGGCAAGCGTGGGGGATCAAGGTTTCACCGCCGGGCCGCCCCAAGGTGAAACAGCCCCCCCGGGGGGCAGCGCAGCACACGCAGTGGCAAGCGTGGGGGCCATCCCTTCATTGACTTTTTCCTTGGGTTTAAACCTGGCGCCCACCGACTGGTCTGGCTTGTCGCTGGCGGTGGGTTTGAGCGTGGCGCAAAGCTTGCACCCAGACCTGGTGCTGAAGTGGCCCAACGACCTGTGGTGGCATGACCGCAAGCTGGCCGGCATTCTGATCGAAACCGCCAACTGCGCCGCGACCAGCGCCAGCCGTTACGTTGTGATTGGCATAGGCATCAACCTGCTGGCTCCGCAATCTACCGGCTTGTCCACCGCCCCGGCAGGTTTGGAAGAGCTAATGCCAGGCGTGGATGCTTCGCAGGCACTCTTGCAAATTGCAGCCCCCTTGGTGCACACGGTTCAAACTTTTGAGGCACGCGGCTTTGCGCCCTTTGTAAGCGCCTTCAATCAGCGTGATGCGCTGGCCCAGGTCGCGGTGACGCTCAGTGATGGGGTGCAGGGCGTGGCCCAAGGTGTGGACGCCACCGGGGCGCTGCTGGTGGCTACCCCCAAGGGCGTGCAGCGCGTGACCAGTGCCGAGGTCAGTGTGCGCCTGCAAGAGGGACCACGTTATGACCAGCTTTAAGCGGGGTTTGTGATGCTGCGCCTGTGGGTACTGCTGTTGTTGCTGCTCAATGGGGTCTACTTCGCCTGGGGGCAAGGCTGGTTGATGGTGTATGGTTTTGGCCCCACCACGCAGCGTGAACCGCAACGCCTGGCGCGGCAAATTCAGCCTGAGGCGGTGCGCACCATCAGCGAACGCGAGGCCGCCCAAACCCTGCATGCTGAACAATCTGCTGCCCCTGCCAAACCCAAGCTGTGCCTGCTGACACCAGTATTGGATGAAAAGCAGGCGCAAGCCGTTCGCGCCGTGCTGCTGCCGTCCTGGCCCACCACGTCGTGGACGCTGGAAGCCGCAACGCAGACTGAACGCTGGCTGGTTTACATGGGCAAGTACACCAACCCGGCAGAGCTTGATAAAAAACGCAGCCAGCTCGACGACATAAAAATTGCCTATGAGACCTTGCCCAATATCTCTCCCCTGGCTCCAGGCTTGTCGCTTGGTGTTTTTGAGACCCAGGCCAAGGCCACAACGGCTCTGGCCACTTTGGTTCAGCGTGGGGTGCGCACCGCCAAAGTGCTGCAAGAGCGCCCGGCCCTACAGGGCCTGCGCTTGCGCCTGCCCGCACTGGATGACAGCTTGCTGGCGCAGTTACCACCCGTGCGTGCTGCCTTGGGTGAGCAGGCGTTGGCTCCATGCCCTGCTGAGTAATTCCATTCAGGCTGGATCTGGCAGCCCGGCATCGGTGGCGTTGAAACGCACCACAAAGCACGCGCCGGGCGGCACATGACTAGGGCGGTTGTCTTCCAGACTCACTTGGGCATGGTGTTGCTGGGCAATTTCCATCACGATCGGCAGGCCCAGCCCCGAGCCATCGGCTTCGGTGCCCAGAGCCCGGTAAAACGGCTGAAAAATCAGTTCACGCTCGTGCTCGGGTACACCTGGGCCAGAGTCTTCCACCTGCAGCACCAGGGTTCGGCCAAAGGGGTCGGTCAACACCCGTGCGGTGATGATGCCTGGTGCTTCCAGGCTCGACGGGGTGTAGTTGATGGCGTTGTCCACCAGGTTACGCACCATGTCCTTGAGCAAGGTGGCATTGCCCAGCACGGTGCAGCCTGGTGTGCCTGGCTGAGTGCCTTCATAACCCAGATCAATGTGTTTATCCAGCGCCCGGGGTACCGAGTCGCGCACCACGCTCATGGTGAGCTCGGCCAGGTCGCACAAGGTGCGCGGCATGGCCGAGCCACTGCTCTCGGCACGTGCCAGGGCCAGCAGCTGGTTCACGCTGTGGGTGGCACGGATGCTGGCGCGGCCAATCTGACGCAGCGACTGTTTCAGGTCTTCGGCACTGGCCCCTTCGCGTTGGGCCAGGTCAGCCTGCATGCGCAAGCCTGCCAGCGGAGTTTTGAGCTGGTGCGCCGCATCGGCCAGAAAACGTTTTTGCGTAGCAATCGAGTCCGTCAGCCGCAACAGCAAATCATTCACCGACTCCACCAGCGGGGTCACTTCAGTGGGCACGGCACGTGCGTCAATCGGGCTCAGGTCATCGGGCTTGCGGGCGCGGATGCGTTCTTCGAGCTGGTTCAGGGGCTTGATAGCCTGCACCAGCGCCAGCCACACCAGCAGCACGGCCAGCGGCAAGATCACAAACTGCGGCAGCATCACGCCTTTGACAATTTCGGTGGCCAGCACCGAGCGCTTCTCCAGAGTTTCTGCCACCTGCACCAGCGCCGGCGTGTTGCCGACCTCAGGCAAGCTGACCCACAGGTAGGCGACCTTGACATCAAAGCCCTTGATGACATCGTCCCGAATGCGTACCTCGTCAACCATTAATTTTTCATCCAAAGGGGGCGCAGGCAAGGCGCGCTCACCGCTCAAGAACTCCCCTTTGGGGCCAATTACCTGGTAGTACACCGAGTCGGAATCGTCGGCACGCAAAAGCTCTCGTGCGGGTCGTGGCAGGGAAAAAGTGGCATGGCTTTGGCGCACGGCAATCAGCTGCGCCATGGCGCGCACGTTGTATTCCAGCGCCCGGTCAAACGGCTTGCCGGCAATGCCTTGCGCCACCAACCAGGTCAACACCAGACTCACCGGCCACAGCAACAACAGCGGCGTGAGCATCCAGTCCAGAATTTCGCCAAACAGCGAGCGCTGTTCGCGGTGGAACACGTTCACCCTGGGATCTTCTCCAGGCAATAACCCAGCCCACGCACGGTGGCGATGCGGATCGGGCCTTTTTCAATTTTCTTGCGCAGGCGGTGGATGTAGACCTCAATGGCGTTGTTGCTCACCTCTTCGCCCCACTCACACAGCCGCTCCACCAGCTGGTCTTTGCTGACCAGGCGGCCAGCGCGCTGCAACAGCACTTCCAGCAGGCCCAGTTCGCGCGCTGACAGCTCCACCATCACACCATCAATGGTGGCCACACGGCCGCCCTGGTCATACACCAGCGGGCCGTGCTTGATGGTGCTGCTGGCCGCACCCATGCCACGGCGGCTCAGGGCCCGCACACGCGCCTCAAGCTCTTGCAGGCTAAACGGTTTGGCCATGTAGTCGTCGGCACCGTAGTCCAGACCCTTGACGCGCTCTTCCACGCTGTCGGCCGCAGTGAGGATCATCACCGGCAGGGACGAGCCCCGGGCACGCAGGCGTTTGAGCACCTCAAGACCATGCATTTTGGGTAGCCCCAGATCCAGTATCAGCAAATCGAATTCGCTGTTGGTCATCAAGGCGGCATCGGCCTCGGTGCCACTGGCCACATGATCCACCGCGGCACCGGAACTGCGCAGGGTGCGCAGCAAACCATCGGCCAGCACCTGGTCGTCTTCGGCTATCAATATTCGCATATTTGTCTCCTTTATGGGGTCAGTCGGATGGGTGTCACGCCGCAGGCACTTTTTTTTCAACATTCTAGGCGGCATAGGCCTCCAGCCCGAGAGCCATGACGGTGGCCACTTCAGACCCCACAGCCATCTCCACTTCAAGCTGCGCCTGGGTCACGGCCTCTTGAAAGGCTTGCAACCAGCTCGTGCCCGCCGCCGTGAACACCACGCGGCAGGCGCGGGCATCGCGCGGGTCGGCTTGGCGCTGCACCAAGCCCCAGGCCTCGCATTGGTCCACCAGCTTGCCCATGGCTTGTTTGCTGACACCAGCACACGCAGCCAAATCGGTCAGACGTGAACCCTCCAACGCCAGATGCCGGGTGATGTGAATGTGTGATGCCGTCAGTTTGCCGCGCCCGGCCAGGTTGGCCAAGGCCAACGGCATGCGGTCATTGGCCGCCATCAGAGCCAGCACGCGGGCATCAAACCGGCGGCAAGCCAGATCTAACCAGTGTCCCAGATGTGCTTGCCGCCAGCCGCTTGTCAAAAAAGGGGAAGTCATGCGCTAAATAGTAAATCAAATTGACTAAAAATCATCACTTTTTGCTTCAAGCTTGTGATTAAACTACTGTTCAAGCATCCAGTCTGTTGTTAAAAACAGAGCATGCAAGCATCAAGTTAAGCCCATCAACCTCAGGAGAAGCCCCATGGACGCACCCGTTAAAGCCCCCACCCCGATCAACGCCGAAAAAGCCAAAGCCCTGCAAGTGGCGCTGGCGCAAATTGAAAAACAATTTGGCAAAGGCACCATCATGCGCCTGGGCGAAGGCGAAGTCATTGAAGACATCCAGGTGGTCTCCACCGGCTCGCTCGGGCTGGACATTGCCCTGGGCGTGGGTGGCCTGCCGCGCGGTCGGGTGGTTGAAATCTACGGCCCGGAGTCAAGCGGCAAAACCACGCTGACGCTGCAAGTGATCGCCGAAATGCAAAAAACCGGCGGCCAATGCGCCTTTGTCGATGCCGAACATGCGCTGGACATCCAGTATGCGCAAAACCTGGGTGTCAATTTGCAAGACCTGCTGATCAGCCAGCCCGACACCGGCGAGCAGGCGCTGGAAATTGTCGACAGCCTGGTGCGCTCCGGCGCGGTCGATCTGATTGTGGTCGACTCGGTGGCGGCACTGACCCCCAAAGCCGAGTTGGAAGGCGAAATGGGCGACAGCCTGCCGGGCTTGCAAGCCCGCCTGATGAGCCAGGCGCTGCGCAAGCTCACCGCGCACATCAAAAAGACCAACTGCATGGTGATTTTTATCAACCAGATCCGCATGAAGATTGGCGTGATGTTTGGCAGCCCAGAGACCACTACCGGCGGCAATGCGCTGAAGTTTTACGCCTCGGTGCGGCTGGACATTCGCCGCACCGGCACGATCAAAAAGGGTGATGAGTCCATCGGCAACGAAACCAAAGTGAAAGTGGTCAAGAACAAAGTGGCTCCACCCTTCAAAACCGCCGAATTCGACATCATGTTTGGCCAGGGCATCAGCCGAGAGGGTGAGGTCATCGACATGGGGGTCAATGCCAACATCGTGGACAAATCTGGTGCCTGGTACGCCTACAACGGTGAAAAAATTGGCCAGGGCCGCGACAACACGCGTGAGTTTTTGAAAGAAAACCCGGATTTGGCGCGTGAGATCGAAAACAAAGTGCGCGCCTCACTGGGCATTGCCTTGATGGCGGGCTCTGAAGTGCCTGAAGTGGCAACCAAGCCTACAAGCAAAAAAGCCGCCTAGCCCTTATAAATAAAGCGCAGTAAGCTATCAAAAAAATATCAATCTAGTGCGCAATATTCCATGGCGTTTGACCAACCCTCCCTCAAAGGCCGTGCTTTACGGCTGCTGAGCACGCGTGAACACTCGCGTGCTGAGCTGGAACGCAAGCTGCAGCGCTTTGAAGAAGAGCCCGGCAGTCTGGCCGCGGCGCTGGATGATTTGCAAGCCAAGGGGTTCATCAGCGAACAGCGGGTGGTGGAGTCGGTGCTGAATCGACGCGCCGCCAAGCTCGGTAGCGGGCGCATCCGCCAGGAACTGCAAGCCAAGGGGCTTGACCCGGAACGGGTGGCAGAGGCGGTGGCCGCGTTGCGCAACACCGAGCTGGCGCGGGCTCAATCCGTGTGGCACAAGAAGTTTGGCAGTGCGCCTTTGGATGCGACCGAGGCCATGCGTCAGGCGCGCTTTTTGGCGGCGCGCGGTTTTGGCGGCGAGGTGATCCGCCGCGTGCTCAAGGGCGGCGCGGTCGAGCTGCCGGATGATGTATCTTGAATTTACAACTAAATAGTCCTCTAGCCCTTACTTTATAAGGGCTAGTAGCTATTTAATATATAGCAATTTAGCCAGCCAGACCCAGCATCAGCTGCAGGTTTTGCACCGCCGCACCGCTGGCACCTTTGCCAAGGTTGTCCAAGCGCGCCACCAGCACGGCATGGTGAAAGTCGTCAGTGGAACTGGCATTGGCAAACACCCGCAATTCCAGCTGGTTGGTACCCGCCAAGGCCACCGCGTCGAGCTTGTCGTCAGGCGTGGCGGGCAGCACCTTGACCCATTCACTACCCGCGTAGTGCTGTGCCAGCGCTTGGTACAAATCGTCGGCACACGGTTGGCCGGGCAACAGGTCTAAATGCAGCGGCACTTGCACCAGCATGCCCTGTTTGAAATTGCCCACTGATGGCACAAACAGTGGGCGACGCGTCAGACCGGTGCAGGCCATGATTTCGGGAATGTGTTTGTGCTTCAGCCCCAATCCGTACAGCTCGAAGGCCGGGGCTGTGCCCTGCTCATAGGCTTCAATCATGGTGCGGCCGCCACCCGAAAACCCACTAACAGCAGGCAGGCACAGCGGAAAATCCGCCGGGATCAGCCCCGCATCGATCAGGGGACGGATCAGTGCAATGGCACCGGTGGCGTAGCAGCCGGGGTTGGCCACCCGGCGCGAGGACGCGATCGCCTGGCGCTGGCCAGACTGCAGCTCTGGAAAACCATAGACCCAGCCTGGTGCGGTGCGGTGGGCCGTGGAGGCGTCAATTATCTTTGGACCAAATTGACCTGTAGCCCTTTCCATATCTGCGATAGCAGCTACTGAATCAATAGCTGCTTCGTCGTGAAGGCAGAGCACCACCAAGTCCACTTGCGCCATCAGTTCGCGTTTGGCGAGCGGGTCTTTGCGCAGCTCTGGCGCAATGCTGACCAGCTCGATGCCTGGCAGGTCTTGCAAGCGTTCGCGAATCTGCAAACCGGTGGTACCCGCTTCGCCGTCGATGAAGATTTTTTGCATGGTGAACTCGTAGCTTGAAAAGAAAGTGCGCTTGTAAGTCTGACAACAGAATGATGCAATGCACCATGATACAGTCCCCAATTGCATCAAAACGGTGCCGCTGGCGCTGCTTGACAAAGCAACCCGGTCGGCGATCCCACCCTTCATTCCTGAGAGAAAGAGCTCATGAAAATTCACGAGTACCAAGGCAAGGACATCTTGCGTCAAGCTGGTGTGCCAGTGCCACGCGGCATTGCAGCATTCACCGTTCAAGAGGCGGTGGAAGCCGCACAAAAACTCGGCGGCCCGGTGTGGGTTGTCAAGGCGCAAATCCACGCCGGTGGTCGCGGCAAGGGCGGCGGTGTCAAGCTGGCGCGCTCGATTGACGATGTGCGCAAACTCGCTGGTGAAATCCTGGGCATGCAATTGGTCACGCACCAAACCGGTCCCGAAGGCCAAAAAGTGCGCCGCCTGTTGATTGAAGACGGTGCTGACATTCAAAAAGAATATTACGTGTCGGCCGTAACCGACCGCGCCAGCCAGCGTGTGGCCATGATTGCGTCCTCTGAGGGCGGCATGTCGATTGAAGAAGTGGCGCACGACACGCCCGAGAAAATCATCACCGAGATCGTTGACCCCGCCACCGGCCTGACCGTGGCGCAAGCCACCAAGCTGGCCAACGCCATTGGTGTGCCTGCAGGGTCTACCGCGCAAGCCGTGGATGTGCTGCAAAAGGTCTACAAGGTTTACATGGACACCGATGCCTCGCTGGTTGAAATTAACCCGATGATCCTGGAAGGCAACGGCAACATCAAGGCGATTGACGCCAAGTTCAATTTTGATGACAACGCGCTGTTCCGTCACCCCGAGATCGTGGCTTACCGCGACCTGGACGAAGAAGACCCGGCCGAAGTGGAAGCCAGCAAGTTTGACTTGGCCTACATCAGCCTGGACGGCAACATTGGTTGCCTGGTCAATGGTGCGGGCCTGGCCATGGCGACCATGGACACCATCAAACTGTTTGGTGCTGAACCGGCCAACTTTTTGGACGTGGGCGGCGGTGCCACCCCCGAGAAGGTCACCGAAGCCTTCAAAATCATGTTGAAAAACCCCAAGGTCAAGGCCATTTTGGTCAACATTTTTGGCGGCATCATGAAGTGCGACACCATTGCCACCGGCATCATCGCCGCCTGCAAGGCCACCAACCTGAATGTGCCGCTGATCGTGCGCATGAAGGGCACCAACGAAGAATTGGGCAAAAAAATGCTGGCAGACAGCGGTTTGCCCATCATTTCCGTGGACACCATGGCAGATGCCGCACAGGCCTCTGTCAAAGCAGTCGCCAAGTAATTTGCAAAACTGAAGATTTGCGGGACAGACCGCAGCGACGTGCAACGCGCCAGCTCTGTCCTCAACTAATTAGGAATCCATCATGTCCATTTTTATTAACAAAGACACCAAGGTCATCACCCAAGGTATCACCGGCAAAACGGGCCAATTTCACACGGAAAAATGCCAGGAATATGCCAACGGCAAAAACTGCTTTGTAGCGGGTGTGAACCCCAAGAAGGCGGGCGAGTCGATTTTCAATATCCCGATTTACGCCTCGGTGAAAGAAGCTGCAGCTGAAACCGGTGCCACCGTCAGCGTGATCTATGTGCCGCCAGCCGGTGCTGCTGCGGCCATTTGGGAAGCGGTTGAAGCCGAGCTGGATCTGGCGATCTGTATCACCGAAGGCATCCCGATCCGCGACATGCTTGAAGTGCGCAACCGCATGAAGGCCAAAGAAGCCGCAGGCGGCAAAAAGACCTTGCTGCTGGGCCCGAACTGCCCCGGCTTGATCACCCCAGACGAGATCAAGATCGGCATCATGCCGGGTCATATTCACCGCAAAGGCCGCATTGGCGTGGTCAGCCGCTCCGGCACGCTGACCTATGAAGCGGTGGCGCAATTGACCGAAATCGGTCTGGGTCAATCCAGCGCGGTCGGTATTGGTGGTGACCCCATCAATGGCTTGAAGCACATCGACGTGATGAAGGCTTTCAATGACGATCCCGACACCGATGCGGTGATCATGATTGGCGAAATCGGCGGCCCCGACGAAGCCGAAGCCGCCCGCTGGTGCAAGCTCAACATGAAGAAGCCCATCGTGGGCTTTATCGCTGGGGTGACGGCTCCAGCCGGCAAGCGCATGGGCCACGCAGGTGCCTTGATCTCCGGTGGTGCTGACACCGCTGAGGCCAAGCTGGCCATCATGGAAGAGTGCGGCTTCAAGGTCACTCGCAACCCGTCCGAAATGGCCAAGCTGCTCAAAGCAATGCTCTAACTGCAGATGCATCTGGCGGCGCGTGTTCACGTGCTGGCTCAATTGGTAAGCCGGATGTCCAGCTGATGGACAATCCGGCTTTGTTGTTTTTGGCAGGCGCGATTTTTAGGAAGATTTAGTGGAACAGTTCCTGAGCACCCATTTTTGGCTGGCTGTAGGTCAGATCATCCTGATCGATATTTTGCTCGGCGGCGACAACGCCGTGGTGATCGCCCTGGCCTGTCGCCAACTGCCTGCAGCGCAACGCCTTAAAGGCATTGTTTTGGGTACGGTAGGGGCTATAGCACTGCGGGTCGGGCTGATTGCTTTTGCCCTGACCTTGCTGCAAGTGCCCTACTTGAAACTGGCAGGCGCTGTGTTGTTGATGTGGATTGGCATCAAACTGCTGTTGCCTGAAGAAGAAGGGCATTCCACCATGCAGACCAGCGACAAGCTGTGGTCAGCCGTCAAAACCGTGATCGTGGCTGATCTGGTGATGAGCCTGGACAATGTGATTGCCATCGCCGGAGCCGCCACCAGCGCAGGTGAACAGCATCAATTGGTGCTGGTGATCTTTGGCCTTATGGTGAGCATTCCGGTGATCATTGGCGGTAGCCAGCTGATTTTGAAACTCATGGATCGCTTCCCTTCCATCGTCACACTGGGCGGGATGCTGCTGGGGTGGATCGCAGGCACCATGGCGCACAGTGACCCGGCCACTGCGGCATGGCTGCCGCAAGGTGGTTCATGGCATTACATTTGGGGTGCTTCAGGAGCCATCACCGTATGGTTGTGCGGCACGCTCATAAAGCGCCGCACCTTGCGCCATCGCTGAGCCAGGAAAGGATTTTTGGCGATGACTTACAAAGAGATGGCTTTCTGGCGCTCAGAACAAACTCTGGGTGTCTTCGTCTTGTTTCTGTGCTTGGCACTGCAGAGCAGCCTGAATTTTTTTGCTGGCTGGGAGCAATTTTTTTTCCAATTTGCCACCACTTTTAGCACACCGCCTACCAGAGCATTTGAACCTGGTTGGGGTCCAGGACTGGCGTTCACGGCCACAGCCCTGGCAGGGCTGTACATTGCCTGGGTGCTGCCCCAGCTGTCTGCCGGATGGGCAAGCGCGATCAGCCTGGGGCTGGTGGCTGGTGTGTTGCTGCTGGAATTCTGGGCGTTGACTGTGCTGAACCTGTGGTTCAAGCTGGTTTTTCCCGCCACCCTGCTCGGCCTGCCCTTTGCTGCGCAATGGCTACACCGGCTGCTGGCCACACCCTTGGCTCCCGTGCAGCAAAAACTTGCGTCCGAACAAACCGACCGCATGATGGGCTTGGCCTTGCAAGGCCAGGGCCAACTTGACATGGCCTTTGAGCGCTTCCAGCGCATGCCCATGACTGCCACCCTGGCGGCTGATTTGTACTGGCTGGCCATGGACTATGAACGGCAGCAGCGCTTTGACAAGGCCCGAGCCGCCTATGCCTACATTGGCGCTTTTGACGCGAATTTCAAAGACGTTCCTGAACGCCTGGCCAACGCCGCTGCTGCAACCCAGATGCCGCCAGCATCAGCCGCCATCAGCGCCCCCCTGGACGCCCCTCAGATCACACCCGAATCAGGTCAGGCACTGGGGCGTTACAGAATTGAATCCAAACTTGGTAAGGGAGCCATGGGCATGGTTTTTTTGGCGAAAGACCCAAAAATTGGCCGCCGTGTGGCGCTTAAGACCATGGCCTTGAGCCAAACCTTTGATGGGCTTGAACTGGTGGATGCACGCGATCGTTTTTTCCGCGAGGCCAAGGCTGCGGGATGCTTGCAACACCCCGGCATTGTGACCATTTTCGATGTCGGCGAAGAGCAGGGCTTGGCCTATATTGCAATGGAATACGTCACCGGCCAAAACCTGCAGCCACACTGCAAACCAGGCCAGTTGATGCCGCTGCCCAGAGTGGTGTCGATTGTGGCTCGGGTCGCCCAGGCGCTGGCCTATGCGCACAAAAACAAGGTGATTCACCGTGACATCAAACCCGCCAACGTGATGTATGACCTGGTCACGGACACCGTCAAAGTGACCGACTTTGGCATTGCGCGCATCACCGATGGCAACAAAACCAAAACCGGTGTGGTGCTGGGAACGCCCAACTACATGTCACCAGAACAATTGACCGGGCGCACAGTGGACGGACGCTCTGACCTGTATGCGTTGGGCACCATGCTGTTCCAGTTGTTGGTTGGCGCGTTGCCTTTTAAAGCGACCACCATCTCTGAACTGATGGCTAAAATTGCGACCGAACCCGCCCCCGATGTGCGACAGTTCAGGGCGGAAATTCCTGAAGATTTAGCCCGTATCGTGGCCCGTTTACTGGAAAAATCTCCAGAAAAGCGTTATCAGCATGGGGAAAAACTGGCTCTTGACCTGACTCTTTTTGCCACACGTGTACAGTCGCATGTTTCCTGTGTGGGCTCAACACCATCCGTCCAAGTGGCGTGCCGAGCCACTGTGCCTATTGATCTGGAGTTATAGCTTTCCTATCATGCAATTCAGCTTTTATGCCTTGACCGACCCTGGGCAGGTGCGCACCAACAATGAAGATGCCGTCGTTTTTGACGAGGGCTCAGGCGTTGCCATACTGGCTGACGGCATGGGGGGCTATAACGCTGGAGAAGTCGCCAGTGGCATGGCAGTGACTTTCATCAAGTCAGAACTGGTGCAATGGCTCAACACAGCCAATTGGCAACATGACACAAACCTGATCGCCCGAGGTATCGGAATTTGTATCGACCGGGCCAATCAATCCATCCTGAATGCTGCCTTGTCCAACCCGCAATATGCCGGCATGGGCACTACCGTGGTCGCTGGTGTGTTCAAAAACAATTGCCTGATTTTGGGCCATGTGGGAGACTCACGCTGTTACCGTTTACGGCATGGCAAATTGACTCAAATCACCAAAGATCACTCTTTACTGCAAGAACAAGTCGATGCCGGTCTATTGACTCCCGAACAGGCCTTGCTTGCTCCGGGTAAAAATCTGTTAACCCGGGCGCTGGGTGTGGACAGCGAGCTTGCGGTCGAAATTCATGCACATGAAGTGCAAGACAACGATTTGTTTTTAATGTGTTCTGACGGTTTGACCGACATGTTGAGTGATCTGGAGATCGCAAGCTGCATGAAGAAGTGTGCACATTTGCCGGAGATGGCGGCCGAATTGATCTCGGGAGCCAACTTGGCAGGTGGACGCGATAACATCAGTGCCTTGCTGGCTCAAGCCAAGGCTACTAGCACCAAATCCGGGTTGATTTCAAACTTGTTTGGTGCGCCATGAGAAAAACACACCATGGCGGTCCTGAAAGTGACCAGCTTTTGAATGAATGGAGGGGCTTATGCCAAAAATAATCATCATGATGGACGGTATCATGATCAAAAAGGTCGAATTGATCAAAGAGCGCACCTCACTGGGACGACGTCCTTACAACGACATCGTCATTGAAAATCTGGCGGTCAGCGGCGAGCATGCCGCTTTCTACATGAAATCCCATGAGGTCATGATCGAAGACCTCAACAGCACCAACGGCATCTTCGTGAACGGCAAGGCCATTCGCAAGCAAGTGCTTGAGCACGGTGACATCTTGGAAATCGGCAAATACCAAATCCGGTTTGAAGCTGAACAACAGCCCAATTTTGAAGAAACCCAGATGGTTGCCCGCCGCAAACCGATCCCACCCGCAACCCGTCCACCTGAGATCGATGTCAAGGGTGCCATCAAGGTCTTGTCCGGCGCGGCCAATGGTCGCGAAATGAGCCTGACCAAGGTGGTAACCACAGTTGGCAAACCAGGCGTATCCATCGCCGCCATCACCCGCCGGACGCATTATTTTTCAATTCACTATGTGGAAGGCCCGGATATACCCATCCTCAATGGCGCAGCCATCACATCCGAACCAGTGGTGCTCAACAATGGCGATTACATGGTGCTGGCCGGCACGCACATGCAATTTATTCAAAATTGAAGCCATGGTTGATACGGTTCGCAACCAGACCGATCACTGCGCATGAGCCTCAACAGCAAACTACCAGGTCTCAAGCGTGAGGGCATGACTTTCGAGGCACTTTTTTACAAGCAGCTGCAGCATGTGACGGCACGCATTCATGAAACTGACAACATTGAGCAAATCATGCTGGAAACCAGCCCAGAGATTTGCAAGCTGTTCAATGCCGACCGATTAACGCTTTATGTGGTGAACGAAGACCAAACGTCCATCGTATCCAAAATCAAGACGGGGCTAAACAGCAGCCGAGACCTGAAACTGCCGATCACGCCGCAAAGCATTGCCGGCTATGTGGCCTACAGCCACATGCTGGTGAATTTGCCCGATGTTTACGACGATGAATCCCTGAAAAAAATTCACCCGGCGCTCACTTTTCTGAAAGAAGTCGACAAGCGTTCAGGCTACCGCACCCGGGAAATGATGGTCGCTCCCATTCTGGACGGCAACATCCTCTATGGCGTGCTGCAAATCATCAACAACAAAAGTGATCAGCCTTTTGGAGAGCTCGACATCGAGGGCGTTTCCCAGCTTTGCAAAACCCTGGCCACCGCCATTCGGCATCGGCTGCAAGAAACCGAAGAAACCGTGCGACGCATGGCCACCAAATACGATGGTTTGGTGTCCGAAGGTGTCATGACCGCAGATGAATTGCAGCACTGCCTGCAAGAGGCGCGCACCCACGGCCTGGCCGCAGAACAGGTGCTGCTGTCACGCTACCAGGTGCGAGCGCCCCAAATTGGCGCGTCACTGGCCAAGTTTTTTAGTGTGCCCTACGAGCCGTTTTCTCCTGGGCGCATCCGCTCGGAAATGCTTCACGGTGCGCTCAAGCGCGAATTCATTGAAGAGCAGGGCTGGATCCCGCTGGAAGAGTCGCCTGCGGGTTTGATCATCATGTGCCTGGATCCGGAGGCGGTGCGCAGCTCACGCATCCTGCATCAGGTGTTCCCCAAGACACCCAAGTTTGTCTACCATGTCACCACCTCGGTCGAGTTTCACGACACCCTGGGGCAAATTTTTGGCCTCGAAGCCAGTAGCGGCAGCATCGATGAAATGCTGGCCGACATGGACAGCTCACCCATGGACGACGGCAGCAATGACGACTCGCTGGAGTCAGCTGCGGCGGACAATGAACTGGTCAAATTTGTCAACAAAGTGATTCTGGATGCCTACCACCAGGGGGCTTCTGACATTCACATTGAACCCATGCCTGGCAAGCTTAAAACCGGCATCCGGTTTCGCATTGACGGCTCGCTGCAACCCTACATTGAAGTTCCGGCGCATTTTCGCCAGGCCATGGTGACGCGCCTGAAAATCATGTGCGATCTGGACATTTCAGAGCGGCGCAAACCACAAGACGGCAAGATCAAGTTCAAGAAATACGGCCCCATTGACATTGAGCTTCGCGTCGCCACCATTCCTTCGGCGGGTGGGGTAGAAGACGTGGTGATGCGGATTCTGGCCGGTGGCGAACCAATTCCCCTGGACAAGCTCGGCTTGACCCTGCACAACAAGGCACGGGTGATCCAGACCATCGAAAAACCCTACGGCCTGTTTTATGTCTGCGGCCCCACAGGGTCGGGTAAAACCACCACGCTGCACAGCATCCTGAAGCACCTCAACACGCCAGAAACCAAAATCTGGACGGCAGAAGACCCGGTAGAAATCACGCAAAAGGGCTTGCGCCAGGTGCAGATCAACAAAAAGGCCGGGATTGACTTTGCGCTGGTGATGCGGGCTTTCTTGCGGGCCGACCCGGACATCATCATGGTGGGCGAGTCACGCGACCATGAAACCGTGGCCATGGGGGTCGAGGCTTCATTGACCGGTCACCTGGTGTTTTCTACCCTGCACACCAATTCAGCGCCCGAATCCATCACCCGACTGCTGGACATGGGCATGGATCCGTTCAACTTTGCCGATGCGCTGTTGGGCATCCTGGCGCAACGGTTGGCCAAAAAACTCTGCGGCTGCAAGCAGGCCTACACCCCGGACGAGGAAGAGTTTCGTCTGTTTGCTACCGAGTACGCCGAAGAGCTTCGGCACACCGCCAGCTGGACAGCTGACTACGCAGGCGAAATGGCCAAGCTCATGGCCAGCTGGCAGCAGCAGTACGGCGAAGGTGGCAAGATCAAGTTTTACCGCCATGCAGGCTGCGACAAATGCGGCCAGACCGGCTACAAAGGGCGGGTGGGTCTGCACGAATTGCTGATTGCCGACGATGGCATCAAAAAACTCATCCAGGAGCGTGCCCGGGTGGCCGAGATTTTTGCTGCCGCCGTCGAAGGCGGCATGCGCACCCTGAAAATGGACGGCATGGAAAAAGTCATGATGGGTCTGACCGACCTGAAAATGGTCAGGTCAGTCTGCATCAAGTAGAGCGCATCACGCGCATCCGGCTCAAAGGTTGCCAGCAAACAAGCGCTGCATGAGCTTGTTTTTAAACCCCCGGGCGTGCGCCAACCCCAAACGTTCCAGATAAGCCGGTGGAGCCTGTTTGTCTTCCCACAGGCTCTTGACCGCCAGACCCAGCAGCTCGGTGGGGTGGTCGCTGGCGTGCTTCATTTTTTTCATGGCACGCACCATGTGCAACTCATCTTCAGTCAGGTCAGTGCCAAACGGGAAATCGGGCAACAGGCCGGCCTGGCTCCAGGGTTTAAGTTTGGCTGCCAGCACCTCTGGCAGGTTGTGGCGGTAGCAATCTGGCACTTCGTAGTCGGCTTCGAGCTTGCCATGGGCTTTGGCCTGTTTGACCAGCTCTGACTGAAAACGTGAATCAGCCACCGCAATCAGGCGCTTGACCACCTCGCTGTCAGACTGGCCGCGCAATTCGGCCACGCCATATTCGGTGATCACCACGTCACGCAGATGTCGCGGAATGGTGACGTGGCCATAGTTCCAGACAATGCTGCTCTTCAAGCCGTCCTTGTTGTCATGAGTCGCGCGCAGCATCATGATCAGCCGGGCATCGGCCAGGGCGTGCGACATGGCGACAAAGTTGTATTGCCCACCCACGCCGCTAACCACCTGGCCCGACTCCAGCGCATCACTGGCGGCAGCCCCCAGCAAGGTCATGACCATGGTGGTGTTCATGAACCGGGCCTTGCGCCGCTGTGCCCGCTTGAGCGCATCGTTGCCATAGAGCTGGTTGATGAAGTCGATGCGCGTCATGTCAATCTTGGCCAACTCCTGCGGCACCATGGTGCGCAGACGCTCATAAAAATCACGCGGGCCAATAAAAAACCCGCCGGTCATGAAAATACCGTGGGTCAAGCGGCTACCCAGCATGTGGCTGCTGGCATAGGTCAAGTTGTCCTTGTCGCTCAAATCCGACCCGCAACGTTTGTCGTCCAGGCTCAGATGGTGTCCCGTCAACTGCACCTCAGGGCGCAAGATGCCAAAGCGCTGCAGGAACACCATGTCGTCTTGCGTCAAAGGCGAGCGAATGCGCCCCACTTCAAGCAGGGTTTGTAACAGCTCAGGTGTCACGGTTTGGTTCTTGATGCGCCCGTTGTTGAGCAGTTGCTGCAACACCGCGTCGTCAAACACCTCGCGGCGGATGATGCCCGCTTCGATCAGGCGCAAGAAGGCATTGACAAACATCTCGGAGCAGCCATAAAGACCGGCATCAAAACGCCCCAATTCGCGCCCGGCCAGACCCTCAGGACAAATCGATTCCATGATGTGCCGGTATTCGGCTCCGTGGCGGTCTCGCACGATCAGCGCCTGACCAATCGCATCGCCCAGCGAACCAATCCCGATTTGCAGCGTACCGCCGTCGGTCACCAGGCTGGACGCATGCAGGCCAATGGCATAGTCGGCCGTACCCACCTTGCCGTTGGGCGGTGCAAAAATATCGTGCGTGCCTTCGGGGTCGGTCACCACCACGTCAAAAAATTCAGGCGCTACTTCGGCCCCGTTGGGCATGAAAGGCATTTTGCGATTGACCACCCCTACGGCCAGCACCGGCTGTCCGCTGGCGCGCACGCACTCAATCACTTCCTCGGTGATGTCCGGGTTGCTCGACAGGCTCAAGCGCAACCCAGCCTCGCTTTCTTTGGCCCCCACGGCTTGCGCCACCACGTTGAGTCCTTGCACCGCCATATCACGTGCGGCATAGGTGTAGTTGGTGGAAATGTATTTCATCTGGGCGGCGGCGTTGCCCAGGTAGTCACCGGTTTTCATGAAAAACTCTTGCACCTCAATGTTGGGCGGGAGCTTTCCGGCGCGAAAGTCTTTCACATAGTCCATATCCGGGTAGTCGCCAAACACCCGTTCCACCAAGGGTTTGAGAAAGTTCTTTTCAAGCGCGCTGTGCCCCACCGGTTTTTCCAGTGACAGGGCGGTGATGATGCGCAGTTTGCGTTTCGGGTTGGCCTTGATGCGCCGGTACAGCGCATTGACCAGGGGATTGGGTTTGCCCACCCCCAACGGTATGCCCAGCACCACCGTGTCGGGCACCGTCTTCAGAATATGATCTACACAGGCTTCCATGGATGCCAGCATGAGTGGTTTTTTCACTTGATGTCTCCTCACTTTTTCGAGTCCAAAGCGGCGCGATTTGATGTTTCGGATTTTGAACCTCTCCACGGGCCATTGACCCTGCTCAAGCCCATTCTGGACTCCCCGTACTAAACTCACGGGATTCATTTTTTTCACGCCACCGCATGACCTGCCCGTCCTTTTGCCTGTGCCATTCACGCCGCCTGTTTGTGCAAAGCACAGGCGTTCTGGCACTTGCACCTCTGGTCGGCTTGACACAAACGGCAACGCATGAGGGCGTGGACGTGGGTCGCAATTCGGTCTTTAGCCATCTGGTTCCAGCCGACACCATCGAACAATCTGCCGCCCAACAGTACGCCCAGATGCTGCAACAAGCAGCCAGCAAACATGCGCTCGGCGGCAAAGACCATCCGCAGGTGCAGCGACTGCGTGCCATTGCCAAAAGAATCATTCCCCACGCCCTGGGCTGGAACCCGCGCGCCAAAAATTGGCGCTGGGAAGTCAACCTGATCGGCAGCAAGCAAATCAACGCGTTTTGTATGCCCGGAGGCAAAATTGCCTTTTACAGCGGCATCCTTGACCAACTCAAATTGACCAACGATGAAGTTGCCACCGTCATGGGGCACGAGGTGGCGCACGCTCTGCGTGAACACGCCCGCGCCCGCATGGGCAAGAACGCCGCCACCGGCATGGGTGCCAACCTGCTCAGCAGTGTGCTGGGCCTGGGGCAACTGGGGCAAACGGTGACCAGCTACGGTGCCCAACTGCTCACCTTGCAGTTCAGCCGCAGCGACGAATCCGAAGCTGACCTGGTGGGCATGGAGCTGGCGGCCCGTGCCGGGTTTGACCCACGTGCCGGCGTCAGCCTGTGGCAAAAAATGGCGGCGGCCAACAAGGGAGCGCCACCGCAATGGTTGTCCACCCACCCGTCCGGCAACACCCGCATCGCCGACATTCAGGCCAACCTGCCCAAGGTGTTGCCGCTGTACCAACGTGCCGGTGCGGCCATCAGTCAGTAGAATTGCTACTATTTAAATAGCTAGACACGATTATTTTATAAGGGCTACAGCCTTATTTCGTCTATAAAATACCGTGCAAAGCTAACCCCACATGGGCGTCTCATTGACTGGTTTGCTTCAAGTTCAAAGCCAGTTGATACAAGGCGTTGCGGGGTTCGCCGGTGATGTCTGCCGCCAGCTTGACAGCGGTTTTCAGCGGCAACTCAGCCAGCAGCAGCTGCAATACCCGGGTGTCTGTGCCATGGGTAGGGGCTTGCACCTCAGGGTGCAACACCAGCGCAAACTCGCCCCGCAAGCGGTTGGCATCTGCCGCCAGCCAGGCGGGTAAATTTTGTGCAGCCAGGGTGGCAATGTCTTCAAACTGTTTGGTCAGCTCGCGTCCCACGGTGATGGCGCGCGCACCCAGCGTTGCCAAGGCAGCCGCCAGAGCCTCGATGCGGTGCGGTGCCTCTAGCAGCACCACGGCACGCGGCTCTTGCGCCAATTGCGTCACGGCTGCCTGCCGTTCGGTAGCCTTGCTGGGTAAAAACCCGACAAACACAAATTCACCGTGCTGGTGCGCGTCCGGGGCAATGCCTGCGGCGCTCAGGGCGGTGATGACGCTGCTGGCTCCCGGCAAGGGCACAACCGGCAACCGGGCCAGACGCACCTCGGCCACCAGTCGCGCGCCAGGGTCACTGATGGCGGGCGTGCCCGCGTCACTCACATAAGCCACGCGCGCGCCCAGCTGCAGCCGCTCGATGACGGTTTGCGCCGCCTGAACCTCGTTGTGCTGGTGCACGGCCAGCAGTTGAGCTGCAGTTTTGTCGATGCCATAAGCCCGCAACATGCTCTGGGTATGGCGGGTGTCCTCACAGGCCACCACATCGGCCAATTGCAGCACGTGCAGGGCACGCAAGCTGATGTCGGCCAGATTGCCAATCGGGGTGGCCACCACAAACAGAGTGCCAGGCTGATAATTCTGGTGACCGGCGGCCTCCCGGGCGGCCTGCAGGGCGGTGGCATAGGTGGCGGCAACAGACTGGGCAGGATGTGACATCAATGATTTTCCAAAAAGCGAAACCGCAACCAAGCACCAAACAACGCGGCGATGTGGCTGAAGCAGCCGCCCTGGTGCACCTGCAGCAAGCGGGGTTGCGCTTGCTGGCGCGCAATTATCGAACCCCCGGGCGCGGTGGGGGTGAAATTGACCTGATCATGCGCGCCCCCGACGGCACTTGTGTGTTTGTGGAGGTTCGCCAGCGCTGCTCTGCCAGCCATGGCGGTGCGGCAGCCAGCGTCAGCACCCTCAAACAACGCCGCATTGCGTTTGCCGCACGCCACTATTTGATGCACCTGGCTAGCCTGCCGCCGTGCCGCTTTGATGTGGTGGCCGTGCAAGGTGCGCAGCTGGAGTGGATCAAGGGTGCATTTGATGCCAATTGAACCCAGCGCGGTGTCCGCGCCATGCGCATGCAGTTTTGGTGGCAAAACACGCGCGAAACGAGGGGCACAGTAAGCCAGCGACTGTCGGCGCGCGCCTTTGCCCCCAAAGCCTGGTCGCATGACCCGATCACCACACCTGAGCGCTTCAAATGCAAGCACTGGGCGCGGGTATCATCGCGGCCATGCTGGAACAACGAATTCAACAACATTTCATTGACAGTGCCGACCTCAAATACCATGCAGCCCCGCTGTTGAGCAAACCCATTGCGGATGCGGTGCAGGCCTTGCTGGCCTGCGTGACCAGTGGCTGCAAGGTGCTGAGCTGCGGCAACGGTGGCTCAGCCGCTGACGCGCAACACTTCTCGGCCGAGTTTGTGGGCCGCTTTGAGCGTGAGCGCCCGGAGTTGGCCGCCATTGCCCTGACCACCGACAGTTCCATCCTGACCGCCATTGCCAACGATTACGACTTCAACGTGGTGTTCTCGCGCCAGGTACGCGCACTGGGCCAGCCCGGTGACGTGTTGCTGGCCATCTCCACCAGCGGCAACTCGGCCAATGTGCTGGCCGCGATTGAAGCCGCGCATGAGCGTGAAATGGTCGTGATCGGCCTGTCTGGCCGCGGCGGCGGCAAGTTCAACCAGGCGCTGCGCGACACCGACGTGCACATTTGCGTGCCCCACGAACGTACCGCTCGCGTGCAAGAGGTGCACCTGCTCACGCTGCACTGCCTGTGCGATGCGGTCGATGCTTTATTACTTGGCGACCAGGAAAACCCACCATGACCCACATCCCCTTCCAATTCAAACCCCGTGGTCTTTTGACCACCCTGGCCTTGTCCGTCACACTGTGCGGCAGCTTGAGCGCCTGTTTCCCCGTCATCATGGGCGGCGCGGTCATGGGCTCACTGGTGGCCACCGACCGGCGTACCTCGGGTGCACAGCTGGAAGACGAAGGCATTGAGCTGCGCGGTGCAAGCCGCATCCGTGACAACCTGGGCGAGCGGGTGCACGTCAACATCAACAGCTACAACCGGCGGGTGCTGATCACCGGTGAAGTGCCCAGCGTCCAGGACAAGCAACTGGTAGAACAGGTGATCACCCGGGTGGAAAATGTGCAATCGGTGGTGAATGAACTGGCGGTGTTGGGCAATGCCACGCTGACCCAGCGCTCTTCTGATGCACTGGTCACCGGCAAAGTCAAGGCCGGACTGGTGGACGCAAAAGACCTGTCTGCCAATGCCTTCAAAGTGGTGACCGAACGCGGCACCACCTACCTGATGGGCCGCGTCACCCAACGTGAAGCCGACCGTGCCACAGAGATTACCCGCAGCACGGGTGGCGTGCAAAAAGTGGTGCGGGTGTTTGAGATCATCAGCGAAGACGAACTGCGCCGCCTGTTACCCCAACCCGCTCCTGAAGCCAAAGCAGCCCCAGCCCAATAACCACCGCCTTCATTGAGTTCGCTCGTGTTCTGAGGCACACAACCCAGAACACCGCACAACCGGCATGGCCGGGCTGCAAGGTGTTGCCCCCTTGAGGGGGTGACGCGCCGTCAGGCGCGGCTCAAGGGGAGCTCTATCTAACGCCCATGTGTAACACGGCCACCCCCGCAGCATGAAACATGTGTTGCCTACGTAGGGCGGGCTTCAGCCCGCCATGGCCGACTGAAGTCGGCCCTACGACACGCCATTCTTGTCGGCTGTGGGCGTTATTTCACGTTAAGCCGTTTGATCAGGCTGGAGGTGTCCCAGCGGCGCCCACCCATTTGCTGGATGTCGGCATAAAACTGGTCAATCAGCGCCGTAGCGGGCAGGCGCGCGCCATTGCGCTTGGCCTCGTCCAGCACCAGTCCCAGGTCTTTGCGCATCCAGTCCACCGCAAAGCCAAAGTCAAACTTGCCTGCCACCATGGTTTTGCCACGGTTGTCCATTTGCCAGCTTTGCGCCGCGCCCTTGCCAATCACCTCCAGCACCAGGTTCATGTCGAGCCCGGCCTGGTCGCCAAATGCAATCGCCTCGGCCAGCCCCTGCACCAGCCCGGCAATGCAAATCTGGTTGACCATTTTGGCCAGCTGCCCGGCACCGCTGTCGCCAATGTGAGTAAAGGCTTTTGAAAACGCCATGGCCACCGGCTTGGCCGCTTCAAACGCAGCCAGGTCACCCCCACACATCACGGTCAGCGCGCCGTTTTGTGCCCCGGCCTGACCACCGGATACCGGTGCATCCACAAACTGCAGGCCTTTGGCCTTGGCCAAGGCATACAGCTCACGCGCCACATTGGCCGACGCGGTGGTGTGGTCTACCAAAATGCTGCCCGCCGCCATGCCCGCCAAAGCCCCGTCTGCACCCAGCACCACGCTGCGCAAGTCATCGTCGTTGCCGACGCAGCAAAACACCAGCTCGGCTCCGTGTACCGCCTGGCGCGGGGTAGGTGCGTGGTTTAACAAGCCATTTTGGCCTGTAGCCCCCGTGTACTCTGCGCACCATGCTATTGATTTAGATGCGGTTCGGTTGTACACAGTAACCTGGTGACCGGCCCGCGCCAGATGCCCGGCCATGGGGTAGCCCATCACGCCCAGCCCCAAAAAGGCAACTTGTTTGGAAGGTGTGGGTTCGTAAACGCGTGTCGTCATAGGAAAAACTTTCTTTAAATGATGGTAAGGTTTTCGGTGCCAGCGGCCAAATCCTGACGTTTGACGCGCTGGCTGTTGAGCTTGATTTGCAAGCGCAGGTCGTTGACCGAATCCGCATAGCGCAAGGCGTCTTCGTAGGTGATCTGGTTGGCCTCAAAGGCATCAAACAGGGCTTGGTCAAAGGTTTGCATGCCCATTTGCCGGCTTTTCTTCATGACCTCCTTGATCTCGGCCACTTCCCCCTTGAAGATCATGTCGGCGATCAGGGGTGAGTTGATCATCACCTCGACCACCGCGTGGCGACCCTTGCTGTTTTGCTTGGGCACCAGGCGCTGCGACACCATGGCGCGCATATTGAGCGACAAGTCCATCAGCAGTTGCGCGCGCCGCTCCTCAGGGAAAAAATTGATGATCCGATCGAGCGCCTGGTTGGCGCTGTTGGCATGCAGCGTGGCCAGGCACAAGTGGCCGGTTTCTGAAAACGCCACCGCCAGTTCCATGGTTTCACGGTCACGGATTTCACCCATCAGAATCACGTCCGGGGCCTGGCGCAAGGTGTTTTTCAGGGCCGCCTCCCAGCTGTCGGTGTCGATGCCGACCTCGCGCTGGGTGACGACGCAATTTTTATGTGCATGCACAAACTCAATCGGGTCTTCAACCGTGATGATGTGGCCAAAGCTGGTCTCGTTGCGGTGGTCTACCAGGGCTGCCAGCGTGGTGCTTTTACCCGAGCCGGTGGCCCCCACCATGATGCACAGGCCGCGCTTGGCGCTGACAATTTCCTTCAGTACCTGGGGCAATTGCAGCCCGTCAATGGTCGGGATCGTGTTGGGAATGGCGCGCAACACCATGCCCACCTTGTTCTGCTGCATGAACGCGTTGACCCGAAACCGCCCTAGCGCCGGCGGTGCAATGGCAAAGTTGCATTCTTTGGTGCGCTCAAATTCGGCCACCTGCTTGTCGCTCATGATGGAGCGCGCCAGCGCCACCGTGTGGCTGCCATTGAGCGGCTGGGGCGACACCTTGGTCACCTTGCCGTCGACCTTGATGGCCGGTGGAAACTCGGCCGTGATGAACAAATCGCTGCCATTGCGACTCACCAGGAGTTTGAGCAGGTCAGTGATGAATGTCGAAGCTTGATCGCGTTCCATAAAAATTCCTTTGTATCAAATCAATTGGGCGAGCCCTATCATCACAGCCCAGAACACCGTGGAACCAGCTATGCCGGGTCACTGGCGTTGCCCCCCTGCAAGGGGGAATGCGGCCACACGAAGTGGGCAAGCCAGGGGGTTTTCAATGTCAACCTGGGAAATTTTCTGGAATTTTGGCCTTGGTGCGCGCCTCGGCGGGGGTGATGATGTTGCGCCGCACCAGATCGGTCAGGTTCTGGTCCAGCGTCTGCATGCCGAAGCTGTTGCCGGTCTGGATACTGGAATACATCTGCGCCACCTTGGCCTCGCGGATCAGGTTGCGGATGGCGCTGGTGCCCAGCATGATCTCGTGTGCCGCCACACGGCCCTGGCCGTCTTTGGTTTTGCACAGGGTTTGCGAGATCACCGCCTGCAGCGATTCGCTCAGCATGGCGCGCACCATTTCTTTTTCTTCGGCCGGAAACACGTCAATGATCCGGTCAATGGTTTTGGCGGCGCTGCTGGTGTGCAACGTGCCAAACACCAAATGGCCGGTCTCCGCCGCCGTCATGGCCAGGCGAATGGTTTCCAGGTCGCGCATTTCGCCCACCAGAATCGCGTCCGGGTCTTCACGCAGCGCCGAGCGCAAGGCGGCAGCAAAACTTTGCGTGTGCGACCCCACTTCACGTTGGTTGACCAGGCATTTTTTGGAGTCATGGACAAATTCAATCGGGTCTTCCACCGTCAGGATGTGACCAAACTCGGTTTCATTGAGAAAGTTCACCATCGCCGCCAGCGTGGTTGACTTGCCCGAGCCGGTAGGACCGGTCACCAGCACCAGGCCGCGTGGCTTGAGCGCCAGATCGGCAAAAATCTTCGGGCAGTTGAGCTGCTCCAGCGTCAGGATTTTGCTTGGGATGGTGCGAAACACCGCACCTGCGCCACGCTGCTGGTTGAAGGCATTGACCCGGAACCGCGCCAGGCCGTCAATCTCGAACGAGAAGTCAATCTCCAGAAACTCCTCATAGTGTTTGCGCTGCGAGTCGGTCATGATGTCGTACACCATGGCATGCACCTGCTTTTGATCCAGCGCCTCGACGTTGATGCGCCGCACGTCACCGTTTACCCGGATCATGGGTGGCAGGCCAGCCGAGAGATGCAAATCCGATGCCTTGTTTTTGACACCGAAAGCCAGTAATTGGGTAATGTCCACAATAGCCTCTTGGGTTGAGTTCAATGTTTGTTACGCTCTGGCAATTATGACCATGATTCAAGACCAGATTGAAGCCGTGCATACCCGCATGCTGCAGGCCTGTATGACGGTTGGGCGACCCGCCAGCGCCGTCAGCCTGCTGGCGGTCTCCAAAACCTTTGGCCCCGATGCGGTGCGCGCCGCCCACCAGGCAGGCCAGCTTGCCTTTGGCGAAAACTACATCCAGGAAGCGGTTGAAAAAATCACCGCACTGCGCGACTTGCCCCTGCAGTGGCATTGCATTGGCCCAATCCAGAGCAACAAAACCCGGCTGGTGGCCGAGCATTTTGACTGGGTGCAGACGGTGGATCGCCTCAAGGTTGCCCAGCGCCTGAGTGCGCAGCGCCCGGCTCACCTGCCGCCCTTGCTGGTCTGCATTCAAGTCAACGTGGATGGCGGCCCGAGCAAATCCGGCGTACCCCCTGAAGACGCCTTGGCCTTGGCTCGCGCCGTCGCCGCCCTGCCCCACCTGCAGCTGCGCGGGCTGATGTGCATCCCTGAACCAACTCCTGATTTTGTAGCTGCTTGCACAGTATTTGAAAGGGCTAGAGGCCTATTTGATGCTTTAAACCAGCAAGGCTTCAAACTCGACACCCTGTCCATGGGCATGAGCGCCGACCTGGAAGCGGCCATTGCCAGCGGCAGCACCCTGGTGCGGGTGGGGTCAGCCATTTTTGGCCACCGGACTTATCCGGATGGCCATTGAGGCCAACTGAAACACCGGTCGTAAGAGAATAAAAAAAGATGGGCAGAACCTGCTGTGATCCGATACCGAGCCAACAACTTGTATAAAAAACCACGTTTTTTATACAAGTTGTTGGCTACCCTGTCAAAAATTCTTGAATATCTTTGCTCATAGCCCTGCTTTATTGTGAAACAACGCCCACAGCTGACAAGAATGGCGTGTCGTAGGGCCGACTTCAGTCGGCCATGGCGGGTTGAAACCCGCCCTACGCAGGACACGCGTGTTTCATGCTTTGGGGTGTCATTGTTGAACCTGGACGTTAACGTGAAACAACGCCCACAGCTGACAAGAATGGCGTGTCGTAGGGCCGACTTCAGTCGGCCATGGCGGGTTGAAACCCGCCCTACGCAGGGCACGCGTGTTTCATGCTTTGGGGTGTCCTTGTTGAACCTGAACGTTAACGTGAAACAACGCCCACAGCTGACAAGAATGGCGTGTCGTAGGGCCGACTTCAGTCGGCCATGGCGGGTTGAAACCCGCCCTACGCAGGGCACGCATGTTTCATGCTTTGGGGTGTCATTGTTGAACCTGGACGTTAACGTGAAACAACGCCCACAGCTGACAAGAATGGCGTGTCGTAGGGCCGACTTCAGTCGGCCATGGCGGGTTGAAACCCGCCCTACGCAGGACACGCGTGTTTCATGCTTTGGGGTGTCCTTGTTGAACATGGACGTTAACGTGAAACAACGCCTTAACGTGAAACAACGCCTTAACGTGAAACAACACCCACAGCCAACAAGAATGGCGTGTCGTAGGGCCGACTTCAGTCGGCCATGGCGGGTTGAAACCCTTCCCTACGCAGGGCACGCGTGATTCATGCTTTGGGGTGTCCTTGTTGAACATGGACGTTAACGTGAAACAACGCCTTAACGTGAAACAAAGCCTTAACGTGAAACAAAGCCTTAACGTGAAACAACACCCACAGCTGACAAGATTGGCGTGACGTAGGGCCGACTTCAGTCGGCCATGGCGGGTTGAAACCCGCCCTACGCAGGACACGCGTGTTTCATGCTTAGGGGTGTCCTTGTTGAACATGGACGTTAACGTGAAACAACGCCTTAACGTGAAACAACGCCCACAGCCGACAAGAATGGTGTGTCGTAGGGCCGACTTCAGTCGGCCATGGCGGGCTGAAGCCCGCCCTACGCAGGGCACGCATGTTTCATGCTTTGGGGTGTCCTTGTTGAACATGGACGTTAGTTGAGGACAGAGCTGGCTGACTTCGTGTAGCTGCGGTCTGTCCCGCAAGGTGGGCATCCAACATCCGACAATTAGTTGAGGACAGAGCTGGCTCACTTCGTGTAGCTGCGGTCTGTCCCGCAAGGTTTCAGGTTTACTGAAAAGCCACCTCGGCAAAGCTGCGCAGTTTGCGGCTGTGGAGCTGGTTCACGCCTTCTTCGCGCAGCAGCTCCAGCGCCCTGATGCCAATGCGCAGGTGCTGGTCAACCCGCTCGCGGTAAAAGTGGTTGGCCATGCCGGGCAGTTTGATTTCGCCGTGTAGCGGTTTGTCGCTCACACACAAGAGCGTGCCGTAGGGCACACGAAACCGGAAGCCGTTGGCCGCAATGGTGGCGCTTTCCATGTCCAGCGCCACGGCGCGGCTCTGGCTGAAGCGGCGTTGCGGGCCGTTGTCGGGCAGCAGCTCCCAGTTGCGGTTGTCGGTAGAGGCCACGGTGCCAGTGCGCATGATGCTTTTGAGGGCTGCCCCTTTGAGCTGGGTGACTTCTGACACGGCAGATTCCAGCGCCACCTGAATTTCAGCCAGCGCGGGTATTGGCACCCACAAGGGCAATTCTTCGTCCAGCACATGGTCTTCACGCACATAGGCATGGGCCAGCACGTAGTCGCCCAGCTGCTGGGTGTTGCGCAGCCCGGCGCAGTGGCCCAGCATGACCCAGGCATGGGGCCGCAGCACGGCAATGTGGTCGGTCATGGTTTTGGCGTTGGCCGGGCCCACACCGATGTTGACCATGGTGATGCCGCTGCCATCCGGGCGTACCAGGTCAGCGGGGAAATTGGGGTCAGCGGGGAAATTGGGGTCAGCGGGGAAATTGGGGTCAGCGGGGAAATTGGGGTCAGACCCCAATTTCGTGCCGAAATCGGTATCCGCCCCCAATTTGAGTGTGACCACATTGCCGGGCTCCACAAACGCCTGGTACTGGCTGGCCGGGTCTGCCATGGTGGCGTGGCCCAGGGCGATGAATTCATCAATATAAAACTGGTAGTTGGTGAACAGCACAAAGTTCTGAAAATGCTCTGGCGCGGTGCCGGTGTAGTGGCGCAGGCGCTGCAGTGAATAGTCCACGCGCGGCGCGGTGAACAGGCTCAAAGGTTCTGGCTCACCAGCGCGTGGCTCAAACGTGCCGTTGGCAATGCCGTCGTCCATGGCGTTCAGGTCGGGCAGGTCAAACACATCGCGCATGCGCTGGCGGCGCTCGGCACTCAGGCTGCCTTCCACATGGTCGTTGTCGCCAAACGAAAAGTGCACCGGAATCGGCTGGTTGCTGGTGCCCACCTCCAGTTCCACGCCGTGGTTAACCAGCAGCAGGGTGAACTGCTCCAGGTAATAGCGGGCGTAGAGGTCGGGGCGGGTCAAGGTGGTCTCAAAGCGCCCGGGCCCGGCGACAAACCCGTAGCTCAAACGTGCCGATTCGCTGCTGGACTGGCGTGTGACCGTGTGGGTTTGCACCCGCACAAACGGGTAACAGGCGCGCACATGGCCGGGCAATTCGTCACCGGCTACATAGCGCTGCATGGCTTGACGCAGGTGATTGATGCCGCTGTCATAAATCTGGCGCGCCTGGGCCAGGGCGGCGGCTGGGTCGGTGAAGCGCTGGGGGGCAATGAAAGTGGGCAGGTAAGGCATGGCCGCATTGTTCCATGCCTGTGTGACCGGGCAGGGACGACGGCCATTTCAAAGCTGCCATACTCTTCGTTTTTTAAACCGTGCAAAGAGTCAAGGCATGTTGAAATTTACCTGCTGCAATGAAGTCAGCCAGTTTTCCGAACCCAGTCAAGCCGCCTTGTTGCGCGGCATCGTGCGCGGCTTTGAGCGTGAGTGTTTGCGCGTCGACCGCAACGGCCAATTGGCCAAGACGCCGCACCCGGCCAGCCTGGGCGCCAAGCTGACCCATCCGTGGATCACCACCGACTATGCCGAGAGCCTGCTGGAGTTCATCACCCCGCCCTCCAGCGACCCCCACTTTCCGCTGACATTTTTGACCGACATCCACCGCTTCAGCGCCCAGCAGCTCGGCGGGGAATACCTGTGGGCCGGCTCCATGCCGTGCAAGATTGGCCTAGATCACGAGATCGCGATTGCCAACTATGGCAGCAGCAATGCCGCACGTTTCAAGATGGTTTACCGTGAGGGGCTAGGGCTGCGCTACGGCCGCGCCATGCAGACCATTGCCGGGGCGCATTACAACTGGTCGCTGCCCAATGAATTCTGGCAGGCCTTGCAAACGTGTTGCAGCGGGGCATCTGGGTTGCAAGATTTCATCAGCGAGCGCTACTTTGGGCTGATCCGCAATTTCTTGCGCTACGGCTGGCTGGTGCCCTATTTGTTTGGTGCTTCGCCAGCCCTGTGCCAGTCGTTCCTGCAAGGCCACACCTCTGATTTGACCGAGCTGGCCCCAGGCACCTTGCACGGCCCCTTTGCCACCAGCTTGCGCATGAGCGATCTGGGCTACCAAAATCACGCGCAAGACAAGCTGGCCATCAGCTTCAATTCACTGGCTGACTACACCCAGGGGCTGGAAGCCGACATTCGCACCCCCGACCCCTACTACGCCGAGTTGGGCGTGTGCGATGGCACGCACTGGAAGCAACTCAGCAGCAACGTGCTGCAGCTGGAGGCCGAGTTCTACGCGCCGATGCGTCCCAAGCGGGTCGCCCCTGAGGGCATGCGCCCGGCCAAGGCGCTTAAAACCATGGGGGTGCAGTATGTGGAGATGCGCCTGTTTGACCTGAACCCGTTCATCGACATTGGCATCGCGCCCGAGCAGCCGCTGTTTGCCGATGTGCTGCTGCTGATGTGCCTGTTTCGCGCCAGCCCGACGATCAGCAGCCGCGAGCAAGGCGAAAACGACGAGAACAAACACCGCGTGGTCACCCGTGGCCGCCAACCGGGCTTGCAACTGCTGGTGCACAACCATGAGCAGCCCCTGAACACACTGGCGCACGAGTTGTTTGACGACATGGCCCCGTTTGCGGCCATGCTGGATGCCGCTTACGGTGGCCAGCGCTACGCACAGGCCATGCAAGACTTGCGCGGGCGCATCGACGCCCCTGAGTCCACCCCTTCGGCTCAGGTGGTGGAGGCGGTGAAAAAGCAAGGCAGCTACTTTGACTTTGCCTACGCCCAGTCCAAAACCCACACCCAAGCCCTGCAAGCGGTGGGGCTACCAGAGCAGACCTTGGCCGATTTCAAGTCCAGCGTGCAGACCTCTCTGCAGGCGCAGCAGCAGTTGGATGCAGCCCCAGAAGGCGCGTTTGAAGACTATGTGAAGGCCTACTTTGACTGAGGTTGCGGGAGGCATCCGATGGCTGAAAATGCTCACGCAGCCGCCCGGTGAAGACCATAGCCGGGCGCGTCCCATGCACGGTTCAGATGGGCTGCGCCTGTGTTCATAAATTTATAACAAAATGGCCTCTAGCCCTTGTATATAAAGCGCAACTAGCTATTTAAATAATAGCAATTTATTGAATGACTTTCACGCGCTGCCCCACAGCTGGCGCACCGCCGCCGTAATAGCCATTGATCAGGCGCAGTTGCGCTTGGGCCTGCGGCACCGGTGAATTTTTGGCCAGCTGCGCAAAGCCGCCGACGGGGAAGGGCGCGATGTTCAGTGTCCAGGGTTTGGCGGCGTTGCGGTCGGCCGTGCTCAAAGGGCGAAAGCTCTCCAGCGCCTGGGTCAGTCCGGCTTGGGCTTGCTGCAGCGCGGCGGCATTTTGGGCGACGGGCATGAACACGTACACGGTTTGTTGCGGACCTGTGACCAGCGTGGCTTGCACCGTTTGCTGACCTTGGCTGCTGGCGCGCGTGCCCACAAATCGGGTGGCCGGCATGCCATTGATGTGCCGTTGTTCAGTTCGGCCCTGGGTTGGCTTGAGCAGGTTGCGGATCACCTCGTCATGGCTGGCACCAGCCTTGGGCGGAGCCACCTGAACCCGCAGTGCAGCGTTGCCAGCGGCGTTGACCAGGGTCAGCTGACTGGGCTCGTTTTGAATCTTCCAGCCCGGTGGCGCGGTAATGGCAATGCCTAATGCGGCGTGATAAAACTGCTGGCCGCGCGTCAAACCCTGCGCGGCGCTGTCGCCAAAGGCCAGCCCCTGGATGACCTGCAAGTAGCGTGCGCGACCTTCGTCCACGTAGTTGCCCCGGTACTGGTCGGCCAGCTGGGTGATTTGCTGCAAGCGCTGGGCATTGCTGGGGTGCGAGGCCAGCCAATTGCTGCCCGTGGGAGCGGCGCGGCCTGCGGCGCGAGCTTGGTCGGTGGCAAACTGCTCCTGCGCTTTCAGTGCGCCAATCACCCGGGTCATGTTGCGCGGGTCAAAGGCGCTGCGTGCCAGGTATTGGGCCCCCAGTTCATCGGCCTGGAGTTCCTGGTCTCGCCCATAAGACGCAATGTAGCCCGCCGCAGCGGTTTGCGACACATCGCTGGCCAGTCGCCCAGCCCCGCTGATGCCCTGGCTTTCCAGCACCGCGCCCAACACCGTGGCTGCCAGCACGCCCAGGCCAGCATCTTGCTGGCGGGTGGCGCGCTGAGCACCGTGGCGGGCGGTGACGTGGCCAATCTCATGCCCCATCACACCGGCCAGTTCGGCCTCGGATTGCAGGTAGGCCATGATGCCGCGCGTCACGTACACATAACCGCCGGGCAGGGCAAAGGCATTGATCTCCGGGCTGTCAAGCACGGTAAAGTGCCACTGCAATTGGTTGCGGTGCGACAGCTTGGCCAGGCGTTGACCCAGGTTACTGACGTAGGCTTGCACTTTGGCATCTTTCACCACACCGTATTCCTGCAGCACCTGCTGGTGCGCCTTGGCCCCGGCCGCCACCTCATCAGGCTCGCTCATGACCGACCGTTCGGCTTGACCGGTGACAGGGTTGATAACGGCGCTGCCGCAGCCGGTGAGCAGTGCGGCGGCCAGCAGCCACGTTGACCAACGGTTTACTTTCAGATGCGTGATGTTCATGGTGTGCCTGAGGCTTAAGGGGGGCAAGCAAGAATAACTTGAAAAGTTCGGCCGTGCTGACAAGCGCAATGCGTTGTTGCAAACCGCTTGTGTAGCCAGCTACACCGCGCGGCCTGCGTCTAGCCTAGCACTTGCCATCACGACCTCCTTTGTCCAAGTTATTCTCGCTTGTCCCTTAACGCCCATGTTCAACAAGGACACCCCAAAGCATGAAACACGCGTACCCTGCGTAGGGCGGGCTTCAGCCCGCCATGGCCGACTAAAGTCGGCCCTACGACGCGCCATTCTTGTCGGCTGTGGGCGTTGTTTCACGTTGAGGGTGTGGAAGAAGGATTGCAGCGTTTTCTTGGGCGTGCATGGTTTGGTTGCGGCCTTGGGTCTTGGCCTTGTACAGCGCCTGGTCGGCGGCCTGCAGCAGGCTTTCTGAAAAATGGCTCGGTTGTGTGTTGCGTGCGGTCATCACCCCAATGCTCACGGTCACAGCGTTTTGACCGGCGAACAAACTGGTCATGTGTTCGTGAATGCGCTCTGCGGTGTAGCTGGCACCCTGCCGATCCGCATTGGGCAGCCAGATAACGAATTCTTCACCCCCAAAGCGCACGGCCAGATCGCTCAGACGGATGCTGGCCTTGAGTCTTTGCGCCAAACCTTGCAACACTTTGTCGCCCTCATCGTGTCCCAGGGTGTCATTGATGCGTTTGAAAAAGTCCACATCGACCATCAGCAAGGAAGCGCTGGCTTGGGTGTCGTTGCTGGTTTGCCACTGTTGCACAGCCATATCCAGTGCACGACGGTTGCCCAGACCGGTCAGCGGATCGGTCTGGCTGAGTGCGGTCAATGACAGGTTTTGCACTTCCACCGCCTGCGTATGTTGCGATAACTGTTGCAGGTTGGATTCCAACCGGGCGCGGGCTTGTGCCAGTTCAGACGCCAGGCGCTGCGCGTCGCTGCGCGCTTGCAGCAACTCCGACTCAAAGCGGCTGCGTTCCAGCGCCACAAAAAACACCCAATAAATGCGCTCGTGACCCTGCTCCTGGATGCGTCTGCAATTGACCATGACAGGCACGCGTTGTTGCTGTGCATTGATCAACTGCAGAAAGACTTCCAGCATCTCCCCTTTTTGCAATAAGGTAGGCCAAATGTGGGTTTGCAAAAAAATTCGCCCGGGTGGCGGCAGCATGTCCTCCATCTCTCTGCCAACCTGTTCCAGGTTGACCCAACCCATCAGGCGCAGCAGTTCCCTGTTGGCATTGAGGACATGTCCATGAAGGTCGGTGACCAGTACCGGGCATGGCAAAAAATTCAGAGCACGCATGGTTCAGGCAGCGGGTTGCAATGCTGGATGATTTGACAAATAGCGCCGCATGGCCGCCACCACCACATCCGGGTGGCTCATGTGCGCACAGTGACCCTTTGCATCCATCACCTCCAGCGTGCTGCCAGCAAGATGCTGATGCAGGTATTCCCCCACAGCCAAAGGCACCAGGCTATCCAGGCGGTGTTGCAGAATCAAGCAAGGTCGTGTGACTTTGGGCAAATCCTTACGGTTATCGGCAAAGAAAGTGGCTTGGGCAAACACCCTTGCCACCACCGGGTCGGTGGAGCAAAAGCTGTCGGATAGTTCACCGGTTAACGCAGTTTGCGAATCTTGCCCCATCACCACCGGTGTCAGGTAGTTGGCCCAGCCGACATAGTTTTGCTCCATCAGGCTCAGCAAACCTTCAAGGTCTTCGTGGTTAAAGCCACCCATGTAATCCGGTGGGTCGTTGAGAAAACAGGCACTGGGGCCGATCAACACCAGTTTGTCAAACAGCGCCGGGCGTGCAATGCTGGCCAGCAGACCAATGCTGGCGCTCACCGAATGCCCGACAAATGTGACATTTTGGGTGAGATCAAGCGCATCACAAATGTCCAGCACATCCTGGGCGTAACCATTCAAGTTGCCGTAGCGTTCGATGTTAAAGGCCGATACATCGGACTGGCCACTGCCCACATAGTCAAACAAAATTTGTCGGTAGCTGGCATCAAAAGCGGGTGTGATGCGGTTCCACATTTTCTGATTGCAGCCAAAGCCATGGGCGAACAGGAGCACCGGGCCATCCGGGTTACCTAACTGGTGCACATTGTTGCGTTTGAGAATCTTCATGGAATGCCTTTTGGCAGTAACAACGACAATGGGGATTATGTGTTTTTCGATTCAATCATGACAACCCTTTTACCTTTTGCTGTTTTGCCACTCAACCCCGCCACGCTGGACAACCTGCAGCAGCTGGGCTATTTGCACATGACCCCCATTCAGGCGGCCAGCCTGCCCGCAGCGCTGGCAGGCAAAGACCTGATTGCGCAAGCGCAAACCGGCAGTGGCAAAACCGCCGCTTTTGGCCTGGCGCTGCTGGAGCGGCTGAACCCGCGCCGCTTTGCGGTGCAGGCCCTGGTGCTGTGCCCCACCCGTGAACTGGCCGACCAGGTCACAGTGGAAATTCGCCGCCTGGCGCGCGCCTTGGACAACGTCAAGGTGGTCACCCTGTGCGGTGGTGTGGCGCTGCGCGGCCAGCGCGCTTCGCTGGAACATGGGGCGCACATTGTGGTCGGCACACCAGGGCGGGTGATGGATCATCTGGCACGCGGCTATCTGGCGCTGGACGCGCTCAACACCCTGGTGCTGGACGAGGCTGACCGCATGCTCGACATGGGCTTTTTTGAAGACATTGCCACCGTCACCAAGCAATGCCCGCCCGAGCGGCAAACGCTGCTGTTCTCCGCCACTTACCCCGAGGGCATTGAGAAGCTGGCCCAGCAGTTCATGCGCGCACCTGAGCAGATCACGGTGGCGCCGCCCGCCACCCAAAGCCTGATCGAGCAGCGCTTTTATGAAGTCACCCGGCCCACCCGGTTTGAGGTGGTGGCCAAGTTGCTCAACCACTTCAGGCCTGAGAGCACCCTGGCCTTTTGCAACACCAAGCAGCAGTGCAAGGATTTGGTGACCTACCTGCAACAGCAAGGTTTCAGCGCGCTGGCGCTCTACGGTGAGCTGGAGCAGCGCGAGCGCGACCAGGTGCTGGCGCAGTTTGCCAACCGCAGCACGTCCATCCTGGTGGCCACCGATGTGGCCTCGCGCGGCATTGACATCAAGGAGCTCAGCGCGGTGATCAATGTGGACATCACCCCCGACCCCGAGGTGCATGTGCACCGCATCGGCCGCACCGGTCGCGCCGGTGAATCCGGCCTGGCGCTGAGCCTGGCAGCCTTGTACGAGATGGGCGCGGTCGGCAAAATTGAGCAATACCAACACCAGGCGTCGACCTGGTACCAGTTGGAAGAACTGGTGCCAACCAGCACGCAGCCCCTGCTGCCGCCCATGGTCACGCTACAAATTTTGGGGGGTCGCAAAGAAAAAATTCGCCCCGGTGACGTGTTGGGGGCGTTGACGGCCGATGCCGGTTACAGCCGTGAGCAGATTGGCAAAATCAACGTCACCGAATTCACCACCTTCTGTGCAGTGCAGCGCGACATTGCCAGAGAAGCCGTGCAAAAACTCAACGCCGGCAAGATCAAGGGCAAAAGTGTCCGGGTACGGCTGGTTTGACCGGGCGGCAGCCCTTTGCAGGGCTGATTCCAATTCCAAATCATTTGTGTCTAGGCGCAAAGCCGCAGACAGTGCAAATGCACGGCAAGGCGTTGCAACAACGACACGGATGATATGGAAATGGAATGACACGGTGTAGGGCAATTTCTGACACAAGATCGGGCATTGCGCCGACTTTAGCTTTTGAAGCGGCAGGGATACAGTTCATTTCAACGCTTTGCAATTCGCAAGCCGTGTTCGAACCAGGAGCCCACCATGTCTACCACCACCTTTGAAACCCTTAACCCTTTCAGCCTGATGATGGAGCCCGAACGGGTGTTGCAAACCATAGAACGCTCACAGCAGCTGCGCGGCCTGCGCCGCCATAAACTGCGCCCTCTGGACAAACCGCTGATTCCCTACACCTCAGAAGCGCTGGCCAGCCGGGCGGCGTTTGATGCCGCCATTGACGCGCAGGCTATTGATGACGAAGCTGATGGGTATTTGCTGAATT
>Ga0210020_1000380_pt1 | contig 44427 bp, 47 predicted proteins | sample CryGeymeta201514_FD_183980 | JGI IMG/M metagenome (GOLD analysis project Ga0210020, IMG submission 183980) | Groundwater microbial communities from Crystal Geyser aquifers in Utah, USA - Crystal Geyser metaG 2015-14 (SPAdes) (version 2) | ecosystem: Environmental > Aquatic > Deep subsurface >... | reverse complement strand
CAAGTTCCTTTTCGGCCTGATCATACTTTTTCAAACCGAGATAAGCCGCCCCCCTCAGGAGATGAGGCTCCATGGCTTTCGGATCTTGCGCAGGAACTTTCTCCACCTCTTTAAGGGCCTGCTCGAACTTGCCTTGTTTGATGAAGATTTCACTCAGCTTGAGACGGCCGGGTACAAGATCAGGATGCTTTGTCAGCGCTGAACGGATCTCTTCCTCAGCCCCCTGAATGTTCCCCTGTCCGCCATAAATCTCCGCAATCGTAAGATAGGGGCGTCCATCATCAGGGTCAAGCTTCTTGGCCTGTTCAAGAATGGGCAAGGCTTTTTCCATGTCCTTCAGCATAAAATATACAGTTCCCATGCTCACCAGCGCAGACTGAAAATTCGGGTTGAAATCAAGGGCCTTTTGAAGCAGGGTAAGGGCTCCTTGAAAATCTTTTTTCTCGGCGCGTATGTTACCGAGAATAAAATAGACCATGGGGTCATCTTTTCGAAGGGATAGACAGATCTCCGCTTCCTTGAGAGCCCTGCCCATATCCGCAAGATAGACCAAAGCTTCCGAGATCTTCAGATGCAGATCATAATCGTCCATCCCATATTTCCGGGCCAGCTCGTATTCACTGAGCGCCGCATGGTATTTCTGCTTTGCACCATATGCCTTTCCAAGAAGAAAATGCGCTTCAGCGGATTCAGGGGTTAATTTAACCAGATTATTAAATTCCACCAAAGCCCCGTTGGGGTTTTCCCGCTCCAGGTAGGATATCCCCTTTTCACGATGGCGCGTAATCTTCTCCTGCTGACTTTCACAACCGGAGAAAATGAATAAAGAAACAAAGGTCACGGCAAGCAACACACTATACTCAAGCGATCTTTTTAACATGGATCAGACCTCCTCATTCATGTGATGATTCCCGATCGGATTTTTTTTGACTATAACAACAGCATGATAACCTGTCAATGGATTTCAAAATATTTTCCAGATGGTTGACAAAAGACGCGGTTATCAAGTAGGATAGCATTGGAAATTTTTTATAAGGATCGTCAGAAAATGAAAATGGTCAGATCCATTCAGGAAATGAAGCAAGCGGCGTCGTCACACCGGGCCGGAGGTGCGTCCATCGGCCTTGTCCCGACCATGGGGTACTTCCATGAAGGGCATCTCTCGCTGATGAGATCCGCACGCTCTGAAAATGACATGGTCGTAGTCAGCCTGTTCGTAAACCCGATACAATTCCGGCCGGGGGAGGACCTGGACCGTTATCCCAGGGATCTCAATAGAGATGCGGAACTGGCGCTGGGTGTAGGAGTGGATATCCTCTTTGTTCCGGAAACCGCCGATATCTACCCCAAGGGGTTTTGCGCGAAGATTTCAGTGGAGGGATTATCCGACAGGCTCTGTGGGGAAAGCAGGCCGGGACACTTTCAAGGCGTAGCCACGGTGGTGGCCAAACTGTTTCACATCGTACAGCCGCGCCGGGCATATTTCGGTCTCAAGGATTTTCAGCAAACAGCCGTGATCCGAAGAATGGTGGAAGATCTGAATTTCGACATAGAGATCATAACCTTGCCCACGGTCAGGGAAAGTGACGGCCTGGCCATGAGTTCCAGGAACAGCTATCTCTCTGCCGAGGAACGCATCTCAGCTCGTTCTCTCAAAGAATCCCTGGATCTTGCCGTGCAGCGAATCAAGGAAGGTGAGCGAAGTGCGGACCGTATCCGAACGATCATCCGTGAACGGATCGCCAGGGAGAAACTCGCCCGCATGGATTATGTCTCGGTCAGCAGCCCCGAATCCTTGCAGGAGGTGTCTGTTATCGAGGGAGAGGTCCTGGTGGCGCTGGCGGTCTTTGTCGGCCGGACCCGGCTGATTGATAATGTTCTGGTTCATCCTTAGTGGTCCTGTTCGTAAATATGGTAACGTACCGAGAGGGTCGTAGGGCGGTCTCATCAAGGCGCGCGACTGAGGTGTACCCCTGTGGTACGCCGCAAGGAGCGGAACGCTGAAGAGACCGCCCTACGGCACTCGAATGCGACCGTATTTACGAATAGGGCCACTTAGAATCAGAGGATCCTTACTCCCATCTCAGAAAGCATCTCGGTGAGCTTCATCATGGGAAGACCAACCACGTTGGTATAGCAGCCTTGGATCCTTCGTACCAAGAGCATCCCCTTCCCCTGGATTCCGTAGGCGCCGGCCTTGTCCATGGGTTCACCGGTCGAGATGTAAGCCGAGATCTCCCGGTCGGTCATCTCTTTGAAGAAGACCCGCGTGGTCTCTTGGCCGGTCATCATCTTGCCGCTTTCTGCTTCGATCAGGACCAGCGCCGTGATGACCTCATGGGACCTTCCGGAAAGTCTGCGCAGCATTTGGAATGCATCTTCCGGATCCTTGGGCTTGCCGAGAATCTCCCCGTCCAAGACAACGATGGTATCCGCTCCGATGACGATCCCGGACGTAAGCCGGGAAGCCACGTCAGCCGCCTTTTCCCCGGCCAGGGTCCGTGCAACCTCAAGAGGCGATAAGCCGTCTTGATGCTCTTCCTCAACGGAGCTGGGAATCACCTCAAAACGCAGTCCCACCTCTGCGAGCAGATCTCGACGACGCGGAGACGCGGAAGCCAGGATCAGTCTTTTCATCAGTATCCTTTAATTGACAAACCAATAAATTTTCTTTCCCATTCACACACCGAGCTCTCAGAATAATAAAAGTGCGACATCAAATCAATGGATTTTCTTTTTTTTATTTTATGGGATGAATCTCATGGGGAAATATGTTATCTTTTCTTCAACGCATGATCCATATTACGGGTTGGCGCATGGGTCTTCAATCCTGCTCCATACCCTTTTTACAGGGACTACAAATTCATGCCTTTAATCAACGAAAAAAGGTTGGACGAACATATCCGTTCCGTGAAGGAACCGTATGAAAAGAGTTTAGAACGTTTGGTGGAAATCCCTACAGTCAGTTCCGACCCGGCATGCAAGCAAAATATCCGGAAGGCCGCGGTTTTGACGGCGGGAATCCTGAAATCGTTCGGCATTCATGCGGAAGTTTTATGGACACCCGGCCATCCTGTGGTGATCGGGACCATGGGTACGAATAAAAAACATCGGACGGTTCTTATTTATAACCATCTGGACGTGCAGCCTGCGGATCCATCGCAGTGGGACCAGGACCCATTCAAATTGACGATCCATGCCGGCCGATACGGCGGACGGGGCACGACCGACGACAAAGGCCCGGCCTTAACCGCCCTTTTTGCTGCAGCATACGCTCTGAAACAAGGGGTTCCCCTGAATTTCCGTTTTGTCTGGGAATTTGAAGAGGAGATCGGAAGCCCGAATTTTGAAAAAGCCATCCGATCAAGGAAAACCCTTCTCCAGGCCCATTCGATCATGGTTTCAGATACCGTCTGGGTCTTACGAAACAAACCCGCCATCCCATACGGCATCCGGGGACTCCTGACCGCAAGCCTTTTTCTTGAAACCGGCAGCCGGGATGTTCATTCAGGATTGGCCGGAGGCGCGGCCAGGAACCCCATCGGAGAGCTTTGCAGGCTGATCACAGCGTGTTATGATCCTGTGACGGGCCGAGTGAAGATCCCCGGATTTTATGACGACATGCTGCCTCCAGGCAAGAAAGAACGGCGAAACTTCGAGGGGGTCGGCTTCAGGATTTCCGGCTTCAAGAAGGCGCATGGATTAAAGAAGATCCGTTTTGAGAAGACCGCACAGGTTCTAAACGCCATCTGGTTGAGGCCGACCTTCGAGGTTCACGGCATTGCAGGCGGATACACCGGGAAAGGGATCAAGACCGTGATCCCTCAAAAGGCAGAGGCCAAAATCAGCATGAGGCTGGTCCCGGGACAAGACCCGGGAAAAATCTTCTCTCAGTTTCGAGCTTTCGTAAAGGGTGAGAATCCTGACATCCATGTCCGTCCTGAAGCCTTTCTCGATCCCTATCTTTCCCCCGCAGATGGAGAGCACCTTCAAGCGGCTTCTGATGCCATGCAATTCGGATTTCAGAAAAAACCCGCCTTGATCCGGGAAGGAGGATCCATCGGGGCCGTGGTGAACCTAAATAAAATTTTTAAAATCCCTGTTATTTTCTTAGGACTCTCTCTCCCGGAACACGGGTATCATGCGCCTAATGAATATTTTGAATGGACTCAGGTCACGGGAGGGATGCGAACCTTTGCACACTACTTTGAACGGATCAGCCGGATTATTTAGCTGAGGGATCCGGATCCTGAAAGAACCGGTTTATCCCTTCTCTCTTTTTTGCTCTTGAACCTTGAGCCGGATCAGTTTGATATAGTCCATCACCCCGGCGATTTCCAGGTCCGGAAGATCCTCAATCATCTGAATGAGTTCTTCTTTCTTCCGGCTGAGTCTCGTATAACCGGGGATGCTCTCATGAAGCGAGCCGGGGAGGGGTTGCGCGCCTTCTCTCAAATCAGCGAGTCTTCGGTAATCCTCTTCATCCAGATACCCGGTCAATGTGTACAGGTAGGTGTAGTCCAATTTTAACGGCAAGGCCAGCTTTCTTAGGACCTGCGGGGTTGGGCGTTTTCTTTTCTTGTGGATGATCAGGGAGATCTCGGCTCGGGTCACGCCTGACAGGATCTCAAGTTTACGGAGTGACATCTTCGGACTGCGTCGTATGGCCTCCTTGATGATATCTCCCAGATTTTTCATCGAGCAATTTTTTCCATTAAAATTCATTGATTTGATTTAAAAATTAAGGCTCTTCTCCCATGTAGTGGGTAAAAAGGGTTCGAGGATTCCAGGGTTCAAGGGTTCAAGTGAACCCCGTTAGAGAGACGAGCTCTCTAACGGGGTGAAATACTGAAACGCAAGCAAAATCTCCAGAGAAAAACACCGGCACCCTTAACCCCTAGTGTCGCGTCAACCTTGCAGTGCCTTTTGGTGTCACCCCCTCATCCTAACCTTCTCCCCATAGGGGAGAAGGGTTGTTTGAACGTCCTTCCCTTGGGGAGAGGACTGAGGTGAGAGGGAAAATGGGATACGTCATTTTACACGTGACACGACACGAGGACCCTCGGCCTTTTATGTTTTAGCACTTCACTTGACCCCTGGAATCCTTGACCCCTTGACCCCTTATGTTTTCACCCACTCTTTTGGAGATGATCCAAAATTAATATAACATTAAAGAAACTCACGGAATATGAAAACCCCAATAGATGAACAATAAATGGTTGACAATATAACTCCATAAAAGTATAATTGGATATATCCGGCCTGACATCGAATCATACTGTGCGCTTTTTGATTCTGTCAGAATCGAGGCGTACCGCCAGTTGCAGGAATACCTCAGCGCACAGTCTCATGGGCCTGAAGATTGAGAAGAAATTTCCAAGGCGGATATTTGAAAAACAAAGTCTGAATAAAGATCATTCATTGAGGCTGCGGTATGCATTCACCTCTCGGTTTTTGGTTGATATTGAATGATTATCTCGACGGCACAAAATCACAAAAAAGGCGCTCCCTTTCGAGGCTTGTGGAGGCGGTTTCAAAGATTCCTTCCGCCGCCTCGATGCTCATGGATATACTAAGACCCCTTTCTGAGGATCATATCTCGGAACTCCTGCTCTCGATCGCCCAAAGGCTGGACCTTGAGATCCACAAAGTGACATGGGATCGGGAAGATTTTCAAAACGTGATGATCAATACGATCCGGTTCTACTCATCTGCGAATCAACTCGTAAAAGCGCTGCGGGAAAAAAGAGACCCTCCGAATCTTCACAGGCCTGCCCGATCCGCCGAATCCCCTGATCTTAACGGACTCTGGTCCAGAGAAAAGATCCGCGAGGCGCTGATCCAAATCTATCTGGAGAAAAAATGCAGCCGCAAGGCCGCGGCTGAGTCTCTCCTGACAACGTCTGCAGATCTGCGTCTCAGGATCTTCCCGCGCTTTGGGATCATTGAGAAAGCGCTGCAAAGGAGATGGATCGAGGATGCCGTGCTCGAATGTCCGGAAAAAATCGGAGAGGCGGCAGAGAGGCTCGGCATGAGCAGCCAAACCTTGAGAAAGAAGCTTAAGAAATACGGAATCCAAAGGCCCTTGCCGCCTAAAAAGATCCTGCATAAATTGGTGGACCGGCTCCCTGTTGTCCAGTGGTTCGAGGAGATGCATCACGGCACCGCTGAAACCACGGCAAAAGATTACAAATTTCGAAAATATTGTCTTCTCTTTTTCGGCTGCGTGGACAGGCTTTTTAACAAGGAATTTCGAACGGAAGAAGAGAAAAAATATATCCTGCGGTCATTGAGGCAATCCGCGAGCAGGAACCGGCGCCGAATTCATATTCTCTACGATCAGCTTTTTGCCAGGCCGATCCCTTTCGATATCACAAAGGCTACGCGATACAAGTTCTGTAAAAGCATTCTCTATGAGATTTTTAAGTCACGATCTTCCGATGGAATGTTTGTGGATATCCTGCCGTCAGGAGATCCAAAGATGGATGAGATGATCTTATCACTTATGGTCTGGGCCCTGCGTCACTGGACCGAAAAGCCTATAAATTGGAAGGACTACCGCCGATGCGTCAGAACCGTACATCCTGTGCCGGATGTCCAAGAGAACCCTTCTCCTCTGCCGCGTCTTGCCTGAACGTATCCGGTTCGACCGGCTCACAGCCCTGAACTTGCCGAAGGGGCCGGTTTCTCTTAACGGCCCTATTTTTCAATACGGCGGCATTCAATCGCCATACACCTTATGGACGAACAGGACCCATTAGAAGGATTTACTTCTTCCGGTTTCTTCTCTTTGACGCCAGGGTCACCATATCGGATTTATTCCGATCCATTTTGGCCCTTTTCTTGGCTGTTTTAATCTTTCTCTTACGGGTCTTGGATGCCAACTCACCCTCCATCAGGTTTCAATCCCCTATCCATGTAGAATCCGAAAAGTTTTAAATTCTCCGGTATAGGGTTCTTCAGACATGTCAACATGGTTCACTTCGGCATAAGGAGGACCCTTCCGACACCATTTTGTAAACTCATAAAGGGTCTCTCCATCCCCTTCAGCCAGGACCTCCACGCTCCCATCGGCAAGATTCCTGACCCATCCTGTCAGGCTGCATCGAACGGCTTCCTCTTGTGTGCCGGCCCGGAAAAAGACTCCTTGAACCCTGCCATGAATAAGCAATCTTACTCGTTGTTTTTTTGCAGAAGCCATGATCATTTAAAAAAAGATCCTCGGAACTATTTCTTATTCTCAGTCTCAATCTTTTTTTCTTTCTCCGGGGTCACATCGATTTCATCTTCGCCTTTGGTGGCTTTTTTAAAATTCTTGATCCCTTTTCCTATGCTGGTCCCGATCTCAGGAAGCTTCCCTGCGCCGAAAAGAACCAATACGATGACAAGGATGATCAAGAGCTCCATCCATCCCAATCCGAACATATGTCGCTCCTTGGAGGCTGCTGCCCTCTTTAATGGGTTTCGGAAAACTCCAATTTCAGGGCCTGGTACTCGTCCGGTGTATTGATATTCCGAATTGAACGAAGTTCAGGGTCAAATCGGACCATCTCCTTTTCCGCAATATACCTCACATGAAGGGAACTCACCAACTCGTGCAGGCTCCGTCTCCCCTGCCTCAGATGCCGCTCCATGGCGGACAGGCAATCCTTTTTATAAACGGCATGCAACGGATGGATCCGGGATCCTGGCCCCCTTTTCTCATCATGGATGACCGGTATAACCGCATCATATCCATGGGCCAGATTCATCATATATTGAACCAAATCTCTTCGTATCAGGGGCATATCGCATGCCGCACAAAAATTTATTTCATCTTTGGCAGCCGCAACTCCTGTAAAAATTCCTGTGAGAGGCCCCCGCTCAGGCAGAAAATCCACCACCGTTCGTACAGGGAAGCCGGAATAAAGATCGGGTTCTCTGGTGACAATCATCAGTTCATTAAAGAGAGGAGCCAACGCCTCTATGACGGCCCATATGAACATTCTCCCCTTGCATGTCAGGAAGGCCTTGTTCCAGCCCATCCTTCTGTTTTCACCTCCGGAAAGAATGATGCCCGCCAAATGTTTTCTCCATCGTCAGAAACAGCCCTGCATGGGCGTTACTTCATCTCCCTCACCTTAAGAAGCGACGTGACTCCCTTCACTCCGCTCACACCCCTGGCAATGGTCATGGCCCTGTCGATCTCATCCTGGGAACGGACATAGCCGGAAAGGGTAACCTCCCCGAGGTTGGTATCCACATCGATATTCAAGGCGCGTATATATGGATCCTGCAAGAGTCTTGTCTTGATGGATGCAGTAATCAAGGAATCATCGAACGCCTCCGGTATGGTTTTCTGATCCGTCCCCATCTTATAACCTGCCGTAGCCGCGCCTCCGATTAAGAGGGCTTCGCAACCCATGGTGAGAAAGGAGATCAGTAAAATCAAGGCGGTCATATTTCTAAGTTTTACACGCATGCTCTCTCTCCCAAATCAGCAGGTTATATTGCAAACAGCACCCTTGCCGGTTCTGTGAAAGATAGCAATTTTCTTTATAATTGTCAATGCCATTTCAATGCTGCAGCGCCTCATCTCTTGACACCTCTTTCTCCCTCTGTTATTCTGAATCCGCTTTTTGAGGAGAAATATGAATCCCCTTGGGTTCGGCGTCATATTCGCGCTTCTTTCCGTGACCATCCCTTCTTATTCTGCCACGATCAACTGGGGTCCCTGGTCGGAAAATAAAGAAGCCCCTGTTATCGGAGAGGGATCGCCCTGTGATGAAAAAACAGAACCGGACGCCTGGAATCCTTTCGTTCGCTTCCTGGGCGGGGCTGTTCACGTTTTCCAGCAGTACATTTCTCCGGTTGACGGAGACCGGTGTTCCATGGCCCCGACGTGCTCACATTACAGTATCCAGGCCCTGCAAAAGCATGGAGCTTCCCTGGGGTTCATGATGAGTGCGGACCGGATCGTGCATGAATATGAAGAACAGCGGTTTGTCCCTGTTCTCCGGGATGGCATGAGATCCCGGTTTTACGATCCGATCGAGAATAATGATTTCTGGTTTGCCGAAGCGGTCCGTCACGACCCTCCTGAATCGCGCCGAACCGGGGAGTAGGTGATGGAACCGAAAACCCGTAAGTTCGTTTTTTCAGTCATCTTGATTCTTATCAGTTTTTATACGGTCCTCTCCGCCCATGCCGATCCTTCCGGTTCTCTCGAAGCAGACCGCCTCATCGCTTTTGCAGGGAGTCTCATGGAAGAAAAGGATTATTACCGGGCCATTACCGAATACAAACGGTTCTTGTCTTATTACCCGGATGATGAACGGGCCTCTCTATGCCTTCTAAATATCGCCATCGCCTATGAAAGCGGAGGAAAGACCGATCTGGCTGTGGAACAGTTTCAGCGGATTTATAAAAATTATCCTGGAACCCCCGTATCAGAAAGGGCTTACTATGAAATCGGGATTGCCTACTACACGGACGGACGATACGAAGATGCGGACAGGGCCTTTTCGGATTTTATAAAAAACTATCCGGACTCCACCCGCATGGATCCGGCGCGCCTATACCTGGGGTGGTCTCTCATTTACCTTGAGAAGCTTGATCGCGCCGCCGGTGTTTTTTCCGGCGTCAGCGAAAAGAGCCCCCAATATCCCGCTGCCCAAGCCTTATCCAAAGAGATGGCATCCGGCATGGCCCCTCCGGTCAAGTCTCCTCTTCTTGCAGGAATATTCTCCGCCGTCCTCCCCGGGGCCGGCCAGATCTATACGGGACGATGGACTGAAGGAATGACGTCATTCGTCCTGAACGGATCTTTTATCTGGGCCGCTTTTGAGCTCTTTGACCGGGGGAGCGAAGCAGCCGGAACGATTCTCGGATTTTTTGAGACCGGATGGTACACCGGAGGGATCTTCGGCGCCGTAAATGACGCACACAAATTCAACCGGAAGGCAAGGATGGATTTCATTCAGAATCTAAAAACCCGATTTCCATTGCTTGCTGTAAAAGAAGGCGCAGGCTTTTAAAAAGAAGCGGGTTCCCGGCCTCGGGTCTCTGTGATCAAGAGCGCCGGAATGGGATCATGCCGTGGCCTCGACAAAACCGCCGGCCGGAAGGCCGGACTTTTCGAGGACCGGGACCATGGGATAAAGTTCTTCCCTGCGGGTGACATAATCCCACTTTTGCGGATGGTCAAGAATCTGCTGGACCAGCCTGGCATTCAAGGCATGTCCGGACTTCACAGCATGGAAATGCCCGATGATCGGACATCCGACCAGGCTCAGATCTCCAATAGAATCGAGAATCTTATGACGGACAAACTCATCCGGATAACGAAGGCCTTCAGGATTCAAGATCCGATAGTCTCCGATCACGATGGCATTGTCAAGAGAACCACCCTTGGCGAATCCCATGGACTGAAGATATTCCACCTCTTTGAGGAAACCGAAGGTGCGGGCCCTGGCGATTTCACGAACAAAGGTATCTTCGCTTGCCCGGTAATAATAACGCTGTTTCTTCAGCATGGGGTGTTCAAAATCGATCTCATAGGTAATCTCCGTCAGATCCGAAGGATAGATCGCGGCAAAACGGTCTTCATCCTTGATCTCAATCGGCTCACGAATCTTAATGAATTTCTGCAAATGGCTTTGCCTTCGGATTCCGGCGGATGTCAAAAGATAAATATAGGATGCCGCGCTGCCATCCATGATGGGAACTTCCGAGGAGTCGAGTTGAATCACGGCATTGTCAATCCCGAGGCCGGCAAAGGCAGCCAAAAGATGTTCGGCCGTCTTGATCTGGATACGGTTTTTACCCAGCGTGGTATTCAGACGGGTATCCACGACATTCTTGGCGAGCGCCTGGATCTCCACCTCATCACGAATGTCGGTTCGTTTAAAAACAATGCCGGTATTTGCGTGAGCGGGAAGGATCTTGATCTGGACTTTCCGGCCGGAATGAAGACCCATACCGGAACATTCAATGGGTGAGGCGATGGTTCTCTGATATTTCAATCTCTTTCTCCTTTTAAAGACAAGTATGCATTTAAGTTTATAAATACTTGCAAGTTCTGTACCAAACAAGGCCTTAGGGGTTGATAATTTTTTTTACGAATAAAAACAATCGGTTATAAATCTTCTCAGGGCAATTGCCCTTACATAAAATTCGGGGTGATGTGGTAATTAAAACTCAATATCTTAAAAATACTGTGTCTTTTTTTGCACATACCTGAAACAAATCATGATGATGACAACACAGGTAGCGCTGACAAGCTGTCAGGATTACGAAGAAGCGGCCGTTGAAACATCCGTCCGGAACCTTCTTGATCTTTTGGGCGGGATCGGCGCTTTTGTGCATCCCGGAGATTCGGTGCTGATCAAGCCTAACCTTCTGGCTCCAAAACCGAGCGGGTCGGCCGTGAACACCCATCCGGCTGTGGTACGGGCCGTCTTAAAACAAGTCTTAAAGGCCGGAGGCCGGCCGGTCATCGGGGATAGTCCGGGGCTGGGAAGCGCGAAAAAAAATGCCGTACGTTGCGGAATAGACAAGATCGCCCGGGATCTTGAAGTTCCAATTATAGAGTTTAGAAAATCGGTCCTGGTGGGAAAGGCCGGTAAAAGTGGTTTCCCTCTTGAACTGGCGGAAGAGGCCCTGAACGCGAATGTCATCATCAATCTTCCCAAACTCAAAACCCACGGGCAGGTCCTGATGACTCTCGGTGTCAAAAACATGTTTGGATGCGTCATCGGGATACGAAAGGCCCAATGGCATTTAAAGGCGGGGGTCAACCGGGATGCGTTCGCAAAGATGCTCGTAGAAATCTATACCACCCTTTCCCCAGCGCTCACCTTGATGGATGGAATCGTAGGGATGGAGGGAAACGGTCCTGGAAGCGGCACTCCGAGGCCGATCGGCCTCTTGGCGGCTTCTGCCGATGCTGTCGCCCTTGATGCCGTCATCATGCATCTGATGGGAATGGATCCTCTCCGCCTCCCGACCCTCCGTTCTGCAAAAAAATTGGGCGTGGGCGAGGTTTCTCTCAACCGAATTGAGATCCTCGGAGAAAAGGCCGGAAAGATCGGCATACGGGATTTTAAATGGCCTGAATCGGCGGATCTGGAATGGAGGATCCCGGATTTTGTGATGAAGATGCTGAAGAGCAGCCTGAGCGCCTACCCGGAATCCGATCCCACTCTCTGCAAACAATGCGAGGTCTGTGTCAAGGCCTGCCCTCAGCAGGTCATCAAGATAGAAGGGGATCACCTGAGAATTGATACCCGACGCTGTATCCGATGCTTCTGCTGCCAGGAACTATGCCCGCATGGAGCCATGAAGACCCGTCAAGGATGGCTGTTGAAACGGATCAAAAAAAGATCCTTGTAAGTCTCGTTTGAGTCTTCCGGGTACTAAGTGGTCCTGTCCGTAAATATGGCAACGTACCGACTTGTACTCGGTTTACCGGTAGAGGGTTGTAGGGCGGTCTCATCCCCGCGCGGGACTGAGGTGTACCCACTGTGGTACGCCGCAAGGAGCGGAACGCAGATGAGGCCGCCCTACGGCACTCGAATGCGACCGTATTTACGAATAGGGCCGCTAAGCAGCCGTTGCGATCCGTGCCGAAGAAAGGATCAAGGAGATAAAGCGTCCTCTTGAGGACGCTAAAAAACGCATGCAATCAAATTTTATTTGACAATAACCACAATAAAGTTTATATTCCAAACTTGAGATTTTAACCCCATTTAACTACATCAAGGAGGAAAAGATATGCCGACTGCTGATAAGACACTGGACTGCAAAGGGTTAAATTGTCCTTTACCCGTTCTTCAAACCAAGAAGGCCATGGATGCCATGAACAGCGGCCAAATCCTGGAAATGTTGTCCACAGATCCCGGATCCAAAAACGATATCACCGCCTGGGCCAAAAGAACGGGAAATGCCTTGGTCGAGACGGTTGAGGAAAGCGGCGTTTTCAAATTCTATTTAAAGAAGTCATAAGCAAGATTCTCCCAGAGGTGTTTACTGAACCCCGTTCCACCAGACCCCCCGGCCTCGCTCCGCAAACCGGGTCGGGGAGGAGCGAGATGAACGGCAACAGGGTTCGCTGATCCTTCACACTGAGGACCCGGCAAAGCGTTATGATCCTCCTTCACTGATAAAGCTCCTGCAAGCGCCGGGAGGATGTCCTATCGCCTCGTTTTGGGAGCCGATATGAAAGAGCAGACAAAGCTCTTGATTATTCAGACCAGCGGTCTTAAAACACCTGAACGAATACCGGCAGGTTTTTTTATCGCAACCACCGCTGCGGCCATGAACATGGATGCGACCATTGTTTTTACGGTCAATGGGGCGACCATTGTTGAAAAAAAAGCCGCGGAGAAAATCACGGTCAAGGAGGGAGGGACCACGCTGAAATCATTTCTGGATCAGGCCATCGCGGCCGGCGTCAAATTAATGGTCTGCCATCAGAGTCTGGATCTCCATGACCTTGAACCGGACAACCTGATTGACGAGGTAGAGGAAATCATCGGAGCCGCCGCTCTTCTTGATATGACCCTGGAAGCGGATATTATCTTGACCTTTTAATAGCACACATCGGTTTTGCATGCCCTCTTATACAGGACAACATCACCCTTCATATCTTTATCTTTAAGGACAGTCTCTCCATGGCCCTTTCCGGTGATATCAAAACCATGCCGGTCACCGATCTTTTGCAATGGATCGAGGCCGCCACGCAGACCGGAATCGTTGAGTTTGTCCGCGAAGGAGAATGGAAGAAGGTCTTCTTTCAGTCGGGCCGGATCCTATTTGTTTCCTCGTCCAGGGAAAATGAAAAGATCGGACAGTTCTTGATCAGGAAGAAACGGATCCGTGCAGGAGATCTCGAACGCTGCCTGGAGGAAAATGAGCGGACTGGAAAGAAACTGACGGAAATTCTGGAGGAGTGCGGCCTGATCTCGCATCAAGAGCTTTATGAACAGGTCATCTTGCTGATCAAGGACAACCTCTTTGATTTGTTCCTCTGGGAAGGGGGGAGATTTGAATTCACGGACCGAAAACTCCCCACAAAGGTCAAAGGGCCCCTTGCCTTGAAGACCGGACGGATCCTTTTCGAGGTCCTCACAAAAATAGATGAAAAACGCCGAAACGGCATGGGAAAAATTCAAGATCAAGAAAAAAAGTCTCCCGGTCGGAAAAAACTGCGGGGGCGAATCGTTTTTAAAGTGGATAATAACAAGTTTCCCCTTCCTGGATCCTATGAAAAAACAGAAATCTCCGGATTTAAAAAAATTGCGGGTGAAGACGATCAGGAGACGGAAGGTTCGTGAACCCATTCAGTGGGAAGAGGCTATTTCTTCAAATTTTTCTCAATCATGGCGATGATCAGGTTCGGATCATAAGGCTTGAGCAGAAAGTCATCCGCGCCGGCGTCAAAACCTTTGTCTTCAAATTCCACCTGTCCTTTTGCCGTCAGCATAATCACAACGATGTCTTGGGTCGCTGGGTTCTTTTTGATCTCGGCACAAACCTCATAACCGTTTTTATTCGGCATGTTAATATCCAGAAACATCATATCCGGTTTTTCCTGCGCAACGAGTTTCAGCGCTTCATCCCCGTCATTGGCTGTGATACACTCGTATCCTTCCTTCTCGAGCATGAAGGCCAAAGACCTGGAGATGAAAAATTCATCATCTACGATCATGATTTTTACGTTTTTCTTCAAACCACTGTTTTGAAATTCCATGAAGTCCGCGCCTCGTCGTATCCGGATAAACGGATAAACTTTCCCTAACACTTTAATGTATTTTTAAAGGGATGTCAAACGGTTATTTAACGGCAACTTCATAGGGCTTGTTGCAGATGGATGACCTCAAAAAGGCTTCCACGACATCCGGAGCCAACTGGGTCCCGCTGCACCGCATGATCTCCCTCATGGCAGCCTCATGGCCCGGCCCCTTGCGGTAGGGCCTGTCCGATGTCATGGCATCATAAGTATCCGCTACAGCCAATATTCTGGCCGATAATGGAATCTCCTCCTCCCGAAGACCATCCGGGTACCCTTTCCCATCATATCGTTCATGGTGATGTTTCATCCCGGGTATGATTTCCTCCATCTCTTTGATGTTCTCGACGATCTTTACGCCGCAGACCGGATGGGTCTTCATAATCTCGAATTCTTCTCTGGTCAGCTTTCCCGGTTTGTTCAATATCGATTCCGGAATAGCGATCTTTCCAATATCATGAAGAATGGCGGCCAGCTCCAGAGTTTCCATCTCGTGTTCGGGAAGAAGCATCTGATCTGCAATGGCCTTACTGTAGATGGAAACATTCTTGGAATGGCTGTGGGTATAAGGATCCTTGGCATCCACCGCGGCTGCCAGGGCTATGATCGTATCTAAAAACAGGGTCTTCTGGTCCTCAATGAGCTTTGCATTGTCTACGGCAATGGCGGCCTGGTTACCGAGGGTATGAAGGAGTTCCACATCCTCATCGGAAAAATTTCCCGAAGAAATCTTGTTGACGACGGCAATCACGCCGATCGCTTCTCCTTTATGGAAGAAAGGAATGGCAAGAAGATTCCGTATGGGGACTACCCTCCCGTCTCTGAGAGGCAGATGTGTCAATGCGCCGGGTTTGTCCATTAAGAATTTTTTACCCGCTTTCAGAATGTCCGGAAAAGGAACGTGATTTTTCCATGCCCGGCTATTCCCGTTTTCCAAAAAAGAGAGGCGGCTTTGTTCTTGCGATCCGACCTCGGCGGCGATTTCCTTGTAGTATACGGCGGCATCCTCGGCATTCGTCATATTTTTTGCATAGAGGCAGATCTTTTCAAAGAGCTTATCCAGATCGAGTGTGGCATTGATGGCCAGGCTGATCTTGTTGATTTGATCGATGATCACCGCTCGTTTTTCCAGGTTCTCGTAGGTGGACATCAGTTCATGCAGCGTGATTTTCAACTCTTCCTCGGACTTTCTCAGCTTTTTCATGGACTGGGCATTCGCAATGGACACAGAGGCCTGGGCGGTCATCGCGCTGATCAGCTTGAGGTCATTCGACTTGAAGCATTCTTCAGTCGCCTTGTCCGACAAGTTCAGAACGCCGAGGAGCCGTTTTTCCTTCTGATCGTTTATGGTATAAAGCGGTATGGAAATAAAGGAGCCGGTCTTGTAAACGCCTTTTGAATAGATGGCAAGATCAGGGTGACGCTTGATATCATGCACGATCAGAGGGCTGCCGGTCTTCAGGATCTCGGCGCAGAGCGTGTCCGCGAGATCCAGGGTAAGCGACTGGAGTTCATCAGACACAAAACCGTATGAAGCTTCCGCCTGCAGATGCTTCCCATCCTCATCCAGAAGAAGCACCGAGCCTCTTTCAGCATGCGTGATGGCAACGGCCTGATCCAGGATAATGGATGAAACGCGCTTGATATCATAGATATCCCCAAGGGCTTCGGACAACCGATAAAGCATGTTCATGGTTTGATAATTTTCCAGAAGCTCCATGGAGAGGCTCTCTATCTCCGCTTGGGTCTGTAAATGCCCTTTTAGAACATCATACAATAATTGAAGGGCGTTCTCCAGATTTGCTGATTCTGAATCATCCTTTGAAAAACCTTTGATGATCAGGATGAGCGCGCTCCCTATCCGGACCTCCTTGGTTTTAAAGGCGCAGGCAGAGAGATCCTGCGAACAGGCAACGGCATTCAATAGCATCTCATGCGTCGGAACATGAAGGATTTGCAGGGGAATCCCTGATAGATGACCGACCTGGTCCAGCAGCGTCTTGATGCTTTGCCGGATCTTCGTGTTCCAGGGAATGATGGTCTCATTTTCTTGCATCATCACACCAGATAAAATATGCCGGGTTTTTTGTGAAAATCCATCCCTTCTATGGACAAGTCCATCAATCCATGGTCTTACAACAAGACAAAAATATGTTTTTCAACTTCATGGCTGTCGGTCAATCCCATAGATCTTAAGAATCGTATCGGTTATATGAATCCATACCTTTAGTAAAACCTTCGGAATCGGCTGACTCCGGATCTTAAAAATCAAAATCTTGTCCCTTTCAATCTTTTTTAACGGCATGGAAATCGGCAAATTTAAAGAGATCTCAAGATCATAATTTTTGTAACCCATTAAAAAATAAAGTCTCTTGACAAAACACATAAAACATTTTAAACTTTTTAATAAGATAACTACCGTTCACGGCCTTTCAAAAAAGGAGAGATCATGAAGATCGGTTCCAAGATGCTCATGCTTACTGTTCTCAGTCTATCTTTGTATCTCCTTTCCGGCAGAATCGGTTCGGCCGGAGCGGTTTCCGGTTCAGAAGGGGAGACGCATTCCGTCATCAAAGGGGACACCCTGTGGGACGTAACGGAAAAATATCTTGTAAACCCCTTTTTCTGGCCCAAAGTCTGGCAATACAATCCTCAAATTAAAAATCCTCACCTGATCTATCCCGGGGATCAGGTCCGAATTCCCAGCGCCGAAGAACTTAGGCGCATGGGAGCGGCTGAGCATCCTCAAACCACCACGGCCCAACCCTCACCGGAGAAAACCATTCCGGCCCAAGCCGTTCCGGCCCCAGCCGAACCGGCGATTGAAGGTCCGGTGGCCTACGTGGGAGGATACCTGGTGGAACGAGACCTTTTCGAATCGTCCGGGTTCATCCTCCCATCAGGAGAGAAAGCAGGAGAGGGGGTCATTGTCTCTACCTGGGAAGAGAAGGAAATGCTGACATACCGAGACGTGGTTCATCTGAGCCTGGGTTCACGGGATGGGGTCAAATATGGGGATCTCTTTCAGGCCGTCCATGTAGGGGAGGACGTGGTACACCCCGAAACCCGGTATAAGATGGGCAAACAGGTCACCGTACAAGGAATCTTAAAGATCACATCCCTACAGGAAAATCTATCCACGGCCAGGATCATCAAGGCCTACAATCCGATCATGGTCGGGGACATGGTCCGGGCGTATCATCCTCAGCCCTTGATCGGCCCGAACAATCTCAGTACCGAAGACAAGAGCATTCAAGGAGTCATTGTGCAGAATACCCTCGGCAAGTCCAATTTGGGGGTGCGGGACATGGTTTACCTCGATGTGGGAGCCGAAAATTCCGTGGCGCCCGGCGATCGGTTCATCATCTATCGTGCCGGGCCCCCGCCCCAGGTCAGTGCGAAGGATGCCGCTCTATCCGGGATCCAGGCCAAGGATTTTCCCGTGGATATTATGGGAGAACTGGTGGTTCTGAATGCCATGAAAAATACATCGACAGCCGTGATCGTGGAAGAGCTATACGAAATCAACCCGGGGGACCATATCAAATATACCCCCCAATCCATTCCTCCTATCAAGAAATATGATATGGAATAATGGAGCCCTTCTACAAAGCCCGCCTTTCAAAACCGAAGGCGGGCTTTGCATTCCTCAACGCGATAGAAAATCTCTCCCCGATTCTTCTTCTGAAAGTTGAAAGGCGCCGGCCACTGCAAAGAGGAAAACGCTTTTTACGCCGGATTTCTTGAGGCGTCGCGCACATTCATTCGCTGTAGCCCCTGTGGTCATGACGTCATCCACCAGTAAAACCTTCCGGCCCTCGATCCTCTCCGGATTGGTGACATGAAAACATCCTCTGATGTTTTTAAGCCGTTCTTTTCCCCTGAGACCCACCTGAGGCCGGACCCGTTTCGTCCGGACGAGAAGATCAAGCGCCATGGGGATTCCCTTTGCTTTAGAAAGCTCCCTCCCCAAAACCACGGCCTGATTAAAACCCCGCCTGCGGAGGCGCAAGGTATCGAGCGGAACCGGCAGAATCAGGTCGGCCTCAAAAGGGACCTCTTTCATGCAGTCCACAGCTCCACGGACCAGCCCCCTCCCCAGCCTCCAGTATCCACGGTATTTGAAAAGGTGGATGGCCTCTCTGACAGGTCCGGCAAAATAAAAACATGCCTTGGCGCCGTCAAGATGAGTCTGCCGGAGCCTGCAGACGCCGCATCGAAACTTAGGATTCATCTCAAGAAGTTCCCGGGACGGCAGGGGGCGTCCGCACGTGGGACAACCATGCCCGGCGATCTGGATCATTTTCTGTAAACATGAACTACAAAAAGGAGGCGGCTCGCCTTCCTCGGTGTTTAAATCGACATGGCATATGGGACATTTGCCGGGCAAGACCAGATTCAGAAATTCTCTGACCCAGGAGAGCATGATGGAATCCCCGGACTTTAAAGAATAAGGCTTTTCCCGGTCATCTCCGCAGGCTGTGAAAGCGAAAGGAGGTTGAGCAGGGTCGGGGCGACATCGGCAAGAATCCCCTTCCCGCGAAGCCGCACACCTTTCTTCGTCAGGATCAACGGGACCGGATTCGTGGTATGCGCGGTAAACGGCTCTCCTGTATCCGGATTCTTCATCATCTCGCAATTGCCATGATCGGATGTGATCAGGAGCGCCCCGTTTTTTTTCTTCTGCAGGGTCTGATAAATTCTGCCGATGCATCTATCCACGGCCTCAACCCCCTTGACGGCCGCCTCATAGACGCCGGTATGCCCAACCATATCTCCGTTGGCAAAATTTAAGATCATGACATCAAAAAAGTTCCTTTCAATTTGCCGGATCACCTCATCAGTGACCAGAGGCGCGCTCATTTCCGGTTTTTTATCGTAGGTCTCCACGTCCCTCGGGGATGGGATCAGGATCCGTTCTTCACCTGAAAAGACTCTTTCTTCTCCTCCGTTGAAAAAGAAGGTGACATGGGCGTATTTTTCGGTTTCCGAGATGCGAAGCTGTTTCAAACCCGCATGGCTGATGACCTCGGGAAAGATGTTTTTCAAACCAACCGGAGTAAAGGCAACGGATAGGGAGAAGGTTTTGTCGTATTCGGTCATGCAGATGTAATCAGAAAGATCCAGCTTTTCCCTGGGGAAGAAGGAAAAATTTTCTTGGGTGAACGCCCTGGTGATCTCCCGGGCGCGATCCGCGCGGAAATTGTAAAAGATCACGGCATCGCCGGACCGGACCGTGATCGGGGCTGTTCCATTGTAGGAGATACTCAAGGGTTTGACGAACTCATCCGTCTCACCCTTATTGTAGGCTGACTTGACCGCGGTTTCTGCATTCGGATAAGAGGCTTCTCCATGAACCATGGCCCGATAAGCAAGCGCAATCCGTTCCCACCGGTTGTCACGGTCCATGGCATAAAATCTCCCCATGACGGTCGCGATTTTTCCGACACCTATTCTTTTTTGAACATCCTCCAATTCTTGAATATACTCGATTCCGCTGGTTGGAGGGGTGTCCCGGCCGTCCAGAAATGCATGCACCCAGACCTTTGGAACCCCCTTGTTTTTTGCCAGATCGAGCAAAGCCCGGAGGTGATGGATATGGCTGTGGACCCCTCCATCGGAAAGGAGGCCCATGAGGTGCAAGGCGCTCCCCTTTCTGCATACCGCATCCATGGCTTGATTAAAGGCTGGATTTTCAAAAAACTCCCCGCTCTCAATAGATCGGCTGATCCTGACGAGATCCTGATAGACGACCCGCCCGGCCCCGATATTCTGGTGACCTATCTCGGAGTTCCCCATCTGACCGGGAGGAAGACCGACATCAAGACCTGAGGTCCCCATAAGGGCGGAAGGATATTCCTTGAATAAAGAATCAAGCACTGGCGTATGGGCATCGGCAATGGCATTGTATGCTCCTCCCTCCCGATGCCCCCATCCGTCCAAAATCATCAACATAAGCGGCTTGGGGCGCTTGAATATTTCAGTCATGATGGACTACGGTGGCCATGCGGGAAGGTGATGCCTCCTTGTCCGCATCGGGCAATTGAATGGTCAGTGTCTGAAGCTTCCCGCATCTCTTGCAGCATGGCATCCATTGATCCTGCTGATTTCCGCAATGGGTACAGGTATAGGGAACCAGGACCGGCCGGACAAAGTTTACAGACTCCCTGTATTCCAGGAAGGCTTCTTCAGTTCTTCCCCGTTTATGGTAAATATCCCCCAAAATCTGGCGCAGAATCGGGAAGCGAAGCCCCTGTTGAACGAGATTTTCAAAGATATCCAGGGCATCATTGATCATCTCGAGACGATAATAAAATTTCCCGAGCAGGAATCTGAACATGGGATTTTCCGGGTATCGATCCATGGCCTCCTTGTAAACCAGAATACCGCTGGCAGGATCTTCGAGTCTTCGGTAATGTCCGTCCAGCGCCTCCAAAAAGACCACGGCGCTTGTCTCCTTGAATCCCCTTTTCCAGATCTTGACGGCTTCTTTCTGGTCACCCTGAGACTCATAGATCTCCCCGAGCTTGAGGTAGGGGGCGGCAAAGGTCCTGTCTGCCTTAATCAATTCGGAATAGTGTCTGATCAGCCTCTCCGGGTCGTTTTCAGCATGGAAAAGTTCCGCTCTCATGAACTGATAATAGTAAAGCCGCCTCTTCTCTTCGGAATCTTTCTTAAGATTCAGGTAATCCTTCTGCAGGGCATAGGCTTGATCCCATACCCCTTCCCGCTCGTACAAATCCCGGAGCTTGATAAAGGCCTCCACATTTTGATCATCGATCTTCAGGATCGTCCGGTAGACCTCGGCAGCCTCCGTCATCTGCCCGGACTGCAGATAGTCCTTGGCGAGAGCAAAAAGCACGGAAAGGTTCTCCGGCTCAATGGTCCGGGCCTTGGCATGAGAGCCGACGGCATCACGGAGATTGCCGTTATCCCGATAGAGTTCGCCGATCCGGAGGAGTGTCTCTATATGATGCGGATCCCATTCCAGAACTTTTTGAAAATTCTTTAATGCATCTTCTCTTTTTCTGCTGAGAAGATTATCAATCCCCTGGCGATAGAGATCCATGATTTTTGCTTTCTTTTTGAGCCGTCCCTTTTCCCGCCATTCTGCGAATCCCTTTCGGGCATCCCGGAAGACCACGGCCGTCATCATCAGGAATACACCGGCGCCCATGGAGCTGATCATCAAGAGGCTTGTGGATATAGGGAAAACGGTTCCAGGGGTCAGATGCAGCTGAACCGTTTCAGGATTCAGATGAGAAAGATAGAGCATGACCACCACAAAAAACAATATCCAGAAAAAGATGCGATGGATCATCTTTCCTCCTTCAAAATTGATATTCATTTTTTATTTTTACTATGTCATTTTGATTTTTGATTCTTTATCTTTGATCTCATTAGCCGTTCAACCTTTTTACGAAAGAACCCTTATTACCGATGATACCGTTTTCCTCTGAGTATGGTGAATCCCCTGTAGATCTGTTCAAGCAGGAGCAGCCGTGTGAGTTCATGAGTGAGGGTCATCTTGGAGAGGGATAGAATCCCATCCGAGCGTTTTCGTATGGATCCGGAGACCCCTTCCGCGCTCCCTATCACAAAACTGACGCTCCTGACCGGAGCTTTGAGGGCCTCGTCCAAAAAACATGCAAAGGCCTCGGATGTCATCCCCTTGCCCAGCCTATCCAGGAGAATCACCCTGTCCCTCGGATTCAGGCGTTTCAGGATCTTCTCCCCCTCCAGATCCAGGGACTTGCTTACATCTTCTCTGACCCCGGCTTTGACCCCTTTGATCCGGATCTCTTCCAAGGGATTGTAGACCCGAAGCTGCCTGATAAAATGTTCCGCCCCAATGCGGATGTAGTCGTCTTCGGTCCGTCCGATGGAGATCAGGCGTATCTTCATGGCGCGTAGGAACTTAGGATTTGCTCCTGGGTCAGATGCGGAGCATCCCCCCAAAGTCGTTCCAGCCGGTAATACTGCCTGATTTCTTCCAAGAAGACATGCACCACCGTATCACCGTAATCCATGAGGATCCATCTCCCTTCAGCGGCGCCTTCGACATGATCCGGCTCTATCTTCATCCTGGAGAGGGACATCTCGATTTCGTCGGCAATGGCCTTGACCTGCCGGGTTGAGGAGCCGCTGCAAATCACAAAGTAATCCGCAAAAATGGAGATCCCCGAAAGATCCAGAATCACCAGGTCTTGCGCCTTCTTTTCCAGGCTTGCCTTGATGCAAAGACCTGTCAGTATCCTGCTGTCTATTTCCCGCCCTTTAACATCTATAGGTTTTTTAATTTTTCCGGTCTCATAAAGCAGGTTCAAAATTTCCTCTTTTCAGCATATAAACCGTTTGAAATTATATACGATGCCACAGATTCCGGCAAGAGATATTTGACGGACCGCCCCTCCCGGATCCGGGCACGGATCAGCGTGGACGAAATTCCGATGGGAGTCACGTCTAACAGGTAGAGAAAATGGCCATTGGGTAACGGGATCTGCCGGCTTCCCGGCTCGGCCCGGATCCCGAATATGGCCGTGAAGAAACCAAGCGTTTTCTCCAGGGAAAATCCGGGCCTGGAAATCACAATAAAATTGCACAGCCCGATCAGGCGCTCGGGTTCATGCCAGGTGTTGATCTCTGAAAAAACATCCGCCCCCAGGATAAAGAAGAGCTCGGCGTCCTTCCCGTATTCTCTTCGGAAAGATTCCACGGTGTCCACCGAATAAGATAGACCGGGGCGTTGATGCTCAATGACGGACAGATCAAAATGGGGATTCCCCTCAACAGCGAGCCGGGTCATTTCCAAACGATCTTCTGCATCCATCCGTTCCGGCTCAGACTTGTGGGGCGGCCGGGCCGAAGGGACAAAGAAAATCCTTTCAAGTGAAAAACCCTCCCGGATCTCCTCCGCCACAATCAGATGTCCCAGGTGAATGGGATTGAATGTCCCGCCGAATATCCCGATACGCATGGATGATGCCCGCTTGTTTTTTCGATGCCTTTAAAAATATCCTTCATTCTCGGATCTGCCCGTCCCCGTAGATGATGAACTTATAGGTGGTGAGTTCCTCAAGGCCCATGGGGCCTCTGGCATGAAGGCGGTTGGTGCTGATTCCGATCTCCGCACCGAGGCCGAATTCATAGCCGTCGGTAAACCGGGTCGAGGCATTGACATAAACAGCGGCGGCATCCACCTCCGTAAGGAAGCGCCTTGCCCCGGCATAATCGCTGGTCACGATGGCCTCGGAGTGCTGAGAGCCGTACTTTGTGATATGCTCGACGGCCTGCTCCAGCGAACTCACCACTCGGACTGATAAAATCAAATCATTATATTCGGTATACCAGTCTTGCTCCTCGGCCTCCTTGCACCCGGGAATCAACGCACGCGTCTTGGGGCATCCCCGGATTTCAACCCCTGCCTTGAAGAGACGTTTACCGAGACGCGGGAGAAATGAGCCGGCGATCTCTTCATGAACGAGGAGTGTCTCCATGGCATTGCAGACCCCGGGCCGCTGGCATTTGGCATTAATACAGATCTTCTCGGCCATATCGAAATCCGCATAACGGTCCACATAGGTATGACAGACCCCCTTGTCGTGCTTGATGACCGGTATGGCGGAGTTCTCACAGACGGTCCGGATCAACCCTGCTCCCCCTCTTGGGATGATGAGATCGATATACCGGTCCATTTTCAGAAGATGCATGACCGCTTCCCGGTCAGGAACATCTATAAACTGAATCGCCCCGTCCGGAACACCCGCATCCCCGGCGGATTCCGCAAGAATCTTGGCGATCGCGGCATTGGAGCGGATGGCCTCGGAGCCCCCCCTGAGGACCACGGCGTTTCCGGCCTTCAGACACAGGCTCGCCGCATCCGCCGTGACATTGGGCCTGGATTCGTAGATGATCCCAATGACCCCGATCGGAACACGGACCTTCCCGATCTGAAGATTGTTCGGCCTTTTCCACATCCGCATCACCTCACCTACCGGATCCGGGAGCGCCGCAACCTCACGCAGCCCCGCGGCCATGGCCTGGATCCTCTGGTCGTTGAGCAGGAGCCGGTCCATCATGGCCTTGGAAAGTCCTTTGCTTTCTGCGGCCTCCATATCCTTCCGGTTCTCCTCTTTGATGGAGCCCGCCTCGGTTTTTAGGCGTTCCGCCATCAGGAGCAGGGCCCTGTTCTTGGTCCCTGAATTCAGACTCACAAGCCTCCGGGAGGCTTCCCTGGCTTTTTGAACCTTCTTCTCCACATCTCCCTGCAGGCTCATACCTCTCTCCTCATTCAAGAATAACCAGATTATCCCGATGGATGACCTCGTCGTAATACTTGTACCCCAGGATCTTTTCGATCTCTCCGGTCTTTCTTCCCATAATTTTTTCAATCTCGTAGGAATGATAATTAACCAATCCTCGTGCGATCTCCTCTCCTCTCGGGCCCAGGCAGCTCACCGGATCGCCGATTTCGAACCGGCCCGATACCGCCTTGATCCCGGACGGGAGCAAGCTTTTCCCCTTCTTGAGCAGGGCCTCTGCAGCTCCTGCATCCAGATGGAGGCTCCCCTTGGTGTTCAGCGTATAGGCGATCCAGTGTTTCCGGCTGGACAGGGGGTCTTTCCCGGCAAGGAACAAGGTCCCGATCTCCTCTCCCTGAAAGGCCGCCTGTATCGCTCCCTTCTGATGTCCGTCAATAATCAGAGTCGGAGTCCCGAAGGCTGCCGCTGTCCTCGCGGTCAATACCTTGGAACGCATACCGCCGGTCCCGATCCCGCTCATACTGTCACCGGCCATGGCGATAACCTTGTCCGTAACCTTTTCAACCATGGGTATTAAATGGGCGTCTTGATGCAGGTTGGGATCCCGGGAATAGAGCCCGTCCACATCCGACAGGATCAGGAGGAGGTCTGCCCGGACAAGATTCGTGACCAGGGCCGAGAGGTGGTCATTGTCCCCGAACTTGATTTCTTCGACCACGACGGTATCGTTTTCATTGATGATGGGGATCACCTTATAATAGAACAGAGACTCCAAGGCATTTCTTGCATTTAAAAAACGCCGGCGGTTCTTCAGGTCATCGGCGGTCAAAAGAATCTGGGCCACCTTCTTTTTATGTCTGCCGAATGCCTCTTCATAAGACCAGATCAAGTGCCCCTGCCCTACAGCCGCTGCGGCCTGTTTAACCGGAATGTCGGAAGGCCTTTTTTTCAGTCCGAGACGCCCCATGCCTGCGGAAATCGCACCGGATGAGACCACCACGATCTCAATCCTTTTTTTCATCACCGAGACCATCTCATCCGCCAGATCCTGGATTCGATCGGTATCGAGACGCCGTTCGTCGGTCGTGAGGATGCGGCTTCCGATCTTGATCACCGCACGCTTGCATTGACCCATCAGCATTTTCCTATAATTCATGACTCCCTACCTCGACCAGTTCGGAAAGACGCATACAAAGAGACGAAAGACCCTCGCCTGTAACCGCAGATATCGCAAAGAACTCAAGACCATGCCCGGTGCAATAGCCCTTGAGTTTCTCCAGATTCTCCTCTCCCTCTCTGATATCCAGCTTAGAGGCGGCGATCACCTGTTTCTTTTTCGAGAGTTCCGGGTTGTACTGCCGCAGCTCCTCGTTTACCATGAGAAGCGCCTCTACGGGGTCATGGGTACTCGCTGACGAAACATCGACCAGGTGAAGGAGCGCCCTGCAACGTTCTACATGACGTAAAAATAAATCCCCCAATCCGGAGCCGGAATGAGCCCCCCGGATCAATCCGGGAATATCGGCCAGAACAAAAGAGGCCGCCTCTTCGATCTTGACCACGCCCAGGTGCGGAGTCAGGGTGGTAAACGGGTAATCCGCGATCTTGGGCCTGGCCGCGGAGACCTTGGACAGCAGGGTGGATTTCCCTGCGTTGGGGAGCCCAACGATCCCCACATCGGCCAACAGCTTGAGTTCCAGGATGATGGACCGTGTCTCTCCGGGCTCACCGGGCTGGGCAAAACGGGGCGTCTGCATGGTGGCTGTTGCAAAATGAGCGTTCCCTAATCCGCCTCGGCCCCCCAGGACGGCAATCCAGGTCGCGCCGTCGTGCACAAGGTCAGAAAGCACCCCGCCCGATTCCGCATCCCTGATGACCGTACCGCAGGGGACGCGGATCACCAGGTTTTCACCATCCTTGCCGCTCATCCTTTTCCCTTTGCCATGCCGGCCTTTCGGGGCTTGATAATGCTTTTTATAACGGTAATCGATCAGGGTATGGAGATTGCGGTCCGCCTGGATGATGACATCCCCGCCCCTGCCGCCACCCCCCCCGTCCGGCCCTCCTTTAGGGATATACTTTTCCCGGCGGAAGCTGACCGCTCCTCTTCCCCCCGGGCCGGAGCTCACCATAATCTTAGCATAATCGATAAAAATCCCTTGTTTCTCTGATCTGCTGGGTTGGAGGGGCATCATGACGATACGACCATGTTTCGTGGTTGAAACTCATTTTCAGATGTCTTTAGGGAATCTTGAACATGCCGGGAATATTGAATCACATTCCTAACCCGGTTCTGCATTCGGGGCTGGCGCTCACTTGTCTTTTTCACAAAAAAGGGGATCTGGTCTACCCTGTTCCGGTAACCCCAATCCCCTGAGATGTGGATGCTTTAAGTCCTGATGCGTGGACCAGGAGCGGATTTTGTCAGTTAGAAGCAGCGTATATGCTGATCCTTTTCTTGTCTTTGCCTTTTCTTTCAAAGGCAACAATGCCGTCAATCAGGGCAAACAGGGTATCATCTTTCCCTTTCCCCACATTGATGCCGGGATGGAATTGGGTCCCCCGCTGACGCACCAGTATGTTTCCTGCCCGGACAAGCTGTCCGCCGAAACGTTTGACTCCCAATCTCTGAGAGTTACTGTCCCTCCCGTTTCTTGAACTTCCTACGCCTTTTTTATGTGCCACGGCCTACTCCCAGTTAGGATGCAATCTGAACGATCTTTAGCGCGGTAATTTCCTGTCGATGCCCCTGCCTTTTCCGGTACCCTTTTCGTCTTTTCTTCTTGAAGACCACGATCTTTTTCGCCCGGTCCATGGAAACCACTTCAGCCTTGACACGGACATTCTTAATATACGGCATTCCAAAGGTCGCAGCCTCGGCGCCGCCGAGCATGAGGACACGGTCGATTTCTATGGTATCACCGACTGAGGCATCGAGCCGCTCCACCTGCACGATATCCCCTTCGGAAACCTTGTACTGTTTTCCACCGGTTTCGATGATCGCATACATAAGATTTGCCCCTCAAACAACGATTTCTTTTTAGAAATTGTAAAAATAACAGAAAAAATATTCCTTTGTCAAGGAATTTCAAAAGGTTTCTAAAAAGTCACGGACTATGAAAGTTAACTCGCTGATATGATTGGCTTCTTTTCAGCACCCTGGCCATATCCGAATGGATCCTTCCATTGCTTGCGAGTACATCCCCTTTGTAGATGGAAAAAGCCTTCCCGCTGGTCAGGGTGACCTTTGCTCCCGCCTCCTTGAGGATCAGGCTTCCGGCCGCCATGTCCCATGGAGCGAGGGAGAACTCCCAGAACCCGTCAAATCTCCCCATGGCCGTGTAGCAAAGATCCAGGGATGCCGAGCCGTCCCTCCTCACAGCCTGGGCCTGAAGAACAAACTGGTTAAAAGGTTGAATGTTCTGCCCGGTCTTTTTCACATCGTAGGGAAATCCGGTTGATAGGAAGGAACCCTCAAGGCCGGCTGTCTTGGACGGGAAGATCTTCCTGCCGTTTAAATAGGCGCCCTTGCCCTTTCGCGCGGTAAAGAGTTCATCCCGGATCGGATCAAAAACCACGCCGAGGATGATCTCACCATCCGACTCCAAGGCAATCGATGTAGCAAAAAAGGGATACCTGTGGGCATAGTTGGTTGTCCCATCCAGCGGATCGATGATCCACCGGTAACCCGATGCAGTATGACTCTCCCCCCCTTCTTCAGCAAGAAATCCATGGCCGGGAAAATGTTCTCGAATCAGAGAGATGATCCGTTTTTCACAGCGATGATCCACATCCGTCACCAGATTAGTCGGCTCCCCCTTGTAAACGATATGGTGATTTTTACAAAGATATTTTTTCTGTATCCTGCCGGAGGCCTTGGCTGCCTCTATGGCAACATCCAAAAAAAGTTTTTTCATTCTTATCCGCTTTTTGAGGCATGATAACGGCCGCAGCCATCTGCGGATCACGGCTGTCCGGAGCCCCATTCAGGATTTTTCTCCGCAAGAGTCTCCGACTTGATTCTATCGAAGATTCCAGCAAAATCCGAATGGCGCTTTTCCAGAAATGACTTCAAGGTCTCGATCTCGATCCGCAAGGTATCCAATTCGCCGCGGTGGTCCAGTTTCAATTTATCCAATTCTTCCACAAGCACGCTAAGTTCCCTTTCCAGAAGAGAGATCCTTGTTTCAAGCTCTTTTTCTTTCATGGCCCCCCTCCTTTCTTTTGATTAAGCGTCAAATCTTGTGGATAGAGTATACCACAGGATTCAGGAAGTTGCAGCGATCAGAATCAGAACTCGTAAATAAGGATTTTTGTCCCGCCGGCAAAAGGGCGCCATCCATCCCCAAGGATCAGGACCAGATCGTCTTTACCATTGTTATCCACATCTCCCACAGTGAGATCAAGAATCTTCCCGGATATGGGCTCCGTATCCCAGAATTCCGCCACATGACCATTGGCCAGGATCATATCTGCAACCCTGTTTCTTTTTAAAAGATGACGAACCCCCCAGATGTCTGCCAAGGGACGATCAACAATCAGAAGGACCTCGTCCATTCCGTCCTTGTCAAAGTCACCGGAAAGAAATTTTTGAGGAATCCGGACCCGTTTTCCCCCGGACTTCCCCTGATCATCGCCCGTATGGACCCGGAATGAAGATTGTTTGATCTCTCCAATGGAGACTCCCTTTGCTGTCTCCTTCAAATCCGAAGAAAAGAAGCGGAGTCCTTCCGCATGGCTCAAAGTAACGTATGCGGCTCCGGCCGGATCACCGGTGAGATAACTCTCCGCATTAAAAATGTCCACACCCTCAGGGAGCTCCATGGATTCCCCTTTTTTCACGGCGTTTCCATCCCAGAGGTAATGATACGTTTCCTTTTTCACGGAATGGAGGTCCTGCCCGGCGAGAACCGGACGGCCGTCCTCTCCGTGAAAGACCTTTAGATAAAGACCGGCATCGGCCTTATATAGCTGAAACCCGCCCTTCTCATAGGCGATGATCCCGGAGACGACCTCGTGGTCCTCTATGCCGGTAAAGAGGATCTCATCCCGGCCGTCTCCGTCAAGATCTTCGGCTGACAGCGATAAATAATGAATCCCCTTGTTCAGCTTGTTGATGGTTTCCATGGCCCTGCCTGAGTCCTCTCTTGACCAGAGCCGGGAAGAGAAGAACCCCCTTTTGCCTTCCTGGACCGAAGAAAAAATCGGATGAAACTCTCCGTACCTCCACTGGACCATACTAAGCCGACGGCCGTCCGTGCCGATCAATTCATTCATCCCGTCCCCGTCTACGTCTCCGATGCTGGCAGACTCCAGGGAGAAATTCAGTTTTTTCTGCTTCCATATTTTTTTATAGATTTTCTTTTGAACGTAAGTAGGAATGGCTCCGATGTGCGGAGTCTCCTGCACCTCGGCGCCCTTGGATTCCGACGCAGGCGCCGCGTCTTCAGGGAATGCATTCGGGACCGGAGGCGCCATAAAAAAAAGGATGCAACTCCACAATAAAAATAAACGCAGTAATTTCATCTAAGCTCCTCTATGACAGGAATCCTTTTGGACTGCAACTCTCGTTCCTCATGATCCGGAATGACACAAAACTCAAGCCGGATGAGCCGTTCGAAAACCGCGTGGGGAACCAGATGAATATCCCAGCATAAAACCAGGCAGGACCCCTGATAGATCTTTTCAAAACCCTCCTCGGAAAGGGATACGGTTTCAACCGGGAATCTCCACAAGGAGCAGGGGTGATCCAGGGAGATCTTAACCTGAATCCCTTTCCATTCATCGGTCAGGCAGACGGACTGAATCCCGTCCGTATCGCCGGCGCTTGCGAGAAAGGATGATTCCGGCTTCTCGTCATTCAGCAGATAATACCGGTCAGCGGCTGATCCGGCCAGAAGGGTCATATTCCATTCTATGCCGAATCTCGCCATCAACTCCTGGCCGGAGAGGTTAAGAATTCGATAGCGCACCGTCAACATGGAATCCCCCGCCCGTCCATGAACGGTCTTTGCGACCTGAACCTGCTGGGGAGGAGATGCGCCCTCGCAGGCTTGCACCCATCCGGTTCTTTCCAAGGCAACAGAGGCCTCACCAGCGGATTCTGTCTTCGTCGCGACATAAAGGCCTTGGACGAAATCGCCTCGCTCCATGTGTTTTCCTGACCGGAAGGATTCCATCCCTTCATCCGGCTTCATGAAATGGTCGACCAGGGATCTTTTTGGATACCGATCATACACAATCCGATCCGCCAGCCCTTCCTCCTTGGAAATAACCCTGTCGTGGATGGATTTTGCTCCTCCCCCCTTTTGTTCTTCCGTAGGGGCGCTTATGATATCCCGGTGGTAAAACTCGGGAACCCTCGTAAAGGTGTCCTGAAGATTAAAGGACCTGGGCTTGAAGTCCATCCCCATCAGCGTGCCTCCGAGGTGAGTGTCGAAAATAAGCGTATAACGCTCCGTGTTCATGATAGATTCGTTGATGCCGTCTTTGTCCAGATCACAACGGATGATCTTGATCCATCCTTTCTCTCCAGGATGCATAGCCTGGTCGGCGATATATTCCGCACGGATCAGATGTTCATAGATACTGGATCTCAAATGAGGAAGATAGATCCCCCCGAACACGCCGTGCCAGTAGGCATCATTGCACTGGCCTTTCCATAACTCTTCGAGGGCTTCCGTTCTCTGCTTCCCCTTGAGCATGTGATGGATCTTTTCGCTGATGTAGAGCATCTTCTTGTGCATCAAATTGCTCTCGGGATACTTGGAAAAAAAATTGCGCCAGAACCCCCCGCTCAAAAAGGGACGCGACATGTCTTCCAGCCCATGATCCTTGAGCTTCTGCTTCAGAACTCGGAACTCCTCTGAAGCATCGTAGATGAGGGACCATTCGCCCATCTCCATGTAGGAGGATGTTGGAAGATAAATACGGCCCAGCGGCGGATGGGTGTCTATCACCTCGGAGAATAACTTACTCTCGATCCAGCCGCTGTTCTGCTCAATGGCCTCAAAAAAACGATGGAGCCACCCCTCTTCGTAGACACTGTGATAGGTTCCCGGCCATGTGCCGAATTTTTCACCGTCATCCCCCATGACGGCAAGGGGCTTATCGCCGCTATCCAGAATTAACCGCAAGTAGGCCAGGGTCTCCTCCACCGGATGGAAAGGGATCAGATAACGGAGCTTCTCGCTCCCTGGAAAGACCTTCAGGATCTTCCCTTTCTCTTCCGTGATGTAATATCCGAAGAGAGCCCTGCCCCTCAGCCCGGCCATGATAAAGTGGTGGTCATCCAGGACGATATACTCGGCTCCGGCATTGTAAAGGGCCTCGGCCAGGTGAGGCTCCCAGACGCGCTCTGCAAGCCACATCCCCCGAGCCTCGGTATCGAAGGTTTCACGGATGAAGGAATTGAGCTTTCGTATCTGCCCCAATTTGTCGGAATCATAGAGGGTGGTCAGAATCGGCTCATAAAAGCCGCCGGACATCATCTCCACGCGGCCGGACAACACCAGATCTCTGATCATGGAGGTGAATTCCGGATGGGTCCTTGCGAGCCACTCCAATAAAAACCCTGAATAGTGCAGGGTCACCTTGATACCTTGGTGCTCCTTCAATGCCAGCAGGAATGGGAGATAGGATTTCCGGTACGCGCTTTCGAGGACATGGGTGAAATTGCCAACCGGCTGATGGTTGTGGATGGCAAGCAAGAGAATGACTTTGTGATCCATTCGTTTCTCCTGATCCGGCATTTTGCAGATTAAATAGAGAAGGATTATAATCAATGCCGTCTTTTAAATCAACCTCAGATTCTCATTCATTTTCATCCAGTTGACGTTGAAAGATCCGTTTCATTTGATCGTGATAAATTTCTAACGGGTCTGAAGGCTGGGGTGTTCTGGTGTAATGGGATAAAAAAAGTAAGTGAAAAAAAATGACCGGTCATTGAGACCGGTCATTTCAAGAAAGGAGGACAGAACTTTATTAAGCCTGTGGTAAGGAGACTCAATAAAGGATGTCTTGTATGATTTATATATGCAAGCATGATGCCAAAAATAAAAATATTCGTATCCTGTTGATTTTTAAGAAAAATATCTTCCATGCAGTCTATCCTCACAGTGAATTTTCTGCTCATTTTCCTCCCCTCGGCAGACGCCGCCCCTCTTTTCTTAGCATAACCTGTTGAAAAATAAGTAGTTAAAAGATGCGCAAAAATGCACCCCGGAAAGATCATTTTTGAACATGCAAAAACAGGATAGCTTGTCAATGGTCTATTTGAGAAAATTCTTTTCCCGCGGCGCACTCGGCTGGGATCAGAGACGATGGATCCCGGCCAGAGAGAATTATCTCTTTCCCGTCAAGGCGCTCTCCTCCTACGAGCCTTCGGCAAGACCAAGGCAGAATGGATGCTCGAATTGACCGGATTCGATATCATGAAATGTACATGCTACAAACCGGGATCACCTCATCCTTCCTCGACTACCGAAAACTTCTCCTCCTCATAGGTGATTCCGCTGTGATCCGCCCCACAATTCCCTTTACAAATCCCATAGAACTTGATAAATGAATACTTAACGATTATTTTCAGGTCTACGACCCGTATGGCCTACGGCTCGTAGGGTAGAGCGGTTCAGTCCAACACGTTTTATCCGCAATGCCTCTCGGCACTACGGATAAAACGCTATACGTAAGGCTTATCAGAATAAGAGGATAAAAAAGCATGGTTGAAGATACGAACAATTCCGATGTTGCTGAAAGCAAGTCAGACGATACAACGTCAAAAGAGGCATCCCAACTTGCGGTCCGCAAAACAAAACGGCGCTCATGTTTCAGTGAATTGATTCACTCACGCCTCGGGTCCGTCATTGTGGGTGGCATAATAGTTGGAATTGCCTCAGCCCTAACGGCTAATTTTGTTACACAGAGAAGAGATCTCCAAGAACGAAATCGATTACGATCATTCACGGAATCCTTCTTTATTAATGATATTAGCAATATGAATAAAAAGATGAGAAAAGATTTTGATCTTGTGTTGAAAAATAACGCGTATGCTGAAAATTCCTTAGATGGTTTAAATTTTAACCTCTATGAAGTTAACACTCAGAATCTGAAGTATCTGGAATGCGATACAATATTTCGGCTCCGAAATGGTGGGGCAAGGACTCGTGGGAAATTAGGGACAACTGTGGGGCTGTTGAAAAAGTCTCTTATGGTAAATAAGTTTGTCATGCCCGATAAACTTGTCCCCGCATGCATTCAGCGGGGAGCGGGCATCCAGTAAGACTATGAAAGACCTGGATTCCCGCCTACGCGGGAATGACGGCATGAGACCAGAAAAACACTTTTTCAACAGCCACACTGTCCCTAATTTCCCAACATCGCTGTATTTGAAAGATTTACAAATTTTAGCTAAAATAGATAGCGGATGCAAAACAAATAAAGGAAGGGGAATATAACCATGAAGAAAATAACAGCAACAGATACTATTGCATTGTCGATACCTGAGAGAATCCAACTGGTAGAAGATATTTGGGATACGATAGCCACAGAAGCTGAGGCTATCGAATTAACAGAAGATGAGAAAAGGATAATTGATGAACGATTGGATGCTTATCATAGAAATTCTGATTTAGGCTCTCCATGGGAGGATGTTTATAAAAGGATAGCGAGCAATGAAATATAAGGTCATTGTCAGGCCTGAAGCCGAAGATGGCTTAAAGGAAGCCTTTTCCTGGTATGAAGATAATATAAAATCATTTATCTTGTAGAGGAAGAAAAGATAATAATCCTTGCTATAATTCATGGCAAGAGAAGACCCGATTTAATAAAAAAGAGAACAAAAAACATCTAACCAATCATTCCTGCGGATGGCTAAAGCCACCGCAGAATTCCGTCGTCGTATACCAAGGACATCAAGAGTCGTATTGACAAACGATCCCCATCATGTTGCTTTTTGCTTTGGAAGAATTTTATTGACGTTTCTCATTTACCCTGTTAAAATCATAACGTTATGAATCCATAGGTGATTCTGTTATTTTTTATACTCATTTTTTCATAAGGAGACTCCCCCTTGAAAACCCAACATCAAATGAAAATCATGGTCTATTTATTCCTTCTGGCCGGCATCTTCCTTGCCCCGTCATCTCTATGGGCTGATGATCCGGTTAAAAAAGCCGATGGCGCCCAACAGCAGGAAAAAGCAAAAACCGAGAACGCCGTTGTCGCCAAAGTCAATGATGCCGCCATCAAGGAATCTGAACTCACAAAAAACATCAACCAGGTTCTCGCACAAAATCCTCAGATGGGCGCCATGGTCTCATCAGAAGACAAAATGAAAGATTTCCGTCTTAAGGTATTGCAGGACCTGATCACCACGGAACTCCTTTCCCAGGAAGGGAAGAAGCTGAAGATCAAGGATCTGGATCAGCAGGTGGATGAGGAATACAAAAAACTCAGGGCCAATCTACCCAAGGAAGAAGACTTTCAGGCCGCTCTCAAAGAGCACAACATGACCGAAAAAGACCTTCGTAAAGATATCGAAAAGGGAATCCGGATCCAGAAGGTGGTGAATGATCAGGTCGAGCAGATCAAGAAGAATGTTTCGGTCTCCGAGCAGGATATCAAAGCCTTCTATAATGATGCGGCCAATAAGGACAAGTTCATGCAGAAGGAATCGGTCAAGGCCAGCCACATCCTGATCAAAGTCGCCAAGGATGCCACAAAAGAGGATGATGCAAAAGCCCAGAAGAAGATCAAAGAGCTGCTAAAACGCGCAAAGAAAGGCGAGGATTTCGCAAAACTGGCCAAGGAGAATTCCGAAGATCCGACGGCCGCACAAAACAGCGGGGAACTTGGGTATTTCAGCACGGAAGAGATGGTTCCGGAATTTGCCAAGGCTGCTTTTGCCCTGAAGCCCGGTGAAATCAGCGACGTGGTGAAGACGTCCTTTGGTTACCATATTATCAAAAGCGAAGATAAAAAACCCGAGCAGATGACCCCCTACGACGAAGTCAAGGACAAGGTTGCCAAGTTCCTGGAGAACTCGGCCGTTCAATCAAAGCTTTTAGAGTATGTTGATACTCTGAAAAAGTCGGCCAAGATCGAGGTTTTATTAAAATAAGGCGTGGGATTGTTTCGGCTGGCTGGCAAATTTTCAAGTCCTTTGCAAGGGAAAATATCCCTGCACGGATGTACTTTTCAATCAAACCGTCCTTATCGTAAATAGGGCCGCGAAGCGGTTCTGTTCGTAAATCTGGTGACGTACCGAGAGGGACTGCCTGTGCCGGCACGGCAGACAGGTCGTAAGGCGGTCTCATCTCCGATCGAGATTGAGGCGTGCCCCTCCGGCACACCGAAAGAATTTGATCTTTCTCACCCCTTGGCTTTCGGCCGTTTATGAACGTCCAGGATCTTCTTTCTCAGCCGCAGGGAAAGGGGCGTGATATCCACAAGTTCATCTTCCTTGATAAATTCGATGGCCTGCTCAAGGCTTAAAATCCTTGGAGGGATCAACTGAAGCGCTTCATCCGCACCCGCGGCACGCATGTTGGTCAGCTTCTTTTCTTTTGTGGCATTGACATCAATATCTTTGTCCCTGGAATTCTCACCAATAATCATCCCTTCATAAACCTGCGTGTTTTCCTTGATAAAAAGCGTTCCCCTCGGCTGCAAATGGAAGAGGGCGTAGGTGGTTGTCCGTCCGGACCTGTCCGCGACGAGGGCGCCCGTCTTTCTTTTGATGATGGGCCCGTGCCATGGTTCATAGCCGTCAAAGAGGTGATTTAAAAGGCCGGTGCCCCTCGTGTCTGTCAGGAACTGTGAACGGAAACCGATCAGTCCACGGGACGGGATCTTGAATTCGACCCTGACCCTGCCGTGCCCGTTATTCTGCATCTTCAACATCCTGCCTTTTCTCATCCCGGCCTGCTGTGTGATGACACCGACGTATTCTTCAGGCACATCCACGACCAGGAGTTCCATGGGCTCATGCAGGACGCCGTTGATTTCCTTGGTGATGGTTTCCGGCATGGATACGGAAAGCTCATACCCCTCTCGTCTGATCATCTCTATCAGAATGGCGAGCTGCAATTCGCCGCGTCCCATGACCTTGAATGCGTCTGTATTCTCAAAGTCCACTCTGATGGAAACATTGTAGAGGAGTTCCTTCTCAAGCCTATCCCTGATGTGTCTTGACGTGACATATTTGCCCTCCTTTCCTGCAAGAGGGGACGTGTTCACGGAAAAGACCATGGATATGGTCGGCTCATCCACGATGATCCTTGGGAGGGGCTTGGGCTTTTCAGCGTCTGTAATGGTATCGCCGATATTGATTCCTTCAATCCCGGAAAGGGCGACGATGTCGCCGATCGAGGCCTCTTGGACCTCCTGGCGCTCGATCCCCTGGAAGGCATGAATTGATGTAATCTTTGTTTTGATTTCTTCACCATTATGATTCACCACGGCGACCATGTCCCCGACGTTCAAGGTCCCTGAAAAAATCCTTCCGATGGCCAGTCTTCCCACATAGTCGTTGTAGCCGATATTGGTAACGAGGAGCTGTAAGATCCCGTCTCCATCGCCTTCGGGCTCCGGGATGGTCTTCAAGATCAGATCGAGAAGAGGCCTTAGGTCTTCGGATTCATCTTCAAGGTGATATTTTGCAATCCCTTTTTTGGCGTTTGTATAAACGACGGGGAACTCAAGCTGTTCTTCTGTTGCGTCCAGGTCGATAAACAGATCATAGACCTCATTCAATACTTCCTTAATCCTCGCATCGGGCCTGTCAATCTTGTTGATGACCAGAATGGGCGGCAATTTGAGTTCAAGCGCTTTTTTAAGCACAAACCTTGTCTGGGGGAGGGGGCCTTCCGAGGCGTCCACCAGAAGGAGCACCCCGTCCACCATCTTCAGGGTTCTTTCCACCTCGCCTCCGAAATCCGCATGGCCCGGGGTATCGACAATATTGATCTTTACCCCTTGGTATTCAACCGCGGCATTTTTTGCCATGATCGTAATCCCGCGTTCCCGCTCCAGGTCGATATTGTCCATGATACGCTCCTGGACTTGTTCATTGGCCCGAAAGATTCCGGCCTGTCTCAACATCCAGTCCACGAGGGTTGTCTTGCCGTGGTCCACATGGGCAATGATCGCAATGTTTCTTAAATCCTTACGTTTCGTCATGTTATCCTCAGGTCGGGTTAATGCCCATCATTGGGGGCTTTTTTAAAGAATACACCGGCTTCTGCAACGGACCACCACCTTTAAGATCCCTCCGGTTCTCGGGAAACGAGACGGAACCTCTTCCTTCTCCCTTGATTCGATCAACTAACCAGCGGCAGGGGGATCTTGATAGGATGATGCCTCAAGAAGTGAAGTCATGGCAACAGGGGTCAAAAAAGCCGTCCTTTAAACCTCGAATTAAAATGTGTTTATTTTAACACATTCCTTTTTAAATTCCTAACAATTAAATGAAATTTATTGCTTGTTTTTGCGATTGATTTTGTTGTAATCTATGTTCGTACAGTTGCTTTACGGCAGGTGTCAGATTCTGTACATTTAAAAATATCGGTTCTACCGAGGAACAAAGGAGAAAAAACATGGCAGAAGGAACGGTTAAGTGGTTCAATGGAGGGAAGGGGTTCGGCTTTATCGAACAGGACAGTGGTCCGGATGTTTTTGTTCACTTTTCGGCGATAACAGGCGATGGCTTTAAAACCCTGAACGAAGGGGATCGGGTCAGTTTTGAGGTCGTTGAAGGGCCGAAAGGCCCCCAGGCCGCTAATGTTGTTAAACTGTAACAAAAAATCATACCGATAGGGTAAAAAAGCTCCATGGCTGGCCATGGAGTTTTTTTATGCCATCGAACTTCCTTGAGCAAACTGCCGGGTTTCTACCCATAGCCCATTTCAAATTTAAAACAGACCTCAAGACAGCACGGTCCGTCGTTAAGGAAGGCATGATTCAAGTCAGTGATATCGTCAAGGCGTATGGGCAACAGGTTCTTTTCGACAAGGTCAGTTTCTCCATCAATTCAGGGGAGCGCATCGGCCTGGTCGGCAGAAACGGTCACGGAAAAACAACCCTGTTCAAAATGCTCCTTGGGGAAGAGCATCCGGATGGAGGGATCATTCGTATTCCGAATGATTATTCTATTGCCCATCTTTCCCAGCACATCCATTTTACACAGGATACCATTCTAAAAGAGGGCTGCACGAGCCTCAAGCCGACCGAGGACGGCAGGGATGAGACATACAGGGTGAAGACCGTTCTCCATGGACTTGGTTTTTCCGCAAAAGATCTCGGCCGCCATCCCCATGAGCTCTCAGGCGGATTTCAGGTCCGATTGAATCTTGCCAAGGTGCTGATCTCTGAACCCAACCTCCTTCTTCTCGACGAGCCGACCAACTATCTGGATATCGTTTCATCTCGATGGTTGAACCGTTTTTTACTTTCGTGGAAAAATGAGCTGATGTTGATTACCCATGACCGGGCCTTCATGGACAGCGTCATCACCCATACCATGGGGATCCACCGCTGCAAAATCAGAAAAGTTTCAGGCTCAACCCTTAAGTTTTATCAACAGGTCCTCCAGGAAGAAGAGGTCTTTGAGAAGACCCGGATAAACGATGAGAAGAAACGCAAGGAAACGGAGCAATTCATCAACCGATTCAGGGCCCAGGCAACCAAGGCCAGGGCGGTCCAGTCGAGGGTCAAGTCGCTTCTTAAAAAGGAAAAACTTGAAAAATTATCGAAGATCAAAACCCTGGACTTCGAATTTAATGCCTCCCCCCTTGCGGGCAAATGTCTTTTAAAAGCCGAGGACCTCTCCTTTTCGTTTAATCTCGAAGGTCCTTTTCTGATCGACAAATTAAATTTTTCGGTGGGAAAAAACGACAGGATCGGCATCATCGGTAAAAACGGAAAAGGGAAAACCACGTTATTGAATCTTCTTGCAGGCGAACTTTCACCGTCAACCGGGACGCTTCGACGGCATCCGGACTTAAAGATCGCCTATTTCGGCCAGACCAACATCAACCGTCTGGATCTGAATAAGACCGTTGAGCAGGAAATCCTTGATGCCCGTCCGGATCAAAATCGAAAGGCGGCCCGCAGCATCTGCGGCGCCATGATGTTTGACGGGGACAAGGCATTAAAGAAAATCGAGGTTCTCTCCGGCGGTGAAAGAAGCAGGGTTCTTCTTGGGAAACTGATCGTCAGCCCAGCCAACCTCCTGCTGCTCGACGAGCCCACCAACCATCTTGACATGGAATCCGTTGATTCCCTGATTGAGGCTATAGACGCCTTCGATGGAGCGGTCATGATCGTCACACACAGCGAAATGATTCTCCGGGCCATGGCCAAGAGACTGATCGTTTTTGACGACAACCAGGTGAAGATGTTTGAAGGCGCCTATCAGGACTTTCTGGGCAGACTCGGGTGGAAAAACGAGAATGCTCCCGTCCCTGATGTCGAGAGGAATCCGCTGAAAAATAAAGCGGCGAACAGAAAAGATATCCGACGTATCCGCGCTGAAATCCTTTCTGAAAGGTCAAGGATCCTGGGAACGCTTGAAAAAAAAATTGCTGCGGTCGAAAGCGCCATCATGGAATTGGAAAAGAGCCTTGACCAGGAGACTCAATTCCTTCTTGAGGCCTCACAGAACCAGGATGGTGACTCCATAAGAAAGCGTTCCAAGTCCATTTTTGAATCCAGGAAAAAGATCGAAGCTCTGTTCAGCGAATTTGAGGAGCTGACCGTGGAATACGAAAACAAAGGCAGAACCTTTGAAGAAAAGCTGAAAGAACCGCTGCAATCGGACAGAATATAAGAGTCCGGTTAGAGAGAGATTTCGCTGACCCGCTGTTCCTACTGCGCCTTCAGCAGGATGATTTGTTTTTTCCCGACACCGAGATAGTGATATTGCTCAACGGAGTTCTCGAAACGGACCTTGCACAGGTTGATAAAACTTCGATTATCGTTTAACACGCTCAGCACGCTGGACCCCTGGGGAACGAAGATTTCTGCTTTGATATGGGCAGTCGGCTCTTTGAGTTCCGCAATGACCGGCTGAAAACGCCCCTGCAAAAGAGCGGTCTCTGAATATTTCGGCTCTTCCAGGGCCTCAACGTAACTGATGGCCTCCTTCTGGATAATATGAAAACTGTCTGCCTTGACCGCCGCTAAATTCTTTTCCGGCCGGACGAGAATAAATAAATCCGGACCGCTCAACATATCCGAAGTCCGATCATAAGCCGCAGGGAGATCTACATAACCGATAATGCGTTTGCCGGAGACGTTCATACGTACGCGAATCTTGACGACTCTTAGGTCTTGGCCGCTCATTCTGATCCTCCCATAGGAATTCTAATGCTTTTTATGTGATTTGTACAATAGACAAAAAAAGCCGGGTCTGCGACAAATTTATGGGTAAATATTTCTCTAAGAGCGTCATTCCCCGACTGGATCGGGGGACCGGACAATGACAAACATATGTAACCCTGATTTGTACCCATAAATTTGTCGCAGACCCAAAAAAGCCCCCCGTCAAGTGTGTTTTCATTCCGGTGTAAGTTCGGCCGGCGCCTCTCCCTCGTCTCTTTGAACATCCCCCTGATCCTGCGCATTATCCCCGTCCTGCGCAGCATCTTCGTCCTTTGAGGGGCCTTGATCCTGCACGACTCCCTCATCTTGCGAGGGGCCTTCGTTCTCCATGACGTCCTGATCTTTCACGATTCCCTGATCCTGCTGAATAACATCGTTCTCAAGAAGGCCGCCATCATCTGCAAAGACAACAGAGGGAAGAGTCAGGTTAAAAAAAGAGATCATGATAAAAAACAAAAATGCCGGCATCAAACTTCTGAATATGAAAAGACTTCTTTTTTTGCAGGCCTCGCAGTCGGTATGAAAGGTATCCATAAGGTTCTCCTTCTGAAAATTGATCAACTGATTAAATCCTACAAAATGACGGCCCTTTTGTCCATGACCTATCTTATCCTTCTGAATCAGGGTCTTAAATCCTTCTACCTCGACACGCATAAATTACCCATACGCACTTCTTCCAAACGCGAATAAAGTTTCCGGCTGACCCAGGCGTCCGTCGCTGCATATTTGACCTGTGCCTTCGACAGGGTCTCTCTTGACCAATTCGACAGCCGAGCCTTCTTGGTGATGCGGAACCCCAGCAGGACGGCGGCCAGGCCGCGAAGACCATGATTCTTGATCCCTGCCTGCCTGGCAGCATCCCCCAGGTCGACAAAGCCTGACTTCTTGAAAAAAGCCAACTGTTGGAGCTTCTTAACGTCATCATTTAGAGCAACCCCTGCTTTAATCACACCGGGGTTCGAAAAAATATCCCGGAGCATTTTAGGCAGATTCGATTCCCTGAGTTGAAAAAGATAGACGGCCTCTCTTCCGGCAAGTTGGATGAGTGCCGTCGGATGTGCCTGGCCCTTTTTAAACGCGGGTTTGGTTTCCGTATCAAACCCCAAAACCGTTTCATCGCTCAAAACTTCAACCGCAGAAATCACTTCTTCACGGGTCCGGATGAGACGGACAGGCACTTCACACTTCTTAATCGGAAGCATATTGATCTCTTCCGGGGTCATTTTCCAATCAAAGCCGGCCCTGTCTCTCATCTTCATTTCAGTCCTTTATGTTGACAAATTGAAGCGGCACCTTCAGATTGCTTTTTTTAAGCATCGCTATCACCGTCTGAAGGTCATCGATCTTTTTGCCGCTCACACGCACCTGATTATCCTGAATCTGCGCCTGGACCTTGAGCTTAAGATCTTTGATCATTTTCACGATGCTTCTGGCCGTATCCATATCAATCCCATCCACCAGCCGGACTTCACATTTGAGCATCCCTTTGGAGGCCGGTTCCACCTCTTTGAAATCCAGGACCTTTGGATCGACCTTGCGTTTGACCAGGCTGCCGATCAATTCATCCTGCACGGCCTTCATCTTCATCGTATCTTCGGTGATCATCCGGATGTTTTGTTCCTTCCGGTTCAGGTTAATCTCTGTCTGCGACTTTCGGAAGTCGTATCGCGTGGTGATGATTTTCCTGGTGAGGTTGACCGCGTTATCAACCTCCTGCATATCAACCCTGTTGACAATATCGAAAGAAGGCATCATTCGTTTTCCTTTTGCGGCGCGCCCTTTTCTACTCGATGGCGCTGGAGACCTGATCGAAAAATTCCGTGACCTTTTCCTTCCTGTCCGATTCCATATGGGCCATGGCGGATCGAGGGTGCTGATTCAGGACACCTGTAATCATATAAGGAATGAAGTAGCCCCAATCAATCTTTTTCTGCCAGGGGAAAATCTGGGTTTCTATGGCCTCGATGATCGGGCGCACTTTGAATTTTGGATTCTTTAGGAAAGAAATCAGAAGCTCCATGGGGCAGTTGCCGGCCCCGCGGCCGATGCCATACAGCGTGGCATCGAGGTAATTGGCGCCGGCGATGATCGCGGAGATCGTGTTGGCAAAGGCCAACTGCTGATTGTTGTGGCCGTGAAACCCGATGGTCTTGCCGGGAAGGCGCTCTATATATTTTCTCGCCAGAACATCGACATCCTCCGAATAAAAGGCGCCGAAGCTGTCCACCAGGTAGATGACCGGCACCCTGCTCTTGGAAAGATCATCAAGTCCTTCATCGAGATCCCGGAGCCCCACGGTAGAGGCTGCCATCAGATTGATGGTGACCTCGTACCCTTTGTCCATGCAATGGTGCGCGAGGTCGATCGCCGCATCGATCTGATGAATATAACAGGCTACCCGCACCATATCCAGTGAACTCTGGGATTTCGGCGGGATATCGTCATACTGAATCCGGCCGATATCGGCCATGGCCGAAAGCTTGAGCCTTTTTTCTTTACCGCCGATCACCCGGCTGATATCTTCCTCGGCGCAAAATTTCCAGGGTCCGAATTCGTCCCTGGAAAAGGAACTTTCCGAACTGAGATATCCGATCTCCATATAATCAATGCCCGCCTCATTGAGCGCCTGATAAACCTTGCAGACAAAGGCATCATCAAACCGCCATTTGTTCATCAAACCTCCGTCACGGACGGTGCAGTCAATCACCTTGATTTCAGGCCTGAACATATTTCCTCTCCTTGTTGGATCCTTTGGAAATTCCTTTCAAAAACGACACGATCCTTCTCTATCAACAACCGTACGAAAAAGACAAGGGCATTTAGGCTGTCTCATGTCAAGCCAGCGTATTACAAATCCGAATTAAAATCAAGGAGAACAGGACAGAAGGCACGGTCACGTCAAAGTCGCCGTAGCTGACGCCAAGGCAGTAATCGCGGAGATGCGAGGGGTGGATTTATGGAGTGCTAACGAACGCATGGCGTTATTCTATGGATTTAAGAATTGTTTCGCCCATT